>Ga0209375_1000896_pt1 | contig 23724 bp, 18 predicted proteins | sample GraSoiAngelo_131_FD_185888 | JGI IMG/M metagenome (GOLD analysis project Ga0209375, IMG submission 185888) | Grasslands soil microbial communities from the Angelo Coastal Reserve, California, USA - 14_0929_02_30cm (SPAdes) (version 2) | ecosystem: Environmental > Terrestrial > Soil > Grasslands ... | reverse complement strand
CGGCGGCGAAGTGCGGCAGGTAACTCTCGCGCAGATCGCGCTCGCTGACGACCGCGTCGAAGGTGTGGCGCGCGGGCTCGGGCCCCGAGTGCACGGCGAAATGCTTCACGGTCGCGACCGTCTTCAGGTATTTCGGGTCATCGCCCTGCATCCCACGGATGAACTGCACGGCGAGCCGGCCGGTGAGGAACGGGTCTTCGCCGTATGTCTCCTGGCCGCGGCCCCAGCGCGGATCGCGGAACAGATTGATGTTCGGCGACCAGAAGGTGAGTCCCTGATAGCGCTCGCGTGAGCCACGGCGTACGTACTCGTGATGCTTCGCACGAGCTTCATCCGAGATGACAGTCGCCATCCGGAAGATCAGCGAATCGTCCCACGTCGCGGCGAGGCCGATCGCCTGCGGAAACGACGTCGCAAGTCCCGAGCGCGCGACGCCGTGCAGCGCCTCGTTCCACCAGTTGTAGCGGGGAATGCCGAGCCGGTCGATCGCCGGCGCGACGTCCTGCATCTGCGAGACTTTTTCCTCGATCGTCATGCGCGAGACGAGATCGGCCACACGCCGCTCGAACGGGAGGTCGGGATTCTGATAGTCAGGGCCGCGAAACACACGAGCGCGGCTAGCCCCGAGGGCACGCCCCGGGGCCTAGCGCGCGGCAACCAAGCGTTTCCGGAACCGGTCATAGATGGGCTCATACGTTCTGTGGATCTCTGGGTTCGGTGGCGTGAGCGCCTGGCGCGTGAGGGTCCGCTGCGCCGCGGTCTTGAGATCGGGAAACGCTCCCGTTCCCACTGCCGCGAGCAGCGCCGCGCCGTACGCCCCGCCCTCTTCGCGATTGACGGTCGTGACGGGAAGACCAAAAACATCTGCCTGCAACTGCCGAATAAACGCGCTCTTCGCGCCTCCGCCCGTCAGCAGGAGATGCCCTGGGGCAAGCCCAAGCTCCTGGAGAATGGTGAGTGAGTCGCGCAGTGCGAAGCACACGCCCTCCAGTACAGCGCGCGTCATGTGATTGCGGGTGTGTGCCAGACTGAGCCCCGTAAACGCGGCCCGCAAGGACGCGTCCCGATGCGGCGTCCGCTCTCCCTGGAGGTAGGGAAGGAACGTCACACCGTCAGCCCCGGGGGGTACGGTTGCCGCTTCCTCGACGAGCTGCGTGTCTCGATCCCCATCCGGCAGATCGCGCGCGCACTGATCACGATACCAAGCGAACGCTCCGCCGGCCGACAAGACGACGCCCATCACGTACCAGACATCGGGCACGACGTGACAGAACGTGTGCGCCCGCAGCTTCGGATCCACGCGAGGCTGCGCCATGGGAGCCAGGACGGTTCCGGATGTGCCCCAGCTCGACACCGCTTCGCCGGGAGTGATCGCGCCCACGCCTGCCGCACCGCAGGCGTTGTCCGCTCCACCCCCCACCACCGGCGTGCCGGCCGCGAGCCCCGTCAGAGCGGCAGCTTCCTTGGTGACGTGGAAGCAATGACGGCTCGAGATCGACCGCGTCCAGCATCTCCCGGCTCCAACGCAGGTGGACGGGATCGAACATGAGCGTGCCGGACGCGTCGGAGGGCTCGGTGGCGACTGTGCCCGTCAGGCGCAGCCGCACGAAATCCTTGGCGAGCAGCACGGTGGCGAGTCGCGCGAACGCGGCGGGTTCGTGGTTGCGCAGCCACAACACCTTCGGCAGCGTAAAGCCTTCCAGCGCGGGGTTGCACACCCACTCGCGCAGGTGCGTCTCGCCGCCGGCGCGCGTCACGATCTCTCGGCACTCCGTCGTCGTTCTGCCGTCGCACCACAGCAGCGCCGGCCTGATCACCGCACCGCGCTTGTCGAGAAAGACGGACGAGTGCATTTGGCCGGAGATCCCAATCCCCGCGACACGCGTGCCGGCGCGCCGCGCCAGCGCGTCCCGGATCGCCGCGCGGGCGGCATCCCACCAGGCCTCGGGATCCTGCTCCGCCCAGCCGGGCTCTGGCGTGTCGAGTGACAGGGGAGCGGTCGCCACGGCTGCGACGCTGCCGTCTAGACTGATGAGAATGGATTTGACGCTGCTGGTACCGATGTCGAGGCCGAGAAAGAGATCAGCCGGCGCCGCCACCTATCTCACTCCCAACAAGAGCTCCATGGTGAGCTGATCGAGTCGCTCGTACGCGTAGCCCCGCGAGCGCAGCGCCGCGAGATCGAACTTCGTGTTGCGAAGCTCATTGAACGCGACGCGCGCGCCGGCTTTGCCACCGTCAACCTCAGCGAGCAGTTGCTGGATTTCCGGATCCGCATGGAAGCGGGCGACCTTGTCCTTGAAGATCAGATAGGTCCGCATACTGCCGGCGGCAAAGTCCCACACGCCCGCTTCATCCTCGGTTCGGTAAGCGTGGCTATCGAAGTGGCGCATACCGGGCCACTGCGCGTCCTCGAGCAGCTTGACCAGGAAAAACGCGCCCTTGGGGTCGTCGCTGCCAAAGCGAAGATCCTGGTCGTAGCGGCCAACCTGTTGCCCGTTCAGATCGATGTGAAACAGCTTGCCGGCTTCGAGCGCCTGGGCGACGGCGTGGGAGAAATCGAGCCCCGCCATCCGTTCGTGGGCGACTTCGGGGTTGACGCCCACCAGCTCGGGATGATCGAGCGTATAGATGAAAGCGAGCATGTGGCCGGTGGTCGGCAGGAAGATGTCGCCCCGCGGTTCATTCGGCTTTGCCTCGAGCGCGAAGCGCAGATCGTAGCGCTGTGACCGCACGTATTCGCACAGGTAGTTGATGGCGTCGCGGTACCACGCGAGTGCCGTGCGCGGATCCTTGGCCGCGTTGGTTTCGACGCCTTCTCTTCCACCCCAGCAGACGTACGTGGTAGCACCGAGCTCAACGCCGAGGTCGATCGCCGCCAGCGTTTTTTGTAGCGCGTAGGCGCGCACGCGCTGATCGCGGCTGGTAAACGCGCCGTCGCGAAACGCCGGATCCGAGAAGAGATTCGTCGTGGCCATCGGCACTTTCATGCCCGTATCGGCGAGCACTTGTTTGAACTCGCGCACGATCTTATCGCGCTCCGCCGCGCTGGCGCCCGAGGGGACGAGATCGTTGTCGTGCAGATTCACGCCGTACGCGCCGAGCGCGGCGAGCTTGCGCACGATCGCCGTCGGCGCGAGCGCCGGCCTGACCGGCTCACCGAATGGATCGCGTCCGGGATTGCCGACGGTCCAGAGACCAAAGGTGAAGTGGTGCTCCGGCCGCGGCTCATAGCCGTCCTTGCCGTGTCGTATCATCCCGGCGATACTCGGCTCGCTCCGGCGTCTTGTCAAACCGAGAGGGACATGGTCTGGGAACAGCGTTGGCATCCACTGCGGCGCGAGTGGGTAATCGTGTCCTCGCATCGCAACGAGCGGCCCTGGCAGGGCGAGCGCGTGGCGGATTCCGCGCACACCGGCCTGCCGCCCTACGTCGCGGATTGCTACCTCTGTCCCGGGAACGTGCGCAGCTCGGGGAAACGCAACGAGCAGTACAGTGGCGTGTTCGTGTTCGACAACGATCACCCCTGTGTTGCCTTCACCGCGCCGGTCCCCCCCCCGGCTCCGCCAGACGGTATCTACCGCAACAGCCCTGCGCACGGGGTGTCACGCGTCGTCTGCTACTCGCCGCGACACGATCTCACACTCGCCCAATTGCCGGAAGCCGACGTCCTCGGGCTCTTGCAAGCGCTGCAAGCGCAGTACCGCGAGCTCGGCGCCCAGGCGGGGGTGCGCCACGTGCTGATATTCGAAAACAAGGGGGAGGTCGTCGGCGTGAGCAATCCGCACCCGCACTGCCAGATCTACGCGACCAACTTTGTGTTCAAGACGATCGCGCTCGAAGCGGAGGCGCAGGCGACCTATCTGGCCGAACACGATCGGCCACTGTTTCAGGAGATTATTCAGGCCGAGGAAGCAGACGGCAGACGGCTGATAGCGCGGCGGGAGATGGCGCTAGCATTTATTCCGTACTTCGCACGCTACCCGTACGAGACGTACGTCGCGCCGCGCGAGACACGCGCAAGCCTCGCGCATCTCAGCGCCTCCGAGCTGAGCGACTTTGCGATCGTCTTGCGCGAGACGCTGATCCGGCTCGACAACCTCTGGCGGATGTCGTTTCCCTATGTGATGGTACTGCACCAGGCGCCCACGGACAGGGCGTATCCCGGTTTCCATTTTCACATCGAGATCCACCCGCCTTTGCGCAAACCCGGCCTTCTCAAGTATCTCGCCGGCCCAGAAATCGGGGGCGGGAATTTTCTGAACGACACGGCGCCCGAAGAGAAAGCCGCCGAGCTGCAGGCGGTCTCGAGCGTCCACTATACAAACGGCGGCGAAGGGCGGCGCGATGAGGCGGCGGCGCGATGAGGCGGCGGCGAGATGAAGCGGCGGCGAGATGAAGCGGCGGCGCGATGAACCGGCGGCGAAGGGGCGGCGATGGGAGCTGAAATGACGGGCGCAGAACGTCTGCTGGAACCAATCCAGTCGTTACATGCCGCGATCCGGGACGCCGTCGTGGACGCGTGCGCGCGGCAGGCGACGGAGCAGCTTGCGCAACCTGCGGGCGACGAAGGCGATACGATCTACGCCATCGATCGCGTGGGCGAAGAAGCGCTCGTGCGCGGGCTCGCAACCCTCCCGGGTGACGAGCCCGTTTGCCTCATCGCGGAAGGGCTCGCCGAGCTTCTCGTGTTTCCGCGCGGCGCCCGAGAGCAGGATTGCCGCTGGCGATTGTTGGTCGATCCACTCGATGGCACACGTGGCCTCATGTATCAGAAACGCAGCGCGTGGGTCCTCACCGGTGTCGCGCCGAACAGAGGGCCCGCGACGCGCCTCTCCGACATCGTGCTCGCCGTGCAAACCGAGATCCCGCCGCTGAAGCAACACCTGTCCGATCAGCTGTGGGCGTTCCGCAGCAAGGGCATGGAGGCGCGACGCCACAATCGCATCTTGGGCGCGACCGAGTCCGTCACGCTCCGACGCTCGCAGGCCGCCACCATCGCACACGGCTTCGCTACGATCGTGCGCTTCTTCCCCGGCGCGCGGGAGACCCTGGGCGCAATTGACGACGAAGTCGTTCAGGCGCTGGTGAAACCCGAGCCGCGTCGGGCCGCGTGTTTCGAGGATCAGTATGCCTCAACGGGCGGCGAGCTGTACGAGCTGATGGCTGGTCACGATCGGTTTATCGCCGACCTGCGTCCGCTGGTGAAGTCGGCGAGCCCTCCCCTGTGCTGTCACCCCTATGATCTCTGTACCGCGCTGATCGCGTGCGAAGCGGGTGTGATCATTACCGATCCCTCCGGAGCAGCGCTGGACGCGCCGCTCGACTTGACCACCGACGTGGCTTGGGTCGGCTACGCGAACGAAGCGCTGCGCCGCGCGATCGAGCCGGTGCTGCAAGGCGCGCTGCGGCGCCGTGGCTTGGGGCCATGATCCCGCTGCGTCGCCTCCGTGACGTCTCCGGAACGACCGATCTCGCTTGGTTTCAGCCTGCCCTGGATCGCCTCCGGGCCCTGCCACGCGAGCCGGATCCCCGGCTCAGGACATTCTTCTCGCCCGATCTTCCGGTATACATAGCCCGGGCGCCGGGGCGACTCGACGTCATGGGCGGGATCGCGGACTACAGTGGCGCGCGCGTCCTCGAGCTGCCGCTCGCCTGCTCGACGGTCGCGTTGGTACAAGCCCCTGACCAGCAGACGCCACACTGCGACATTGCGACTCGGCGTGCGGAGCGGTGGGATCTCTTCAGCAGTGAGCTTCCGCTCGCCGCGCCCCTTGATCTGGCGACTTGGTTTCGCGACCACGAAACCGATCGGTGGGCGAGCTACGTGACGGGCGTCGTACAAGCCTTGCTCTCGCGCCGCACTACAACTGCGGGACTCCGCGTCCTCATCGATTCCACAGTCCCAGAAGGAAGCGGGCTTGCGTCGTCGGCGGCGCTCGAAGTCGCCGTTGGGGCGGCGGTCGCGGCGTGTGCCGGGATCGCGATCAGTGCCACAGAGCTGGCGATCGTGTGTCAGACCGTGGAGAATCACGTGGTCGGCGCGCCATGCGGGATCATGGACCAGATGACCAGCGCCTGCGGCAAACAGGATCGGCTGCTGCGGCTGTTGTGCCAGCCCGGCACGATCGAAGGCTACAACGATATCCCCGCAGGCTTCCGATTCTACGGTATCGATTCCGGGGTGAGCCATGCGGTCTCGGGTGCGGACTACGGGACGGTGCGCACCGCGGCGTTCATGGGACATCGGATCATCACCGCCGAGGCTGGGTGGCGCGGTGGCTATCTCACGAACCTTTCGCCGGCGGAGTTCGCGCGGTTCGCTCGGTGCCTGCCGGAAGAGATGTCAGGCGCCGAGTTCCTCGCTTCCTATGGCGGCATCAGCGATACGGCGACCGCCGTGCTCCCTGAGCGGCGCTATCCGGTGCGTCGCGCAACACAGCATCCCGTCGACGAACAGCGGCGCGTGGACCGCTTTGCCGAACTGCTCGGCCAACTCGGCAAAGAGCCGAGCGCGGCGGAGGAGATGGGACGCCTCATGTATGGGTCCCACCAGAGTTATGGGGCCTGCGGGTTGGGCAGCGACGCGACGGATCGTCTCGTGGAGCTCGTCGCCGCGAAGGGTCCTCGCCACGGCGTGTTCGGCGCGAAGATCACCGGCGGCGGCAGCGGCGGGACGGTCGCGATCTTCGCGACAAGTGAAGCGGAGAGCATTGTTCGCGAAATAGCAGGCGACGCGCGAGTGTTCGCGGAGTCCGGGCCTGGAGCGGCCGAGACTGGCGTCCTGGAACTGAGGACTTAGCGCTGCCCCGTGAGCCAAGTTGCATTACGCCGTACCCAGGGTCTTCCCCGAGTTGGCCCAGTGCTTTACCCGATTTCTCGCGGTGTGGCCCCAATGCCACATTGCCGATCATGGCTCCTCGCACGCCCTTCTCCCGTCCTCCCGTGGTGCTCGCGGCCACCGTGGCCGGCACATGGCTCAGCCAGGCGCTTGCCAGTCTCCTCAAGCCGCAGGGCTATCGGGTGCAGTTCGCGTCGAGCGGGCGTGAACTCCTGGAGCGGGCGCCGGCGGTGCGTCCGGACATCGTCGTGCTGGATATGGACCTCCCGGATCTCGACGCGATGCGCGTGTGCCGCACACTGCGTCAGAATCGCGCGGCGTGGGACATGCCCGTCATGATGATCACGTCGCTGTCGGCGACGGACGGGCACCGCCACGCCGCGCTCGAGGCGGGCGCCTGGGATTACTTGAGCATCGTGCTGAATCCCGAGGAGCTGACGTTGAAGCTCGACGCGATGGCCCGCCTCAAGCTCGACCTGGAGCGCGCGCTCGAGCACAGCCCCGTGGACCCGGCGACCGGGCTGTACACGCGTCGCGGGCTCGAGCGACGCGCCCGCGAGCTCGCCGCGGACGCGCTCCGGCGCCGTTCGTCCCTCGCCTGTGTGGCGCTCGGCATCGAGCCAGCACCCAAGGACGCGCCCGGCGCCGTCGCTTACGCCGCCACCGTCCTGCAAGCGAGCGCACGCGCATCCGACGCGATCGGGAATCTCACACAAGGAGCCTTCGCGGTGCTCGCACCTGCCACGCCGCCCGAGCATGCTCTGAGCATGGCGCGGCGGCTGTCGCGAGTGATCGAGTCGGCCGGACCACGGCCCGCCGGCGTGCCGCCGCTACTGGTCCACGCCGGCTACGACGCCGCGGCCAACGTGCATGAGACGCCCATCGAGCCCCTGAGTCTGATCGAGCACGCGGGAGCGGCGCTCATCCAGGCGCGCGCCGCGGGACCGGGTGAGCGGATTCGGGCGTACCGGGCGTAGGCCCGGAGCAGCGGAGACCTGGTGTGTTGTGGCTCAGCTGGCCTTCACCTTTGGCGTGCCTGCACTATCGTTATGGTCATGTTGGGCCGGTCACCGGTTACGCTTTCCAGCATTGCGACCCTCCTAACGGCGTGCGCGACGGAGAGAATTGTAAACCCTCCGCCGCCACCGCCACCGCCGCCCGGTTCGCTCTCCGTCGTTGTGAACGTAACCGGCAATGGCACCGATGCCGACGGCTTTTCCCTCACCGTTGGCACCTTACCCGCTGTCCACATCGTGCCAAATGGGGCGGCAACGGTCGACGGTCTTCCACCGGGCATGCACACGCTGCGCCTCGATGACGTCGCCCCGCAGTGCTACACCGCATACACCAATACGCAGAGCGTGATCATCGCCTCACAGCAAACAAGCTCCGTACAACTCTTAGCCACCTGTTTTGGCGGCATTGCCTACAACGGAACCGATGGGGGCAATGGCTACAAGATCTTTTACCTCGGTGAAGATGGAAGGACAACGCAACTGACGTTCGGACCCGGCACGGAATCTTTGCGGGATTGGACACGGGATGGCACGCGCGTGATCTTCGAAAGCCGTCCCAACGGCTTCTCGACCGCCGGCGATTTGTACAGCATTAAAATCGATGGAACCGATCTCCAGCGTCTGACGACCGACCCGTGGGACGACCAACTGCCGAGTGTCTCGCCAGACGGAAAATCCATCGTATTCCAGCGCGTCAACACTCCCACGTCGGTTCAAGCTTCACTTTACATCGTCAACACTGATGGGACCGGGGAGCATGCGCTGTTGGACCTCGGGCACATGGATTTCGACGCAACATGGGCGGGGGGCGACACGATCGTGTTCAGCTGCGACCGGTTTGGCGCCTCTTGGGATTTGTGCGCGGTGGCATCGGACGGGACCGGACTGCGAAAAGTACTCTCGTCCGTGGGTGGGCAGAACGCGGACGCATCTCCGGATGGAACCCGTCTTGCATTTGAGAGCTTCGCCGGCGGTCAAGCGTTCTGGGTAGCGCCACTCCCGAGCGGCACCCCAGTGAGACTCACGCCCGATGAGGTATCGTACAGCGCTGCGTGGTCGCCCGACGGTTCGCAGCTCGTGATCGGGACCGCGATTGGAGTCCCCAATAACCCCGAGTACCGCCTGGAACGAGTGAATTGGGATGGCACTGGCCTCACACCACTCACCGAGTTCTTCGATGCCGCCGGTGACGGTACGTGGTCAGCGGATGGCAAGCGCATCGTGTACTTCGCGCGGCGTGCGTCAAGCCAGCAGCTGTGGGTGATGAAGCACGACGGCACCGATGCCCATCCGATCACCGCCGGTCCCTACCCGAAGTTTCACCCTCTGTGGAATCCGAAAGCTCAGCCGGGACTTTAACCGCTCCGTCCAAACTGCCGCGTGTACTTCACAATCAATGATCTCGCCTGCGGCCGATTCCACCGGAAGAAGCCGTCGGCCTCCTGTCCTTCATTAAAGACGACGAACAATCCGGTGCCCGCCGTGCTGAGCCAGCCGAACCGCGCGTTGGCCGTCCACGCGTGGGCCTGATTGCTGTATTGCACCAGTGTTTGGAGCATGATTCGCGGCGTAAAGAAGTACGCAACGCGCGGAGCGATTAGGACGCGGGTGAAGTTGCCCTGGTCCAGACGCACGTCGTTGTACTCGACGCGCACCGACGTCGTGAGGGAGCTCCCGCGGCGCAGGGCCACCGTCGCGCCACCCCCACGACGTGTTCCGTTATAGAACCCGCCGATGTCGAGGCGCAGATCGAGCGACAGCGGCGCGCTCGGGTTCGTCGTCAGGTCGAAGCCGAACGACGAATAATCGTACGAGCCGACCGGCAGCGTGACCGTGCGGGCGATCGCGAACGGTTGCTGCAGTCCCTGGTGCTCGACGTTGAACTCGGGACCAAACCGACCGCCATTCGCGAGCTCCACCTCCGTCAGATCGAAGTGGATGCGGCCTTCCTGCCAGACCCCGTCCAGGCCGTAGTACCCGCGGTAGTTCACGTGGGGAATCCACTGTTTGACGATCGGGATACTCGGGAGCCGTTTCTTCCACTGGACGCCCGCCTCGTAATAGCGATAGCCGCCGCGGCGGTTGAGGAATCCGACCTGCGGATCGAAGCCGCTCCCGACCTGGATGATGCGCGCGACATTGGTCCAGGATCCGGTCTCCTGGCCGAGGCGCGCGCTGAATGCGGATGCATCGCCGTCGGGCCCGGGCACGGCCGACCTCGCGCCCCACCAGTCGATCGTCCAGGCGTCGTGGATGCCGAGCCGGCCGTCGACGCCGTACACGCGGTTCCAATCGCCGCTGTTACCTGTCGCCAGTCGCTGCACGGCGATCGCGCCAATGCGCGAGCGGGCGGCAAGCTCGTGCTGCAGTCGCAACATCGAGTAGCCCTGGTGCTCCGTGAAGATCTCCAAACCACCGACCGTAAATTGCCCGACCCGTCCGCTGAGCCGTCCACCACCCACGATGGTGACCGGCTGGCCGAGCGTGTCAATGCCGATGCGACGGGTGAAAAACAGGTCGACCGCCTGCGGCGTGCCGGCGGAGAAAACGCCGGCATTCTCGAGGAAGAACGGCCGCTTCTCCGGGAAGAACAATGGAAAGCGCGTCAAGTTCGTACGCTGTTCGTCGACCTCGACCTGCGCGAAGTCGGTGTTGTACGTGAGGTCGAGCGTCAGACTCGGCGTGACGCCGTACTTGAGCTCGCCGCCGACGTCGCCACGCTCGCGCGCTTCGGGATCGACGGCAAAGTTGCGTTCCACGCCCGTGAGCGCGTACGGCGTCACGGTCAACACTCGCCGCGAGGGTACCTGGATCCCCTGCAGCGTGCCGGCATGAGAGACCTTCATGAGGCTGAACTGCCGCGGCACGAAGGACCAGAACGACTCTTCATTCTTGCGGCGGATGCTGCGCACGAGGTTGAGTCCCCACGTCTGCACGTCCCCCGCCCCGTAGCGCAATGTCGTGAACGGAATCCGGAACTCGGCGTACCACCCGGCGGAGTCGGCCGACGTCGCGACGGTCCACGTGCCGTCCCAGTTGAGGTTGAAGCCCCCAAGGGAGCCCGCCATAGCCCGCGTCTGGCCAGGCAGTTGGATGCCACCGCCTTCTCCTTCATTCACAACCTGTGCGTCGTACTCGATGGCCGCCGGCGTGGTGGTGAACACGAAGCCGTTTTGCCGGTCGTGGTAGGTATCGAGGAGGATGCCGAAGTAGTCGCTCTTCGAGATGTCGCCGTCGCGCACCTTTTCGCCGGGGACAATGCCGTCATGCTCCGAGTCGTAGAGCCAGGCGCCGACGTAGAGGGCCTCACCGTCGGTGATGATACGCACTTCAGTTCGTTCGGTGACCGGCTGACCTTCATGCAGCTCGCGTTGCACGAAGCCGGTGATTGGCTCGACCGTCTGCCAGACGGGTTCAGTCAGACGCCCATCGATGGTCGGCGGCGAGGCGACGACGTGCGCGCGCGCGATGGGATTCGTGTGACCGGGTGTGAGAGAATCGGAGGCCGCCCCCGCCGCCCCCGCCGCCCCCGCCGCCCCCGCCGCCTGGGTCGCGGACAGGGGACTCGCAACGAGCAACGCGAGGACGAAAACAAGGCCGCAGGGGCCTCTAGTGCGACGGGTCACTGCGCAACAGTTTGCGGTGCGGACGACAAACCGGCAACCATCGGCTTCCAGGAGTGCGCATGAACGACCCCACCCGCCGCGAGTTCCTCCAAACCACGGCTGCCATCGGACTCGGCATGGCGTTGACGCCCGACATATCGCCTGCCCAGAAACCAGCGCCCGGCCCCGGCACGCTGTTCGCTGCACCACCGCTCGAGCGCGTGCGCATCGGCTTCGTGGGGGTGGGCGGAATGGGGAGCGTGCACGTCGCCAACCTGCTCAAGATCGAAGGCGTCGAGCTCAAAGCCATCTGCGACATCGTCGACTGGAAGGTCGCGCGCGCGCAGGACATGGCCGTGGCGGCGGACCAACCGAAACCCACCGGCTACTCGCGCGGGCCGCGCGACTTCGAGCGCATGTGCGCCGAGCAGGATCTCGACCTCGTGTACACGGCGACGCCGTGGGAGTGGCACGTGCCGGTGCTGCTCGCCGCGATGAAGAACGGCAAACACGCGGCCACCGAAGTGCCCGCGGCGATGAGCGTGGACGACTGCTGGCAGCTCGTCGAAACCGCGGAGCGGCTGAAGAAGCATTGCCTCATGATGGAGAATTGCTGCTACGATCGCCGTGAAATGCTGGCCCTGAACCTGGTGCGCAAGGGCGTGCTCGGCGAAGTGCTGCACGGCGAGTGCGGGTACCTGCACGACCTGCGGAGCATCAAGTTCGCGAAAGAAGGAGAGGGTTTGTGGCGGCGCGCCTGGTCGCAGGCCCACGACGGCAATCTCTACCCCACGCACGGCCTCGGGCCCATCGCCCAGTGCATGGACATCAATCGCGGGAACCGGTTCGACTTTCTCGTGTCGATCAGCTCGAACCACCGCGGCCTCGAACAGTACGCCGCCGAGCATTTCGCCGACGCAGATCCGCGGCGTCACGAAGCCTACAAGCTGGGCGACGTCAACACGACGCTCATCCGCACCGTCAAGGGCCAGACGATCTTTCTCAGCCACAACACCAACAACGCCCGGCCCTACAGCCGCATCAACCTGGTGCAAGGCACCAAGGGGATCATTCAAGGATGGCCCGACCGGATTTACGTCGAAGGCCGGAGTCCTGAGGATGAGTGGGAGCCGCTCGACCGGTACTTCACGGAGTTCGAGCATCCGCTCTGGAAGTCCGAGCGCGTGCAACACGCCACGGGCGGCCACGGCGGCATGGATTTCCTCGAGGATTGGCGGCTGATCGAATGCTTGCGCCGAGGCCAGCCGACCGACCAGAACGTCTACGACGCCGCGGCGTGGAGTGTCATTGTGGAGCTGACGGAGCGGTCAGTTGCAGGTCGCGGCAAGCCGCAGGATATCCCCGACTTCACGCGAGGCAGCTGGGAACGCACGCCGTCGCTTGGAATCATCGAGTCGTGACGATCAACGCAGGCAGCCGATCCGAGTCTGGGCCACGACGACATCGTCGAACCACACGTTTCCAGCGCTCGCGTCCGTGATGTAGTTCTGCAGCCAGATGTGGTTCAGTTGCAGCGCCGGGCTGCTCCGGAACTGGATGTCCAGCGGGCCCTGCACGGTGGGCGAGTAGTTGCATTGCGAGCCATCGGCACCAACCGGGCAGTAGTGGTCCTGCACCCAGTACCCGATCGCACTAGTCTCGGGAAACCGCTGGACCAGGCCGTCATTCTTCCAGACTTCGAGCTCGGCCCCCGCGGCCGATCCCACGTCGGTGTTCAGATTGGCGTGGACTTCGAAGCAGTCCCAGAGATCCTCGTCTACGGTGAAGGCGTTCCGGCTCACGAGTGCGTTGCCCCAGTATGCGCCGCCGCAGCTCGAGCAAGTATGCATCTTCATCCAGTAGTCGTAGAAATCGAAGCGCAGGTTTGGAGAGGCGCCCCACACCGGCTCCATGCCGAAGGAGACCCGGTCGTCACCGACAGGCTTGGTCCCCGCCTGCGGGTTGGGCCAGTTACTCGGAGGGTTGTAGCCGCCTAGCCAGACGCCGGTGTGATGCCACGGAGCACCAGCCTGATACTTGACGTACCAGCGCACGTACAGCTCGTCGTACCCGGATCCGTCCGGTTTGAGCAGCTTCTTGTACAGGTCGGTGGCGTCGTCGGCGCTCGCGGTTGAGCCACCGGCTGTGAGCCTCAGCGATGCCGCACCGCAACTCTTCGACGGCTTGTCGGCGACCAACGCCATGCTGCCGGGGTTCTTGTAGTCGTCGTAGCGCGCCGTTATTGCAGCCACCGAGCCCGCTTCGAAGTTCTCGTGCCAGACCACATCCGGATCTGCGCCTATTCCCTGATCGCAGGGGTAGCGGTCGGCTAAAAGGCTGCCCGAAGGCTTGTTCATGTCCGAGCAAGCTGCGAGCCACAGCGAGGCTCCCAGGAGGATCCGACTGCGGGATGCGTGTGTCATGAAGCAATGTTTACGTCTGGGCTGCCGCGGGTGACGGTGACAAGTCTCACGCACCGCTGGGCAACGGGGACGGAGCCCCGCGTCTTGCACGGTGCTCGCCCGAATCGTTACCCCGGTGATGTACCGTATGCTCGCACCCAAGTTGTGGGAACTCTCGCCCACGAATTTGGGTCACCGCAACTGCCGTGACTGTTGTCACCCCCCAGTCAACGAGCGACGGACTATCGTAGCGAGCGACCCAGAGGCAGCCTCGCACGGCGCTTGTCGTGCGACGCTGCAACGCCCCAGGACGGTGGGTCGCTTTCAATCACAGGGGAGGTTTCATGCGTACCACCAGTTGCTCGGCGGCCGTCCTGGCTGCAACGATGTGTGCGACAGCTGCCGCCGTCGCGCAGACCGGGAACGGCGCTCCTAGCGGCTCGCACTACAGTCTCAACATCGTCGGTGTCCCGCGCGCAAAGAACGCCAATCCCGATTTTGCGAGCGGGCACGTCATTTTCGTCAGCCTCGGGAGCAAGGACGTCGGCGTCAGCACGAAAATTCTTCTGAGTCAGAATGCTGATGGGGTGTTCGACGTGCTCGACAAGAACGGGACCGACGGGGAAGCGTCGTTCTCCCTTCCGGCGCCCGGTGGCTATACGGTCTGGGCGCGCGCGCTCGGCAAGCCCGGTGGGCAGGCCAAGATCACCACGTGCGCGACGGACATCGTAATCACCGACCCAGCCGTGATTTGCTCGACGCAGAACGAGGTCTTCGTCCGCGACAAGGGCAAGAGCAGTTTCCGCAACGTGACGGACGCCCTTACGACGATCGTGCTCGACCCGGTCGCCAACGCGGACGCGGTGACTGCTTGCGGCGGTACAACCGTGAGTCTCTTCAATCCCTGTCTGGAGGGGTTCTTTTGGCAGTACGACAACAACGGATTGAAGCTATTGCAGGTGCGTTTCTATCAGAACGCGCCCTAGCGATTGAGTCACGGCATCGATGTGTAAAGGCGTGGTGAGTGATCTTGGATCGCTCACCACGCCTTTTACGCGAGCGGCTATGGACTTGCAGAGGGTCCTGAGACGGTCTAACGTCTGCACGGACAATTCACCAGGGCAGGCCGTGCCGGACGCCGTCAAATCGCAGTACGTCATCCAGCTCGAGCGGCCGGGCGAGCGTGTGGACATGGAGTTCGTCCGCGCTCTGCTGGGCGGCACCGGGGTCGAGCTCGACGCCGGGTACGGCCCTGTTCCCGTCAACCCCGGCCTCGGGCGCTTCGTGGTGCGCGGCTTCGCGTCACCCGAAGCCCGCGCGCTGGCGGAGCGGATCCCCGGAATCAGGTTCTTCGCGGACGTGCGGCAGCAGCCCGCCGAATGACACGCGCCCGTCTTGGCTGCTTCGTGCCGAGGCCGAGCGCCCCTATCGCGGCGGCGGCGTCGATCACTCCATAACCAAGGTCGTAGTCCCAGCCGCGCCCGGCCAGGTCGCGGGCGCTGCGCTGCAGTGCGCCCTTGAGCTGCGCGGGCGTGAGCGTCGACGCGGGGAGGCGCTGGCGCAACGCCGCGGCGACGCCCGCGGCCACGGGGCTTGCGGCCGAAGTGCCCCCGTCCACCGGCCAGACGCCCGAGCCCGCGAAGTGGCTGAAGCCGGCGAGATCCGGCTTGCGGGTGTGGAGCCCGCCCGGTCCCTGCGACGAATAGCCGAGGCGTCGATCGGTGACGGTGACGGCGGCGACGGTAACGACGTCGGGATGGGAATTCGCGCCGTGGATGCTCTGGCCCGGACCGGTGTCGGCGGTGCCGCAGCGGCCATCGGGGCAAGGCGCGCCGCAGTTGCCCGCCGCGAAGAACACGTCGGCGCCCGCCGCGACCAGGCTGCCGGTGATCTGATTGAACGGATGGTCGGGGTTGGCGCTGTAGTTCTCGGGCGAGCCGATGCTTGCGTCTTCGGAGCGGTCGAACATCCCCCAGCTGTTGTTCACCACCCAGCGGCCCGGATTCGCGTTCACCCGTTCGATGAGGTCGGCGAAGGCGGCGATCGCGTCCGACAGGAACGCCGCCCACGTCCCCGCCTCGGTTCGCAGCAACGCGTAATCGTAGATCTTGGCCTCCGGCGCGGCGATGCGCACATCGTAGGCCACCATCGTCCCGTGATCGGGCTTCGCCGAGCCCGCCACGTAGTCCGACCCGGGGGCCCAGCCGCCGGCCACGGGGATGCGGCTGCCGTCGATGCCGGTATCGACCACGGCCACATGGACGCTTTTCCCGGTCAAGCCGTGCGCGCGCAGGGCTGACACACCGACCCGGCGCGCCACGTCGTCCGCCGTGCCGACAGCGCGGCTGCCGCAATAGGCAGAGGGGAAAACCGACACGGCGGGGTCGGCGAAGACGCCGACGACATCCATCCCGCGCTCTCGGCGCAGGCGGTGCACGGCCTCTTCGTCGTCGAAGATCGCGCGCACGGCGTAGGTGTCGATCGGCCCACCCTCGGCGCGCGCATAGCGGAATCCGCGGGCGGCGGGCCGCTCGGCAGGTGAGCCCAGGCGGCCGGCAACGCGCACGGGATGGTAGGTGTCGTCGAGCGCGAAGCCCGGGACGTGAAGCAGCTTCTCCAGGTCCGCGCCCGCGGGGCCGAATGACCGGCTCCGCCAGGCGCGGTGCAGCGACTCGCCCTTACCGACCAGCAGAATACGCCGCGGCATCGGTGGACCTCCCGAGTGGCGTGGTCAGGGCGCTGTGGTCCCATACCCGGAACTACGGCCAAGGATTCACCTCCGCCGCTTCGACCCGAGCACCGAATGCCTCACGATCCGGTCCGGCACGGTGTCCCCATGTCGCAGAGTGAAAACTGTTTTTCGTGTCAACCCGAGATCGAGCTCCACCACGAAATGGCTGCGGTCACGGGCGATCCGCCAGGCGCGTGACTTGGGCGCACGGCCCGTCACCGCCCGAGCAGCGGTGACTACCTCCTCCGGCGGGTCGGCAACCGCCGCGAGCTGCGCGCACGTCGCGCAGCGGCGCGACGGCTGCGCCAAATCCGTCGTGCACACCTGGCGCCCGCAATAGGTGCACGCCGCGCGATGCTGGGCGCAGACGTCTTTGCCGCACACGGGACACCCTGCCACCTCATCCGACGCGAAGATCGCCGCCGATTCCTCGGCGCAAGACACGCGGTGCTCCCCGCACACCAAGCGGCGGGATGCGTCGGTGCGGTGCAGGTGGCGCGAGCAGTGCACGTGCCCATCCACCACGCACACAGCCTGATGCGCCGTGCAGACGGACTTGCTGCAGCTCGCGCACTGCGTCACCTCGTCCACACCCACCGGCTCGTTGGTCCCGCCTTCGCAGTAGCGCACGCACGCCGTACACAACCGGCGGCTGCCCTTGGGCGCGTCGGGCACGCTCCGCTGCGCGTGCCGATTGCAGACGACCCGCCCGCAGCTGCCGCAGGCTTCGAGACACGCCGAGCAGGCGGGGTGCTCGCCCTCGGCGCAGAGTCCTTCGTGCACCGAGCAGTGCGGCCTCCGGCAGGATTGGCAGACGCGCGCGTGTTCCTCGCAAGCGGGCTGGTTATCCACGCGGCAGTTGGCGATGCCGTGATCGGCGCAGAAATCCTCGGCGCACACGGGGCAGCGCAGCGAGCAGGCATCACAGGCGCAGTGCCCCCCCTCGTGCTTGCATACGACGAGCTCCGTGGGCGCGCGGCCGCAATGCGGGCACGCCACCACCCACGCCGCCGTTCCCGCGAGCGGCCGCTGAGCCGCGAGCTGGGCGCGGCGGCCATGCGTCGATCGAAGCTCCCACTCCGCACGCTGCACGAGCACGCGAGCCTCGACGAGCTGGAGCGGATGCACGATCGCCTTGACCTGGTGCCGGCGCACCTCCTCGGTCCGGCGCCGCTCGTGCAGCGCGGTGATCGTACGCTCCGCGTCCGCATCGGACTTGTCGGCGAGGATGGAGGCGAAGTACCGGTCGAGTCGATCGAGCTCCGTGGCGACCTGCGTTGCGGCCGCGGCCTGCCGGGCGGCGACCCGCTCGGCACTCTTCTCCCGCAGGTTGCCGATGAGCAGTCTCAGCAGCTCTTGGGCCTCGCGTGGCGGCACCTGATCAGCGTCGGGGATGGCGCTCGCGGCGGCGGGTTTCACGCGGCGCGTCTCGAGATCCTCGAAGAGACTCGCGACGTCGTCCCCCCTCTCCCCCGGGGAGAGGGGGCTAGGGGGTGAGGAGCAGCGCGTGCCGGTCGACAGATCGAAGACGTCGCTCTCGACCACGGCTTCTTCGACTGCGGCGCCGGCGCGCAGCACGACGCGGGCGACGAGCCGTCCGATGGGATGCGCCGCCAAGCCCACGCTGCTCTGCCGTGCCTTGCCATCCCTCACGGGAACGGGAGGCGCCACACTCGGTGCGACATCCTCCTCGTCCGCGGCGACGGGAGGAGGCGGCGGGATCATACCGAGCGAGAGGCGGCCCGCCCTGGTGCGGATCGCCTCGATCAGGTGCGTGAGAAAGGGGCTGCCGAGCACGGCGATCTCGGCGTCGGGGTTCCGCTCCAGGGCATCGACGGAGAGGGCCAACCGCAGCGACGCGCGGCCCTGGAAGTGCGCGCGCTCGGCGAGCGGCAGCTTCAGCTCGCGAAGATCCGCGCCCTTGTCGACTAGTTTGACCCCGGCGAGATCGCAGTAGCGCTCGACGAGCGGCCGGATGCGCGCATCCGCGAGCGGATCGGCGTCGGGTGCCGGCGGGGCCGCGGCGACGCGAGGTTTGGGCTTGGACTGTGGCTTGCGGCGGCGGGTCACGCGGTGTCCGCCTGGATATCAACGAGCACGAGGGGCAGGCGGTCCACCTGCGCCACGAGTGTGATCGCGCGTCCCGAGCTGCTCAAGCCCGTGAGCCTGACCAGCTCCCCGTATTGCGGGTGACTGCCGGCGGGCTGCGTCGTGACGCCCTCCATCCCACCAATCGGCTCGATCGACTCGAGCGCCTCGAGCACCTCGGTCACGTGAATGCCGAGCCGCTGGCGCTTCGCGTCCCAGCCTGGAGCCTTGGTGACCTGGCTCGTGCCAAGCCCGAGGCGCAGGCGGCCGGGGACGGAGAGGGTTTCGAACCGGCGCCCCAGGCGGGTGGCGTTGTCGTCGGGCGCGATGAGGGAGTTCAGCTCCTCTTGCTCCTTGCCGACCGCGCTGCTCTTCTCGATGTCGGCGCCGAGCGATTCGACCCGGCGCGAGAAATCCGCTTCGTTCTCCGCGGCGAGCCACTCGGCTGCGAGCCGGCCTTCGAACGTGTGGCCCCCGCCGAACTCGCCGAGGATCAGGTCCAGCTCGCCGACGACCAGCTCGAACAACTTGATCTTCCGGTCGAGCAGCTCGAGGATGTACGACTCGATCGTCCCAGCCGCGGCGAGGTTCACGATATGGACCTCCCGCGTCTGCCCGATGCGGTGCAGGCGCCCGATGCGCTGCTCCACCACCATCGGGTTCCACGGCAGGTCGTAGTTCACGAGCACGTTGCAGAACTGCAGGTTGCGTCCTTCGCTGCCGGCGCGGGTGGCGATCAAGACGCTGCGCTCGTCGGCGTGGAAGGCGCGGATGCGTTTGTCCCGCTCGGGGGTCGTATGCGCGCCCCAGTAGACGATCGGCTGCCGGCCCAGAGCCTCCACCCGCTGCTCGATCAGCTCGATCGTGGGCCGGTGGTCGCTAAAGACCACCACGCGGTCGGGCGTCTCCTTCAAAATGGCGGTTAAGACGTTCAGCTTGGCGTGCGTCTTGATCTTCCGCGCCCGCTCCGCGAGCCGCCGCGCGACGGTGCGGTACGCGGGGCTGATGCGCTCGCTCTCGGCGAGGTGCTCCAGCGATTCGGCGAGCGCCTTCGAAGAGGAACAGAGGCGCTGGCGCAGGTGAATCACTGCGAGCTGCAGGATGCCCTTCTTGGTGCGCCGCCGTCGGGGGGAGGTGGTCTCGTCCTCCGCCTCTTCCGCCTCGACCGGCTCTACGAGTCCTTCCCGGTAGAGGCGGCGCAGGAACTCCGTGGTACGATCGTACAGGTCCCGCTCGGCGGTGGTGAGCCGGACCTCGGGGTGCCGGGGCCGGCGTGCCGGCAGATTCAGGTCGTCGACGACGCTCGAGCGCCGCGTGCGGATCATCACCTCGTGCGTCAGGACGCGGAGGGCTTCGGGGTCGCGGGGCTGGCGGTGGTCGCCGGCAACGAGGTGGGCTTCGCGGAACTCCTCCCAGGTGCCGAGCTGTCCCGGCCGGAGCAGCGTGACCAGGTTGTACAGCTCGCGCAGGTCGTTCTGCAGCGGCGTCGCCGTGAGCAGCAGAATGAAGTCCCGCTCGATCTTCTCGATGAACTGGTAGGTGGCGCCGCGGTGGCTTTTGATTTTGTGCGCTTCGTCCACGATCACGAGGTCCCAGTGGTGCCGCAGGATTTCCTCGGCGTGACGGCGCGAGCGCGCACGGTCGTGCGACACGACCGCTTTGGTGACATGCTGCCAGTCATCCGGATCGGTCGGTGCCTCGAAGCGCTCGAAGAACTTCTCCTCGAGCTCGCCCTGCCACTGCCCCACGAGCGAGGCCGGCGTCAGGATCAGGGCGCGGCGGGCGAGCCCGCGGATCGCCAGCTCCTTGTAGATGATGCTCGCCTCGATCGTCTTGCCGAGACCGACTTCGTCCGCGAGGATCGCGCGGCCGCCCATCTGCCGCAGCACGCGCTGGGCGACATCGATTTGGTGGGGCAGCTCCTTGATCGCGTTGGCGTCGAGGGTGATCAGCCGGTCGAAGCCCGGCACGAGCGCGATCCGCTCGGCCTCGCGCCGCAGGTCGTACCAGGCGCGGTCTGTGGGGGGCCCCTTCAGCTGCTCGGCGAAGAGATTCAGGGACCGCTCGTCGACCGCCCAGGAGTCGTCGGGCTTTGTCTCGGGTGCCGTCACGCGGTGGCTCACCAAGTCGGGGGACGCAATATGGAAGGGCGGCGGCTCGCGGCGCCACCCCGTGGGATGGCAGGCCGCGCGCCGCTGCGCATATTTGAGGGAGACCTTGCCCGGATCGATTGTCTGGCTCTGCATCATGGTAAGCACGCACGCGGCGCGACGTCTCAAGGGTACACCCTCCTCGAGCTGATCGTAGTGCTCCTGATTCTCGGAGCGGCGGCGGCCGTGGTGGCGCCGAGCCTCTTCGCAGGTCTGGTTCGATCGCCGCTCGATGGGGCGGCGGAGCGCGCCGCCGCCCTGCTGCAGGATGCCCGCGCGGCGGCGGTGCGCAGCGGCAGTCCCGTGAGCGTCGACCTGTCGACCGACGGCCGCGAGCTGCGGAGCCCGACCGACACCTTGCTGCTCGAGCCGCCGCTGCGCATCGAGGCGTCGGGATCCGAGCGCGCCGTCATCTTCTATCCCACCGGGCTCGCCGCAGGCGCGTACTGGATCGTGCGCACGAGCGAGGGACCTGGGGCGCTCGCGGCGGCCATCGAGGTGTCCCTGCTCAGCGGCGAGGTGGTCGTCCGGCGGCCATGAGGCGAGCGGAATCGGGGCTACTCCTGCTCGAGGCGATGGTCGCCCTAGTACTGCTCGGCCTTGCCGTCGTCGCCATGTTGCAGCTCCTCTCGGGCGCGGCCGACGCCGCCGCGCGCGCCCGCGTCCACACCGAAGCCTTGGCGCTCGCGCAGTCGGAGCTGGACCGCCTCGTCTCGAGCGCGGCCGTGGGGAGCCTCGACACAAACGGGACGGAGGGCGCGTTCCAGCCGCCGTTCGAGCGCTACCGCTACGTCGTGACGCGCGCGCCCGTAGGCGAGCAGCGCCTAATCGAGATCCGCGTGCGCATCACATGGCCCAAACCGGGCGCCGGCGCGCTGGAGCTCGTGACGCGGACCGCGTTGCCGTCCAGACGGGCGGGCCCGTGAGCATGCGGCGGGCGCGGCGGGCCCGGCAGTCCGGCGTAGCGCTGATCGCGGTGCTCTGGCTCCTCGTGATTCTCGGCCTGCTGAGCAGCGCGCTGCTGACGAGCACCCACTTCGACGTCTTGGCGACGTCCAACGAGCGGTGCCGGCTGCAGGCCTCGTACGCCGCCCAAGCGGGTGTCGCCGACGCCACCGAGCAGCTCGATCGCTGGCTCGCAGTCGCGCAGGTCGCGGCTCGGGGCGGGACTCCGGCGGCGGGACTCTTGCCCGCCGCAGCAGCCGCGAGTGAGCCCGGACTGCTGCTCGAATTCGACCGGCCCCTCGGAGATGGGCGCTACCGTGTCGTCGCGGTGGACGTGAACAGCCGGATCAACGTGAACCTGGCGACGGAGCAGATGCTCACGACCCTGCTCGGGGAGGCGGGTCGGCCGTCGAACGACGCTGAGGCCCTCGCCCAAGCGATTCTCGACTGGATCGACGGCGACGACCTGCGCCGCGCCCGGGGGGCGGAGGCGGCGGAGTATCGCCGGCTCGGGCTCGACCATCTCCCGCGCAACGGCCCGATGGCCACGCTCGAGGAGCTGCTCCACGTGCGCGGCATGACCCCGGAGATCCTCTACGGCGCGGCGGACGACCGCTGGACGTTCGGGCGCCGGCGATCGGGGATCGCGCAGTGGTTGACGGTGCAGGGGTCCGGCAGGATCAACCTCAACACCGCACCGCCCGAGGTGCTCGCCGCGCTGCCCGGATTCACACCAGCTGTCGTGGCCGTCGTGCTCGACCTGCGCCAGCGGCGCTGGATTTGGTCGATCAGCGACGTGGCCGCGGACCCGCGGCTCGGGGGCGCGCCGTCGCTGGAAGCGGTTGCGCGGCAGCTGATCAGGCTCACGGCGCAAGGACTCGGCACCGAGGGCGTCTGGGTTCGCTCGCAGGGCGCCGTGTCAGGGTGCCCGGTGGCGGCTGATGTCGAAGCCCTCCTCGCGTTCGGCAACGCGGGGGGAGTCGTCGTCGCCAGCTGGCGCGAGGGCTTGGGCGCCGGAGTGCACTAGCCGCGAGACCATGCGGCGCGCGTCGGGATTCACGCTGATCGAGGTCATCGTGGCGATCACGGTGACGGCCATCGTAGCCATCGCCGTTTACCTGACGGTCTCCGCCGCCATCGCCAGCGCCCAACGGAGTAGGGCCGTGCAACTCGAGGCGCGGACCCAACGCAACGCGCGCATGGTGCTGACCGCCTTGCTCCGCTCCGCGCGGGCCGATATCGCCCCGGAGGACCGATTCAAGGGCGTGTCGGACGAGCTGCGGCTGGTCGGCGCCCTGGGCTTCCCGTTCGCCCGATACCCCGCGGGCGAGCCCTTGCGGGTGCATATCTGGCTGAGCGCCCCTCCCGCGCGAGCGTTGATCCTGGAGCTCGCGCCGTGGCCGGGGCGCGACGGGGGTGGCGGGGGGGGGGGCGCAGACACCGTCGTGCTGTTCGCTCGCCTGGACGGCGCGGAGATCACCTATCGCGACCTTGTCCGCGATGTGTGGTTGGATGACTGGGATCGCCCCCCCCCACTGCTGCCGGCCGCGGTGTCGATTGAGTTCCACAGCGTGCCGCCCATCCCTCCGCTCGTCGTCAGTCTTCCCGGGCGACCCCGCCGCTAGTCGACTGCCTCCGTCGCGTCGACGCAACGACCCGGTGCAGTGCTCGTCGGCGCTGCCGTGCGGTTGCGTGTTGGCGTCGCTCGTATTGGCAGCACGCGGGTATCAGTCACTTTCCGGGTCACCCTTCTCGAGGAGAACGCATATGAGCGGTTCGACGACGTTGCGCAGTGCTTGGCTTGCTGGCGTAGCGGCGGTAGGGCTCGTCTTGATGGGGCTCTATCCTCACGGGTTCACTGCAGCGCGGGCACCGGCGGTGGCCGTGGCTCATCCGGCCAGCCCGACGAGCCCCGGCTCGGGCACGATCAATAGCACCAGTCCTTC
>Ga0209375_1000893_pt1 | contig 23728 bp, 20 predicted proteins | sample GraSoiAngelo_131_FD_185888 | JGI IMG/M metagenome (GOLD analysis project Ga0209375, IMG submission 185888) | Grasslands soil microbial communities from the Angelo Coastal Reserve, California, USA - 14_0929_02_30cm (SPAdes) (version 2) | ecosystem: Environmental > Terrestrial > Soil > Grasslands ... | reverse complement strand
TACAGCGCGAGCCGACACCTGCGCCGCTCGGCGCTCGCGGATCGGGCGGAGTATGCGGCGCTGTGGGAGCTCGATTTGCAACTGCCTTCCGGTGCGATGCGCGCGAGTTGGACTGAGCGCCCCGCGCCCAGCGTTGCGAACACGGGGCAGGCGCTGCTGGACTGGCTCGCGGCGTTCCGGGAGACGGGCGCGGGAATCTTCGCAGGGGCGGCGCGGCGAGCGGCGTGGTTTCTCCTCGCTACGCTCGGCGAGGACGGAGTGTGGCGCCAAGGACGCATCCAGGACGCGAACCGGCACGCGGCGCTGTTCGACGCGCGCGCCGCGTGGGCACTGGCCGAGGCGGGCCGCCGCCTGCGGGCGCCCGAGTGTCGCGCGGCGGCGGCACGCGCGCTTCGCGCCGTGGCGCGGCAGCAACACGAGAACGGTTGGCTGCCCGAATGCTCCGGCAGCGGTCGGCAGGGCGCGCTCGCGGGCACGGTCGCCGACACCATTCGCGGGCTGCTGGAGGGGGGCCGGGTACTCGAAGATGAGGACTTGATTGCCCGCGCGGCCCGCGCGGCGGAGCGGGCGGCGCTCGCGATGGATCCCGCTGGCCGGTTCCCCGGAAGCCTTGCGTCCGACTGGCGCCCTGCCGCCTCCTGGGGCTGTCTGAGCGGCACGGCCCAGATGGCGACCATCTGGTTACGCTTGTTCGAGACCACCCGAGAGATCCGCTGGCTCGAGCCGGTGGATACGGCGTTGCGGTTTCTCAAATCCACTCAGAACCGGGTGAGCACAGACCCTGGCGTGCACGGCGGAATCAAGGCCGCGTATCCGCTCGGCGCCGAGCACGGTGCGTACCAGCTGCTGGTGTCGGGGACCGCCGGTTTTGCCGACGCCCTGCTGCGCGATGAGCGCCGCCGCGCCGGGATCGCCCCTATGGTGGCGACCGAGGCGGCGTAGGAGCTCTGAACGAGTCAGGCCGCCGCGCTGGCGGGCGGGCAGTCCAGTTCGAAGAAGAAGCGGGTTCCCCAGTTCGACCGCGTTTCCACTTCCAGCTCGGCGCCCATGGCCGTTACGAGCTTGCGGCAGATCGCGAGCCCCATGCCGGAGCTCGAGAAGTGGTGACGGCCGCCGGTTCCGGCCCCCAACCCCACCCCCCCGGCCGTCGCGACGAGGCGCACCGGCTGATACAGGCTCCGGAGCAGCGCGGGGTCGATCCCGGCCCCGGTGTCGCGCACGGAGAACTCGAGACGCCGGCCATCGAGAGGCCGGGCGGAGACCTCGACGAAGCCCGAGTCGGTGAACTTCACGGCGTTGGTGGCGAGATTCAGGAGCACGCGAGACAGCGCCCGCGCCTGCCCCACGCGTCGCTCGGGGACGGGATGGACGAGACGGATGGCTACGCCCTTCTCCTCGGCGATCGGCTGGATCATGCTACGCACCGACTCGAAGGTCTCGGCCACCGAGAACGGCCCTGGCGTGCGATCCACCAGGCGATTGCCGCCCCGGGCGAGCTCCAGCACGTCGCTGGCGGTCGCGCAGAGGCAGAGCGCCGCGCTATAGATCAGGCCCAACTGGCGACTTTGCTCCGGCGTCACCTTGCCGCCTTGGCCTTGTTGCAGGGCCTCGGCGAGAAACAGGATCGACGTGAGCGGCGAGCGCAGGTCGTGTGCAAGTTCTACCACGAGGTCGAGCCCGTTCGGGCCCGCCAGGCACGCGGTGAGATCTTGCGGCTCCGGCTCTGGCGCGGGTGTGGACCGCGGGGCCGCGGCGACGACGGGCCAGTCGAGTTGTGCGGCCGTGGCACTGGGCATTTCCAGCACTCCTCCCCGAATCACGCGACCTGTCCTTCCGAGGTGCCGGCGGTCGCTTCGACCGACGCGTCCTCCGTTTCGGGCCCTGGGTGTCCGGGCTCACGCTCGACCACCCATCCTGCCGTGGGGCTGCGCTGCAGCCCATGGCGCTCCATCAGCCGGTACAGCGTGGTCCGGTCCACCCCTGCGATGCGGGCTGCCTTGGACATGTTGCCGCTCGCGCGGTTCACCAGCCACGTCAGGTACTGCCGTTCGAACTGGGCGATCACCCGGTCACGCGCGGCGTGATAGCTCTCCTCGAGCAACGTGGAGATCAGCGACGCGGGGTTCGCTCCCGTGTCGGCCGGCGCCGGCTCGCCCGTGAGATGGAGGTCGTCGGGCCGGATCTCCGCACCTGGTTCGACGACAACGGCAACGTGCTCGATTACGTTCTGGAGCTCGCGTACGTTCCCGCGCCAGGCGTAGGCGCACAGCGCCCGCAGCGCTGCATCGGTCAGGCGAGGGAAGGGCGCGCCCTTGCGGCGATGGCGGACCCAATAGGTGGAAAGGAAGTAGTCCGCGAGCAACGGGATGTCCTCCGGCCGCTCCCGCAGCGCGGGCACGTTGATCGGTACCACCCGCAGGCGATAATACAGATCTTCCCGCATGTCGCCCGCCTTGACCGCCGCTTCGGGGTCGACGTTGGTGGCGGCGATGAACCGCACGTTCACCACGGCGTCCGTTGTCTCGCTTCCGACGCGGCGTACCACGCCGTCTTGAATGACCCGGAGTAGCTTGGCCTGGATCGGTTTCGGCATCTCGACCAGCTCGTCGAGAAACAGGGTTCCGCCGTGAGCCGCCTCCAGCAGTCCGGGTTTGTCCCGCACCGCGCCGGTGAAAGCGCCCTTGCGATGGCCGAACATCTCGGACTCGAGCAGGCCTTCCGGCAGCGCGGCGCAGTTCACGGCCACGAACGGGCGGCTGGAGCGGCGACTGTGGTGGTGGATGAACTGGGCGATCATCTCCTTGCCGCTGCCGCTCTCACCCGTGATGAAGACCGAGGCATCGGTCGGCGCGACTTTGCGGGCGAGCTCGATCGCGCGTCGGAAAGCCGGCGCGGTGCCCAGCAGGGTGACCTTGTCTGACTGCACCTGCGCCCGGTCGAGCGTCTCCTGCTGCTCGCGCGTCTCGCGCGCGACCAACAGCGTGTGGACGGCACGCCCGATCAGGACCTGGAGATGCGACGCGGAGAACGGCTTCGGGAGATAATCGAAGGCGCCTTGCCGCAGCGCCTCGACGCTCGACTCTACGCTCGGATTGCCGGTCATCACGATCACGATCGTGTCGTGATTGGTCCCGAGCGCGGCGCGCAACAGCGCCAGCCCGTCCACCTGCGACATGTAGAGGTCCACGAGCACGACGTCAAACGCCCGTCGCTTGAGCAAGTCGAGGGCATCCTGGCCGCGACTGGACACCGTCACGTCGTACCCCTCGTGCCGGAGCACCGCGGCGCAACTCTCCCGCAGGGTGTGTTCGTCGTCGACCACGAGAATCCGCACGCGGGCCTTCGCCTCCGGCCCGATCGCCAACAAGGCCGCCGCTTCGCGTCCTTCCGCCGGCTGGCCGCTGTCATGAGTCATCGGCATAGACATCAAGCCACGTCCTCGCTTACGGTCGGCCGTCTCCTACGCAGGGTTCGGGCCATACTTGTCGCGACACTGCAGCGACGCGCTTTTCCGCATGAAATGGGCAACAAATGGGGCACAAGAGGGCCAGCGCCGATACCCCTCTCGCACCAAGGTGCATCGGCGCGACGTGCACCCTTGCACTCAATTGCGGCATGGGGGCGGCCGGCTCGGCGTGGCGCGCGGTATCGGACTTGCCGTACGGCGCTGGGACGACACGCACCCGGGCGCCGCTCCGCCGCGCGCTACCAACGAGAGGTCTGCCATCCATGAGCATCAGTCGCTTACCGATTCCGCACGGCGCGCCGCCACCAGCCGCCGCGCCCCCGCCCGCACCCCCGGCCGTTCCGGGGACGTACGCCGGCTTCGCCGAGCCGGAAGGGGGGGTGGACTGGCGGCGAGTCGTGAGCGCCGTCATGCGTTTCAAGTGGCTGATCTGCGGCGTCACGTTCCTCGGGACGCTCGCGGGGTTCGGCGCTGCGCGCTTCGTGAAGCCTCAGTACGGGGCGCAGGCCACGATCTGGATCGACGCCAGCGAGCGCGAACGCCGCGCTGACGACCGCGGGCCGATCCGGCAGGGTCAGCTGCTCGATGCGCAGGCATGGGTAGACCTCCTCAAGTCGTACGTCGTGCTCGACCAAGTGGCCCGGGACCAGCGGATGTTCGTGAGCCCGAAGTCGCGCGCGGACGCGCGCTTCCTCACGACGTTCCAGACGGCCGGGCAATATCGCCCGGGGGCGTATCGGCTGTCGCTCGACGCCGACCGGCAGAGCTACACGCTCGCCACCGTCGAGGGACGCGTGCTCGAGCAGGGAAGGGTGGGGGATTCAATCGGGACCCGGCTGGGGTTTGCGTGGGCTCCGACAGCCGCGACACTCCCCCCCGACCGCGCCGTGGAGTTCGAGCTGCTGACGCTGCGCGACGCAGCGCGATCGCTGGCGGACTCGCTACGCACCGAGCTGGACCTGGAAGGCAACTTTCTCCGGATCGAGATGCGGGGCCCGGATGCTGCCCAGATCACCGCGATCGTGAACGCAGTCGCCGAACGCTACGTGCAGGTCGCGGCCGACCTCAAGCGAACCAAGCTGAGCGAGCTCACGAAGATCCTGGCGGACCAGTTGCAGCGCGCGCAGGGCACGCTGCGGAGTTCCGAGGCGGCCCTCGAGCGATTCAGGGTACGGACCATCACATTGCCCACCGATCGCCCGCCGCCGGTCGCGCTCGGCGCACCAGGCGGAGCGGGTGGTGGGGGCGGCAGCGCGAACGGCGAGGCATCTGCCCAGTTCGGGACGTTCTTCAACATGCAGTTCGACCGCGAGCGCCTGCAGCAGGACCGCGAGGCGCTGGAACGCGTGCTCGCGCAGGCCGGCGACACCGCCGGTCTGTCGCCGGACGCTCTGGCCGTGGTGGGATCGGTCCAGTCGAATCCCGACCTCGTTGGCGCGCTCGGGGAGCTGACGTCCAAACGCGCCAGCCTGCGCGCGTTGCGGTACAAGTACTCCGACCAGTATCCGCCCGTGCAACGCCTGATCGAGGAGATCACGACACTGCAACGGCAGACGATTCCGACCCTGGCGCGCGGGCTACTCGCTCAGCTCACGGCCCGCGAGGCGGACCTAGGCCGACGGCTCGGCACCGATTCGCGGACCCTGCGTGACATTCCGGCCCGGGCCATTGAAGAGGCCCGGCTACGCCGCGACGTGAGCCTGTCGGAGAATCTCTTCACCATGCTGCAGCAGCGTTATGAGGAGGCGCGGCTCGCGGAGGCAAGCACGATCCCGGACGTCCGAATCTTGGACGCCGCCGTGGTGTCGCGCCGGCCGGTACAGGACCTGGCTGGACGCCTCATCGTGATGGGGTTCTGCGGCAGCTTCGGACTGGCCGTGGTGGGCGCGGTTCTGCTCGACCGCATCGATCCCAGAGTCCGTTACCCCGATCAGGTCTCGCGCGAGATGGGATTGGCGATCCTGGGCGCGGTCCCGCACATGCGGACGCTAGCGCATGGGCGCGGTCGGGGCCGCATACCGGAAGACGTCAACCAGGTCGTGGAGGCTCTCCGGGGCGTCTGCCTGAACCTGGTATACGCCCATGGCGGGCGCGCGCCCCTGCTCGTCACCGTGACCAGCCCGGGAGCGGGAGATGGCAAATCGTTTATCGCCGCTAACCTGGCGCACACCTTTGCGGACGGCGGCCATCGGACTCTGCTGATCGATGCGGACATCCGGCGCGGCGTGTTGCACCGCCGCCTGAGCGCACGCCGCCGGCCGGGGTTGAGTGACTTCCTTCGTGGGGAGGCCCCGCTCGACGCGGTCGTTCAGGCGACGCCGTACCCCGCGCTTTCCCTCATTGGGTGTGGCACGCGGGCCTACAACGCGCCCGAGCTGCTGGGGTCGCCGAGAATGTCCGAGCTCGTCACGGGCATGCGCTCAGGCTATGACGTGATCCTGTTCGATAGCCCGCCACTCGCCGCGGGAGTCGACCCGCTCATCGTGGGCACGCTTACAGGCACGCTGGCGCTCGTGCTTCGCACGGGGTACAGCCACCGCGACGTCGCGGCGGCGAAGCTCGAGGTGCTCCAGCGGCTGCCAATCCGCCTATTGGGGGCCATCCTGAACGACGTGCCAGCTGGGGGGGCCTACCGATACTATTCCTATTATTTGCCGGGCTACGAGGCAGCAGACGAGGAGGCCGGCAGCCGGCGCGTCCCGGTCTAGGTAGGTGAGGAGGGGGGGGGCGAGGGAGTGGCGGTCGAGCTGGCTCCCTCATCGAAGCGACGGAGCCAATTGCCCGAGTCGACCCTCCCGGTTCGAACGGCGGCTGCGGCGCGCACCAGGAGATCGACGGGTTCGATCGGCGCATAGCCCACGTTGGCTACGGCTTCGTACCCGCAGCGGACGCGGATCGGGGCCGGCGGCAGGCCGGTCCCAGCGCGCATGGCGACGGTCGCCGCACTCACCGAGCCTGCTAGCCGTTCGGCCAGCCGGCGCGCGCCAGCGGCGTCCGTGCCCGGGGCGAGCACGGCGAATTCGCTCGTGCTGAGCCGGCCGATGACGTCTGACAACCGGGCTGCCGCCTTGATCGCCTGGATGCACCGTCCCAGGCTGGTGGTTCCGCCTCCTCCCGATCCCCCTCCCGCTGCTCCTTCCTCGGCTTCAACCGGCTCGAGGTCGAGCGCCAGAACGATGCAGGCGAGCGGACCATGCTCCCGGAACGCCTGCGATCCCAGTTCGCGTGCCCGCCGTGCCAGCCCCTGCCGGTTGTAGAGCCCGGTCACAGGGTCGAGCAACCCATCGGTACGGGCCCGGTCCGCGTCGAGCTTGGCGTGCACATACGCGCCGATCTTGAGCAGGATTTCATCCGCATCGTGAGGGGGAGCGATGCACTCCCACGCACCGGCTCGCAGGGCGTTGAGACGCTGCGCCCGCGTTGCAGGGTCGCGGATCGTCATCAGTATCGGGGTGCTGCTCGAGACGCGCGGATCGGCGCGGAGCGTTCGGCAGAGCTCGACACCGGGCATGTCCGGCAGCTCGGCGTCCACGAGAATCACGTCCGGCTCGGTAGCCCGGGCGCGCTCCAGCGCGTGCTGGCCGGACCGCTCTTGCAGCACGGCGTACCCACCGCTCTCGAGCAGACCCCTCAGCCAACGCGTTGATTCCTGACCGTTCCCGGCCAGGAGCACCAGTGGCAATCCGCCTTGCGGCATTCGCTCAGTCATCACTGTCCCCGTTGGCCCACACTGGAACTGCAAACCCGGGGCCGCCGCGGGTGATGCCTAACATTGAGCGCCGGCGATCTCCGGAGCGGCGCTGCGGCGCGGCGGGTTGCCGCGCGGGCGCAACGCCGGAGGCTCGGCGGTGTGGCGTGTCGCGGCGTCCGGCGGGGAGGTAACCCGTTACCGCACTGGCCGATAACGGTGAGTGCGACAGCGGTGTGTGCTCCCGGGCCTCAAACTTGAAGTGTGCAGGCACGACCTAGCGTCGTTGAATATGCCCTGCAAGGACTGTCGCACACGGAGCAACGAGGGGACCACGCATGCGCGAGGCGCGCGGCCCGGACGGGCAGCGACGAGCGAGCGCTGTGGGGCGCCGCTGCTCGCCTTGCCCGCGGGGGGGGTCGGCGTGGTCGATGGCACGCTCGCCCAGCTCGCGCGCTTCGGTCTCGCGATCACTGGCGCACCGCTGTTGGAACCCAAGCGTGAGGCATCTGAGCAATGTGCGGGATCGTAGGGTACGTCGGCCCCAGGGCGGCGGTCTCGCCGCTCGTGGAGGGCCTGAGCCGACTGGAGTACCGTGGCTACGACTCCGCCGGCGTCGCCGTGCTGAACGGCAAGGGCGTGGAGACCCGGAAGCTCGCCGGACGAATCGCCGGACTCCGCGACCTGCTCGAGCGGATGCCCGTGCATGGGAGCTGCGGCATCGGTCACACGCGGTGGGCGACGCACGGCGCACCCACTGAGCGCAACGCGCATCCCCATACCGACTGTACCGGAACGATCGCGCTGGTGCATAACGGCATCATCGAGAACGCGGACGTGCTCCGCAAGCGGTTGGAGCAGGATGGGCATGTGTTCGTGACCGACACGGACACGGAAACGCTCGTCCACCTCATCGAAGAGTCGCCCGGTGCGACGCTCGAGGAACGGGTTATCGCCGCGTTGCACCACGTCGAGGGGACCTACGGTATCGCTGTGCTGGCCGAGGCCGATCCCCAAAAAATCGTCGTGGCGCGGCGTGGCTCGCCGGTCCTGCTCGGCGTCGGCGATGGGGAATTCCTCGTGGCCTCGGACGCGAGCGCCGTGCTGGGGCATACGCGGTCCGTGGTCTACCTGAACGATGGCGACGTGGCGGTGGTGACACCGGCGGGCTACCGCGTCCTCGACGGGGACGCGCGCGAGCAGGAGCGCTCCATAGACGACATCGAGTGGGATCTCGACGCGATCGCGCTCGGTGGTTACCCCCACTTCATGCTGAAGGAGATCTGCGAGCAGCCCGAAACCGTGCAGAGCACGTTGCGGGGGCGGCTGCTCGTGGCGGAGGGGACCGCGCGTCTCAACGGCTTGAAGCTCACGCCGGAGCAGTGTCGGGCGATCCGGCGCATCGTGATCGTGGCCTGCGGCACGTCGTGGCACGCGGGGCTCGTGGGGCGTCACGTGCTCGAGGAGCTGGTCGGCATCCCGGTCTCGGTCGAGTATGCGTCGGAGTACCGCTACCGGCAGCAGCTCCACGTTCCAGGGACCGTGACCATCGCGATCTCGCAGTCGGGCGAGACGGCCGACACGCTGGAGGCTCTCCGGGCCGCGAAGGCCGCGGGGTCCACCGCGCTCGGTCTCGTCAACGTCGTCGGCTCCACGATCGCGCGGGAGGCCGACGGCGGCATCTACCTGCACGCGGGTCCCGAGATCGGGGTCGCGTCGACCAAGGCCTTCACGTCGCAGGTGGTGGCGCTGCTACTCCTCGGACTGCACCTGGGGCGCCAGCGCGAGCTGCCGGAGGCGGAAGGCCGCCGTTTGGTCGCCGAGCTGATGCGGCTTCCGGAGCTGGTGGCTCGAACGCTGACCGTCGAGCCAGCGGTGCGAGCGCTTGCCGAACTGTACGCGGACGCCCGGAACGCGCTCTACCTCGGTCGCGGGATCAACTTCCCGGTGGCCCTCGAAGGCGCGCTCAAGCTCAAGGAGATCTCGTATGTCCACGCCGAGGGGTATCCGGCGGCCGAGATGAAGCACGGACCGATCGCGCTGATCGACGAGAACATGCCGGTCGTGTGTCTGGCGCCCAAGGACGCCGTCTACCCGAAGGTGATCTCGAACATGCAGGAAGTGAAAGCCAGGGGAGGCCGCATCATCGCGATCACGAGCGAGGGGAGCGGCGATCTACGCGGTCTCGCGGGCCACCAGATCGCCGTACCGGCGACCCCTCCCCTCCTCGCGCCGGTGCTGACGGTCATTCCGCTCCAGCTCCTGGCGTACCACATCGCCGTGTTGCGTGGCTGTGACGTGGATCGACCGCGCAACCTGGCCAAGAGCGTGACAGTGGAGTGATGCCCATGAACGAGAAAGTGATGGTGTGCCTCCTGGCGCTGTTAGTGGCGAGCCCGCTGGCGGCGCAGACCGCGGCGCGCGTGCCGCACAGCGATTTCGAACTGGGCGATCAAATTCTCCTCGAGGTCGAGGGAGATACGCAGTTCACCCGGGCATACAGCGTCGGGCCGGGACCGACCCTGACCCTACCGGTGATCGGCGCCATCCCGCTGACCGGGGTGCGACGGGCCGACGTGGAGACGTATCTGATCCAGCAGCTCGGCCGGTACCTGAAGAATCCCGTGATCCATGTGCGGGTGTTGGTGCGTCTGGCGGTGCTCGGAGAAGTGGAGCACCCCGGCTATTACGCCGTCCCCGCGGGCGCCGTCGTGTCGGACGCGCTCATGGCCGCCGGTGGGCCGACCAAGGATGCGAAGTTCACGTCCGCGCGCATCGAGCGGGAAGGCGACCGGCTCTATGAAGGCAACACCTTCCAGGACGCCTTCGCGCGCGGCATGACGATCGAGGCCCTGGGACTGCGCACGGGGGACCGCATCATCGTGCCGAAACAGGGTGACAGCGAGCGGACGGTTCGCATCGTCAGCCTCCTCGTTGCGATTCCGGTGGCGGTGTTCACCGTCACCCGGCTGGCCCATTAGGGCGATGCGCGTCCTGTCCGTCGTCGGCGCCCGCCCGAACTTCATGAAGCTCGCACCCGTCGACCGGGCGCTCGTGAAGCGGGACGTGGAGCACGTGATCGTCCACACGGGTCAACACTACGACGCGGGCATGTCGGCTGACTTCTTCGAGCAACTCTGGATCCCGCAGCCCGACCATCATCTCGGAGTGGGATCGGGGACGCATGCTCAGCAAACTGCCGTGGCGATGCAACGGCTGGAGCCGGTGATCAGCGACCTGCATCCCGATCTCGTGCTGACCTACGGCGACGTGAACTCCACCCTTGCGGCGGCGCTCGTTGCCGCGAAGCTCCAGGTCCCGGTCGGGCACGTGGAAGCGGGTTTGCGCAGCGGTGACTGGACGATGCCCGAAGAGATCAATCGCGTGATCACGGATCGGCTCTCGGACGTCCTCTTCCTGCCGTCACGCGATGCTGCCCAGAACCTCGACGCGGAGGGCATTCCGCCCGAGCGGGTGCATTTCGTCGGCAATGTCATGATCGATACGCTGTGCTGGGCGCTCCCCCAGGCACAGGCGCTCGACGCGCCGGCGCGCTTCGGGGTGAGCGGGCGGCCCTACGCGGTCGTGACGCTGCACCGGCCGGCGAACGTGGACGACGCCGACGTGCTCCGCGAGCTGCTCGACGCCCTGAACCGGCTGGCGCGCCAGGTCCCCGTCCTGTTCACGGTGCACCCGCGCACCCGTGCGCGCATCGAGGGGCTGCGGCTGCGGCCGTCGACCGATCAGGCCCTCCAGCTCCTGGAACCGCTCGGCTATCTGGACATGCTCAGTCTGGTCGCCAACGCCGGTGTCGTGATCACCGACTCGGGTGGCCTCCAGGAGGAGACGACGTTCTTGGGCGTGCCGTGCCTGACGGTGCGACCGAACACGGAGCGCCCGATCACCTGTACCCACGGGACGAACCGCCTGGTGCAACCGCGACGTGACGCCATCCTCGCCGCCGCAGAGCGCGGCCTGCGCCGTCGCTCACCCGCGCGACCGATCATCGAGCGCTGGGATGGCCGGGCCGCCGAGCGGATCGCGCAGGTGGTCTGCGATGGCGAGCGTTTCGAGCTGGATGCGCCGGACGCGGCGTCGCGCACGCCGCGCCACGCGGTCGCGATTCCGCAACCGCTCGGCGCGGGCTGAGACCCGAGCCGCACGGCGGCGCATAGAGACGTGATGAGGTGTGCATCATGAGGAGGTGCGGGAATGAATGATGCAGCGACCAGCGGGGAGTGGACCGCACGCCGCTCCCCCTGGCGCATCTAGGAAAAGGGGCGCTGTTGCACTCGCGCCCCTTTTTTGTGCCCCGCGCTACTGGTTGGCGCATCAAACTGTTGCATCGATGAGGTAACGCCGCTCGATCGAATGGAGTAATTTATTGTGGTGTAGATAGTTACGCCACGACCATGGGGTCACGTTTGTGGCACTAGCCTTGCTGTTGCGCCGCGGCAACATTCCATCCAGCTAAGGACCGCCCGCCATGGCCACCAAAGGCAAGAACGCGCTGCCGTCTCCGTCCGATCCCCAGACCCAATCGGAGTCCACCGCGGCGCTGCTGCGCGAGCTGGTGGCTCTCCTGCGACAAAACCGCACACAGCTGCGCGAGGAATGGGCGCGGCGCATCACGCGAGCCCAGCTGCTCACGGCGATGACGGAGGAGGAAATCTTCGCCGAAGCGACGTCGGTGTACGACAACTACGTCGAGGCGCTGGAGACGGGGACGTTCGAGGCCCTGCAGGCGTACGCGCGCAACCTGTCCGAGCGCATCATCCCGCGCGGCGTCGAGACGCATGAAGTCGTGGGCATCGTGCTGTTACTACGTGACGTGCTCGCCCGCTCACTGTTCGCCAAATATCACGAAGACTTCGACAAGCTCAACCGCATCCTGGACGCGTACGAGCCGGCGGCCAACCGCATCGCGAACACGGTAGCCGTGGGGTTCGTGCAGGAGCGCGAGCGCATCATCCGGCAGCAGCAGGAGGCGATTCGCGAGCTCTCGACCCCTGTGCTCCAGGTGCGCGAGCGCCTGCTGATTCTGCCGATCATTGGCGTGATCGACCCGCAGCGCGCCCGCCAGCTGACCGAGCAGCTGCTGCGCGCCATCCGCACCAACCGCGCGAAGGTGGTGGTCATCGATATCACGGGCGTGGCGGCCATGGACTCGAACGTCGCGAACCACCTGGTGCAAACGGTGGAAGCGTCGCGGCTGCTGGGCGCGACGGTGATCGTGACAGGCCTGTCGCCGGAGATCGCCCAGACGCTGGTCACGATCGGCGTCGACCTCAGCGAAATGGCAACGGTGGGCGACCTGCAGGGCGGCATCGAGGAGGCCGAGCGATTGCTCGGGTACAAGGTCCTGCCGTTGGAGGAAGTGTCCCCGAAGACATGAGCGGCAGCGGACCCCCGTCATCGGAGGGCCGGTGGAAGTTCCGATTCTCAAGCAGGGCCATTACCTGATTGCATCGATCCAATCGGCGCTGACCGACGCGGATCTCTCGCAGCTGCGTGAGGCGTTGATCGAGCGTGTCGGGCGGTTTCGCGCCCGCGGTGTGATCGTCGACGTCACAGCGCTGGACGTGATGGACTCCTTCGCGGTGCGGACGCTGCGGGACATCGCCCACATGGCGCGTCTGCGCGGCTCCGAGACCGTGATCGTCGGGATCCAGCCGGAGGTCGCCTTCGCGATGGTGCAGCTCGGTCTGACGCTCAAAGGGGTTTCGACCGCCCTCGACCTCGAGGAGGGTCTGGCGTTTCTCGATCGCCAGACGCAGCTCCGCATCGAGCGCGGGTCCGCGCGGCTAGACCGTGGCTGACGAGCTGCTGATCCCGATCGCGGCCGACGTGGATGTCGTCACCGCGCGACAACGCGGGCGCGATCTGGCGGCGCACGCGGGATTCTCGAGTGGCGACCAGACGGTCATCGCCGCCGCGATTTCCGAAATCGCCCGCAACATCCTCATGTACGCCAAGCGGGGGGAGGTCACGCTCAGCCTGGTGGCCAACGGCGACCGCCGCGGCATCGTGATCGTGGCGCGCGATCAGGGGCCCGGGATCCGCGACGTGGAGCGCGCGCTCGAGGACGGCTACTCGACGTCGGGCGGTCTGGGCCTCGGCCTGCCGGGTGCGCGGCGCCTCATGGACGATTTCGACGTGAGCTCGGGGGTCGGGAAGGGCACGACCGTCACCATGAAGAAATGGCGGCGCCAGAATGCGTGATACCTCGCCCGGCACGGCGCGCGTGATCGAATGGGGCGTGGCGATGCGGACCCTTCCCGGAGAAGCGCAGTGCGGGGACGTGCACCTGGTCAAACCGATCGCGAGCGGGGTGCTCCTGGCGGTCGCCGACGGCCTGGGACATGGCGCGGAAGCCGCGGCCGCCGCCCGGGCTGCCGTCACCGCGCTCGAGCGGCACGCCGGCGAATCACCCCTGGCGCTCGTCGAGCGCTCTCATCGTGCGCTCCACGGAACCCGCGGCGCCGTGCTGAGCCTGGCGCTCGTGAATCGGCATGAGCGGTCGCTGACGTGGCTTGGCGTGGGCAACGTGGAGGGCACGCTCCTGTATGGCACCGACGGAGCGCGACGCCGCAGAGCGACGCTCATCACGCGTGGCGGGATTGTCGGATCGGAGCTGCCGCGGCTCCAGCCGGAAACGCTGCGCGTCGCGCCCGGCGACACCCTCATCTTCGCTACCGACGGCATCCGCGAGGGCTTCGCCGAAGGGCTCCCGCCCGAGGCAACCCCGCAACAGGTGGCGGACCACATCCTCGCTCAGCATGGGAAAGGCACGGATGATGCGCTCGCGCTGGTTGCTCGGTTTGTGAGCGGCGCCGGGCCCGGGGGATGAGCCTCACTCCCGCGCACCCGCCGGTTTCAGCGGCGACGCCGCGCAAGGAGGATGTGCCGCGCTTGCGGATTCTCGTAGTCGCCGGCGAAGGGGGGAGTGCCGGCGGCGTCATGCAGAACCTACGGCAATGGGCGGACGACGGACAGCTCGAGGTGGATGCGGCGCCCGATCTGCCGCGCGCCGTGCGACAGCTGGCCGGTCGCCGCTGGGACGTCGTGGTGGCGGTGCTGGGCGAGCACCCGGACGACGACCTGTCCTGGTGGGTCGACTCGTTGCGCGCGACACCGGGCGGCCCCCGCCTGATCGCCGCCGTCCAGGCGCCGTCCATGGGCCTGGTGCTGCGCGCCGAGAAATCGGGAGTGCTGGATCTCCTCTCCCTGCCGCTGCGCCGTGAGGAGCTGGTCCGGGCCCTCGATCGACTCCGCTCGGCGACCGGCGAGGCGGCAATCCCCCTCCCCGCCGTCGAGGCCCACGCGGTCGGTCCGTACGCGCTCGTCGGGCAGAGCGCCGCCATGCTCGAGGTCTACAAGCTCCTGGCGCGAGTTGCCGGGAGTCCGGCCACCGTCCTGGTGCAGGGAGAGTCCGGTACTGGCAAGGAGGTCGTGGCCCGCACCATTCACGTGAACGGGCCGCACGCGGCGGGCGCCTTCGTCGCGGTCAACTGTGCCGCGATCCCCGAGAACCTTCTCGAGAGCGAGCTGTTCGGCCACGAGAAGGGCGCGTTCACCGGCGCCATCACGCGCAAGATCGGTCGCTTCGAGCAGGCGGGGAGCGGCACGCTGTTCCTCGACGAGATCGCCGACATGAGTCTCGCGTTGCAGGCCAAGATCCTCCGCGCCGTGCAGGAGCGTGAGATCGAGCGCGTGGGCGGTAGCGAAACGATCCCCATCGACGTGCGCCTCATCGCGGCAACCAATCGCGATCTGAAGGAGGCGATCAAGCAGGGACGCTTCCGCGAGGATCTCTACTACCGCCTCGCCGTCGTGACCATCCGGCTCCCCACGCTGGCGGAGCGGGGCGACGACCTCTTCCTGCTCACCGCACACTTCGTCGGCCAGTTTGCCCGGCGCTACGGCAAGCAGATCGAGGCGATCTCCGATCGCGCGCTGGAGCTGCTACGCAACCACGCCTGGGTCGGCAACGTGCGCGAGCTCCGCAACGTGATCGAGCGCGCCGTCATCGTGGCCACCGACCGGACCATACGAGCCGAGCAGCTGCCCGAGGAGCTCCGGGGCGAGGAGCCGGCGCTTGGAGACCGGCCCCGCGGTGGCCTGCTGACGTTGGCGGAGGCGGAGGCTCGGCACATCGCCCGCGTCCTGTCCCACACGAACGGGCAGATCGGCGCCGCTGCGGAGATCCTTGGCATCCATCGCAACACGCTCACGCGCAAGATGAAAGAGTACGGGTTGTGACCGAGCCCCACCTCCCGCCCATTCGGGTCGAGAAAGCGCTCGCGCTGCTGCCCGAGCTCGAGGCGCTCAACCCCCTGCGTGCGCTCCTGGTCTCCATCTCGCGACCGGATGAGCGCAAGCTGTGGGCCAGCTCGGGACCCTACCTCACGTTGGGAAAGCGGGGTGTCGACCTGGACGAGCTGCGCCGCCGGATGCCGCAGGCGTTCCACCGTATCGCGGAGCACATCCAGGAGCTGTTCAAGGCGTACGCCGACGCCCTCGACAGCCAGCAGCGCGGGGACGCACCGGGCGTGGTGGCCGCGTTGTTGCGCGCCGGCCACCTCGAGGAGGAAGGTGGCCGGCTCACCCAGGCGCGCGCGTGGTACGAGGTGGCCCTGCACGTCGCCGAGCAGCTGCAGGACCGTCGCCCCGAGGTGGAGGCATTGCGCGCCCTCGGCTACGTCCGTCTCGCGCTCGGCGAGTACGCCGAGGGGGCGCGGCACTTCCAGCGTTCGCTCGCGCTCGCCGAGGGAGAGTTTGACCAGGCCGGTGCGACGGCGGCGTCCGAGGGGTTGGGCGAAGCCGCCCTCGCACAGGGACAATGGGCGGGCACGCATGCGTGGTACAGCCGCGGCCTGCGGCTGGCCGACGCCGCGCAAGACGCCCCGCGCGCCGGCCGGCTGGAGCGTCAGCTCGGGGTGCTGGCGCGGAAACAGCACGACCTTGCCGCGGCGGGCGACTACTTGCGACGCGCCCGCGAGCGATTCGAATCCGCCGGTCCCCCCGACGAAATGGCGCGCGTGCTGAACGAGCAGGGTCGCCTGGACGCCCAGCTCGGGCGGTACGATGCCGCGTCCGCGGCTTACCGCGAAGCCCTGGCCTGGGTGCAGCGGGCGCCCCGGGACGCGGGGCTGGAGCTGTCGATCCGCGTGAACCTCGCGGCGCTCGATCTCGAGGCAGGCCGGCTGCTCGAAGCCGAGGCCGAGCTGCGCCGCGCCGAAGAGGTCGCCATCGCCGCGAATCTGATTCGCCATCTGGCGCAGATCTACACGCTCATGGGCCGGCTGCGCGGCGCCCAGGGTGACGAAACGGGCTTCGTGTTCTTCGAGCAGGCGATCGAGTTGGCCAAGGCGCTCGAGCGCTCGGTCGCAACCGAGGCGCAGGTGTACTTCGCCTACGGACAGTTCCACAGCAAATTGGGCCAGCAGGAAGAGGCCCGCGCATACCTCGAACGCGCCCGGGAGTTGTTCGACTCGCTGGGCGAAGCCGTGGAGCGCGACCGTGCCGACGCCGAGTTGCGCCGATCCTCGGCCTGACCCGCCGTCCTAGTTGTTGGTCAAGGGGTTCTTCCCCCGGGTTGTATCGGGTTTGGTCGTCTTCTTTTTCTGCGACGTAGACGGAGGGCTCTGGGACCGGGTCGCCGCCGGCTGGCTGGATCGCGCGGCTGGGCCTGCCTTGGCCCGGTGCTCCTTCCCACCGCACGCAGCCAGCGCGCACGCCAGCGCGACCGCCAAGATGGCCTGCTTCGACATGGGCCTCCAAGAGAGGGGGTTCGGCCGCAATATACGACGAGCGACCGCCGTCGGGGGGTCACACGTCACACCGATCCCGGACCAGCGGCCGGGTGAGGCACGTCGGCCCACCGCCCCCCTTCAGGCAGATCTCCCGACCGGCGAACTCCCGCACCGCCACGCCGGCCCCCTCGAGCCGGCCGCGCGTTTGCGGATTACCCGCCACCATCAGCACCTCGCGGGGCGCGATTGCCAGCACGTTGCACCCCAGCGTGTCGAACTCCGACTCCGGCACCTCGATCAGCTCGATGCCGCGGGAGAGCAACACCTCACGAAAGGGGACCGGCAGGAGCGGTGCGTAGACGAGGAACAGGTCCCGGTCGATCGGGCTCACGATCGACATCAGGTGGAACACGTCCTCGGGCCCGCGCCAGTGAGGCAGGGGCACCACCACGACTTCGTCGACGCAATCGCGGACCAGCTCGGTGAGTTGCCGGATCCCGGCATCGTTGGTCCGGTAGCCCCGGCCCACGGCCAGCGTGCGCTCGTCGATCCAGCAGACATCCCCGCCCTCCAGCGTACCGTCGTCCCCGATGCGGCCTCGAATCGGGATGCCCGCGGCGTCGAAGGCGGCCTCCTGCGCGGCCGTCTCGGTCCGCCGCTGGGGCTTGCCCATGCGACACAGAATGACGCCACGGTCGCAGACGACGGAGACATCCCGGGCGTAGAGCGAGTCCAGGCCTACGCTTCCGTCGGGTGGCAGGAGGCGCGGCTCGACGCCGGCCGCCTCGAGGAGCGTAAGAAAACCGTCATACTCGGCGATCGCCGCAGGGACGGCGGGTGGGGCGAGATAGCGCAGGTCGTGCCACTGGCGCTCGACCGACGGGGCGTCGCCGAACGCGTCGCGCGCGTGCTTCACCAGGACCCGGCGCAGCCTGCCGACGTCCGATTGTCCTCCGACGATCTGCCCCATTTTGCTGGCCGCGGGTCCCGGGTCGCAGCAAGTTTAGCCACGTTCCCGGCGTCTGTCATTCGACCAGGAGACCGCCATGAGAGACTGGACACTGGACCGCCGCGCGTTTCTCGAGATCGCGACCGCAAGCGGGACGCTGGCGACGGCGAGTCCCGGAATCCCCGGGCTGGCGCCCGGCGTCAGCCCACCGGCAACCGCTCCGTTCGAGCTCGAAGAAGCGACCATTGCCGACCTGCAGGCGGGCATGGCGTCGGGGAAGTACAGCGCGCGCTCGCTGGTGACCGCCTACCTCCAGCGCATCGACGAGCTGGATCGCAAGGGGCCCGCCCTGCGGGCGGTCCTCGAGCCGAATCCCGACGCACTGGCACAAGCCGCGGCACTGGACGCGGAGCGCAAGGCCAAGGGCGCGCGCGGACCGCTGCACGGGATTCCGGTGCTGGTGAAGGACAACGTGGCTACGCGGGATCGGATGCTGACCACGGCCGGCTCGCTCGCGCTCGCGGGCGTGACTCCGCCGCGCGATGCCTTCATCGTCGATCGCCTGCGCGCCGCCGGCGCGGTGATCCTCGGCAAGGCGAACCTGTCGGAGTGGGCCAACTTCCGCTCCACCCATTCGTCGAGCGGTTGGAGCGGCCGGGGCGGCCAGTGCCGCAATCCCTACGCGCTCGATCGGACGCCGTCGGGGTCGAGCTCGGGCTCGGGCGTCGCGGTGTCGGCCAATCTGTGCGCGGTGGCGATCGGCACCGAGACCGATGGCTCGATCGTCTCGCCGTCCACGTGCTGTGGGATCGTGGGCATCAAGCCGACACTCGGACTCGTGAGCCGCTCGGGCATCATCCCGATCGCTCACAGCCAGGACACGGCGGGCCCCATGGCACGGACCGTGGCCGACGCGGCGACCTTGCTCGGCGCGCTGACCGGGGTCGATGCCCGTGACGAGGCGACGACCGCCAGCGCAGGGCAGTCACGCACTGACTACACGACGTTCCTCGACGCGAATGGACTGAAGGGCGCGCGGCTGGGCGTGTGCCGTTCCCATTTCATGGGGTACAGCCCCGGCACCGACGCGCTCATGGAAGCCGCGCTCGACGTCCTCAAACGGGCGGGCGCGGTCATCGTCGATCCCGCGGACATCGCCACGGCGGGCCAGACGGACGACTCGGAGTTCGTCGTGCTGCTGTACGAGTTCAAGACGGATCTGAATCGGTATCTGGCGGAGTGGGCGCCTGGCAGCGGTGCCAAGACGCTCGAGGACCTGATCGCGTTCAACGAGCACGCGAAGGACAGGGAGCTGATCTATTTCGGCCAAGAAATATTTGTGCAGGCGCAGGCAAAGGGACCCCTCACGGACCAGGACTACCTGAAAGCGCTCGACAAGAACCACCTGCTGATGCGCACGCAGGGGATCGACGCCGTGATGGCCGACCAGAAGTTCGACGCGCTGATCGCGCCGACCGGCGGTCCCGCCTCGCTCACCGACCTCGTGAACGGCGATCCGGGCGGCGGCGGCAGCTTCTCGAGCCCCGCGGCGGTCGCCGGCTATCCTCATGTGACGGTGCCAATGGGCTTCGTACGTGGGCTGCCGGTGGGTCTCTCGTTCGTCGGGCGCCCGTGGAGCGAGGGCCTCCTCATCAAGTTCGCGTACGCGTACGAGCAGGCGACCAAGGCGCGCCGACCGCCGCGCTTCGCTCCTTCGGCCGACCTAGCCGGTGGCCGGCCCTAGCGCGGGGCGCGGCGCAACGCGAGTGCGAGGGTCGCGCCCGCGAGCATCAGCAGCGCCAGCACGATCAGCGCGCCGGCGTATCCGCCGGTCGCGTCCTTCACGAGCCCGACGAGATACGGGCTCGCGAGACCGGCCACGTTCCCGAGAGCGTTAATCAACGCGATGCCGCCGGCGGCCGCGGTGCCGCGGAGAAAGGCGGTCGGGAGCGCCCAAAACGGCCCCAGCGCGCTGGTGAAGCCGACCGCGGAAAGCGACAGGGCGGCCGTGGCGAGCAGGGGGACGTCGCGCGTCACGGCAGTCGCGAGGAACCCCACGGCTCCTGCCGCGAGGGGTGCGGCGACGTGCAGGTGCCGTTCGCCGGTCCGGTCGGAGCGCGCGCCCCACGCGACCATTGCGACCGCCGCGACCAGCGCCGGCGCCACCGACAGCAATCCCACGGTCAAATCGCTCAACTGCGACGAGCCCTTGATGATCTGCGGCAGCCACAGTCCCTGACCGTACAGTCCGGCGATAATAAGGAAGTAGAGGAGCCCCAGCCGCCAGACGACGCCGTCCTGCAGCCCCTGGCGGAGGCTGGCGCCCGTGCGCCCCGCCTCCTCACCGCCTGACGACTGGTCCCGGCGCAGCCGTTCCACGAGCCAGGCGCGTCCCTCGGCGGGGAGCCAGCGGGCGTCTGCCGGCCGGTCGGTCAGGTACCACAACGCAGCCGCGCCGAGTAGCACCGAGGGCAATCCTTCGAGCAGGAAGAGCCATTGCCAGCCCGCGAGGCCAGCGACGCCGTTCAGGCCGAGCAAGGCGCCCGAGAGCGGACCGCCGACGACGCCCGAGACGGGAATCGCGGTCATGAAGCTCGCGACCGCGCGGGCGCGCTCGACTGCGGGGAACCAGTAGGTGAGATAGAGAATCATGCCCGGAAAAAAACCTGCCTCGACCACGCCGAGCAGGGCGCGCAACGTGTAAAAGCTCGCAACCCCGCGCACCAGCATCATGGCCGAGGCGATCGTGCCCCACACGATCATCAGGCTCCCGATCCAGCGCCGCGCGCCGACCCGCGCGAGAACGAGGTTGCTCGGGACCTGAAACAGGCAGTAGCCCAGAAAGAACATGCCGGCGCCGAGTCCGTATGCCGCCCCGCTGAACCCCAGGTCGCGGTTCATGTGGAGCGCCGCGAAACTGACGTTCACGCGATCCAGATAGTTCGCGATGTACAGCACGAACATGAACGGGATGAGACGGCGGGTGACCCGCCGCAGCGTCGCGCCTTCGAGTGCGGCGGCGGTGGACGCGTCAGTCACTGAGGCGCTGCAGCTCGCGGTGACGGAAACAGGTCACGAGGTGGTCGTTCACCATGCCGACGGCCTGCATGAACGCGTAGCAGATGGTGGGTCCGACGAAGTGGAACCCGCGCTCCACGAGGGCTTCGCTCATGGCGTCCGACTCGCGTGTGCGCGCGGGCAGGTCCCGGAGCGAGCGCCGGTGGTTCTGCTTGGGCGATCCACCGACGAAGCTCCAGAGAAACGTCCCGAACGACCCTTCCCGAGCCTGAAACGCGAGGAAACCACGGGCGTTCGAGACCGCCGCCTGGACCTTCTGGCGGTTGCGCACGATGCCCGGATCCTTGAGGAGCTGGGTGATCTTCTTGCGGTCGTAGCGTGCCATGCGCTCGGGATCGAAGCCGTCGAAGACCTCGAGGAAGCGAGCGCGTTTGTGCAGGATAGTGCGCCAGGAAAGCCCGGCCTGGAAGCCGTCCAGCATGAGCTTCGCGAACAGGTCCTGGTCGTCGCGAAGCGGAACGCCCCACTCGTCGTCGTGGTAGGCGAGCATCAGGGGATCGGAATCGTCCCCGGTCCAGCAGCGCTGCTTCATAGGTGCGAAATTTTGCACGGTGCCTGCCCGCGCGGCTAGTATTCGCGTCCATGAGATACCTGCAGGCAATCGAGCGACAGGATCGCTATGCGGTGTCGCTCCCCGAAACGGCTCAGCCCGAGCCCGCCACCGGTGAGATCCTGATCCGGGTCACGGCGTCGGGAGTGAATCGCGCGGACCTGCTACAGATCGCCGGTCGCTATCCGCCGCCGTCGGGGGAATCGAGCATCCCAGGTCTCGAAGTGTCGGGCACACGCGACGACACCGGCGAGCGCGTCTGCGCGTTGCTGGCGGGTGGCGGCCACGCCGAGTACGTTGCCGCGCCCACGGGACAGGTGTTTCCGGCGCCCGCCGGTCTCGACCTGGTGCCCGCCGCGGGGATTCCCGAGGCGTTTCTCACCGCCTTCGCGAATCTCGTCATGGAGGCGGGCATCGCACCGGGGGCGACCGTGCTGATTCACGCGGGCGCCTCGGGCGTGGGCCTCGCGGCCATCCAGGTCGCCAAGCACAGCGGCGCACGGGTTGCAGCGACGACGCGCAGCGCGGACAAGGTTCCAGCCATCGCGTCTGCGGGCGCGGACCTGGTGCTCGATACGTCGCGGCGCGACTTCGCGGCGGAGATCGACGCCCGGTGGGGGCGGGAGGCCGTGGACGTCGTGCTCGATCCCGTGGGCCGTGCGAGCCTTGCGGGGGACCTCAAGGTACTCAAGGCGGGAGGCCGGATCGTGATCATCGCGACCATGTCGGGCGCCGACGCGGACCTCGATCTCGGCCTGCTGATGCGCAAGCGAGCCCGGATCGTGGGCTCGACGCTCCGGGCCCGCAGTCGCGCCGAAAAGGCGACGATCGTGAAACGGTTCAAGGAAGAGCTGCTCCCCGCGTTGGGGGACGGCGCGATGCGAGTGATCGTGGACGCGGTGTTCCCCGCGGAGCGCGCGGCCGATGCGTTCCAGCGCATGCGAGAGAACCGCAATGTGGGGAAGATTCTCATCGCGTGGCGGCCCGGATGAAGCCCTCGCCGGCGTGCGTCATCGTGTGCCTTGCGGCGTTCGCCGCAGCTTGCCGCGGCGAACGCCGGCACGCGGCCGCCCGCGTAACCGCGCCCGATACCGAAGCATCCACCGACGCCGTGAACCTGTACGCGGGCGCGGCCGCTAATCGCCTGGCCCCCATCGCGGCGGCGGCCCGCCCCCTTGTGTACGTCCCGAACTCGCTCGACGGGACGGTTACCGTCATCGATCCGCACACCTACCGCGTGGTGCGCACCTTCGCGACCGGCGCGCTGCCGCAGCACGTCGTGCCGTCGTACGACCTGGCGACGCTGTGGGTCGCGAACAATCGCGGCAACACCCTGACACCCATCGACCCCGCGACCGGGCAGGAGGGCGCGAGCGTCCCGGTCGCGGACCCCTACAACCTGTACTTCACGCCCGACGGTCGCTTCGCCCTCGTGGTCGCGGAACGGCGCAGGCGCCTCGATTTCCGGGACGTGGAGACAATGAAGCTCGTTCAGGCGATCCCGGTCCAGTGCCGGGGAGTGGACCACATGGAGTTCACGGCCGACGGGCAGTTCGCCCTTGCCACCTGCGAGTTCTCGGGGCAGCTCCTGAAGCTCGACCTTGCGACCCGGACCGTGACGGGCTACATGACGCTCGACCCTGGGGGACTCGACAGCACCGCCATGCCCCAGGACATCCGGTCGTCGCCGGATGGCCGGACGTTCTTCGTCGCCGACATGAAGGCGAACGGCGTGTACATCGTTGACCCGGTCGCGTTCCGGCGCATCGGTTTCATCCCGACGGGGCGGGGCGCGCATGGGATCTACCCGAGTCGCGACGGCCGCTTCATGTATGTGACGAACCGCGGCTGGAACACGACAGCCGGCGGACGCCACGGCCCCGGCTCGATCACCGTGCTCGATCCGCGGACGCGACGCGTCGTGGCAACGTGGCCCGTGCCCGGCGGGGGCAGTCCCGACATGGGGAACGTGAGCGCGGACGGGCGCGAGCTGTGGGTTTCGGGCCGCTACGACGATGAAGTGTACGTGTTCGACACGAGCACGGGGCGGCTCACGCACCGTATCCCGGTGGGCCGGGAGCCGCATGGACTGTGTATTTGGCCACAACCTGGTCGCCATTCGTTAGGCCATACCGGCAACATGAGATAAGAGAAGAACGTCGCGCAAAGACGTCACGCAGAAACGTCGCGCGGAACCGTCACGCGGAGGCGTAGGCGTGAATCGCATCAAAGGGAAGCTCAT
>Ga0209375_1000887_pt1 | contig 23880 bp, 25 predicted proteins | sample GraSoiAngelo_131_FD_185888 | JGI IMG/M metagenome (GOLD analysis project Ga0209375, IMG submission 185888) | Grasslands soil microbial communities from the Angelo Coastal Reserve, California, USA - 14_0929_02_30cm (SPAdes) (version 2) | ecosystem: Environmental > Terrestrial > Soil > Grasslands ... | reverse complement strand
GTTCGGCGTGTGGGATTCGGACCGACCGCCCGCCGGGGAGATCCGACGCCGCGTGCGCGCGAAACTGCGGCCGGGTGCCATCATTCTCCTGCACGACGGTGACGGGAGCAACCCCAATGGCGATCGCCGTTCCACGGCGGAGGCGCTGCCCGGCGTCATCGCGGACGCGCGGGCCGCCGGGTACGAGTTCCGCCCTCTCGGAGAGCTGCTCGCGTGAAGCGCTGGATGTGGTGGGGGCTCGCCTTGATCGGGGCGGGCTTGGCGCTGCGCGTGGTGCTGAAATTCCCGTGGCAGGAGACCGGCGCCGCGCTCGTCGGGGTCAATCTCTGGCTGCTCGGCGCGGGGTTCGTCGTGAACCTGTTCTCCCCGCTGGCCAAGGCCTGGGGGTGGCAGGTGCTGCTGCGACCGGTGGCGCGAGCGCGGTGGTGGACCGCGCAGGAGGCGAACCTCGTCGGGACCGCGGTGAACATCGTCGGGGTCGGCGTGAGCGGCGAAGCTGCGCGGATCACGTTGCTGCACCAGCGTGACGGCGTCCCGGTGCGGGCGGGCGTGCTCTCCGTCATCGCCGCCCGGGCCGTCGAAGCGCTCGGGCTCGCGCTGTTCGTGGTCGTTGCCCCGACGCTGATGCGGCTTCCCGCGACGCTGCGCGGCCTGCAGATCGGCGCCGCCCTGGCGCTCGGGAGCATCCTGCTGATGGCCCGTTTCCAGGTGTGGGCCCGGCTGATGCCCAGGCTGCCCTCGAGTATCCGCACCTGGGCCTCGCAGCTCGCCGAGATGGGCTGGGGTGGCCGCCTGGTCGTGCCCACGATGTTCGCGATGGTGAACTGGATCGCGCAGTGGGCCGCCTACCAGTTCACGCTGGAGGCGATGCACATCCCGGCGCGCCCGGCGGCATCCTTCACGGCCATGATCGCGGTGAACCTGGGCGGAATCGTGCGCGTCACGCCTGCGAACGTCGGAGTGATGCAGGCGGCGATGGCGGGGGCGTTGCTGGCGTTCGGCGTCCCGGCCGAGCGGGGCGTCGCGGCCGGGTTCGCGCTCCAGGCGATTCAGGTCCTACCGATTCTGGCGTTCGGGGTCGCCCTGGTCGGACGCTCCGGCCTCAAGCGCCTGCTCGCGACGACCGAAGCGGACCTGGCGAAAGTCGGCTGACTCACCCTTTTACCACCGCGACGGGCTTGAGCTGGACCACCTTCCGCCCGATCCCGGCGGCGTGGACCACGTCCACCACGCGCGAGACGTCCTTGTAGGCTTCGGGCATCTCCTCGTCCACCGTTCCGCGGGTGGCGGCCCGGACCAGGATCCCCTGGGCCTCCAGCTCCCTCAGGATGTTGCGCGGCCGGGCCAGCTTCTTGGCTTGATGCCGCGACAGACGCCGCCCGGCGCCGTGGCAGGTCGAGCCGAAGGTCTCGCGGTAGGCACCATCCGTTCCCAGCAGCACGTACGAATAGCGCCCCATGTCGCCCGGGATCAGCACCGGCTGACCGAGGTCGCGGAACCGCGACGCCAGCTCGGGGTGGCCCGGGGGGAACGCGCGGGTCGCGCCCTTGCGGTGGACGCAGACGCGACGCGGTGCGCCGGCGACCTCGTGGCGCTCGATCTTCGCGATGTTGTGGCAGACGTCGTAGACCAAGTGCGTGCGCTCGGCCGCCTCGGGGCCGAAGACCTGCCCGAGCGCGCGGCGCGCGTAGTGAGCCATGAGCTGGCGATTGGCGAAGGCGAAGTTGGCCGCCGCGTTCATCGCGCCCCAGTAGTGCCGCGCTTCCGGTGACGCGAGGGGTGCGCAGCACAGCTGCTTGTCGGGGAGCGGGATGGCGTACTTCGCGCTGGCGCGCAGCATCGTTTCCAGCGAGTCGTCGCAGACCTGGTAGCCCAGGCCGCGCGATCCGGAATGGATGAAGACGGTGAGCCGGCCGGGCTCGAGCCCCAGGCGCGCCGCGGCGGCGGCGTCGAACGTCTCCGCCACGTAGCCGACCTCCACGAAGTGATTCCCGCTCCCCACGGTGCCGAGCTGGGACTTCCCTCGCTCTTTGGCGCGGTCGGAGACGGCGCCGGGGTCGGCGCCCTCGAGCGTTCCGTTCGCTTCGATGGCCTCGAGATCGGCGGGCACGCCGAACCCGTGCTCCACCGCCCAGCGCGCCCCGTCACGCAGCACCCCTTCGAGCTCCCGCCGCTGGAGGATGACGTCCGAGCGCGACGCACCGACGCCGGACGGGATCGTCCGGTACAGGGCGTCCACGAGCGCGCCGAGGCGGGGGCGGGCCTCGCTGATGGAGAGCGACGTCGCGAGCAGCCGCACGCCGCAATTGATGTCGTAGCCGACGCCGCCGGGGGAGACGACGCCCGTCTCCAGGTCGAACGCCGCCACGCCGCCGATGGGGAACCCATAGCCCCAGTGAATGTCCGGCATGGCGATCGCGGGCCCGACGATGCCCGGCAGGTGGGCGACATTGGCCACCTGCTGCACGGCCTGATCTCCCTCGAGGTCCCGCATCAGCCCCTCGTCGGCGAAGATCAGGCCGTCGGTGCGCATCCCCCCGTGCCGCGGGACGCGCCAGCGATAGGCATCGATACGCTCGATGCGCACCGACGTCTCCATCAGAGATCGAACACCACGGTCGCCCGCAGCCCTCCGTCCGCGCCGCGTCGTACCTCGGCGCCGTGGTAGGTTACGGCCTTTACCTCGCGGATCGCGCGGTGCCGGTCGGCCTGGAACGGCTCTCCCCGCACCCCTTCGGCTGCAGCCTCCGCGGGGACGAAGCGCTCGGCGTCGTACAGGTACAGGACCTCCCGCAGGTAATTGATCAGGCGCTCGGCCGTGTCGTTCCCGGACGCCCGGATCGGTCGCTCGAGGGCGACGGCGACGGGGCTGTCGCCCAGCAGCAGCTCGCGCAGCGCCGCGACGCCGGCGGCGCGCAGGCCCGCCTCGTCCGGCGCTTCGAGGACAACGGCGGCGTCCGCGGTGTGCGATAAAAAGCGGTACGGCACAGGAAAAAAGGTGATGGGTGGTGCAGTCGGAGCGCTAGGTTCGGGCCGTGACGCCCACTTGCACGATGCCGGACCCGGCCGAGGGCGCGCGCCTGGCCACGATCGCCGAGATCAACAATGCGCTGTGCGCCGCACGGTGTTCGGCGCAGCTCGCCGGCATGGAGACCGAAGAATTCGTCGTGCGGGAGCTGCTGCTCACGACGCTGCAGCAGATCGACCGCGCGGCCGAGGCTATTCGCCGGCTGGCCGCGAGCCCCAGTCGCTGACGCCCCGGTAGGCGCGGCGGTAGTCGAGCTGCCAGAACTTGCGTTGCGACACGAGCGCCTCGCCGAACGCTTCCGCCTCGTGCAGCGCCTCGCCCATGCTGGAGGTCTTGGCGCTGGCGTTGTCGGCCCAATGCAGGACCTCGGCCTCGAGGGTCATCGGCGACACCGGGCTGCCGAACTCCAGGCGTCCGTGGTGGGCGAGGATGAGGTGGAGCAGCACATCGCGCTCGTCCGCGGTGCACGGGGACGGCGTCTCGAGGGCGAGCCGCCGGTCCAGCATCAGCGCGCCCAGCGCCACGTGTCCCAGCAGATGGCCGCCGTCGGTGTACTCGAAGACGCCGTCCCAGCGGTAGCTCTCGAGCTTGCCGATGTCGTGGAGGAGGACGCCCGCGAGTACCAGGTCGGGGTCGGCGCCGCATACTTTGGCGATGGTGCGCGCGATCGCCGCAACTTCGGCGGTGTGCTTGACCAACCCGCCGATCGCGGCGTGGTGGCCGTTGACACTCGCCGGGCAGCGGCCGTAGCGCGTCCGGAACTCGTCGTCGTCGTAGAACAGGCCGAGGACGCGAGCGAGGCGGGGTTTGTGGATCTCCCGGCGCCAGCCGTCGAGGACGTCCCAGTACCGGCCGACATCGCCCACGGTCGGCAACAGCTGGTTCAGATCCACGGCGCCCGTGGGGAGCAGGCGGAGCGGGGCGGTCACGCGCAGCTGGCGGCGGCCGCGGTACTCCGCCACTTCGCCGATCACCTGCACCACGTGGCCGCGGCGGACTCCTTCGACGAACGACAGGTCCTTGTCGAAAAACGGCGCGCTGGGGAGCCGGCCGGTGGCATTCCCGAATGTGAGGACCGTATAGGCGCCGCCGTCGAAACTCTTCTGCTCGGCATCCAGGACGAGCAGCGTGTCCTGCACGCGGTCGCCGATCTGCAGCGATCCCAGGTGGGGGCGTGGGTGTTGCGGTGCGTAGCGGAATTACGCGTTGCACCAGAGCGCCCACATCCCACGCCCCCACGCCTTTCAGGTTTCCGGTCGCTTCAGCCGCGGCAGGTCCGTCTCGCGCTCGTGCTCCTTGTGAAACGGGAGCCGCGGACCCCGGATTCGGATGAGATGCGCGATCGAGTTGGCATAGTATTCGAGCAGCGGTCGGCCGCGCGGCAAGATCACGAGGCTGTCGCCCTCGGCCACGACGAGCTGCCGCAGTCGCAGCATCCGCCACGCCCGGTCCCAGATGTCGTGGATGCGTACCCCGCCGCGGACGACCTTGGCGTTCACCTCCTGCAGGCGGTCGCGCAGCTGGTCCATGCGATCGAGCACGGCGGCCTTGGGTACGACTGTTTGCTCGAAGGAGAGCAGCGCGGCCGCCGCGAGCGGAACGGGGGTGACGGGAATGATCGCGCCGATCCGTCGCAGCATCTCGTTGGCCAGTTTCTGGAGCTCGGGCAGGCGCTGCTCCTTGGACCACGCGAGCACGCCCGGCGGCGCCGTCGCCAACCAGGAGCGCAGCGAGAGGGGCGTCCCGAAGTTGACCGCCGCCCGTCCGTAGCGCCGGAGCCGCCCGGTCAGGAGCCGGCCTAGGTTCGCGAGCACGTAGGCCGTGACGCTGAACAGCTGGCTCAACCGGCCGGGCCGATCACCCTCGGCCACCAGCTCCCGGATCAGCGACCGGTCCTCGAGAACGCGGTCGTAGTTGAGCGCCACCGGCACAAACCAGACATCGCGCGCGAAGTCGCCGTCGAGGACGGTGCGGCAGATGTAGTCCAGCAGGCCGAGCTTTGGCAGCTTGAGCCGGCCGTCGCGCGTCAGCCCGCCTTCCGGAAAGATCCCCTGGGTCACGCCGTTGCGGGTGATGAGCTGCACATAGCGCTCGAGGACTGCGTGGTAGAGCGGCTCCCGGTAGCGGCGGCGGATGAAGTAGGCGCCGAACGACTTGAAGACGTACTCCAGCGGCCACGCCCGCGCCCACTCACCCACCGCGTAGCTCACCTGCACGCCGTATGCGAGGACGTACGCGACGACGACGTAGTCCGCGTTGGAGCGGTGGTTCATCAGATAGACGACGACGTCCTTCTTGGGAATCCGCGCCAGCGCCGCCTCGTCCTGGTAGTCCACGCTCACCTTGTACAGCAGATTGACGAGCACTTTGGCGAGGTTGTAGCCGACCTTGTAGTAGGAGAGGATGCTGAAGTGGGGGACGATCTCGGCGATGTAGGTCTCGACGCGCCGGCGCACCTCTGCGTCGCTCATGCGGTGCTCGGCCGCGTGCGCGGCGATGGCCTCTCGGACCACGGGATCGCCCAGAAGGGAGACCTTGGCCTGACGGCGCTGCTGGAGCTGGAAGCGGGCGAGGCGGGTGCGGAACTCATGGAGGGTGCGGCGGGCGCGGCGGCGAAGCCACGCCCTCACGCGACGAAGCCTCCCTCCTTCTTCAACTGGGCGTACCCCATCCCCTTGAGTCGTGCGATGCGCATCGCCATCGGTGGGTGGGTCCCGAACAGGTTGGCGAAGGCACCCTCGTGCCGATTGATGCTGCGCCCCAGCGGATCGGCGATGCAGAGGTGGGCCGCGCCCCGCTGGATGGAGTTCGTCGGCGCCTCGGCTCCTTCGATCTTCTGCAGGGCGCTCGCCAGGGCCAGCGGATTGCGCGTGAACTGCGCGCCCATCGCGTCGGCGAGGTACTCCCGCTTGCGGCTGACCGCGATAGCGAGCAACTGCGTGATGATCGGGGCGAGGATCCAGGTGATCACCCATACGACGAGGAGCACCAAGGCGAGCTGGCCAAGCTTCTTGCCTCCCTTGCCGCCGCCTCCTCCCCCGCCGCCACCGCCGCCACCCCCGCCGCCGATCCGGACCCCGCCGCGCAGCATCCGCGAGATACCGGTGTGGATCAGGAGCACCGCCCCCACCATTGCCGCCAGCGTGGTCATCAGGCGTACGTCGTAGTTCTTCACGTGGCCGAGCTCGTGGCCGATCACACCCTGCAACTCCTCGCGGGAGCAGAGATCGAGCAGGCCTTGCGTGACGGCGATGTGAGAGTTGTTAGGGTCGGTCCCGGTGGCGAACGCGTTGGGGTCGGGGTCGGGGACAATGTAGATCCGGGGCCGGGGGACGCCCGCGGCGATGGCCATCTCCTCCACGACGTTGACGAGCTGGCGCTGCTTGTCGTCCTGCGGGGTGATCAGTTCCCACGCCCCCGTCGACCACAGCACCTTTTCGGGTCCGGTCTTGTAGGCGTACCACGCGGTCGCGATCCCGATCGTGCCGAGCAGGATTCCGATCCACGGAAACCCGTGATGGTAGCTCTCCGGGGGCGCGTCGGCGGTATACAGGTGGAGGACGAAATCGCCGCCGAAGCCGAGCCAAGCGAAGAAGAGCACGAAGCCAACCACCAGCAGGACGGTGCGCCGGCGGTTGGTCTCCTGTTGTTGGAAGAGGTTGAGGGTGGTCTCGTCGCTCACATCCTCACCGCCGTTCGCCCTCTAGCCGAGGCGGCGCGGGTGTCGGGGGGAGCCGGCCCGAGAGATCGACCTGGGGGACGGCCTTGTCGGCCTGATCCTCGAGCTCCCACAACTCCGCCGCCTGAGCCTTGGCGAGGCCAGCTACGAAGCTCGTGGGGAATTGCTGCTGCTTCGTGTTGTATTGCGTGGCCGTGTCGTTGTAGAGCTGCCGGGCGAAGGCGATTCGGTTCTCCGTGGACGTGAGCTCCTCTTGCAGCTGCGCGACGTTGCCGGTTGCCTTGAGGTCGGGATAGCGCTCGACCGTCACCAGCAATCGGGAGAGGGCGCTGGACAGCTGGTTTTCCGCCTGACTGATCTGCTTGATGTTTTCGGGGCCGCCCGCGTTGATTTTCACGGCCTGGTTGCGCGCCTGGATCACGGCCTCGAGGGTGGACTTCTCGAAGTCCATGGCCCCCCGTACCGCGTTCACGAGGTTCGGGATGAGGTCGTGGCGGCGCTTGAGCTGGACGTCAATCTGCTTGAAGGCGTTCAGCGTCTGGTTCTTGAGCGAGATGAGGCCGTTGTAGGCGGCGATCATCCACCCGATGATGACGACGACGAGTATCAGCAGGATCCACGAGCCCATCGCTGCTCCCGGTTGAAGACGGTGCCGGCCGTGCCGTGGGCCGGCGCACGGCACTACGTCGGCAGATTCGGCAGTAGTTTCGCGATCGCCTGTCGCACCGCTTCCGCGACGCCGGTGTCGTCGGCTCCCAGCCGGGCGAGCGGATGATCGGCGTCGACGTGAAGCTCCACACCGCGAGCGATCGGGAGGCGGCGCCACGTGCTGGGACCGCTGTCTTCCTTAGTGGCGTCCCGCGTGAGCCAGGCGGTCAGCGCGCGCCCCGACTTCCCTCGCGGGAGCCCCTGCGCACCGCGGAGTGCCAGCCGGTCCGGCGCGGGAAGCGAGGCGCCGAGCACCTGCGCCGCGCGCCGCTCCAAGACGTCTCCCGTCTGGTCGCTCATCTCCTTGGTGATGGCCGCGAGCGTGGCGCCCTCCATCTGGCGCAGCTTGATGCACAGCAGTTGCAGAAAGTGGCGGTAGGAGTAGGTGGCGGCGGTGCCGCGACCCTCGGGGGGACTCACCAATCCCTTGGTGACGTAGAACCGGATCGTGCGCTCGCTCGGCGACGCCCGGGCGGCGGCGTTGATGGGCGTCACGCTCGAGGCGTCGAGGATCGCACCGACCAGGACCGAGAGATCCCGGAGGTTCCAGGGCGCGAGATGGCGGTATTCCCGCAGGATATGGAGCGGCTCGGCCTGGGGGGCGCCGGACATCGCTTAACCGTTCCCGAGCTGCTCGCGCTGCCAGCGCAGCACCGACGCGACCCAGGCGGTCACCTGGGCGAGGTCGAACGGCTTGCGGATCAACGCGCAGGGGTTGCGCTCCAGCCAGGCGCCGACCTCTTCCGCCTCGGCGTCGCCGGTCATGATCGCCACGCGTCCCTGGAGCTCCGGCCACCGCGCCTTGATGGCGAGGTAGAGCGACAGGCCGGACATCGTGGGCAAGTGGATGTCGAGCAGCAGCGCGTCGGGTTGCTCGCGGCCCAGCAGGGCGTAGGCCTCCTCCGCCGATGCCACGGAAAGGACGCGGTAGCCGTCGCGGGCGAACGCCCGCTCCAGGACGCGGCGCAACGGCGCCTCGTCGTCCACGACGAGGACGGTGACGGGGCGACGGGCTGGCGAGCCGGTGGTCATGAGACCGCGATCGTGGCGACGGCGGCGGGCTGCCGGAAGCGTCGCACCACGAGATCGAGGGCCTCGTCAGGACTCAGCGACAGACGCATCTCGCCGGCGGTCAAGCCGAGGTAGGTGCGGGCGTGCTGCTGCAACGTCTTCACCTGGGCGTAGCCCAATCGGACCGCCACGTCCTCGATCGTGAAGCCGGGGTCCTGCAACAGCCGATGGGCGTACAGCACGCGGGCGGCCGCGAGGAAATGCCGCGGGGTCGGCAGGCCGACGCGCGTGAACCAGCGCTCGCAGGTGCGCCGGTCCACGCGCGCCCGCGCCGCCAGGCGGCCTACCGTCTGGACCTCTTCCGGAGTGCGCAACGCTTCCTCGAGCACCCAGCGCAGCTCGGTGGGCAGCGGGCTCAGCCGGTCCGCGAGCTGGTCGAGGAGGCGGCGGGAGGCGGCGCCGCTGGCCTCGCGCTCCAGCACCTCGCGCAGCCGCTCGGGGTGATCGTCGTAGCGCACGAAGATCACGTGGCGGATGCCGTGCTTGCCGAGCGCGAGCAGGACGGCGGCGAGCTGCGGGGTGAGGGCGGTATAGAGGATGAGCGGCAGCGAAGGGAACAGCAGGCGCAGGCGTTCGAGCTCCTGGGCGCGCGCCTCGCCGCCGAGCGTGGGGTCCAGCACCGCGAGCTCGACGGGCCGCGCGCGGATGGCCGCCAGCACGTCGTCCCAACTCGCGGCGCGCACGAACGTGAAACGTACCCCGGCCGCGCGACGCAGCCGTTGCAGTTGCACTTCTGGGACAGCGGCTAGAACCAGCATAAGTGTCGCAAAAGCACCCCATCGTGCCGCAAAATCACCCTAAAACCGGCGCTGCGCCGACGCCAAGTTGATGGGCGTTTGTGGTTCTCAAGTCGCCCACCCGGTCATCGGAGGTTCGTATGTCGCGTCGGATCCGCCTGCTTTTCGCACTTGCCCTTGTGTCGTTCGCTCTCAGCGCCGCCGCCTGTGCCGATTCCACCGGCCCGCGGCCCGACAGCACACCTTGCGATACTCAGAGCCCCAACACCTGCAAGTAATACTGCTAAACGGATAGCGCGGCGAGGGAGGCCGACACCTCCCTCACCGCCGGGGTCTGCAACACCGTCTCAGTAGGCGTTTCCTGACAGGCGATGCACTCCTGCAGACCACCCTTAATGCGTTCGATCTTGAACTCGAGGGCGCGCAGCTTGTGCTCCGAGGCGATCTCTAGCGCTTCCTGCATCAGCCGCTCCGCCTTGGGCAAGTTGCCGAAGCGGGCGAACCCAACTCCCGCTTTTAGCAAGAAGTCGGCGGCCATGTTCGGGGCCATAGTCGGAATCGCGGTCACGCACCGCTCCCGCCACCGCTCGAATCCAACCCGGTCCAAGCGATAGGATGCGCAGTGCATCAACTCGATTAAAGCATTGTTGACTTGATCAGGACGTTGGCCCTTCTGGACGACTTGTAGTAAAGCACGCTCCGCCCCATTGGCATCACCGATGCTCAGTAGTCCCATCCCTAAATCGTGAAAGGAACGGAGACGTGACGTAGTGTCCTCATAGAGCTCGATACTCGTCCAGAGGTGAGGGATTGCCTCACCTGGCTGGCCTCTCTGTAGCAGGACCGATCCCAGACCATGTTGGGCTAGCGCCTCGGCCCGACGTGAACCTTGCCTCTGTGCGTCGGCGAGAACGCTCGTGTATAACTGCTCGCACTCGGCCAGATTGCCGCGGTACTGAAGCGCGTTCGCATGGCCGAGACGGGCCAAGAGCACCGAGAACTGGTCCCCCACCTGTCCCGCCCGCTCACCCGCTTCCGTGTACCAGCGTTCCGCGTCGTCGAAGCGGTGCATCTTGCGGTTCACGCGCCCGACACGCAGCGCCGTTGCGATGCGGTCCGCGTCGCGCATCTGCCCGGCCCCGACCCGCAGCAGCGTCTCCAGAACGTCCAGGGCTTCGAGATAGTGGCCGTCATCCTCGAGGTAGTGGGCGTACGCCAGCAGCGCGGGCGCGATGAGCCGCGGATCCTGGTGGGCGTAGACGTCGACGGCGTTGCGCACGAGTCCCTGGAGGTGGGCCGCCTCGGGCCCGATGCGACCCAGATCCGCGCAGTACCGCTCGGTCGCGGCCGCCTGGTAGCGGAACACCTCCGCGCTGGTTGGAGGATCGCGGTCGGGCGCGAGCAGATCCACGAGTCGCAGCACGAGAAACGCCCCCTGCCCCAACCGGACGGCGGCGGAGGTGGGAGGCTCGTTTGCGGCTCGCTCCAAGAAAACGGCGTGGGGGAGCGTCAGCGTGCGCGGCGCGACTTCAGGCATCCTCGAGAACTTCCCTTTCGGTTCGGCCCCAGCAGTGGGGCGGCCGCTGTAGTGGCAGCAGTCGTGCCTCAAGGGCAACGCGCTCGGAGGTATGAAGATACCGTTTAGCGCCGTCGCGCGTTAGATGCAATCCCCCGCGTTTTCTGGCTTTTCGCCGCACGAATCCGATGACGCTCCTCAAGCCCGGCCCCCCTTTTTGGACCCATGCACCGTGGGGGGTTTACCATCGCCGAGCTGCTCGTCACGATCATGATCGTGGCGCTCGTCGCCGCGCTCGGCATGCCGCGGCTGGGTCGCACCATGGATTGGATGGCGACCGATGCCGCCACGCGCGACGTCTCCACCGCGCTGGCCGTTGCCCGCGCGACGGCGGCGATGCAGGGGATTCGTACCCGGGTGGTGATCGCCGCCGATTCCCTGCGGCTGGACCGGTGGGAGCCTGCGCAGTGGGTGCCACTACGGCGCTCGCCGGGCCCGCTGTCCCGCGGGGTGAGCGTAGACGTGTCCAATCCAGAGGTCGTTTTCGGTCCGACCGGGCTCGCCTGGGGTGTTTCCAACACGAAAGTGGTGTTGCGGCGGGGGACGCAGGTCGAGGTGCTCACGGTCTCCAGCGTCGGCCGGGTCAAGCGCTGGTAGTCGTGCAACCCTTCGGGACGCCTCCGCATCTAACGACGCAAGGACGGTGAAACAGGCCTCCGTCCCGCGTCGTACACAATACAGGAAAAGATCGCGGTCGAAGTGTGACGGCCACTTCACCCGATCTCCAGCCCGGGGTGCTGTTCGGCCCCGGGTTTGGTTTTTCAGGTCGGCTCGGCCCCGGCGTCGTCGAGGAACACCAGCGTCCCCCGGCGCGAGACCACGGTGGCCAGCGCTTCGTAGACTTTGGGATCGAGGACCGTGCCGGAGAGATGGGCCATGTGCTCGACCGCCTGCTCCGGCGTGAGCTTGTCCTGGTAGGGGCGCGAGGTGCTGAGCGCATCATAGACCTCCGCCGCGCCGATGATGCGAGCGCCGAGGGGGATGTCTTCCCCCTTCAGTCCCTCGGCGTACCCGGTGCCATCCCAGCGCTCGTGATGACTGCGGACGTTGGCGATGATGGGCCCGAGGTGGTGGAGCGGCGCGAGGATCTGGGACCCGATGACCACGTGCTGCTTCACGTGGTCGTATTCCTCGGGGGTCAGCGGACCCTGCTTCTCCATTACCGATTCCCGCGTGCCGATCTTGCCGATGTCGTGGAGCCGGCCGGCCACGCGGATCTGCTCGACTTCTTCATCGGGCAGCTCCATCTGGGACGCGATCGTAGCCGAGAGATCGGCGACGCGCGCCGAGTGGCCGCGCAGATACGGGTCCTTGGCCTCGAGGGCGTTGACCAGGGCCTCGAGCGTCGCCGTGGAGATCCGCTCCAGCCGCATGCGCTCGCGGTGCAGCTCGGCGGTGCGAGTGGTGACCTCCTCCTTGAGCCACGAGCTGAGTTGTCGGTTCTCCAGCTGCATCTCGCGGCGCTTCAGCGCGCGCTGCACCGCCCGGCCGAGGTCGGCGAGCTCGACGGGCTTGGTGAGGTAATCCATCGCCCCGCGCTGCATGCACAGGGCGGCACTGGTAGCGTCGTTGATGGCGGTGAGCATCAGGATGGCGAGATCGGGCTCGGCCTCGATCGCGTGCGGCACGAGATCCACACCGCTGGTGCCTGGCATCCGGATGTCGCACAGCATGAGAGCGATGCGGTGCCGCTGCAGCTGGGCGAGCGCCTCCTCCCCCGACGCGGCCGTGTACACCTCGAACTGCTGCTGCGTCATGAACTTCTTCAGGGCGTTGCGGATGGGTTCCTCGTCGTCCACCACGAGGACGGCGACCGGGCCCACGAAATCAGGCATGGAGAAGAAGATGCAGGCCAGCGGCCGGAGCCGCTACCCGCCGGCCGAGACGAACGTGACGGAAACGGGCGCCGGAATCAGCCCCGCGCGGTGCGCCCGGTCCAGTAGCTCGGTGACCGCCCGCCGGCCCGACGCGCCGTAGTCGATCGTGTAGGCGTTGACGTACATGCCGACGAAGCGGTCAGTGCGGGCCGCGTCGAGGCCGCGGCTGAACCCGCGGGCGTGCGCCAACGCTTCGTCCCGGTGCGCGAGCCCGTACTCGATGCTGGCCTTGAGGTCGCGGGCCACGGCGCGGATCAGCGCGTCGCCGAGGTCGCGTCGCACCACGTTTCCGCCGAGCGGAAGCGGCAAACCGGTCTCCGCGTTCCACCACTCTCCCATGTCCGCCCATAGATGCAGCCCCCGGTCGGCAAACGTGAGCTGGCCTTCGTGGATCAACAGGCCGGCGTCGGCACGGCCGGCGGCGACGTGCTCCTCGATCAGGTCGAAGGGCACGACCTCGTGGCGCGCCGCGGGCTGGTACAGCTGCAATGTCAAAAAGGCCGTGGTCAGCTCGCCGGGAACGGCGACGAGCCGCCCGGCGAGGGCGCGACGGGGGTCGGCCGGCGGCGGCTCGCGCGCCACGAGGCGAGGCCCGTAGCGGTCCCCAATGCTGGCGCCGTGCGCGAGGAGGGCGTAGCGATCTGCCAGTTGCGCGTACGCGTGGATCGAAACGGCGGTGACCTCCAGCTCCCCGGCCAGCGCCCGGCGATTCAGAGTCTCGATATCGGCGAGCTCGTGCACGTAGCGGCGGTCCTGGGTATCGATCCGCCCCGCCGCCATCGCCCAGAACATGAAGGCGTCGTCCGCGTCCGGGCTGTGGGCGAGGTGAATGGTGCGGGGTGTCACCGCGGCGCCGCGGACTGCCGGCGCACCGCCTCTTCGTGGAAGGCGTCGAGGAAAGTCTTGTGGTCGTTGTATTCCGGGCGATTGCGGGCCCGCTCCGCTGGCTCGTTCTTGAGGAAGGCGGCGTAGGCGCGGCGCTCCTTGGCACGGTCGCCGAGCTGATGATACGCCTGAGCCCGCAGCACGAAGCCGAAGAGGTGGGTCGGCGTGCTCGTGAGGATGGTGTCGGCCTCGGCGAGTGCGGGGGCGGTGTTGCCGCCGGCGAGTTGCAGCAGCCCGACGTGGTAGCGGGCGTCGTTGTCGAGCGCCGGCAGCTGCTGATACGCCCCGATGGCCATGGGGAGGAAGAAGCTCACGCTATCCTGCTTGTCGGCCTGAGCGAGGACCATGACCCGGTTGAAGAGCCGGCTGGCGCGCTCCTCGGGTGACATTTGACTGATATCCGGCGCCGGCAGAGGGCTACCGAACGACGCTTGGACCCCGTTTGTGGCTCCCGGCCCCGCACCCGACCGCATTACCAGCGCGGTCAGGAGCGCGCCGACCGCCGCTCCGGCGATCCCCCAGGGCAGGCCGACCCGCCAAGCGGCGGTCGGCAGGTCGGCCTTGAGATTGGCGCCGCACTTGTGGCAGAACTTGGCGGTGGCGGGGACGGCGCTACCACACGCTCGGCAGTTCATAGGCCGGGAAGATAACTGGCACGATTAGGAGCGGGAACGTAGCGTATACCGCGATATGGGGATCCCCTTTCCCGGCCAGGAGCGGGCCCGCCACATGGGCCAGCTGCAGCGCGGCGACCAGAAGTGGGATGTGTTCCTCGAGACGCAGCCGGACGGCGAGCTGAGCGCGGTGCGCGGGCGGCTTCATTTCGTTGCCCAGGACCGGCATCTGCAGACGAGCTGGGTATTCCTCGAGCTCCAGGAGCGGGACGTCCAAGAACGATTCGGGGAGTTTTCGGCCATTGAGCTGTGGCACTTTGTGGAGGCCCTGACCGGGTAGGTGTCGCGCCGGTTCTGCACATTCTGCACATTTTCCACATCAGTGCTGCAGTCTTCGACCTCCGAATGGCGCTTCGGGGGTATTTTTTTGCACTTGGCGCAGGTTTTGCTTGACACCCAAGCATGACCCGCTTACCTTGCCGCATGCCTGCCGTAATCTGGCCATCGATTCTCGAGAGCCCGTCGCCACGGAGCCCGGCGGCGGGCTCTCGCCGTTCCCGCTCTCGTCTCGCGCGCGACCCGTGACCTCGGAGGAGACCCGCTTATGACCGCGACGTTGGAACCCACCGCTACCGTCAAAGGCGCGAAGGCGCCGGCCGCCTCGCCCGCGGACGTGATCCGCAAGGCGCACGAGGCCGGCGTGCAGGTCGTGGACGTGCGCTTCTGCGATCTGCCGGGAACGTGGCAGCATTTTTCGGTGCCGCTCAAAGAGTTGACCGAGGATGTGTTCAGGGAGGGGCTCGGCTTCGACGGCTCATCGATCCGCGGATTCCAGGCCATCAACGAGAGCGACATGCTGCTGTTCCCCGATGCGGCGAGCGCGTTCGTGGATCCGTGCCTGCAGGTGCCGACGCTGGCGCTGATCTGCGACGTGGTCGATCCGGTGACGGGCGAGCGCTACAGCCGGGATCCGCGCTACGTGGCGCGGAAGGCGGAGGAGTATCTCATCAAGAGCGGCGTCGCGACGACGGCGTACTTCGGTCCCGAAGCGGAGTTCTACATCTTCAACTCCGTGCGGTTCGACCAGAACGCGCACGAGGGCTACTACCACATCGATTCCGAGGAAGGGATCTGGAACTCCGGGGCCAACGGCAGCCCGAACCTCGGGCACCGGCCCCGGCACAAGGAAGGCTACTTCCCGGTGCCGCCAGTGGACCGGCTGCAGGATCTGCGGTCGAAGATCATGCTGGCGCTGATCGCGTCGGGGGTCGAGGTCGAGGTGCACCACCACGAGGTGGGCACGGCCGGGCAGACCGAGATCGACATGCGGTTCAAGACGCTGACCCGCATGGGCGATCAGCTGCTCATGTACAAGTACATCGTCAAGAACGTCTGCCACCAGCACGGGTACACGGCGACGTTCATGCCCAAGCCGATGTTCGGGGACAACGGCTCGGGGATGCACGTGCACATGAGCCTGTGGAAGGACGATAAGAACCTGTTCTTCGATGCGAACGGCTACGCGCTGATCTCCGACACGGCGCGGTGGTACATCGGCGGGCTGATCAAGCACGCGCCGGCGCTGCTGGCGTTCGCGGCGCCGACGACGAACAGCTACCGCCGCCTGGTGCCGGGCTATGAGGCGCCGATCAACCTGATCTACTCGCAGCGCAACCGCTCGGCGATTTGCCGCATCCCCGTCTACTCGACGTCGCCCAAGGCGAAGCGCGTCGAGTTCCGGGCGCCGGATCCGTCGAGCAACCCGTATCTGACGTTCGCGGCGCTGCTCATGGCCGGCCTCGACGGCGTGAAGAACAAGATCGAACCGCCCAAGCCCATGGACGTGGACCTCTACGAGCTGGAGCCGGCCGAGCGCAAGCACGTCAAGAACACCCCGGGCAGTCTGGAAGAGTCGCTGGCCGCGCTGGAAGCGGACCACGACTTCCTGCTCCAGGGCGACGTGTTCACGCCGGACCTGATCGAGACGTGGCTCGCCTACAAGCGGGCCAAGGACGTCGATCCGGTGCGGCTGCGGCCGCATCCGTACGAGTTTTTCCTGTATTACGACGTGTAACTGAAGGGCGGTAAGGGCGGCAAAGGCGGCAGGGAGTTCCGCGCCGCCTTTGCCGCCCTTGCCGCCTCGATCGCCATGCCCACCAAACGCGACATCCTCGAGCTCGCCAAGAAAGAGGGGGTGTCGTTCCTGCGCCTGCAGTTCACCGACATCCTCGGCATCAACAAGAACGTCGAGGTCCCCGCGAGCCAGTTCGAGAAGGCGCTGGACGGGGACGTGATGTTCGACGGCTCCTCGATCGAGGGCTTCGTGCGCATCGAGGAGTCGGACATGGTGCTGAAGCCCGACCTCGGCACCTTCCGCATCCTCCCGTACGACGACGAAGGGGGGAAGGTCGCGCGGGTGATCTGCGACATCTACAACCCGGACGGGTCCAGTTTCGCCGGGTGCACGCGCCAGGCGCTGAAGCGACAGATCGCCCGGGCCAAGAGCCTCGGCTACGAAATGATGGCGGGGATCGAGGCCGAGTTCTTCATTTTCCAGCTCGACGCCAAGGGGGACCCCACCACCGAGACGCACGACAGCGGCGGCTACTTCGACCTGACGCCGGTGGACCGGGCGGAGGAGATCCGGCGGCTGATCATCAAGGACCTGGTGGCGATGGGGTTCGAGGTGGAGGCGGGGCATCACGAAGTCGCCCCCGGGCAGCACGAGATCGACTTCCGCTACGCCGAGGCGCTCGAAACGGCGGACAACCTGGCGACGTTCCGGTTTCTGGTGCGCTACGCCGCTTACCGCCATGGCTTCCTGGCGACGTTCATGCCGAAGCCGATTTTCGGGCAGAACGGCTCGGGGATGCACACGCACCAGTCGCTGTTCCGCCAAGGGCACAACGCGTTCCACGATCCCAAGGGAAAGTGGGAGCTGTCGGACACGGCCCTCGCCTACATCGCCGGCCTGCTGGACCACGCGCGCGGGTTCTGCGCCGTGACCAATCCGCTCGTCAACAGCTACAAGCGCCTGGTGCCGGGTTACGAGGCGCCGACCAACATCGCGTGGTCGATGCGCAACCGTTCGCCGCTGGTCCGCATCCCGGACAAGCGGGGCACGGGGACGCGCTGCGAGCTGCGCATGCCCGACCCGTCCGCCAATCCGTATCTCGCCGTCGCGGTGCAGCTCGCCGCCGGCCTGGACGGTGTCGAGCGCAAGCTCACGCCGACCGACCCCGTGGACAAGAACATCTTCGAAATGAGCTACCGGGAGCGGCGCAAGTATCGGATCGACGAGCTCCCCCGGGACCTGCACGAGGCCCTGGACTGCCTGGAGAAGGACACGGTGGTCCGCGGCGCAATGGGGGAGCACATCTACGAGCGGTTCGTCGAGGCCAAGCGCGAGGAGTGGCAGGAGTACATCGGGAGAGTGAGCGAATGGGAGCTGACGAGATATCTTGGGCAGTACTGAAGAGCGTCGAGCTGGACGGCGTCAAGCGAGACGGCGTCCAGCGGGACTACGTCCAGCGGGACTACGTCAAGCTGGACTACGTAGAGAGCGGCGGTGGGTGCTGGGACAGACGTCGTAGCATCTTCAGCGCCAGGGTCGCCCGATTCTCCAGGGCACGGATTCTGCCTGCGCGCCCCGGATCGAGCGTACGGGCGACTCGCAGTTGCGCGCGCAGCTCTGCAGCCGATCCCGCAGCATAATCCAAGAAGCGACTGAACTCTGTCCGCGTGCCACGACCGCAGGCCTCAGCGATATTGGAGGCGACTGATAGAGCGGCCCGAACGAGTTGATCACCCCGTTGAAACGCCCCGGGACCACGGAAACTCTTCGCGAGCCGGACGGCCTCTGTGGACAAGTCAGATGCCACCCGGTACACGAGCAGACGACTTGCATTGGCGCGCAACATGAGGCAAGACTAGGCGCCGCGGCCGGCGCTCTGGTACCATTCTCACGCCGATGCGGTATCGGTTTCGGCGGAGGTACATTGCGCTTCGCGTTTTCCTGCTTGACGCTCTCTCGCTTGACGACGTCCAGCTTGACGATCTTGAGCTTGGTCGGATGCGACCTTTTCCCACGTCCTGGCGACACTAGCGGAGTCCAGCACGCCGCGAAGTGGTATCCCCACGGCCGCATCGTCGTGGACACGGACCCGCGCTACACCATCGTCCGGCTCCGCGCCGACACCGCGGTCCCGGACGGTCACGACGTGCTCGTCGCCCGCTTCGACTTCGATCCGGCGCCCGGCGTCGGGGATGAATACTCGATCGCCCTCGCGCTGGATTTCGGGATCGCCCGGGACCTGCGCACCAACACGCCCTACCGGCTTGGGTCCCCGCCGGCGCGGATCCCGGCGTGGGCCACGGTGACCTGCCTGTGCCGGCCGCTCAAGCCGGATTCGGTGCGTGGCACCTACGTCCTGTCCAGCGGCGGCATGGCCCAGCTCACCGGACGGATCGACGCCACGCTGTACTTCACCGCCTGGGCCGACACCGCGGTGCACGCGACGTACCGGCTGCGGCAGCGGATCTATGCGGTCAAATAGAACGACGCCGGACAGTCGGACGGTCGGACTGACGGTCGGGCTGCTCGTGGGGGTTCTGTCCGTCTGTCCGACCGTCCGGCTGTCCGGTCAAGTCATCGACACCATCATCATTGTCAACCACAACATCTTCGTTGGGGACGGCGACGGCCCGGGGTTTCTCGCCCGGCTCGCCAACGCGCTGCACGTCACCACCCGCCAAGGGGTGATCCGCCGGGCGCTGCTGACGGACGCGGGCCAGCCGTTCGACTCGGCGCGGGCCGTCGAGAGCGCGCGCGCGCTCCGCGCCATGAGCGTGTTCCGCGACGTGCGGGTGGACACGCTGCGCGTGGACCGGCGCCTGGCGCTCCGCGTCGAGACGGCCGATGGCTGGAGCACGAAGCCGCAGGTGGGCTTCACCACCGCGGGCGGCGACGCCACATGGAGCGTGGGGCTCGTCGAGCAGAACCTGCTCGGGACGGCGACCGAGCTCGACGCCATGTATCGGAAGACGCCCGACCGGCGCGCGCTCGAGTTCCTGTATCGCAGCCCGCACTTCCTGTGGCGCCGCACGGCGTTCTCCGCCCGCTACCAGCGCCTCTCCGACGGCAACGGCGGGAGTTGGGGGTTCGGGCTGCCGTTCTACCAGACGTCGGCGCCCTGGTCGCTCAATACCGACGGCGAGGCGGTGCGCGCCCGCGTGCTGCGATTTCGCGACGGAGTGGTGCTCGACTCCACAACCCAGCGGCGGGCGCTGCGGGTCGGCGCGACAGGGGGCGCGGCGCTGCACGCGACGAGTCGCGACTACGTGCGGCTCTGGTTCGGGGCGCAGTGGCGGCGGGAAGACTTCGCGGCCGAAACGACTACTGTCTTCCCCCGATCGATCAGCGTGGCGGCGGGCGCCGGCGTGGAAATAGGACACACGCGGTTCCGGGTGCTGCGGCACTTCGATACCTACGGGCGGCGCGAGGACGTCGACCTGTCCCAGCTGCTGCGCCTCGGTGTGTGGGGACAGGCCGGCCTCGGACCGGAAGTCAAAGGCCAGGTCTCGGCCGTGTGGCGCGGCGGGTTCGTGCTGCTGCGGGGCGAGGCGCACGGGCTGTATGCCGGGGCGGGCCTGGACTCCGGGCTCGTCAAGGCGAGCTTCACGGTGGCGAGCCAAAACCTGCCCCGGCAGACCACGATCCTGCACTTCGAAGGCGGGGCGAGCCGTCACGCGAGGCCGGGCGGCGAATTCGACCTATGGCGCGACCAGAACGGCCCGCGCGTGTTTGGGGCGCACGCGTTCACGGGGACGCGAATGGTGTGGCTCGCCGTCGAGAACCGGGTGCTCGTGGCGGACGACGTGTGGGGGCTGCTCGGCGTCGGGGTGTCTCCGTTCTTCGACTATGGCGGCGCCTGGTATGCCGATGAGCCGGCGCGCCTCGGCGGCGACTGGGGCCTCGCGCTGCGGCTCGGGCCGACGCGCGCAGTGCACGGCAGCGTGACGGAGTTCGCGGTCGGCTACCGCTTCGGCGACGGCGTCGTCCCAGGCCACCGCTGGGCGCTGACGATCCGCGAGGGGATCGGCTTCAAGTAGAAACCAACCACCGCAAGGGGAGCACATGGACGCCAGCACCGAGCTGTTCGACGCCATCCGTGCCGGCGACGTCACGCGCGTGCGGGCCCTGGTCACCGCGGATCGGGGCATCGTGAACCGCCGCAACGACCACGGGCATTCCCCCGTGTTGATCGCCCAGTACCATCACCAGCCTGAGGTCGTCGCGGTGCTCCTGGCGGCGGGACCGGACCTCGACATCTTCGACGCATCTTCGGTGGGCGTGACAGCGCGGGTCGCCGAGTGGCTGGAGCGCGACCCGAAGCTGGTCAACGCGTATTCGGGGGACGGCTTCTATCCGTTAGGGCTCGCGGCGTTCTTTGGGCACCTCGAGACGGTGCGTCTGCTGCTCGCGCGCGGGGCCGACGTGAAGCAGGCGGCGCGCAATCCGATGAAAGTTCAGGCGCTGCATGCAGGGCTCGCCGGGAACCATCGCGAGATCGCTCGCGCGCTGCTGGAGGCGGGGGCGCCGGTGAACGTCGGCCAGCAGGGGGGGTTCACGCCGCTCATGGAGGCGGTCCTCCACGACGACATCGAGATCGCCGGGCTGCTGCTGGCGCGCGGCGCCGACCCCAAGGCGCAAAACGACGCGGGGAAAAGCGCCATCGGCTTGGCGGCCGACCGCAACAACGCCGCGATGTTGAAACTGTTGAAGGGCGTCAAAACATGAACCCGACGCGCACGTAGAGCGCGGCGCGCTCGGCGCCACGCGCCCACGCGATGGAGACGGTGTTGGCGCGGCGGTGCTGCCAGGCAAACCAGAGGCCGCCGCCTGCGGCGGTGTGCCACCGCCGCGACGCATCGGCTTCGCCCCAGACCCGGCCGGCATCCGCCAGCCCCAGCACCCCCACGTCCGCCGCTTCCAACCAGACGACGCGCATCCGCAGCTCGGCGTTCGCATAGGCGCCCGATCTCCCGGCGAAGCGCTGCTCCGGGTAGCCGCGGATGGTCGTCCCCCCACCGAGGTAGACCAGCTCGTGGAACGGAACCGTGCCGCCCATGGCGGCGAGGCCCGCCCGCAGCGCGACGGTCGCCTGCGGGGGATCCCCCGCGGAGAGGTAGGTCGCACCTTCAGCGAGGAGGCCTCCGAACGGGCGGACGACGTCCCACGCCGCCGGATACCAGTGGGCGGCGACCACGAGGTGCACGCCGCGGGCAGCGGCGAGGGGGTTGTCCCGGGTGTCCAGCTCCAAGAAGGCGCGTGCACCCGCCGCCCGGAAGTCGCCTGTGCCGTAGTGGGGACCCGAGATCAGCAGGAGCGTGCCCGAGTCGGGATGCGTACGGACGTACTTGACGACGGGGCCGGCCGTGAGCCGCAACCGCGGGGCGAGGGGAACGGACACCGACGGGGAGAACAGGAACTGCTCCTGCCGGACCCGATAGACGCTTTCCGGCTGCGAGGCACCGGTGGCGTTCCCGAGGCCGTGGAACCGCAGGATCTCGAGCCCGGACGCATACAGCTCGACGGCGAGGGTCTTCGGGGCGAGCGGCCGGCGGAACTCGCCCTCGAGACTCACGCGGTAGCTGCTCGCGCCGGTGGCGTACGCGGCCTGGGCGACGAGGCGCGTGCTGGGCGGCAGCGCGCGGAACTCATAGCGCGTGTGTACGACCCCGGCACCGATGAGCAGGCCGATGTCCGGCGAGTAGCTCACGCCGTAGAGCGGTGCCGTGTGCGGGCGCCACTCGTCTACGCCGGTCTGTCCAGGAGCCGCCGTCGGGCGCGCGAACCCGGTGGCCCCCAGGACGGAGAGCGCGAGGAGGCACCGGGTCAACCGCACGGCGGGTCCGGCGGCCGGTCAGACGAGGATGATAATCAGCACCACCGCCGCGACGATGATCACCCAGGTCTCGACGGTGATCGTTTGCTTCCGGGGAAGCGCGGCGGCGTCGGTGGTCGAGCGGTCGCGCGGCAGTTGAGGCTCGAAGCGGCGCCACTCGCTCCGCATGCGGGGCCCGGCCGCCGTCACCGGTGTTTGGGTCGAGGGGGCAGGCGCCTGTGCCGATAGGGTCGGGACGGCGCTCGCCGCGAACAGGGCGAGCAACAGGATCTGCATGCGACGTGAGGTCATGATGCACTCCGCGTTGCAGGTCTGTCGCACAGTACACGGGTGGCCGCGGGAAGGTTCAGGCGCCGTTCAAACCACAGCGCCGGGGGTGGCATCTCAGCGTCGACACCCAAACCGCTCACCTCGGGGGAAACGATGCGCTGGACCACGATCCGATTCCTCTTGCTGGGTCTGTTGCCGCTCTCCCTCGTCGCGGCGTTCGGCGGATGGGCGGCGATCACGGTTGAGAACGTGCCCGACTATGTCGTGGCGCGCCAGCCGCTCGACCTCTCATTCATGGTTCGCCAGCACGGCGTACGACCGCTTGGGGGCCTCAGTCCCAGGGTCGAGGCGAAGTCCGGGAACCTCGAGACCGCCGTCGCGGCCAGCCCGGGTGGGGAGACCGGCCGGTACAGGGCCACGCTCTCGCTCCCTGAGCCGGGGCGGTGGACCATTACCATCCGCACCGGGTTCGGAACCAGCAACGTGACGCTCTTGCCCGTGCTCGTGGTGGCGCCGGGTGCCCCGGTCCCGGCGCCGCTGGCCGACGCCGAGCGGGGGCGACGGCTGTTCGTCGCCAAGGGCTGTGTCACGTGCCATCTGCACCGTGCCGTCAACGAGACCAGCATCGCCGTCGGCCCGGAGCTCACGGGCCGCCGGTTCGCGCCGGAGTATCTGGCGCGGTTTCTCGCCGACCCGGCGGCGGTCATCCCTCCACCATCCGGTGCATTCGGCATGCCGAACCTGCGCCTCAAGCCGGCCGAGATCGCGGCGCTGACGGCGTTCCTGAACACCGCCGGGCAGGAGGCGAGTCGCTGACGATATCTTGAGGGGATGGGTGTATCGGCGCACGACATCTTCGGCGACGCGGCGGGCGCCCAGCCCGCGACCCCCGGCAGCTATGGCGATGCGCCGAGCGGCTATCGACTCCCGGAAGGGACGCGTCTCGGACGGGTGCGTCTCCAGATCGCCGATCTCGTCCGCTCGCTCGCGTACTACGAGGGGACGCTTGGCCTGCGCGTCCTGGGGCGCGATGGATCGCGGGCGGTGCTCGGCTCACAGCGCGACGACACGCCACTCGTTGAGCTGCACGAGCGGCCGGGCGTGCGACCGGCGCCACGCCGCGGACGCCTGGGACTCTACCATTTCGCCATCCTGTTGCCGGACCGGGCAGCCCTGGGGCGGTTCGTGCGACACCTGGGGGAGATCGGCGAGCGCGTCGGCGCAGCGGACCATCTGGTCAGCGAATCGCTGTACCTCCAGGATCCCGACAATCTGGGCATCGAAGTCTACGCCGACCGCCCGCGCAACACGTGGCGACGGATCGGTCGCGAGCTGATGATGGCGACCGACCCCCTGGACGTTGCGGGCCTCGTGCGCGCCGCGGGAGCCGATCCCTGGACGGGGTTGCCAGGCGGTACCGTGATGGGCCACGTGCACCTGCACGTGGGGGACCTCGCCGCCGCGTCGGCCTTCTTCTCCGAAGGGCTCGGCTTCGATCGCACGGTGTGGCAGTACCCCGGGGCGCTCT
>Ga0209375_1000881_pt1 | contig 24066 bp, 20 predicted proteins | sample GraSoiAngelo_131_FD_185888 | JGI IMG/M metagenome (GOLD analysis project Ga0209375, IMG submission 185888) | Grasslands soil microbial communities from the Angelo Coastal Reserve, California, USA - 14_0929_02_30cm (SPAdes) (version 2) | ecosystem: Environmental > Terrestrial > Soil > Grasslands ... | reverse complement strand
GGCAAGCGCTGGACGAAGATGGGCCTCGCCGACTCGCGCGCCATCGGCCGCATCGTCGTCCACCCCACCGGTCCCGACACCGTCTACGTCGCCGCCCTCGGCCACCTCTGGGGCCCGAACAACGAGCGCGGCGTCTACAAGACCACCGACGGCGGCAAGACGTGGACGCGCGTGCTGTTCGTGGACGACACCACTGGATTCGTCGACCTCGAGATGGAACCCGGCACCCCCTCCACGCTGTACGCCGCGGCGTGGCACCGGCTGCGCTGGGGCGGCAGCCATATGGAAGGGGTGGGCCGGGGCAGCGGACTCTACAAGACCAGCGACGGCGGCAGGACGTGGAAGCGTCTCACCGATCCCGCGTTGAAGAACGGCCTCCCGACCGATCGCATCGGCCGCATCGGCATCGCAATCTCGGCGCAGAACCCCAAGCTCGTGTTCGCGTTCATTCAGGTGGATCGCGGCATCACCGAGGCAGCGCAGGGACGCTTCGGCGGCGTGTTCCGCTCCGCCGACGCCGGCGGGACGTGGACCCAGGTCAACGACCTGCAGGCGATCCCGCACTACTACTACGACGAGATCTGGGTGGACCCCGCCGACAGCCAGCACGTGTTCGTCAATTCCTCATCGCTGCTCGAGAGCAAGGATGGCGGCCGCACCTTTGCCCCCGAGTCGCTATCGCGCGTGCACGGCGACCATCACGCCCTGTGGTTCGATCCGCACGACGCGGGGCACCGCATCCTCGGCAACGACGGCGGAGCGTACGTGACCTACGACGCGGGCCGGGCGTGGTGGCACATGCCGATTCCGATCGGCCAGTTCTACGCCGTGATCGTGGACAGCTCGCTCGCGCCCTACCAGATCTGCGGCGGGCTCCAGGACAACGGCGTGTGGTGCGGCCCCAGCGGCACGCGGGATGAGATCGGCGTGACCGACGCCGACTGGTATCCGGTGAACGGCGGCGACGGCATGTGGGTGCAGATCCCCCCCAACGACCCGTGGACTGTGTACTCGGGGTGGCAGTTCGGCAACGTGTCGCGGTTCGACCTGCGCACGTGGAAGCGGGACGACATCCAGCCCGCCGCGCTCGACGCGGGCGCCGAGAGCGGCTACGACTTTACCTGGGACTGGACCACCCCGATTCTCATCTCGGCGTTCGACTCGACCACCGTGTATCTGGGCGGCAACCGGCTGTTCCGGCTGCGCCAGCACGGCCAAGATTGGGAAACGCTGGGGCCGGACATGACGCGCACTCCGCGCGAGAATCCGGCGCCGGAAGCGGGACACACCAGCTACCACGCGATTTTCTCCATCGCCGAGAGCCCCAAGTCGCCCGCGGTGCTGTGGACCGGCACCGACGACGGCTTCGTGTGGGTGTCCCAGGACACGGGTCGCACCTGGACGAACGTCACCGGCAATTTCCCCCGCGGCGCAGCGACCACCTGCTGGGTCTCGACGATCGTCGCCTCGATGCACGCCCAGGGCACCGTGTGGCTCACCTACGATTGCCACTTCCGCGACGACTACCGCCCGCACGTGTGGCGCTCGACGGACTTCGGCCGCACGTGGACGGAGCTGGTGGCCGGTCTCCCCGCCGACCGCGGCAGCGTCACGGTGTTCGAGAGTCCCCGGAACCCCAGGGTGCTGTGGGTCGGAACGTCCGACGGCGTGTACGTGACGGTGGACGGCGGCCAGCGCTGGCGCCGCTTCGGCGGCAGCTTCCCGCACGTCATGGTGGAACGGATGGCGATGTCGTACCGGCAGCGCGAGCTGGTGGTCTCGACCCACGGCCGCGGGCTCTACGTGGTGCCGGTGGGCCCGGTCGAGGAATTCAGCGACTCAGTGCTGGGCGACACGATCCACCTGTTCGACGTGGCGCCTGCCTACCAGTACCGCGAGCGGGACACGCACCCGGGATTCGGCAGTTTCGGCTTCGTGGCATCGAACCCGCCGCGCGGCGCCGTGATCACCTATTCCTTGAGGGAGATGCAGCCGGATGGCGTGAAGCTCGTGATCACGACCGCCGCGGGGGACACGGTGCGCACCCTCACCGGCTCGGGTTTCCCGGGGCTGCAACGCGTCACCTGGGACCTGAATCGTGACAAGCCACGCCCGCGCGGGCTGGGCGACCCAACGTCACCTGCGGAGCTGCGACGGGTGGCCCCGGGCGAGTTCGCCGTCCGTCTGACGCTCGGAAAGCGCAAACTCGAGCGGAAGATCACGGTGATCGAGCTCCCGCCCGATCGACTCGGCAGGATTCGCTAGGGGGCTCTGCAGAACACCGCAGGAAGCTGGGGTCGGGGCGACGGGCGCGTTCACGCGACGGCGCTGCGGCGGCACACCATGCCGACATGTCATCCCGACGGCGCTTGTGTGCCCGCCGGGCGCCGTCGCGTGCGGCGCCCTAGCCCCGACCCCAGCTTCGCGCGGGTTATCCAGACCTCCGAAGCGGTTCCGGGAAGGGAGAGTCGTTGGAGCACCTTCTTGTAAGGCCGGCCGATGCGCGAGCGGTGCTGGTGTTGGCGCACGGCGCCGGTGCCGGCATGCGTCACGCATTTCTCGAGCGAATGTCGCAAGCGCTTGCGGATCGCAGGATCGCCACGTTCCGGTACGAGTTTCTCTACATGGAGAAGCGCGCGGGCCGGCCGGATCCACCCGCGGTGGCCGCGGCGCGGGTGCGCGAGGCGGTCGGCGAAGCGACGCGCGTCGCGCCGGGGCTGCCGCTGTTTGCGGGCGGGAAGTCGTTCGGGGGGCGGATGACCTCGACCGCGGCCGCCGAGGCGCCGCTTCCCGGCGTGCGCGGGCTCGTCTTTCTCGGCTTCCCGCTGCATCCTCCAGGGCAGCCCGGCATCGGTCGCGCCGAGCACCTCGATCGGGTGACGGTCCCGATGCTGTTCCTGCAGGGGACCCGCGACACGTTCGCGCAGCTCCCGCTCTTGGAGCCGGTGATCGCGCGCCTGAAGCCCCGGGCGACGCTGCACCTGATCGACGGCGGGGATCACTCGTTCAAGGTGCCCAAGAGCTCGGGACGGACACCCGAGGATGTCATGAACGATCTGGCGGATACGATCGCCGGCTGGACGTCTGATGTCTGACGTCTGATATCTTTATCTCATGGCCTACTGGATCCTCAAAACCGAGCCCTCCACCTACAGCTTCGACCAGCTGGAGCGCGACAGGTCGGCGGTGTGGGACGGCGTGAGCAATCCGCTCGCGCTGAAGCACCTGCGGGAGATGCACCCCGGGGACGAGGCGCTGATCTACCACACCGGCGATGAGAAGGCAGTCGTCGGATTGGCGCGCGTGACATCCGCGGCGTATCCGGATCCCAAAGCCAAGGATCCCAAGTTGGTGGTTGTGGAGCTGAAGCCGATCAAGCGTCTCAAGGGGCCGGTGACGCTGGCCGCGATCAAGGCGGAGCCGGCGTTTCAGGACCTGGCGCTGGTGCGGATGCCGCGATTATCAGTGGTGCCCGCGACGGCTGCGCATTGGAAGAAGTTGCTGGCGATGGCGGGTAACGGGTAACCCTAAAGGACTCCCTAACGGTCGCGGGCAACCGGCAACCGGCAACGTGCAACGGAGGGACTCATGGGCAAAGGTGACCTGCGCTCGCGCCGCGGCAAGATCTACCGCGGCACCCACGGCGTGACGCGCAACCGTAAGAAAGAGAAAGCCAAGAACCGCAAGAAACCTAAGCCGGCGGCGGACTCATCCGATCGAGAAACGCCAGCTCGTCCGGGGTGAGGCTGCCGACGCCGCTCGACGTGGCCTTGGCCACCAGCCGGTCGAACTCCTCGCGGTTGACGGGATGCATCGTTTCGCGCGTCGCCCGCTGCCAGCGCTCCAGGGCCGACGTGGGCGGCGCGCGGGGCGCCGGTGGCGCGGGGCGGAACCCGGCCCGGCGCAGTTGTCGCGTCGTCCAGCGGAAGAACAGCCAGCCGCCCGCGAAGCCGCCCAGGTGGGCGAAGTGGGCGACCCCGGGCTCGAACCGTCCCCCCATCCCGCCGATCAAGGACAGCACCGTCATCACGATCACGAACGTGCGGGCCTGGAGCGGCAGCACGAACCACACGAGGATCCGCTCGCGCGGCCAGAACCGGGCGAACGCGTAGAACACGCCGAAGATCGCCGCTGACGCCCCCACCATCTTCGCTTCGGGGGAGAGCACTGAGGTCGCGAGCCACAGCAGCGCCCCTGAAAACCCGCTCGTCAGGTACAGCGCAATGAACCGCTTGCTCCCCAGCACCATCTCCACGCGCGGCCCGAAGAAATAGAGGCCGAGCATGTTGAAGAGCAGGTGGCTGAAGTTGGCGTGAAGAAACATGTAGGTGAGGATCGTCCACGGATGGGTGCCGAGCTGCGCGGGGACGAGGGCGAAGGAAGTCCCGATTGACTGGTAGGCCTCTTCCAGGAAGAACACGCCGATGTTGAGAAACAGCAGGCGCGCCACCCAGGGCGTCAGCGTCAGCACGGCGGTGTCCTCACGAGTTGGGCACGGGCGGCTATCATTGTAGCGATGGACGAGGCCGTTCGTCAGTCCGACCGGCGCATCCTCCTCGCCGACGCCGACGCATTCTACGTCTCGGTGGCCCGCCTCCTGGACCCCGAGGGCGCGGGCCGGGCGCCCTGCCTCATCGTGGGCGGCTCGGCCGACCGCCGCGGCGTCGTCACGTCGGCCTCCTACGAGGCGCGGCGGTTCGGCGTGCACTCCGCCATGGCGATGGCCCGCGCGCTGCGGCTCTGCCCCAAAGCGATGGTCGTCCCGGTCCCCTGGGAGGCGTGCGCCGCCAAGAGCCGCCACGTCCGCGAGGTGCTGGAGCGGTTCACGCCGGTCGTCGAGCAGGCGTCGAGCGACGAGTTCTACCTCGACCTCTCCGGCACCGAAGGGCTCTACGGCGGCGAGCCGCTCGCAACAACGGCGACGCGCATCCGCGAGGCGGTGCGGGCGGAAACGGCGCTTGCGGTGACGGTGGGCGGTGGCACCACGCGACTCGTTGCCAAGCTCGCCACCAATGTCGCGAAACCCGGCCCCGACCATCCCGGCGCGGGCGTGCTGATCGTCCCGTCCGGTGCGGAAGGCGAGTTCCTGCGCCGCTTCACGCTCGCCGAGCTGCCACTCGTCGGCCCCAAGCTCCAGGAGCGGCTGCGGCACTTCGGGCTGCGGACCGTGGACGACGTGCTGCGGCGCGACCGGGCGACGCTCGTCGCCTGGCTGGGCGAGCGGGAGGCGGACTGGTTGTCCGATCGGGTGCGGGGCGTGGACGACGGGGACGTCGTGCCCGACCGCGAGCCGAAATCCATCAGCCGGGACGAGACGTTCGCCGTGGACGTCAGGGACGATGTCGAGCTGGAGCGGCGGCTCCTCGAGCTCGCCGACCGCGCCAGCGCCGACCTGCGGGAGGAAGGCCTCCTCGCCCGTACCGTGACGGTGAAGATCCGCGACGCCGACTTCACGACGCGCCAGGCGGGGCGGACGCCGCCCGAGCCGGTGTGCTCGGACCGGGCGATCTACGCGCTGGCCCGGGAGCTGCTCCACCGACTGCGGCGCGCCCGGCGGGTCCCAGCGCGGCTCCTGGGAGTTGCGCTGTCGCAATTCGTGCGCGCGGAGGCAGCGGCGCCGCAGCTCTCTCTGCTCGCCGCGCCGCGCCTGGCCGGTGCGGAGTCCGAGCGCGACCGCGTGCTGGCCCGCGTCCTTGATGAAGTGCGCGAGCGGTTCGGCCCCGACGCCCTCGCGCGTGGGCGCACCCCGGCGGGGTGAGGCGCGTCAGGCCGCGCCGAGCGCCGCGGCCGCCCGCTGCTGGTCCTTCGATTTCACCCAGAGCAGGGCGCCGTAGCGGCCCATGCCGGACGAGACCGCGTCCACCGCCGTGACGTTGATCTTCGCCCCCGCGAGCCGCTCCAAGAGCCCCGCGATCGCGCCGCGGCGGTCGTCGCCTTCGACGAGGAACACGTGCTTGGCCGCCGAGAGCTTGATCCCCGCGCTCTTGGCTGCGGCGAGGAATCCCGCGGGGTCGGACGGGACGAAATCGACCTGCGACTTGCGCGCGCTGGGGAACGCGTGGAACGCGGCGAGGTTGACGCCGGCGTCGCGCAGCCGCGCGAGCACGCGCGCGCCTTCGCCGGGCTTGTCGGCGACGGTTGTGTAGTAATACTCCACTTGGCGGATCGTGTCGGCCATCGGGCCTCCTTGCGTATGGCCGTATAGCCGTATGGCCGTATGGCCGTACAGCTCCAGCCGCCCTTAACCTCCACCTGTGAGCAGCGCGATGGCAAGTCATACGGCTATACGGCCGTACGGCCCATACGGCCATACGATCTCACCGCAAGCCAGCCCAGCACGGCCAGCGCGGCCAGCGGCACGACCACGCCCAGGGACTGGATCAGCAACGCCATCACTGCGACGAAGTTGCGCCACGCCTGGGTGAACGCGCTGCCGACGACACTGGTGCCGGCCGTCCCCACCACGGGGTAGGGCTGGTGCACTTCGACCGACAGTGTGCTCGTCGCCGCGTGCGCGCGCAGGTACCGAATCCGCCCCTCGTAGCGCTCGATATCCTCGCGCACCCGCGCCAGCTCCCGTTCTACCGCGAGCACGTCGCTCAACTTCCCCGTCCGCGCGGCCAGCAGCGTGACGAGCCGCTGCTCCAAGCGCCGCGCGTTCTCCATCCGCGCCGAGACGTCCACGAACTCCTCGCCCACGTCCTCGGCGGTCACTTCCACCCGTTCCAGCTTGCCGATCGGACGCAGGCCGGAGAGCGCCTCGTCGAAGCGCGCCGCGGGGATCTTGAGCTCGAGGGTGGCGGTGGGCACCGCTTGGCGACCCGTCTCCAGATCGGTCCCGGCCACGAACCCGCCGACCCGGATCGCAAGCGCCCGCACGGCGGCGATGGCGGGCTCGAGCGAGTCGACCTCGATGGCGGCGGTCCCCGTGCGGATCACCATGTTGGTAACGTCGCTGGGACCGATCGGGGGCAGGTCTACGGCCTTGGTGACTGTCACTGCCTCGAGGGCGGCAGGGGCGGCCGCGAACCGCGCCCGCTGGGCGACAGAGGCACTGTCTCGACTGAAGAACTGGTAACCTCCAGCCTGCCTCTGTTCCAATCGGGAGCGCTCGCCGCAGGCCCCCATCAGCAGGATCAGGAAGATCATGGTTGCGCGTTTCATCGTCTCCTCCGGAGAAAGGGCCTCCTCAAGAGACGCCGGTGCCGTTACGCTCCACACACATCCGGATGAGGCTTGCAGGACTTAGGGATGACGGCAACGTTTCAGCAGTCTCGCCAACCTCCGGGAGGAAGCCATGAGGAAGGAATGGGCCGGCTACGCCCCCGTCGTGCTGCGCGTGATGCTCGCCATCGGGTTCCTCTATCACGGCCTGCCGAAGTTCGGCGGGGCCGGGCACCAGCAGTTCCAGGGGAATCTCCAGGCCATGGGGTTTCCCGCGCCGGCGCTGCTGTCCTGGGTAGGAGCCGTCGTTGAAGTGGGCGGAGCACTCGCCCTGCTGGCGGGGGCGTTCACCACGATTGCGAGCCTGCTGCTGCTCCTGGAGATGCTGGTGGCGATCATCAAGGTCCACGGCCCCAACGGGTTCAGCTTCATGCACATCACGGGGATGACCCCGCAGGGCCCGCAGTTCGGCATGCCCGGCTACGAGGTGAACCTGCTCTATATGGCGATGCTGTTGGCGCTGGCGTTGGGTGGAGCGGGGAAGTGGTCGGTGGACGAGCGGCGGGCGAGCCGGCTCGGGCAGCCCCTGACGATGTAATCGACGTCCCGCGCGTTATCGGTTGTCGGTTCTCAGTTGTCGGGTAAACCGATGACCGACAACCGACGACCGAAAACGTCTATGGAATTCGGCTCTCCCTCCATCGCCGCGGATCGAACAGCCCCTCGGGCAGCGCCACGTCCGTCTTGATCTCCGAGTACTCCTCCAGCCAGCGCTGTTGCCCGTCGTTCAGGAACTCGACCCGAGCCGAGACCCAGGCCGGCCCCACGGGACGATAGTCCTCGAAGCGCACGTCGCTGGTTTTCGTCGTGTCGCGTCCGGGTTGCAGCATGCGCACGAACACGAGCCGCCCCTTGTCCACCCAGAACTGCCGCGTATGCAGGTCGCCGGCGCGCGCGCCCACGACGAACACCGGCCGTCCGTGCCACGCGTCTTCGTGCACCGTCGCGAGATCGATCTTGAGTCCTTCCAGTTGGGCGATGGTGCGCTCCACCGGCTGGGCGTAGACGTCGAAGCCAAGCACCATCAGCGGGTGCACGAACGCCGTAGCCTCGCGCAGCGAGTCGTGCGCGAACGTGTACTGCGAGTCGTTCGCGAACAGCGCGCCGTTCCCGGAGTCGCCCGGCTGGAAGTCGATCCGCAGCCGGCCGGGGATCGCCGCGTATTCCCGCCACACCGAATGCTCGGTGGAGCCGTCGGGATGGGTAGCTGTGTTCCGCTGCACGAACGTGAGCGTCCCGTACCAGTGACCCGCGTAGCGGTCGTGCATCTGTCGGAGCAGCTCGCGGCCGCTGCGCGGCGGACGGGGAGCGGCGAGCAAGGCGACGAGCGCGACGAGCATGGCGTTCACGACGGATCCTTTCAGGGTTGCAGGCGGTAGCCCGCCTTGCGCACGGTCAGAATATGCTGCGGCGCGGCGAGGTCTTCCTCCAACTTGCGGCGCAGCTCGGCGATGTGGGTATCCACGGTGCGGCTCATGACGGCGGAGTTGTACCCCCACACTTCGGTGAGCAGCTCCACGCGGCTCGCGACCGCCCCCCGGCGGCGCAGCAGAGCGACGAGCAGCTCGTATTCCTTGGGCGTGAGGGCGACGGGCTGACCGGCCCGCATTACCGTCCGCGAGGCGGAGACCACCTCGACCTCGCCGAACCGCTCGACGTCCGGCTTGGGCGCTGCGGGATCGCGCGTGGCGCGGCGCAGCAGCGCCTCGACCCGCGCCAGCAGCTCCAGCACGCCGAACGGCTTGGTGACATAGTCGTCGGCGCCGAGGCGCAGGCCGCGGACCTTGTCGGATTCTTCGCCGCGCGCCGTGAGGATCAGCACCGGCACCCGCCGGCCTTCGTCGCGCAGCGCGCGCAGCACGCGGAACCCGTCCATCCCCGGGAGCATGAGATCGAGGATCACGAGCTCCACGTCCGCGTCGCGGGCGCGGGCGAGGCCCTTGGCGCCGTCGCCCACTACATCCACCTCATAGCCCTCGATCTCGAGGTTGTTGCGGAGCCCGTAGGCGAGGTCGGGGTTGTCCTCGATCACCAGCACCCGCGTCATGCCGTCGCCTCCGCGGGAGCGGACCGATCCGCCGCGGGCGGGGCGGCCGGGGGCGCGGCGGCGGGCACCTCGAGCACGAAGCGGGCCCCGCCCCCGTGGCCGGCGGGCGGATCCTCGATCCACGCGCGGCCGCGGTGCAGCGCTGCCAGCTCGCGGACCACGGCGAGCCCGATCCCCGTGCCCGCCACGGCGGAGCCGCGGTCCCGCTCCAGCCGCCAGAACCGCTCCCAGATGCGCTCGCGCTCGGCGGGCGGGATCCCGGGCCCCTGGTCGTCGACGGTGACCCGCACGCGGCCCGCGGCATCCGCCGGGGCCAGGGTGACGGTGACCGATTGATCCTCGGGGCCGTACTTCACGGCGTTGTCGAGGAGGTTGAGCAGCATCTGGCGGAACGCCTCGGGGTCCACCGCGGCGACGACGCCGTCGGCGATGTCGGCCCGGAGCCGCACGCGGCGCGGCACCGCCAGCGGAGCGAACGCCTCGACGACCGACCGGATCAGCGGCGCCATCCACGTGGGCTCGGGCGCGACGCGGTGGGCTTGCCGCTCGGAGCGCGAGAAGTGCAGCAGGTTCTCGACGAGATGCGTGAGCCGCCGCGCTTCCTGGTCGATGATCTCGAGCGAGCGGCGGCGCTCGGCGTCGCTGCGCACGCGGCCGAGGAGCAGCGTCTCGCCGAACATGCGGATCTGCGCGAGCGGCGTTCGCAGCTCGTGCGAGACCCCCGACACGAAATCCGTGCGCAGCCGCGCCAGGTCGTACTCGCGGCGCAGCTGCACCAGCGCGGTGACGATGAGGCCGGCCGTGAGCAGCAGCACGCCGAGCACGAACGGCAGTCGCGAGCGCGGCAGTCCCCCGATCACGAGCTTATCGGCGATGTCGGGGCGCAGGGTGACCTGCACGTGCAGGCCCGCCATCATCGGCTCGACGCTGTCGCGCGCGGTGAACATCGGATGGTAGCGGACCGGCGAATGATACAGCTCCCGGCCGGAGGGCTCCGTCACCTCGAGCGAGCCGAGCGAGTCGTAGATGACGCCGCCCGTGAGGGGGCGCGGCAACAGCGGGAACTTCTCCGAGCTCATCGTATAAAACGGCGCCATCGCCCGGGGATCGACCTCGATCCCCAGCAGCGTCGCCGCGGCCCCGGGCGAGGCGGGCTTGGCCAGGGTGTACACGACGAGGCGCGACGCTCCGTCGACCGAGTCCACCAGGGCCGCCACGTGCTCCTCCTTCATATAGACCGCTTCGAGGTGCAGCGGCAGCGTGTCCTTGAGCCACCGGCGCACCGCCGCACTCGGCGCCGCGCCGGCCGTCACGAGTTGTCCCGACCTGAGGTTCAAGCGGAAGGCGTAGCGGGCGTGCCGGACGAAGGCGGCGGGCACGCTGTCCAGGCCGGCGGCGAGCGCGGCCGGCGTCGGCAGGTGGTCAGGACGTGTGCCCGCGCCGCTGCGGGTGAAGGCCTCGACCACGGGCCAGCACGCCATGTAGTAGAGGTTCTGCGCGGTCCGCTGGGCGAACCGCGCCGCCGCCAGTCGCGCATAATCGCGCAGCACGCGCTCGGCGGTGGCGCGGTGCTCCCGAAACGTCGCCTGCGCGTTGAACGCCAGCAGCCCCGCGAGACCGAGCGCGAGCACGAGCAGTACGGAGATCAACACCGCGCGGGGGGAGCGCCGGGGTGGGGCCATGCGTTAACGATTCACCGCGCGGGGGACATGGGCAACGGCGTCGCGACCGGCCCTGACCGGTTCCTGACAGGATCGTGGCGCGGCCGTGACCTCCGGGGCCGGACCCCGGGGTACTATGGAGCGTAGTCGGTCGCGGTCGGAGGGTGACGGCCCCTTCGCCCGGCCCGCCGACCCGGGGAGCGGTACCGGCCCCGGGTTTGGTGTGTCTGGGGCGGTTCTCGGTTCTCGGTCATCGGTTGTCAGTGCTAACCGATAACCGAGAACCGACAACCGATAACCAACTCACCGTCTCGCCGCCAGATCCGTATACACGATCTCCACGAACCGCGCCGGCGTGATCGACCCCTTGCCCCAGATCGCGTCGAACTCCGCCGTCGGTTTGGCGGCTTGCACCTGCTCGAGGGTCTGGCCGGCCGCCACGGCCTGGCGGATGCGGTCGCGCACGGTGGCCAGCATGGCGCGGTAGGTCTGGAGCGCCGGGCGGTCGCCGAGGGGGCCGTGGCCGGGGATGATCCTGGTGTTGGCGTCGACCAGGGCGAGCACGCGGTCCGCGGCCGCCACCATCCCGTCGACGGAGCCGCCGCTCGACAGGTCGATCAATGGGTACCGGCCGTTGAAGAACGTGTCGCCCATGTGCATGACGTTGGCCTTGCGGAACCAGATGACCGCGTCGCCGTCCGTGTGCGCGGGGGCGACGTGAAAGACGTTGATCGAATCGCCGTTCAGATAAAACGTTATCGCGTCGGTGAAGGTGACCACGGGCAGGGCCGCGGCGGGTGAAGGCGGCTCGCGCCGATTCAACGCCGAGATGAACTGCTCGACGCTCATGCGGCGCCGCACGTTCTCGTGCGCCACGATCACCACCCCGCTCTTGGCGAAGTTCTCATTGCCGCCGGTGTGGTCGAAGTGCCAATGCGTATTGAGGAGGAAGCGGATCGGGCCGCCGAGCGCGGCGACGGCCGCCTTGATCTTGTCCGACAGCGGGGCGAACTGGTCGTCGATGAGGATCACCCCGTCGCTGCCCACTGACACGCCGATGTTCCCGCCGGCGCCCATCAACATGTAGACGCCCTCGGCCACCTTCACCGTGCGGATCTGCACGGTGTCGTAGTTGACCTGGGCGGCCGCCGGCGCGGCGGCGGCGAGGACGAGGACGACCGACACAGGAAGGCGGCGCATCACTGTACCTCTGCGTCGAACGCTGCGGTGAGGATGCGGTGGGCGCGCTGCACCTGCACCCACAGCCGATAGTGGCCGGGCCTGGGGAAGGCGTAGGGGAACGAGACGGTGCTGCCCACGCTCTCACCCGTCATGGCGCCACGCCGCTCCATCTCCGTCAAGCGCCGTCCCACCGTGCCGAACACGGTGTCGGCCGGTCCGCGGAGCAGGAACGTCTGCTGCGCGGCCCAGGAGATCGTGCCGAGCGGGTGCAGGTGCACGAACACCGCCCCGTCGTCCCGGGTGAGCATCAGATGGCCGGCCATGCCCATGTAGGGCTCCAGCGCGGTGGGGCGGTCGCCTGGGGCCGCTACCGTGAACCGCAACGGGGCGTCCTGCCCCGCGACGAGCGGCGCCTCACTGCGGTCCCACGTCATCCGAGACCCGTCCGCGAGCTTGTCCACGTTGCCCGTTGCCCGTTGCCCGTTACCCATCCACCAAGCGTCGTCCGGGTCGCTCATTCGCCACGCGCCAGCCGGGGAGGCGAGCGTGATCGTGTCGCTGAGCGTCTCGGCGAATCCGCTCTCGCGCGTGATGTCGGCATAGACGCGGTAGCGTCCCGCCGGGAGCGGCGGCAGCGTTGCGTCGAAATCGCTCGAGTCCACGAACACGGGGTGGAGGTGGGCGAAGGCGTCGAGTCCGTCGCGGATCAGGAACAGGTGCACGAGGTGGCCGTGGTCGGGAATGAGCGGGGTCACGCGATGCTGGCGCCACGCCGAATCGACGATGCTGAAGCGCAGCACCGCTCGCCCACCATCCAGGCGCACCGCGGCCGCGGAGGCCAGGGGGTGGTAGAGCTGTCGCGAGAACCCCGAGTCCACGGCGTTCCACCAGCCGCGGCCTCCCCACACGGCGCCGAGCAGCAACACGCCGCCCAGCCCCGCGGCCACCCAGCCGATCACCCCGCGCCGCGCGTCCGGCTCCATCCCGGGCGGGAGCACCGCCTCGCGGGCGGCGGCGCGGACGATGGTGAGCATGCCGAGGAACAAGAATGCGCCGACCGCCGCGAGCCCCACGGCGAGCGGCTTCTGCAGCTCGAGCCGGCGGGTGGCGATCGCCTGCACGGGGACGATGGCGGTGCCGGTGCCGGCGGGGCCGGCGACGGTGACCTGCACGCTGTACGAGCCGCCGGTCATGAGCCACAGGGCGGCGCTGTAGACCGACGAGTCTCCCGACACGATGCGCGCGGTGTCGGGCGGCGGCGGCGCGGCGGTACGGGGGTCCCAATAGACGGGGAGCACGCTCACGGTGCGCGCGTGGCCCTCGTCGAGCAGTCGCACGGTGATCTGGGCGAGTCCGGGCACGACGCCCGGCGAGCGCACGATCACCCGCAGGCGATAGGGGCCGGCGGATCCTTCGAAGTACGTATCGGGGCTGCCGATGTGCGCGGACGCGACCAGCACCACCGCGGCGAGCGCCGCGAGGCGGCCGGCGCGGCTCATCGTTGGACCCGGGCCAGGCCGTTGCCGAGCCACAAGCCGACGCGCGACGACGTCATCGCGAGCAGCGCGGCGAACCCCAGCTTGAGCGGCGTCACGGGGTCGCTGCGGATGTCCCAGAACTGGTGCTCGAAGTCACCAGGGAGGCTGTTGTAGTTCCAGCGCTGCGCGCCGAACAGGAAGCTCTCCGAAGCCGGAGAGATGAGGTAGATCGTCGCGAACCACTGGGTCACCAACAGGACGGCGAGGAAGGACACCCCGACGAGGGCGGAAAGCCGCCAGTCTCGCCCCGTTCCGAAGCGCCGCATCACCAGATCCACGGCGACCGCCGGCACGATGAGAAGCAGCGGGAACGGCGGGGGCACCATGTGGGTGAGGGGCCGATACACAGGCGCGAGCTTCGGGGTCGCCGGGAACAGCGGCAGCACCCACACCATGATCAACGTGACGCCCACGTACACGACGGCCGCCGTGGTGGCGGGCCAGCGCAGGCTCGACGCGCGCGCGCCGGCCACGAGCAGGATCGGAAAGATCGCGGCGCAGACCAGATAGTAGAGGGCGTTGTGGGCGTTTTGCGAGAAACCGATCTGCTCGAACCCCAGGATCGCCACGTTGAGCACCAGGATGCCGATTCCATAGGCGAGCAGCCGGCCGTACCGGGCCTCGCCACCCGCGCGGTTTTGCAGGGCCGCCACCATGAGTACGGCCCCGAGCTGGATGCCCGTGAAGCCGAGCGCGAGGATCAGGTGCGGGAGGGACAGCACCTTCACGTCCAGCCCGTAGGCGTTGTGCCACCAGTTGTCGAACGGGGCGGAGACGATCATCGCCATCGCCCCCCAGATGCACAGCCACGCGCCGAGTGGCCCGCGGAACCCCCAGAACCGGACGCCGGCCGCCCGCTCGGCGTCGCTGCCGGCGAACGTGGTCTTGAGCACCAGCCAGCCGCAGCTCAAGCCCGCGATGATGCCGCTGGCGTAGATCGCCAGGTGCGCCGGCGTCCAGAAGGTGTCGCGGCCGATCGTGCGATGCCACGAGATGTCCCAGATGACGCCGACGACGGCGCACGTCGCGGCGACGAGGACGGCAGGAACGTACCAGGGGAGCGCGGCGGCTCGCGGGGCGGGGACGCCGGGCGCGGAGGCCGCCGCGCTGATGGAAGGCATGGCCGGCTTAGACGACCCGACTCCGGATCCTTCCCTCCAGCCACTCGGCGGCGTAGCCGAGGACCGCCCCTAACGCGAGCGCGATGGCTACGCGGAGACCGCCCTGCATAGTGACGATCCGCATGCCGAGGACGCCGAACGCTACGCCGGTCCCGGCGATGGCGCCGGCCGTGTAGGACAGGAGCGGGATCCGTGCCTGATAAACGATCCCGAATACGGCCGCGCCGAGAACCAGCGCGCTCACGAGTTCCTGCCGTCCCAGCGCTCCGGCCACCGTCACGTAGAGCAGGGCCCAGACGACACCGGATACCGTGCCCGCCACGGCCTTCTGGAGGCCGGGAATGCCGCCGCCGGCGGCGACGAAACATCCGATTCCGACAATCACGGGCCACAGTTGCAGCGGGAGCTTTCCGAAGTGCGAAATCGCGGTCCACACAGCCACCACCGCGGCCAGACTCAGTCCTCGGGCGGTCATCGCGTTCATCGCTCTGCCTCCTTCGGTGTGAGAATGCGGTAGGCTTCCATGGCATAATACTCCGGCAGCCCTAGCGTGTCAGCATGCGCGGCGGTCTCGAGGTTGCGCGCCTCGACGCGCTGCCAGAACTCGCGGTCGTCGAGCTCGCCGGGGAACGGGGCAGTGTCCTTCTGGGACTGGTGCTTGAAGATGGCGAGGATCTTCGCGCGCAGCTCGTCCTGCGACAACGGCACCAGCACGTCGGCTTCGGTGATCGACCACTCCTGCCAGGCCCCGCGGTACAGCCAGACTTCCGGCCGTGGGGGCCGCCGCCCGGCCAGCGCGCGGTCCACCGCCTGCTTGCACATGCGGTGCGTACCGTGTGGATCGGAGAGGTCGCCGGCCACGAACACGGTGTCGGGGCGGGTTTCCTCGAGCAGGCGGCCCACGATCGCGACGTCCTCCTCGCCGATGGGTCGCTTGCGCACCTCCCCCGTCCGGTAGAACGGCAGGTCGAGGAACCGTGCCGCGGCGCGCGGCAATCCCACGGCCCCGAGCGCGGCGATCGCCTCGGACTCGCGGATCACGCGCTTCAGGTCCTGCACGGCGGGGAGGTCCACGTCGCCGGGCGCTTTCCCCTCGAGGCTCTTTTCGACCTCGGCGCGGACGCGCCGCACCGCCGCGGGGTCGACGCCCAGGGTCGCGGCGGCGCGCTCGGTGAACTCGAGGTGGCGTCGCACGTCGTGGTCGAACACGGCGATGTTGCCGCTCGTCATGTAGGCCACGGTGATCGTGTTCTCGTTCTCCCACAGCTTGCGCAGGATGCCGCCCATCGCGATCACGTCGTCATCGGGGTGCGGGGAGAACACGAGCACCCGCGTGCGCGCCGGCAGGCGCGCGCGACCGCGGATCTTGTCGCGCAACCGGTTGAACACCTCACCGTTGATCGGCCCGGGGGCGCCCGAGCGGGCGAGCAGGGGGCTCAAGTGGTGCTCGGCGTAGTCCTGCGCGGTCAGCTTGAGGATCGCTTTGCCGGCCTGCTCCGACAGCCACACGACCGCGCGCTCGGTGAGGGCCGGGGTCCAGTCGACGCTCTGCAGCGCCCACGGGGTCTTGACGCGGGTGAGCTCGGCCGCGGCGGCGAGGTCCAGGTAGGCGGTCGCGTTCGCGTGGCCCTGCAGATAGGTGGCGGCCACATCCTGGGACGGCTCGCCTTCCACCGCGCGGCGCACGATCGCCGCCTTGTGCTCGCCGGTGGCGATGAGCGCGATCTCGCGCGCTTCGAGGATCGTCGCCACGCCCATGGTGATCGCCTCGCGCGGCACGTTGTCCTCGCCGAAGAAGTCGGCGGCCGCGGCGCGGCGCGTGATCGTGTCGAGCGTGACGAGGCGCGTGCGGGAGTCCGCCGTCGACCCCGGCTCGTTGAACCCGATGTGGCCGCTCTGGCCGATCCCCAGCAGCTGGAAGTCGATGCCGCCCGCCGCCGCGATCGCCCGTTCGTAGGCGGCGCAGGCTTCGGCCAGCCGCTCGCGCGGCGTCCCGCCATCGGGGACGTGGGCCTGCGCGGGCGGGAGGTTGATGTGGTCGAACAGGTTCTCCTGCATGTACCGCCGGAAGCTGTGGGGGCTCGTCGGCGGCATCGGGTAATACTCGTCGAGGTTGAACGTGACGACGCGGGAGAAGTCGACCTCACCGGCGCGGTGGCGACGGATTAGCTCCTGATAAATCCCGAGGGGGGTGCTGCCGGTGGCGAGCCCGAGCACGCAGCGGCCCTTGGCCGCCGTTTCGCGGCGGATCACCTCGACGATCCGGTCCGCGAGCAGCGCGGCGAGGTCGTCGTGGTCGGGGACGACGATGGTGCGCAGCCGCTCGCGCTGGCGCGAGCCCTCGATCGTGGGGGCGCGCGGGGCGTCGCGGTCGGTCCGGCTCGCGTCGGGTTTCGTCACTGGCACCCCTCGGGGTTTCGAGGCAACGTACGGAAACTTAACGTCGGACCGAACTCCGGGGGGGATCCGTGGCTCGCTTCGCGCACGTTTGTGTCTGGCTCTTCGTCGCCGCGCCCGCCGCCGCCCAGCAGCCGCTCGAGCGGTTGTTCTACTACGTGGACGACGAGCGCAGTTACACCAGCCTCGTTAAGCACATCGACCAGATCACCGTGCTCGCCCCGCAGGTCTACACGGTGGACAGCCTCGGCACGGTCTGGGGCAGTCTCGATCGCCGCGTGCTGGACCTGGCGCGGCGTCGCGGGGTGAAGGTGATGCCGCTGGTCGTGAACGAGGGCTTCGACGGGCCGTCGCTGCGGCGCCTGCTGGCGGACACCGCCGCGCGCGCGCGCGCCGTCGGGACGCTGGTCGACCTGTGCCGGGGCAACGGGTACTGGGGCATCCAGTTCGACATCGAGAATCTGAGCCTGGAAGATCGCGACCGCTTCACCGCGTGGTACGCCCAGGCGGCGAGCGCGCTGCACGCGGCGGGCTGCAAGATTTCGATCGCGGTGGTGCACCGGCCGAGCGAGGAGCCGGGCCCCCTCGCCTACCACCGCTTCCTGTTCGAGAACTGGCGCGACGGCTACGATCTCGCGGCGCTCGCGAAGGCCGGTGACTTCGTTTCGCTGATGTCCTACTCGCAGCACACCCGGCGCACGCCCCCCGGTCCGCAGGCGGGCCTGCCGTGGATGCGCGACGTGGTCGACTACTTCCTCAAGTTCGTGCCGCCCGAGAAGCTCTCGCTCGGCATTCCGCTCTGGGGCGAACACTGGTTCACGCGCTACGACACCACCATCCCGGAACGCGCGCGCTCGTGGTCGGAGACGGTGACGTGGACGTGGGGGAACGGGCTCGCCGAGCGCAACGGCTCGCGCCTCTCCTGGGATTCGACGCAGGCGGTCACGTGGGGCTACTACGAGAACGGCGGCACCTTCGAGTGGTTGTTCCTCGAGGACGCCCGCAGCTTCCGGGCGAAGCTGGCGGTCGCCCGGGAGAAGCGGCTGCGCGGCTTCTCTGCGTGGGTGCTTGGGCCGGAGGACGAGGGGATCTGGAACGTCCTTAGCGGTCGGTGAGCGTGGCGGAGGTCAGCGGCGTCCCGCCGGTCGCCGCATCGAGCGCCAGCAACGTCCGGACTTGGCCGGCGGCGGGCGTCAGGGCGGGGACGGCGAGGAGCAGGGTGGTGTCGCCGGGCGTCGTGAACCGGACCTGCCATGGCGCGCCGCCGGTCACCGCGACGTAGGCCGTGGCGGCGCGGAACGCGAGGCTGGTCGCGACCGGCGTCGCCGTGGACAGGTCGGCGCCAGGGGCGGTGACGTAGACGTCCGCCGCTCCCATGACCGGGGAGGCGTTCACGATACGCAGTCGCGCGTTGCCGGGGCTGAGCGTCGTGTTGTCGTCCGTCAGGACGAGCGCGGCGATGCCGGTCCCGGAGCCGGTGGCGAGTACGGTGTAGTCGCCGCCGGCCGCCACGGTCACGGTCTGGTCGAGGACGACAATGGACGTGTCGGACGTCCGCCGGACCGCAACCTGCCGGTCCCCCGCCATCGCCAGGACGTAGCCTGCCACTCCCTTGTAAGCCACGTTCGCGGCGAGCGGCATGCCGTCGATGCGCACGTTCACCGTCTTCGCCTTCGCGGTGTCCGGCACGGCGTGGACGAACCGTAACCGTCCAACCTGCGTCACCGGGCTCACCGGCGCCGTATCGTCGGGGCTGCAGGCGCACACCAGGGCCACGCCTGCCACCAGCACTGCGTCGAGGCGGATGGGCATGGTGGCCTCCCTTAGAAGCAGACGGCCGGGAACGCCGGCGCCTGGGGTGGTTCGGGGTCGGGTGGGACGTTGGGGTTCACGTTTCGCTCCGAGAACGGGTATACCAGCCAGCAGCGGTAGGCGAGCGAGCCGGCGCCGACGAGGCCGAGGCGCCGGGCGTCCTCCCACCGCAGTCCCGTCGCGTACAGCTCGAAACGCCGCTGCCGGTAGATCTCCGCCCGGATCTCCGGGTCGGTGTCGAGCAGTGTGTCCGCCAGCGGCGCCAGGCAGGCGATGGGCTGGTTCGGCGCCCCGCCGCACTTGGCGCGGACGGCGTTGACGGCGGCGCGCGCCCCCGGGATGTCCGCCTGGTTGAGCAGCGCCTCGGCGCGGATCAGCATCACCTCTCCCGGATAGTAGAACGGAATCGGCGCCGAGTTCGACGCGTACTGCGTAAAGTTGTCGAGGGCCTGCAGGTTGCCTGTGATCGCCGCGACGGTGACGTGGTACCGGATGCGCAGCGTGTCACCGGCTTCGGCCTGGAGGCGCAGCGAATCCACCGGCTTCACGTACCCGGCGCGGTTGCTCAGATCGTGGATCGGGTTGATCGCCTGGTCGCTGAACGGCATCACCGACGCGACCCCGAGGTTGACGGAGTCCGCGGCCGCCAGCGCCGCCGCGTCGTTTCCGGCAATCCGCTCGTAGCGGGCCTGCATGGCGAAGATGGTGTTCTTCACGTCCAGGCCCGCGGCGCGGATCGACGTATTGAACTCGCTGCCGGGGTTCACCGCCTTGTATTGGGTGAGCGCCGAATCGAGCAGCGCTAGCACCGTCGCGAGCGCGGTAGCCCTGTCGACGAAGGTCGGCGCGGTCACGTGGTAGGTGGTGATCGGGATCCGCTGGTAGAGCTGCAGCAGCTCGCCCAGCGACATCGCCTTGAACAGGTAGCTGATCGTGAGGATACCGGAGAGCGTTGAGTCGCCGAGGGTGACGTTGCGCGCGTTGTTGAGGAGGTCGTCGGCGGTCTTGATGGTGCGGTAGTGCGACCGCCACGGCGTTTCCACGGCGTCGAACGTGTTGATCATGTCGTTGCCGGCTTCGACGTCCTTGTAGGAAGGCAGGGCGGCGAGCGTCGCCCCCAGCTCGTCGGTGACGAGGCCGCCGGGATAGACGAAGTCGGCCATGCCGGCGCCGTACCGGGCCTGGAGGCCGACGGCGAGGGCCACGATCCCCTCTCGCGTCGTCAGGATGTCCTGCTCGGTGGGCGCGTTGGGGTTGGTGAGGTCGAGATTGCAGGCGGTCACCAGCGTCGTCCCGGCGAGCCAGAGAGGCAGTCGTGTGCGCATGGGCTCCTCCGCTCGCTAGTAGGTGAGCCGCACGCCGAACGTCCAGGTGCGGGGGATGGGGACGGTCGCGAAGTCGTTGCCGCGCTCCACGGTGCGCTGCCCGAACAGATTCATTTCCGGATCGTAGCCCGTATAGTGCGTCCAGGTGTGGAGGTTGCGGCCCGCGAGCGTGACGTCGACGGCGCGGAGTCGCAGCTGGCGCGCCAGCGCGTCCGCCACACGGTAGGTGAGCGACACCTCGCGCAGTTTCACGAAGCTGCCGTCCTCCACGTACTCCTCGAAGATGTTGCGACGGGCGAACAGGTAGCCCGCGGGCAGCTTGTTCGGGTCGCCGAAAGGCAACAGCTCGCGCTCGGCATCCCGCCCGGTGGCGAAAATGTCGAGGATGCGCCGGGAGAAGTTCAGCACGTCGTTGCCGACGGTGCCATCGAACAGCACCCGCAGGCGCAGGCTCCGCCCCAGCTGCACTTCGTTCAGCAGCGAGGCCATCCAGTCGGGGTTGGGGTCGCCGATGTTCTTCGAGCCCACGCTCCCCTTGGGCCGGCCCAGAGAATCGAGGGCAATCGCGCCGTTGGCGTCGCGCACGTAGTAGCGGCCGTAGAAGAAGCCCACCGGCTGGCCGACGGCCACGCGGTTGGCGTAGCCCAGGGTGAACGGGTCGACGTTGAGCCGTTCGATGCGGTTGCGGTTATGGCTGTACGTGACCGTCGTCGCCCACCGCACGCGAGGCGTCTCCAGGTTGATCGACCGCGCTAGGAGCTCGAATCCCTTGTTCGACATCTCGCCGATGTTCTCGAAGCGCTGCGTGTACCCGGTGCTCGTCGCGAGTGGTCGGAACAGCAGCAGGTCCTTCACGAGCTTGTTGTAGTATGTCGCCTCGATGGACACGCGGTTCTGCCGCAGCCCGAAATCCGCGCCGATCTCGAATTCGCGCTGCCGCTCCGGACGCAGGCTGGAGTTGCCGAGCGTGATGCTGTTGACCACGCCGACCCGCCCGGAGTTCACCGCCTTCACATAGCTGTCGACGTTCCCGTAGGCGTTGGCGCTGGACGGCTGGTTGCCGGCGTAGCCGAGGGCGGCCCGCACGCGCAGCGAGCTGAACAGGCGCCCGGGCAGCGAGCCCGCAAACCACGGCTCCTCTGACACCACGTACGACGTGGACAGCTTGGGGAACACCTGCCAGCGCTCGCTGGGGCCGAAGGTGGACGAGGCGTCCCAGCGCAGCGCCCCCGTCACGTAGAGGCGGTCGCGCCAGTTCACGGTCTCCTGCCCGTAGAACCCCAGGGTGATCAGCTCGACTACGCCTTGCCCGGCGAAGGGAACGGCGCCGGCGCTGACCAGCTCCCCCGTGGGGAGCAGATCGGTCGCGGCGGCGGTCGTCGTCGCGATCCGCTGCCAGGTGTAGTTGAAGCCCGCGGCGGTGTTGAGCTCCAGGCGGTCGCCGGCGCGGTGCGCCCAGGTCGCCACCCCGTCGCTGTTGACGATCCGCGAGTCCCGCAGGATAGCCGTGGACCGGCCCGTCGGCTCGGAGCTCAGACTCCCCCGCGGGATGAACTGGTCCACTTCCTGCTGGTAGCCGTCGTAGCCCAACGTGTACTCGAACGCGAGCTCGGGTCGCGGGGTGTAGCGGGCCTGAACGCTGCCGAAGAACCGCGTGACGTCCTGCGGCGCCTTCCAGGTGTCGATCACCTCGAGCGGGTTCGCGAACGAGGCCCCGGTCGGGGCCTTGGGATAGACGCCGTTGACGGGGAAGAAGCTGAAGGTCGTGGGGGTGAACAGCACGGCGGTGATGACGCCGGTCGTCTGCTCGCCGTTGGGCTCGAACTCGTCGTGGCTGTTGACGTAATTGGCGCCGAGGCTGAGCCGCAGCGTCGGATAGAGCTGTTGGGTGAGGTTGACGCGGCCGCTCTTGCGGCTGGCCGCGCTGTTCGGGATGATCCCGTTCTCGTCCGTCCAGCTGCCGCCGACGTAGTAAGTGGTGCGATCGTCCCCGCCGTCGATGCTCAGCGAGTTCTCCAGCAGCCGGCCGGACTGAAAAACGCGATCCTGGTAGTCGTAGCGGGTGACGGGATTGCCCGCGGCGTCGGTGGGGTAGAGGTTCATCGGCAGGCGCCGGGCCACACCTTCGGTGGTGTAACGGCTCTGCCAGGTGAATTGCGACGTTCCCGCCCGCCCCCGCTTGGTGAAGATCTGCACGACCCCGTTGTTGGCGCGCGAGCCGTACAGGGCCGCCGCGGCCGCGCCCCGGATCACCTCGATCCGGTCGATGTCATTGGGGTCCAGATCGGCGAGCCGGTTCTGGACGTTGCTGCGCGCGCCGAGGTCGATCAGCTGGTCGGAGCTGTTGTCCACGATGACTCCGTCCACGATGTACAACGGCTCGGAGCCGGAGATGATGGAGCTGGTGCCGCGCAGCCGCACCGAGACGCCGCCGCCGCCCGGGTTGCCGGAGTTCTGGGTGATCTGGGCTCCCGCCACCATACCCTGGAGGGCGGCGTCTACGGTGACCGCCGGCGATTCCGCCACGTCGGCGCCGTTCACCACGCTGATGCTGCTGCCCAGCACGCGCGTCGGCGTGGGCGCAGCGGCGCCCGTGACCACCACGGCGTCGAGCGCGACCGCCACGGCGCGCAGCGTGAAGTCGGCAACGGCGGTCTGCTCGGCCGCCACCTCCACTGTCTGGCGGGCGGCCGCAAATCCGACGCGGCGCGCGACGACTTCGTGCGGGCCCGTCGCCACGGCGGGCAACAGGTACTCGCCGTTCGCGCCCGACGTCACCTCCAGTGACAAACCCGTGACGGTGATCCGGACCTCGGGCACGGGCTGGCCGGTGGCCGCGTCTGTCACGCGGCCGCGGACGACACCCGTTTCCTGCGCGGAGACCAGAGCGGGAGCAACGGCGAAGCAACACAGCAGGGCGACACAGGGAGGGCGCAGGCGCATGGCATCTCCTGGAGACAGGACGCGCGGCGCAGGCAATCCTGCGCCGCGCGGGGCGGTGCTGTCAAGGCGAGGTCGCTACACCTTCACTTCGATCACGGCTCCCCGCTTGTAACGCACGTACAGGAACGCCATGGGCACGACCAGCATGCCGGCCGCGAGCACGGCGCACGCGAGCAGGATCGAGGCGTAGAACACGGCGCTCTGCGAGGTCTCGGCGGCGCGGAACATCGCCGCGTCTTGGTGGGAGAGCAGGATGATCATCGCCTGGTGGGCCTGGGTCCCGAGGCCGACTTCGGCGCTGGTGAGTCCGGCGAGGATGGTCCGCACCAGCTCCTGGTCGACGGTGTCGGGAAGGGTGCGTGCCAGCGCGCCGAGGTGGTCCTGGAGCCCCCGGCGCAGGCTGTCGCGCTGCGCGACCGCCTGGGGGCGCCGGTAGGCCGGATCCGGGTTCGTCGCCATGTCGCGCCAGACTTCGAGTCCCGCGTTGTAGGCGTGGAGGAGCTGCACGGCGCGCGCGCCGCGCTCGACGGTGCGCGAGGCGTTCCCCAGGGAGCGGATGAGCACCAGCCCCATGACGAGCGCCAGCACCAGCGCCGCTCCGCTGATCGTGACGGCGATGCCGGGGCGGATGAAGGTGTAGTCCTTCATCGCGATCGCGAAGGACGAGCGGCCGGCGGACGGGCGCGGCGGCATCGGAGGCGTCGTCATGGGGCCAGAGGGTATCCGCGCGCCCCGGGGCCGTCAAGAGAGCCCTCGGGCCCGGGTCTTGCCCGGGTCCCGTCGGCGCGCCTTCATTATCCGAGAGTCTTTTGACAG
>Ga0209375_1000879_pt1 | contig 24073 bp, 24 predicted proteins | sample GraSoiAngelo_131_FD_185888 | JGI IMG/M metagenome (GOLD analysis project Ga0209375, IMG submission 185888) | Grasslands soil microbial communities from the Angelo Coastal Reserve, California, USA - 14_0929_02_30cm (SPAdes) (version 2) | ecosystem: Environmental > Terrestrial > Soil > Grasslands ... | reverse complement strand
CCGACGAGTGAGGCGTCGCGCGGAACATGGATACTGGCGGGAACGTTCCCGTGGGAACGTTCCCACGACTTTGGCCTGGTGCCGTCCGGGCTGGGAGAAGAAGCTGCACGTTGGGCTCGTAGGTACCGGAAGGATCGGCATGCTGCATGCCCGCACCCTCAAGGGGAGTCCCCTGGTGTCGACGCTCACCCTCGTCGATGCCGACCAGGGTCGGGCCGCGGCGGTCGCCGCGCAGGTTGGCGCCGCGCAGGCCGAGAGTCCGCAGGCCCTCCTCTCGGCGGGCGTGGATGCGCTGGTCATCGCCGCGGCCACCCCGGTCCACGCCGAGCTGCTGCACATGGCGGCCGATGCCTCGGTCCCGACTTTTTGTGAAAAGCCCATCGCGCTCGACCTCGGGGCGACGGATGACGTCATCAGGCACATCGAGCGCGTCCGGCTGTTCGTCCAGATCGGGTTTCAGCGCCGGTTCGACGCAGGCTATCGGGCGGCGCGCGAGGCATACGCTTCTGGAGCGCTCGGCGCCGTGCATGTCGTCCGGCTCGCCACCCATGATCCGGCTCCGCCCCCCGAGCAGTACATCGCGGATTCCGGCGGCATCTGGCGCGACCTCGCGATCCATGACTTCGACATCGCCGCCTGGGTTCTTGGACGCCCGGTCGTCGAGGTCTTCGCTGCCGGGCAGGCGAACTCACCGCTGTTTGCCAGGCATCACGATGTCGACGCCTCCTGCGCGACTCTGCGCTTCGAGGGCGGAATCGTCGGCGCGCTGACCGCGACGCGAAACGACCCCCGGGGCTACGACGTGCGCATGGAGCTGTTCGGCCTCCGCGACAGCGTGGCCGTGGGCTGGGACGGACGGACCCCGCTGCGGTCAGTCGAACCGGGTGTCGCCGCTCCGCCTCAGCCCGGCTACAGAGATTTCCTCGAGCGTTTCGAAGCTGCGTATCGTGCGGAGCTGGAAGCATTCCTGGGCGCGGTCGAAGAGGGCGCTGAGAGTCCTTGCTCGGTGGCCGACGCGCGGCGGGCGCTCGTCGTCGCGCTGGCCGCGGATTCCTCGATGCGGGAACGCCGTCCGGTGAGGGTGGACGATTTTTCATGAAGGTCGCGGGTGCACCGATCTCCTGGGGCGTGAGCGAGCTCGAGCGCGAGGCGTCGGCGCTGGCGGCCTCGAGCGCGGAGGTGCTCGTCCCCGAAGATATGGAGACGTTTCTGGAAATGACGCAGGTCGACCTGTGTCTGGACACGGGCCACGTTTTCCTGGGGGGCGCGGATCCCGTCGCGATCGCTCGCGACGCGGGCGCCCGGGTGAGACACGTCCACCTCAAAGACGTCGACGCGGAGCTTCGCCGAGCGGTTCCAGGCGAGGAGGATCTCCTATGCCGAGGCGGTGCGGCGCGGCCTCTACAGGCCGCTTGGCCTGGGCGACCTCGACATCGAGTCGGTTTACGGCCGGCTGCAGCCGCCGGCTATCGGGGCTGGTACGTGCTCGAGCAGGACACGGCGCTTACTGCTGAGCCCGAACCGGGAGCGGGACCTGTCGCGGCGGCGCGGCAGAGCCTTGAGTATTTTCGTCACATTGCCAGCGCCAAGCTGTCCACCAGCGCATCCAAGGAGGAGTGAACGAGATGAGTCGGTTTCGGGTGGTCATCGGGTTGGCTGCCTTGTGCATTGTGGCCGCGGCATGCGAGAGCGGGACGCCCAGCTCCAACACGTCGCCGTCCGCAGCTGCATCCGGCAGCAGCTACCGCTTCTACTTCGTGACCCACGGTGACAACGGCACGTTCTGGTCGGTCGTGCAGAAAGGTGAGAGCCAGGCTGCCACTGACCTCGGCGTTTCGGTCAACTACCAGGGCAGCAACAACGACGACAACCAGGAATGCCAGTTCATCAGCGCCGCGGTGACCGCGAAGCCCGACGGCCTCGTCGTCTCTCCGCACAGCCAGACCGTCCTCGACTGCGCCAAGCAAGCCGCTGGACAGGGCATTCCGCTGATCTTGATCAACAACTGCGGCACGACAACCAGCGGCCAGAGCTACATCGCATACTCAGGTGCGCTCACCTGCGTCGGCCAGCCTGAAACGGCTGCGGGCCAGCAGGCTGGGATCAGGCTCAAGGCGGATGGCGGCCACAAGCTGCTGTGCGTGATCCACGAGGCCACGAGCACGAGCCTGCGCGACCGCTGCGCCGGCGCCAAGACCGGCTTCGGCGGCAGTGAATCGGACCTCGTCATCGACAACGCCAAGTCCAACGTCTCGTCGGCGACGGCCACTCTTCAGGCGAAGCTCAGCGCTGACAAATCGATCGACGCCATCCTCGCGCTCGACCCCGACGTCGCCAAGAACATCGTGGAGGCCGCCGTCACGGGCGCGAGCTCAACCGCGAAGATCGCGACCTTCGACATCAGCACCGGCGTCATCGCGGACATCCAGTCGGGCAAGATCGACTTCGCCGTCGACCAGCAGCAGTACCTGCAGGGTTACCTGCCGATCGTCTTCCTCAAGCTGTTCAAGCAGAATGCGAACACCGTCGGCGGTTTCGACACCGTCAAGAGCGGCCCGGGCATCGTGGACAAGAGCAATGCCGCCACCGTCGCCAGCCTTGCCGGCAAAGGCACTAGATAGACTGAATCGGAGCTGATCACCGGGCCGGTCGACTCCGGCCCGGTGACATCCGGGGAGCGCAAAAGATGAGCGTGGCAAGCACCCAGCCCCGTCCGAGTCCGGCCCCCCAACAGGCGGGCGCGGGGCGGGACGAGCGGCTGGCCGGCGTCAGCGTTCTGGTGCGCCTTCTGCAGCGCCCCGAGCTGGGGGCCCTGATCGGCGCCCTCGCGGTTTACCTGCTTTTCGCAAGCGTCGACGCCACGCCAGGACACCTGTTCACCTCGATCGCGGGCATGCAGAACTGGACCGACGCCGCCTCGACCTACGGCATCATGGCGGTCGCCGTCGCGCTCCTTATGATCGGCGGTGAGTTCGACCTGTCAGCGGGCGTCATGACCGGGACCAGCGGCCTGCTGCTCGGCATGCTCATCACCCGGCAGCAGGTCAACGTGTGGGTGGCCATAGTGGCCGTGCTGATCTTCGCCGGCATCATCGGGGCGGCGAACGGCATGCTCGTGGTACGGACCAAGCTGCCGAGCTTCATCATCACCCTCGCCACGTTCTTCGTCCTCCGCGGGGTGGACGTCGGCGTCACTCGGCTGCTCACGAACACGGTGCGGTTCGACATCTCCGACCAGGCACCGGGCTTTGTCAGCGCTCAGTCGATCTTTGGCAGCACATTCCTCGCCCCCTACAACTTCCAGGATGCGGTGCTCTGGTGGATCGCCATCACCGTAATCGCCACCGTGGTGCTGACCCAGACCACTTTCGGAAACTGGATCTTCGCTGTCGGCGGAGACGCCAACGCCGCGCGCGCCGTCGGCGTTCCGGTCTCGCGCACGAAGGTGATCCTCTTCATGTACACGGCGATTTCGGCGGCCGTGGTCGGCATCATGGTTGCCCTTCGCTTCAAGGGGATCCAGTCGGGCCAGGGAGTTGGGCTCGAGTTCTTCTACATCATCGCCGCCGTGGTCGGAGGTTGCCTCCTGACCGGTGGATACGGTTCCGCAATCGGGGCCTCGCTGGGCGCGCTGATCATCGGATTTGCCCAGATCGGCATCATCTTCGCCAACTGGGACTCCAACTGGTACTACACGTTTCTGGGCGTGATCCTTTTCGTCGCCGTCGGTGTCAACACCCTCGTCAGACGGCGCGCCGCGAGCGCGCGCCGATGAGGGTCGCCGGATGAGCCAATCCAAGAACGGCGTGCCTCTCCTGGAGGTGCGCAACGTCAGCAAGTACTTCGGGAGCGTGATCGCACTCCGCGACATCTCGATGCAGGTTCACGCCGGCGAGGTTACGTGCGTGCTCGGTGACAACGGCGCCGGCAAGTCGACACTGATCAAGATCCTGTCCGGGGTCCACCCGCATGACGAAGGCGAGCTGCTCGTCGACGGCAAGAGCGTGCGCTTCGGGGGCCCACGCGAGGCCCGGGCCGCGGGCATCTCGGTTGTTTTTCAAGACCTGGCGACCGTGCCCCTGATGTCGATCTGGCGCAACTTCTTCCTCGGCTCCGAGCCGACTGTCGGTTTCGGTCCGGCGCGCAGGCTCGACACTGGCTTTGCCAAGCGCGTGATGCGCGAAGAGATGGGCAAGATGGGAATCGATGTCCGCGATCCCAATCAGGCGGTCGGCACCCTTTCCGGTGGCGAGCGGCAGGCTGTGGCCATCGCGCGTGCGGTGTACTTCGGGGCCAAAGTGCTGATCCTCGATGAGCCGACGTCCGCGCTCGGCGTGCGGCAGTCGGGCATCGTCTTGAAGTACGTCGTGCAGGCAAGGGAGCGCGGCCTGGGGGTGATCTTCATCACACACAACCCGCATCACGCGTATCCGGTGGGCGATCGGTTCGTGCTCCTGAACCGAGGCAAGCTCATGGGCGCGTATGCCAAGCACGAAACCTCGCTGGAGGAGCTGACCAGGATGATGGCAGGGGGAGAAGAGCTGGAGCGCCTTTCCAGGGAGCTGGAGAAGTTGGCGGCCGACCCGGAGATGAAGCAGGTCGCACGCGAGCTGCGGGAGGAAGCACGATGATCCGCAACCTGATCGGTTCCGATTGGCAGATGCCCGCCGACGGCGCGGTCTCCCTGCCCGTCTTCAACCCCGCCACGGGCGAGGTCATCGAGCAGGTTCCGCTCTCGGGGGCGCAGGAGGTGGATGCGGCGGTCAAGGCCGCGAGCGGGGCCTTCGCATCGTGGTCACGGACGGCGGTGATGGAGCGGGTGCGCCTGATGTTCCGCTACAAGGCCGTGCTCGAGGAGCATTTCGAGGAGCTCGCTTCGATCGTCACCCGCCACCACGGCAAGACCCTGGACGAGTCGCGTGGCGAGGTTCGGCGCGGGATCGAGGTCGTCGACTTCGCGTGCGGCGCGCCGACCCTGCTTCAAGGCCGCACGCTGCGCGACGTCTCGGGTGGCGTCGACCAGGACCTTTATCGCTATCCGGTCGGCGTGTGTGCGGGCATCCCGCCCTTCAACTTCCCGGTGATGATCCCGCTCTGGATGTTTCCGCTCGCCGTCGTCGCGGGCAACACATTCGTGCTCAAGCCGTCCGAGCGGACGCCGTTGGGCGGCCAGCGGCTGGCCGAGCTCTTCCTGGAGGCCGGTTTTCCGGCGGGAGTGCTCAACGTCGTCCACGGCGCGGCCGGCGCTGTCGACGCATTGCTCGAAAACCCAGGGGTCAGCGCGATCTCATTTGTGGGCTCGGCGCCAGTCGCCAAGCACGTCTATACAGAGGCCGCTGCGCGCGGCAAGCGCGTCCAGGCGCTCGGCGGCGCCAAAAATCACATCGTGGTCATGCCTGACGCCGACCCTGAAATCACCGTCCCCGCGATTCTCAACTCGGCGTTCGGCAACGCGGGTGAGCGATGCCTGTCCGGCTCCGTCGCCGTCGCGGTGGGCAAGGCGGCCGACATCCTGCTCGACCCATTGCGCGACGCGGCCTCGAAGATGGTCGTCGGACCAGGCGACCAGCCTGGGGTGCAGGTCGGGCCGCTGATCCGGGCCGAGCATCGAGATCGAGTCGCCTCCTACGTCGAAAAGGGCACCGCCGAAGGCGCGCAGCTCGTGGTCGACGGCCGGGGCGAGATGTCGCGGCAAGGATTCTTTCTGGGGCCGACGATCCTGGACCGGGTCACGCCGCAGATGGCGGTCGGCCGCGAAGAGATCTTCGGACCCGTCTTGTCGGTCGCCCGCGCGGCGACGCTCGAGGACGCGATCGCACAAGCCAATGCGTCGTCGCTTGGCAACATGGCGACGATCTTCACGCAGTCCGGTCGCGCCGGGCGCGAGTTTCGGGAACGCGTCGAAGCCGGGATGACGGGCATCAATGTGCCCATCGCGCAGCCTTTCGCATTCTTTCCTTTCAGCGGATGGAAGGGTTCTTTCTTCGGAGACCTGCACGTCCATGGCACGGACGGAATCGAGTTCTATACCCGAAAGAAGGTCGTCGTCACGCGTTGGTGACACATGTAATGTGGAGACCGAGTTGACGGCCACAGATCCAGCGGTGGCGAGGGTGACGTTCAAGAGCCGGCTGCATCAGATGACGCAGACGACGCCGACGATGCTGTGGAACGACTCGGCCGACATCGGCGAGCTCATCTACGCGATCGAGAACGGCGCCGTCGGAGCTACCTGCAACCCTGTCATCGCCGTCGGCATCCTGAAGAAGGAAATCGCTGTCTGGCGGCCTCGCATCGAGGCCCTGCTCCATGACCTCCCTGGCGCGACCGAGGATCGGATCGGGTGGACGCTGGTCGAAGAGATGTCGGTCAGAGCCGCGAAGCTTCTCGAGCCGGCGTTCGCGGCCCATGCCGGGCGCGACGGCCGCCTCTCCATCCAGACGGATCCCCGTTTTTTCCGCGACTCCGAAGCGATCCTCGAGCACGCCATGAGGTTCAGCCTCCTCGCGCCGAATGTGATCGTGAAGATCCCGGCGACGCGGGCCGGCGTCGTCGCCATCGAGGAGGCGACGTACCGCGGCCTGAGCGTGAACGCGACCGTCTGCTTCACCCTTCCCCAGTGCATCGCGGTCGCCGGGCTGTCGAGCGAGGGCTCCGGCGGCGTGAGAGCGAGGGCAAGGAGATCGCCTCGATGGGCCCGGTCTGCACGATCATGGTTGGCCGCCTCGACGACTGGCTGAAGGTTCTACTCGACAGGCGTGAGATCACCGTCGACCCTGGGATCCTCGAATGGGCGGGCGTCGCGGTTTTCAAGAAGACGTACGGCATCTTCCGCCAGCGGGGTTACCGGCTGCGGCTGCTGTCGGCGGCATTCCGGAACCACATGCACTGGAGCGAGCTGATTGGCGCCGACGCGGTCATCTCGCCCCCGTCGGCATGGCAGAAGCGATTCAACGCGGGTGACATCGAGGTGCGGCCGCGCATCGACGACCCGGTCGATCCCGAGGTGCTGGGCCAGCTCCTCTCGCACTTCCCGGATTTTCGGCGCGCGTACTCGGAGGACGGGCTCACCGTCGACGAATTCGACTCGTTTGCGCCGACCGTGCGCACGCTGCGTCAGTTCATCGCAGCCTGCACCGACCTTGCCGGGCTGGTGCGCGACGTGATGCTTCCAGAACCCGCGTAAGGTCGCGCCGTGAAGACGCTGAAGCTGACCATGGCGCAGGCGCTGGTGCGCTTTCTGGCGTCCCAGCATGTGGAGCGTGACGGCGTCGAGCACCGCTTCATAGGCGGCTGCTTCGGCATCTTCGGCCACGGCAACCTCACGGGGATCGGCCAGGCGTTGGCCCAGAATCCGGAGCTCCTCACCTACTACCAGGCGCGCAATGAGCAGGCCATGGTTCACACGGCAGCCGGCTTCGCGAAGATGCGCAACCGCCTTGCCGCCCTCGCCTGCACGACCTCGATCGGGCCTGGCGCGACGAACATGATCACCGGAGCCGCGGCGGCGACGGTGAATCGCCTTCCGGTCCTGCTTCTACCAGGCGACGTCTTTGCCTCCCGCCGGCCCGACCCCGTGCTGCAACAGCTGGAGTCGCCCTCGCGCGGCGACGTCAGCGTCAACGACGCGTTCATACCCGTGTCGCGGTACTTCGACCGGATCCAGCGTCCGGAACAGCTGATCCCCGCGGCGCTGTCGGCGATGCGAGTGCTGACCAGCCAGGTCGACACCGGCGCGGTCACGCTGGCGCTGCCCCAAGACGTGCAGACGGAAGCGTTCGACTATCCGGCCGAATTCTTCGAGAAGCGGACCTGGCGCCTTGCCCGTCCGCTGCCCGACGAACCTGCACTCGAGCGCGCAGCGGGCATCATCCGCGCCGCCCGGCGCCCGCTCCTTGTCGCGGGCGGAGGGGTCATCTACTCGGAGGCGACCGACGCCCTGCGGGGTCTGGTCAGGCGCACCGGGATGCCGGTGGCGGAGACCCAGGCAGGCAAGGGATCTCTGGCCTACGATCACGCGGGTGCGCTCGGCGGCGTCGGCGCGACGGGCACGCTTGCAGCCAACCGGATCGCGGCGAGCGCCGACGTGGTCATCGGCGTCGGGACGCGGTACACGGATTTCACGACCGCCTCCAAAACGGCGTTTCAAAATCCCGACGTCCGGTTTGTCAACATCAACATCGCGGAGCTGGACAGCCACAAGCTCGGGGGTGTTCCGCTGACCGGTGACGCTCGAGCGATCCTGGAGGCGCTCGACCGAAGGCTGCAGGGCTGGTCGGTGGCCGAGGCCTACCGGCGCGTCTACGAGCAGCTTCGCGCCGAGTGGGATGCGGAGGTGTCCCGCCTTTACAACCTGGGCCATTCGCCGCTGCCCGCTCAGTCGGAGGTGCTGGGCGCGGTCAACGAGCTGTCGGCGCCGCGCGACGTCGTCGTGTGCGCGGCGGGCTCGATGCCCGGCGACCTGCACAAGCTGTGGCGCACGCGCGACGCCAAGGGCTACCACGTCGAGTACGGGTACTCGACGATGGGCTACGAGATCGCCGGCGGCCTGGGCGTCAGGCTTGCCGATCCCTCGCGCGAGGTCTACGTCATGGTCGGCGACGGGTCGTACTTGATGATGGCGCAGGAGATCGTGACCTCGATCCAGGAGCACGCCAAGCTCACCATCGTGCTCGTCGACAACGAAGGCTTTGCGTCGATCGGCGGCCTCTCGCGATCGAAAGGCAACGCTGGTTTCGGGACTCGGTACCGGTATCGCAACGGCGGATCGCTCGGCGACGACGCCGAGCACAGCAACGGCGAGAGGCTCCCGGTCGACCTCGGGATGAACGCCCAGGGGCTCGGCGCCCACGTCTACCGGGCACGCAACGTCGAAGAGCTCCGTGACGCGCTTGTCGCCGCGAAGAAGATCGATCGCACCGTGGTGATCCACGTGGCCGTTGATCGCTACGAAGGCGTGCCGAGCTACGAGAGCTGGTGGGAGGTGCCGGTGGCGGAGGTGTCGGAGTCGGCCGATGTCAAGAAGGCGCGTGAGGAGCACCGGCGCGGGCTGGCAAGGCGCCGCTGGCACGTATGACGGAGCTCGTCGTGCGCCGGACCAACAAGCCCGCCGGCGAAGGACCTGTGGCCATCGTCACCCCCGAATCCGCGGGCTGGTCCTATGTCGGCTTTGAGGTTTACGAGCTACGACGCGGTGACCGGATCCGGCAATCGACCGGGGCGAGAGAACTGTGCGCGGTGATGCTGGCGGGTCAGGCGGACTTCACGGTCGGATCGCACGCGTGGAAGGAGGTCGGGTCCCGGAGCAACGTATTCGAGGGCACGCCCGACTCGGTCTACGCGCCGCCAGGGCAGCCGCTCGAGATCAGAGCCTCGAGCGAGAGCTGCGAGGTCGCACTCTGTTGGGCGCCCGCCTCGCGTGGCGCCGAGCCGGCCCTGATCCAGGCGGCCGAGATCAAACCGTTCAGACGTGGCTCAGGTCGCACCGAGCGCACGATCCACAACATCCTGATGGAGGATCGACTGGCCGAGGCGCTTCTCGTGACCGAGGTGTTGACGCCCGCCGGAAACTGGTCGAGCTATCCGCCGCACAAGCACGACACCGACGATCCCCCGCGCGAGACATACCTCGAGGAGACGTACTACCACCGCATGGCGCGGGCCGAGGGTTTTGCGGTGCAGCTCATCTACACGGATGACCGCTCGCTGGACGAGGCGATTCAGGTTCGCGACGGCGACCTGGTGCTGGTCCCGCGCGGATTTCACCCGGTCGCCGCGGGTCCTGGCTACGACCTCTACTACCTGAACGTGATGGCCGGGCCGACCCGGCGCTGGCTGGTCACGACCGACGCCGACCACCGCTGGCAGCTGGATTGAAATCCTGTAACGTTCCAAACTTGTGAGCGGGACGGTCCGAGCGGCCGTTATGACAGCCCCGGGGCATCTCGAGCTGAGGCATTTCCCGCGTCCCGACCCGGCGCCGGGCGCGGTCCTGATGAAGGTCACCTACTCAGGCATCTGCGGCACCGACAAGCACACGTATCGGGGCGAGTCGAAGCAGTACGCGGGCACCGACCATGAGCGCGAGATCACCTATCCGCTGATCTGCGGCCATGAGAATGTCGGCGTGATCGAAGCGATCGGAGGCGCCGATTCGATCCCCGACAGCGAGGGTCGGCCGTTGCGGCCCGGCGACCGTATCGTGCCCGCCGCGAATGTGCCCTGCGGGCGCTGCGTCTTCTGCCTCAACGACTATCCGTACTACTTCTGCGAAAACCTGCAGGACTACGGAAACAGCCTCCACGCCGGGATCCCCCCGCACCTGTTCGGCGGGTGGGCGGAGTACATGTACCTGCTGCCGGGCACGCCGCTGTTCAGAGTGCCGGACGGGCTGCCGGACGAACTGGCGGCGCTGACCGAGATCATGGCGGTGACCCACGGCTTCGACCGCGCCCGCATGCTGAACGCGAGCTGGGGCGGAAGCGCGTTCGGCGAATCGGTGGCGATCGTCGGGGTCGGGCCACTTGGCTTCTGCCACCTGGTCAAGGCGCGACTCATGGGTTGCGGCAAGCTGGTCGCCATCGACCGGATCGAGTCGCGACTCGAGCTCGCGCGGCGCTTCGGCGCGACGCTGACCGTCAACGCCGCCAAGACCAGCGAGAAAGAGCGGATCGAGCTCCTGCGCGAGCACACCCACACCGGGCCGGATATCGTCATCGACTGCACGGGCGTCGCGCAGTCGTTCCCCGAATGCCTGCACCTTGTGCGGTATGGAGGCACTGTCGTCGAAGCCGGCACTTTCGTCGACATGGGCCCGGTCGGTGTCAATCCGAACTCCGACATCTGCACGAAGAATGTGAGCGTCATCGGCGTTGGTGGCGAAACGGCAACCTCCTACGTTCCCGCCATGAACATGCTGGTGCGCAACCTCGACCGGCTGCCTCTCAGCGAGATCGTCACCCATCGGATGCCGCTCGAGCGCGCGACCGAAGCGGTCGAGCTGTCGCAGCATGAGGGCACTATGAAGGTTCTGATGGACCCGGCGATGAAGGCCTGAACCCGTCCTCATGAACCGAACCCCATTGCCTCCGATGGCCGTCCCTCACGATTCCGCGCCCGCGATGCGCCGGCACCCGACCATCCTTGACGTCGCCTCTCACGCGGGGGTTTCGAAATCGACGGTGTCCAACGTGGTGCGCGGACTGCCGGGCGTCTCGGAAGCAACGCGCCGGCGGGTGGGGACGGCGATCCGCGAGCTCGGCTACCGGCCCAACGTCCTCGCCCGCCAGCTCGTCCAGCAGCGCACCAGCATCCTGGGCGTGGTCGTGGGCGATCTCGCCAACCCGTTTTTCGCCGAGATGGCGAAGTCGGTCGAGCGCCAGGCTGCCGCGCGGGGGTACACCGCCATGTTCTGCAACACCGAAGGCGACAGCCAGAGTGAGCTCGCCGGCGTCGAGACCCTGCTGGAACACAGGGTCGCCGGCATCGTCTTCCTTGCGTTTTCCGGCGACTCCCGGACCATGCAGGAGACCCTGCAGCACCAGGTCCCGGCGGTCTTCGTCAGCTGCAGCGCCGGATGGGGCGACGTGGTTTCCGTGGATGACGCATTCGGAGGCCGTCTCGGGACGAGGCACCTGGTCGAGGCGGGCCACCGTCGTGTCGCCTACCTTTCGATTCCCGAGCTGGAAGACGCGTCAGACCACGCCCGCTGGGACGGTTACTGCGAGGCGCTCAAGGAAGCCGGCCTTGGGCCGCAGCTCAAGATCAGCTGGACGCCTCCGTCCGACCAGGCGGAGATCGACGGTGTGGAGCGGCCGCTTCTGGACGTCTTCACCGGTCCCGGTCGCGCGACCGCAGTGTTTGCGTCCAACGACGTCGCCGCGATCGCCCTGCAGGAGTTCGCCGATCGAGTCAGTCTCCATGTCCCGGGGGACGTCTCGATCGTCGGCTTCGACGACGTCCCCATGGCCGGGCTGGCGCGCATCGCTCTGACCACGGTCGCGCAGCCGCGCGACGAGCTGGCCAGGCTTGGCATCGCCACCATCGCCGACCGCATCGAGGGCAGGCTGAAAGGGCCGCCAAAGCGAACCATCGTCGACGTGAATCTGGTGGCCCGAAACTCAACCGCACCTCTGCGTCGCGCCTAGGCTCGCCAGCGCACGCCCCAGAGCGGGGGGCTTGACGGTCGGGCCAGCCGCCTAGAGAATTACGGAACGTTCCAGTGGAACGCTCCAAAGGTCGGCGAGGGGCGCAGCGGAGGAGTTGAGCATGGCGGTTGTGGGCACGCTCGGGCCGAGGCTGGACCGCGAAAGGTTCCAGTGGTCGAGCCTCCTCATGCTCGCGCCGGGCCTGGTCCTGCTCGTCGTGCTGTTTCTCGGCCCTGTGCTGTACGCCTTCTACATCGGCTTCACCAACCTGGCGCTCGTCGGTTCGCGCTCCCGTGATTACTCGTTCACCGGGCTGGAGAACGTCGCCCGGATGCTGGGCGACTACGTCTTCATCAAGTCTTCCTGGCTGACGATCCTCTTCGTCGTCGGTTCGGCGATCGTCGGCCAGTCCGTGCTCGGCATGCTGCTCGCGATCCTGCTGCGCAACGCGGTGGTGCCGATCAGGATCGTCGTCGGGTCGATCGTCATCGTCGCGTGGGTCCTGCCGGAGATCACCGTCGCCCTGATCTGGTACGCGTTCTCGCAGGCCGGCGGCACCCTGTCGATCCTGCTCGGGCACGGCGGCACCAACTTTCTGGTCCTGGTCCCGATGCTGATCGTGTCGGTCGCCAACCTCTGGCGCAATGTCGCCTTTTCGATGCTCGTCTTCTCGGCTGGCTTGCGCAACCTTCCCTCCGAAGTGCTGGAGGCCGCCGAGGTCGAGGGCGCGTCGGCGTGGAGGCGCTACCGGTCGGTCATCCTCCCGCTGCTGAGGCCGACGATCGTCACCAATCTCCTGCTGGTGACGATCCTGAACCTCTCCGAGTTCACCCTCATCTACGCGATGACGCAGGGCGGTCCGGGGATCGAGACGACGACGCTTCCGATCTATGTCTACCAGGAGGCGTTCGTCTTCCACCAGCTGGGTTACGGCACCGCCATCTCGCTCGTGCTGGTCTTGATCGGCGCCTTTTTCTCGCTGCTGTTCGTGCGCGCCTCGAGGAGGCAGGTGTGAGCGCGGTGCAGGCGCGGCCGCTGGCCGGCGACAAGCTGATCGTGGTGCCTTATCGAAAGGTCTCCGCCGCCGCGATGGCCACCAACCTGGTGCTCATCCTGCTGGGCTGCTTCTTCCTCCTCCCGATGCTGTGGATGGTCTTCGCCTCGATCGACTCGAACCCCGACTGGGCGATCAGGATCCCATCGCCCACGCTCGCGAACTTCGCGGACGTGCTCGGCCGCGCGGACGCGTTGAGCTCGTTCCGCAGCAGCTTGATCCTGGCCGGCACCACCACGGTTCTCACCACGCTTCTCGCGCTGCTGTCCGCCTATCCGCTGTCGCGCATGCACATCCCGTTCAAGCGGCCTTTCATGCTCGTCATCCTCTTCGCGTCCGGCCTCCCGGTGTCGATGCTGGTCGTGCCCGTCTACCAGATGTATGTCTACCTCGGCTGGCTCGACTCGCTGTACACGACAGCGTTGTTCCTGGCCGCCAGCTCGCTGCCCTTCGCGATCTGGCTGATGAAGAACTTCATCGACGCGGTGCCCGTCGAGTTGGAGCACGCGGCTGCCATCGATGGGGCGAGCACGTTCCGGATCCTGCGCGAGGTCGTCCTGCCCTTGACCGTTCCCGGAATCGCGGTCACCGCGATCTACACCTTCATCAATGCGTGGGGCGCGTTCATCATCCCTTTCGTCCTGACCTACAGCCCCGACAACCAGCCGGGCCCGGTGGAGATCTACAACTTCATGGGCTCGCACGGCCTCTTCAAGTTCGGAGACCTGGCCGTATTCTCCCTGCTGTTCTCGGTCCCGGTGATCGTGCTTTACCTCTTCATGTCGCGCTACTTCAGCGGTGCTTTCAACTTCGGCGGCGCGGTGAAGTAGATGCTGAGCGAGGTCCGGTTCGACGGCGTGCACAAGATCTTCGGCGCCGAGACGGCGGTGGAGGACCTAAACCTCACCGTCAACGCCGGTGAGTTTCTCGTCCTGGTCGGTCCTTCAGGATGCGGCAAGACGACGACGCTGCGGATGCTGGCTGGGCTCGAGCGGCCTTCGTACGGGCGGATCCTGATCGGCGACAAGCTGGTCAACAACGTCTCCCCGCGCTTTCGCGACGTGGCGATGGTCTTCCAGAGCTACGCCCTCTACCCGCACATGAACGTCTACGACAACCTCGCCTTCGGCATGCGCGCGCGGGGGGCGTCCAAGGATCTGGTGGCGCAGCGGGTGAAAGAGACTGCCGACGTGCTGGGGTTGGGAAAGCTGTTGAAGCGTCGCCCTTCGGAGCTGTCCGGCGGACAGCGGCAGCGCGTCGCGCTTGGCCGCGCGCTGATCCGGCAACCGCAGGTGTTCCTCATGGATGAGCCGCTGTCCAACCTTGACGCTGGGCTACGCGTGCAGATGCGAGCTGAGCTCAGCCGCCTTCATCAACGCTTCCGTGTGACGACGGTTTACGTCACCCACGACCAGGTCGAGGCGATGACGATGGGGGACCGAATCGCCGTCATGAACAACGGCCGGCTGCAGCAGGTCGACGCGCCGGAGACGCTGTACGACAACCCCGCGAACGTTTTCGTCGCGGGCTTCATCGGCTCGCCGCGGATGAACTTCGTGCCGGGGCGGCTCGCGTCCTCTGACGGCAGGACGTCGGTGGCGTTCCTCGGCATCACCACGCCGCTCGGGACCGGGTCGAGACTGACTGCGGGGGCATCCGATGGCGAGGTGACCGTCGGCATCCGGCCGGAGGACCTGATGTGGCGACCTGCCGCGGGCCCCGACTGCACGCTGACGCTCAGCGCCGACGTGGACGTCGTCGAGCCGATGGGCCACGAGGCTTATGTGACCGCGCTGTGCGCAGGCGAGACGGTCACATCTCGATTCCCGCCGAGGTCCGGCGTGAGGCCGCAAGAGCGCGTCGACCTCGCCCTGAATCCTGCGCGCCTACATCTTTTCGACGCCCAGAGCGGGATCACGATCCTGCAGCGGCCGCCGGCCGCGGGGGCCGAGACGCTGAGGTCCGTGGGGGAGGCGCGGACCAATGATTCGGCCGGAGGGCGATCGGAGCGCCATGGTCAACCGGAGGCACGCAGGGTGCCTTCCAGGACAGAAGAGATTTCTTGAGGAGGTAAAAGCATTGAGGAACCCTGGCCAACGGCTTGGTGTCTGGTCGAAGTTGGTGACCTTGCCGACTTTGCTGTCTGTGGCGCTGATTTCCTGCGGAGGCGCCAGCAACAACCCCAGCTCCACAAGCCTGAACGACGACATGACAGGCACGATCACGGTCGCCTACTCGACGACGTACGTGTTCGACTCGGACGACACGTCCGTGATCTGGTGGGACAAGGTCAAAAAGGAATTCGAAGCGGCTTACCCCAAGGCAAAGCTGAACCTGCAGGGCTTCAACGGGACAGACGTCGACCTCGTCAACAAGGTCGCGCTCGAGTACAAGAATCCGTCCACGACGCCGGATGTCTTCATGCTGCCGACCGGCTACGTGGGGCAATGGGTCGGCTCTGATTACCTCCTGCCTCTCGACTCGTTCGTCACCGATTCGAGCAAAGCGCCGTTCTGGAAGTCTTTTCCGAAGGTCATCCAGGATGAGAGCCGCATCAACGGCAAGGTGTACGCCGTCAACACCGGCGAGAACGACTCCGCCATCTACTACAACACCTCGATGCTCACCAAGGCGGGCATCTCGGTACCGTGGGCACCCAAGAACTGGAACGACCTGCTCACCGCCGCGCGAGCGGTGAAGAAGAGCGGACAGAACGTCGTCTCATTCTGGGCCCCGGCCGGGACGAGCGCCGGCGCGGGCGGCGTGCTGCAGGGCAGCGCGAACATGGTTTATGGATCTTCGACGCCGACCATCTATGACTACAAGACCAACAAGTGGGTCGTCGACAGCCCGGGACTCAGAGAAACGTTCCAGTTTTACAAGAGTGTCTACTCGGAGGGTCTCGGCGGTTCCACCTCCGACCTCTTCTCGCCCAAGGCGGTCGGCCGGCCGGTGGTGCTGCTGAAGGACCACCAGATGGCCATCGCGATCGGATCCAACTGGTTCGCGGACGCGTGGACCGAGCAGAACCGCCACTGGGCGACGGCGGCCCAGGAGGCCAGCGCCGTTCCGCTGCCAACCTCCAAGGGCCAGGCGCCGGGCAGCGCGAGCACGCTCGGAGGCTGGGCGGTCTCCATCTCCAAGGTGACCAAGCATCCCCAGCTCTCATGGGGTCTGATCAAAGTGATCCAGAGCGACGACAACCAGACCTACATCGCCAACCGCGCGGGCTTCGTCCCACCGAGCCAGACGGTCGCTCACTCGGATGGCTTCCTCAACTTCGCGCCGCCCTTCAACAAGGCGTTCGGCGACACGCTTCCGAACTCCAAGCTGGTTCCCTCCGAGCAGGAGGGTTACCCGGCGTGGGTGCAAGGCATCGGGCAGGCGACAGGACAGATCGCGACGGATCCGAACACATCGGTTGACGCGGCGATCAAGATCCTGCACGACACCGTGGCCAACCAGGTTGGCGCCGATAAGGTCGAAACTCTGAAGTAACTCCAAACGGGGGGCGGGGCGGGCACCGTGCCCGCCCTGCACACCATCCTCGCCACCAAAAGGAGCATCGATCATGTACTCGGGCCCGGTCATCGACTGTGACGTCCACCACGCTCGGAGCACGGATGCCGAGCTGATCCCATATCTGTCGAAGGGCTGGCGAGAGTACGTCACCGACCGGGGGCCGGCGGGCAACGTGCCCCTCACGGTGCAAGACGGATTCCCGAACCCACACGGCTTCATGCGCGCCGACACCTATCCGGCGGGAGGCGGGGAGCCCGGCTCGGATTACCCGACCATGCGGCACCAGCTGCTCGCGGCCTCTGACGTCCGGCGCGCCATCCTGACCTTTGGCGATGACAGCCACCTCGCCGGCCATCACAACCCATACTTCGCGGCCGAGCTCGCGCGCGCGACGAACGACTGGAGCGTCGACCGCTGGCTGAGCCAGGATCCGCGGCTCTTCTCTTCCATCATGGTGGGCAGCCAGCTGCCGGAGGTGGCGGCCGAAGAGGTCCGGCGCCATGCAGCGAACCCACGCATGGTCCAGGTGATGCTCGTCGACAACCCATTCAATCGCGGGTTCGGCCACCCGGTCTTTCACCCCATCTACGCCGCCGCGGAAGAGACGGGGCGGCCGGTGGCGATTCACGGTGGCGCCGGCGGCTGGGCCAACCCGCCGAGCACCGGCGGCGGCACCGTCAGCACGTACTTCGAGACGCACGTGCTGTGGCCACAGGCGATCCAGACCCACCTCGTCAGCCTCATCGCGCACGGCGTCTTCGAGAAATATCCGCGTCTTCACATCGTCTTGGTTGAGGGCGGGTCGGCATGGATACCCAGCTTGTTGTGGCGCTTTGACGCCGAGTACAAGGGCCTCCGCCGCGAGGTGCCGTGGCTCAAGCGCCTGCCCAGCGAATACTTCGCGCGGCATGTTTGGGTCACGACGCAACCCCTCGAAGTCGCCCCCAGGAAGGAGAACGTGATCGAGCTGCTGCGGTCGATGCACCTCGAGGACCGTCTCGTCTACTCGTCCGACTACCCGCACTGGGATGCCGACGAGATCGACTACCTTACGACCCGCCTCCCGGGCGACTGGCACCGCGGCGTCTTCTTCGGCAACGCTTGCCGTCTCTACGACTGGAAGGAAGAGGACATCGAACAGCCCCGTGCGGCCGCCGAAAAGGCCAGATGAGGCCACTCAGAGGTTGAGGGTGGACGTCGGCGCGGTCTCCGATTTCAAAGACAAGCGGGTGCGAATCGTTCAGGCCGGCAGCCATGAAGTTGGCGTGCTCAGGTGGCGCGACCGCTTCTTCGCCGTGCACAACCGCTGTCCGCATCAGAGCGGCCCTGTGTGCCTTGGCATCGTCAGCGGACGACTCTCCGGCTCCGCACCCGGCTCAATGGAGGTCGACGAGGAAACGCCCGTGCTGGCGTGCCCGTGGCACGGTTGGGAGTTCGAGCTGGAGGGTGGCCGCGCGCTCTGGGACGCGAGCTACGCCGTGAAAATGGTGAGTGTCAGCGTCGAATCGGGTCGCGTCATCCTCGAGGTCGGGCGGAGCCGGGATTAGTCGCCGGCGGTGATCGTATGCGTGCTCACTGTGTAGTGCGCGATGCGCTCCTCGTCGAGCACGATCCCGAAGCCCGGACGTTCGGGCACCCGAACACAACCCTCGTCGTCGATCACGAGCGGCTCGAGGAGCATCTGGTCTCGCGCCGCGGCGGTCCATCCGCTCGGCGGATCGTGGGGGAACTCGAGGAAAGGACAGTTGGGAATCGCAGCCGCGAGGTGCAGGTTCGCGAGCAGCCCGATTCCGTTGCCCCACGTGTGCGGGGCCACCTCCAGGCCCGCGACCTCCGCCAGCGCGGCGACCTTGCGCATCTGGCCGACCCCCTCTGAAAGCAGGGCGTCCGGCTGCAGGATGTCGTAGCAGCCGCGATCGATCAGCAGCTTGAACTCGTGCAGGCCGTGGTTGTCCTCGCCGCCGGCGATCGGGAGCGTGTCCAGCCTGTCGCGGAGGCGGCGCAGCCCGTCGTAGTCGTGGCGGGGGAGAGGTTCCTCGAGCCACCGCACGCGCATCCGCTGCAGCTCGCGGGCGATGGTCAACGCCATCGCAAATCCCCATGCGCGGTGCCCGCCATGGCCCGGCTCGACGCCGGCCTGGTTGGCGTCGACCATGATCTCGATGCGGTCGCCAACCGCGGCCCGCACCGCTTCGACCACCTTCAGGTCCTCGAGCGGGTCGGGCAGGTGGAAGCGGAACTTCACCGCCCGGTAGCCTTCGTCGAGCATGCGCTTGACGTCTTCCACGCGTTGGGCCGGCGAGCGGACCTCGGCGGTGGCGCAGTAGGCGATGACGCGGTCGGAGTATCCGCCCCACAGGCGGGCCACCGGCAGGCCGGCCGCCTTGCCCACGATGTCCCAGAGCGTCGTCTCCATGCAGTAGACCGGCGCGCCGAGGATCTCCGTGTCACGGAGCACCGGGACCAGGCTTTCCACGTGCATCGGGTCCTGCCCGATGAAGTAGGGAGCCACGAAGCGCTCAATGGTGACCGCCGCCTCCAGGCCGGCGTGCGCCGCCCCGATGCCGGTCAGACCGTCGTCGGTATCGACCTCGATCAGCACCATGAGCAGGTTTGGTTGGTTGCGGCCGCGCGCCCAGGCGGGGTGGAACTCACGGTCGAGCGGAAAGTCGACCACCCGGCATGTGATGCGGTCGATCTTCATGAGGCCAGCACGGAGGAGAGCAATCGCGCGGATTCGAGGACGGATTCCTCGACCGGGACGAAGGGGTCTTCGTATTCGATGCTGATGGTGCCCTTGAAACCCTGGTCGCGCAGTACGCGGACGAACGTGCGCCACCACTCCTTGTCGTGGCCGCGCCCTACGGTCGCGAAGTTCCAGGGCATCTCGTCGGGCGGGTTGGGCCAGCGGGTGTCCAGCACTCCATTCAGCGCCAGCCGGCGCGCGTGGAGCGTCGTGTCCTTGCCGTGCGCGTGGCCTATGCGGTCGCCGAGCGCCTCCACCATCACCACGGGGTCCATCGACTGCCAGAAGAAGTGGCTTGGGTCGAGGTTGACGCCCAGGTTGCTGCTCAGCTGGCGCATGCGGCTGAAGGTCTCGAAGTTGAAGACGAACGTCCCCGGGTGAAGCTCGAAGCAGATCAATAGACGCGGGTGTTCGCTGCGCGCGAACACTGAAACCTCATGCCAGTACGGTGCGACGCGCTCTCGCCACTGCCAATCCGCAATGCGCTCCAGGTCGGGCAGCCAGCCCCCGCCGGAGAAATGAGGAGCAGAGCGATCGGCCGGACCGGCCCCCGGGCAGCCGGACATGGCGACGATGCGCTCGACGCCAAGCTGCGCGGCGAGCCGGATCGCCTGGCGGAGCTCGCTGTCGTGGCGGGCGGCGATCTCGGGGTTCGGGTGCAGCGGGTTGCCGGAAACGTTCAAGGCCGAGATGCCGAGGCCCGCGTCGTCGATCGGCTTCCGCCAGCTCGCCGCGGCCGCCGGCCGGCCGAGCAGCTCGCCTGGGCGGCAGTGCGGAGACGGCGAGTACCCGCCGACGCCGATCTCGAGGTCCTGGATGAGACCGGTGCGCAAGACCCAATCGGCCACCTCGCCGAGTTCGCGGTCGGGCATCGCGTCGGTGAGCAAGCCGATCCTCAGCGCGGAATTGGAGCGTTCCAAATCCGCCCCAAGGTATGGCTCGCAGGTGAGTTTGTCAACGGGTCGCGACGCGCCTCAGCCGTACCGCGCCACGGTGTGGCGCTCGATCAGCTCCTCGTCGAGCTCGAATCCGAAGCCGGGCCGGTCCGGGAGCGCAAGACAGCCGTCCGGGTCGATCCACGGCCTGGAGGTCAGCATCTGACTCAACGCCGAGGCCGGCCAACCGGGCGGTTCGTGGGGAAACTCGAACCACGAGTGGTTGGGGATCGACGCGACCAGGTGCAGGTTCGCGAGCAGGCCGATGCCGTGGGTCCAGGTGTGGGGGGCCACCAGGAGCCCGGCCGCCTCGGCAAGCGCGGCGACCTTCCGGAGTTGGTAGACACCTTCGGACAGCACCGCGTCTGGCTGGAGGACGTCATAGCAGCCGTCGTCGATCAGGCGCTGGAACTCATGCAGGCCGTGGTTGTTTTCTCCACCCGCCAGCTGCAGCGTGCCAAGCCGGTCCCGCAACCGCCGGAGCCCCGCATGGTCGTGACGGGGCAGGGGCTCTTCCAGCCACGTCACGCCAAGGCGCTCGAGCTCGAGCGCGACCTCCACCGCGGTCCGGAAGCTCCACTGGCGATGACTGCCCAGTCCAGGGAGGACGCCGGCCTGGTTGGCGTCGACCAGGATCACCAGGCGGTCACCCAGCTCGCGGCGTATCGCCTCGACCACGCGGATGTCATCGCGTGCGTCATCGGAGTGGAAGCGAAGCTTGACCGCCCGGAAGCCGTCGGCCAGGATGCGGCGGCAGTCTTCGACGCGGCGCTCCGGGCTCCTGACCTCGCCGGTCGCGCAGTAAGCCGGCACACGACCCGCCACCGCGCCCCACATCTTGTAGATCGGAAGACCGGCGATCTTGGCGGCGATATCCCAGAGCGCGACCTCGACGCAGTAGACGGGAGGGCCGAGGATCTCTGCGTCGCGTAGAACGCCGGCCAAACGTTCGGGCGCAGCCGCGTCCTGGCCGATGAGGTGCGGGCTCACGAATCGTTCGACCGAAAGAGCCGCCTCCGGCCCAGCCTCAGCCGCGGTCACGCCTGTGATGCCGGCTGCCGTCTCGACTTCGATGAGGGTCATGTAGAAGGAGCGCTGGATCTCGTTGCGTCCCCATGCGGGCCGGAACTCAGCCGGCAGGGGCAGGTCGAGGACGCGGGACCGCACTCGAGTGATCCGCGACTCGGGTCGCGACCAAGCCCCCATCGCGGCCATCCTATCCGGCGACAATTTCACGCGTGAGAACCATGCTCGGCAACCTTTTCTCGTGGACGGTCACCGCGCTCTTCGGGGCGATCACGCTCCTGTTGGCTTTCGAGAGCTGGGCGCTGCTTACGGGCCATACGCCCATCTCCGAATACATCCGGCCCGCGGTCCACTCCTATCCGGGCGTCGCCTTCGTGATCGCGGTCGTGATCGGGATTCTGCTCGGGCATTTCCTGTGGGGACCTGCTTACGGCCGGACTTCGCCCAGTGGCGACAAGTGAGATTCACAGCCGAGTCGATCCTGTCGCTCATCGCTACAGGCGCTTCACTGGTCGCATTCCTCCTCATGCTCCAGGAGTCGCTTGCCCTGCGCAAAGGCACTGACCCCATCACCAACGCCGTGCGGTCGCTGGTCCGGCAGTTCCCGCGGGCCACCTATGCGGTCGCGGTTTTGATCGGCATGCTGCTCGGCCACCTGCTCTGGCCCTAGACACCGCGGCGGCGGCCAGCCGCAGGACAGAGTGGGCGGGCACGGCGATGGTGCTCACGTCCGCGAGCGCCTTCGGCACGCTCTCCATCCTGGCCAAGCTCGCTTACCGCGCGGGGCTGGGGACTCAACAGACGCTCGCCTTCCGCTTCGTGCTGGCGGCGATCGGGATGTGGGGTCTGGCCCTGTTCATGCGCCAGAACCCCTTGCGCTTCCGCCGCCGCGACCTGGTGACGCTGATCGCGCTCGGCGCGGTCTTTTACACGGCCCAGTCGCTCACGTACTTCACCGCCCTGCGGTCGCTGCCGGCATCGCTGTGCGTCCTGATCGCATACATCTACCCGAGCCTGGTTGTGCTCGCGGGCTGGCTGTTCCTCCGCCGCTCGGTCTCGGCTTGGCACGGGGTGGCGCTGATCGCCAGTTTTCTCGGCGTCGCCCTGCTGGTCGGGGGTGCGCACTTCCAGATCGCATGGGCGCTGGTCTTCGCGATCGCGTCGCCGACGATCTACACCGGATACATCCTGCTCGGCGAGAGGGTGATGGGCTCCGTGCCGGCGGTCGGCGCGAGCGCCGTCATCGTGTCGGGCGCGGCGATCGCGTTCTGCATCATCGCCGCGTTCACGGGAGAGCTGGCGCTGCCAGTCACCGCGCAGGGCTGGGCGGTCGGTTTCGCGATCGCCCTCATCCCGACGATGGTCGCTATCTCGCTGTTCCTGGCGGGCCTGCCCCGAATCGGGGCCGCGCGGTCATCGCTGTTGAGCACGTGGGAGCCGGTGGTCACCGTGCTGCTTGCGGTCGTCCTGCTCGGGGACCGCCTGTCGCTGGTCCAGGTCCTGGGCGGCGTCCTGGTTCTGCTTGCGGTCGGGGTGGTGCAGTCCGCATCGCTGTGGAAATGGAGCGCGCCAAGCGCGATCAAGTAGCCAGCCGGTCGCGGAGCCGGCTGAGAATCGGATGCAGCTCGTGCGCGCCGCGGACCGACGACGTGTCGATCTCCCATTCCTTCTTCGCGAGGACGAATGGATGAAGTTGACCTGCTTGCCGTCGACGAACGCCCCGAACACGATCAGGTCACCGCAGCTTTGAAACGAGTTGAGGCGCGACAGCTGTGCGAAGAGAATGTCGGGATCGTCGTACGCCGCAAGCAGAGGTTTGATCCTGGGTCCGCGGATTTCTTCCCCGCGTACGTGGAACACGTCCTCGCCGCCGTCGCGAGACATCACGAGGGCGACCTGCCGCAGACCTGAGACCGCCCGGGCAAGATCCGGATGCTGCGCGGTGAGCTCGGTGTGGCCCATCCTGGCGCGCCGACCGTCGAAATAGACATGCGCCAGGCCGCCGGACATCGTGACCCGGACGCGCCCGGTGGCCTGATCTTCGGGCGGGCCGTAGTCCGCACCTTTGATTTCCTGGATGCGAAACCCGGGCAGCAGCTCCGCCAGCACCTCGCCAAACGCTCGGCCGCGGGCGCCGGCGAAACGAGTCGTCTCGACTTGACCATGGTCGGAGAGCACAAGCAGCTCGTAGGCCTCGCCGCGCACGGAGGCGACCTTCCTGATCGTGCGGTCGACGTGCTTCAGCACGTGCATGGCCGACCGGTCACTGGGTCCGAATGCGTGCGCGGTCTCATCGAAAGCGTAGAAGGCCCCGTAGATGGGCGAATATCCCTCGCGCATCGCCTTCTGAACGGCGTAGCGCGTGAGGTGGTGGACGAAGATCTCTTCGACCACATCGACCGCGACGTATCCTCGCGCCGGGTGCCGGCCCTCCGACCGCGCAATCGCGTAATCCTTGGCGGTGCGCGCGAGCACGGCGACGGTTTGCACGACCCAATCACCAAGGTGGATCGGGTTGGCCAGGTAGGGCACGAGCACGCCGGCCGCCGACCGCGACTTTGCCTGCCTGCCATACGAGCGGTCCTGATACGCGATGCCGAAGTCATCCGCTGCACCCGCCGGATAACACGCGGCGATGCACGCG
>Ga0209375_1000877_pt1:17500-24090 | contig 24090 bp, 15 predicted proteins | sample GraSoiAngelo_131_FD_185888 | JGI IMG/M metagenome (GOLD analysis project Ga0209375, IMG submission 185888) | Grasslands soil microbial communities from the Angelo Coastal Reserve, California, USA - 14_0929_02_30cm (SPAdes) (version 2) | ecosystem: Environmental > Terrestrial > Soil >... | reverse complement strand
AACCGCGATGCATGAAAGAATTGCGCGGCGCGCCATTTCTTATTGGCGAGGTTGGCGATCGAAAAAAGAAATTCATATCGGTTCCATTTATATTTGGCCAAAAGATCAAAGATGGTGTAGCCGTGAATCGTAGAGACACGCTGCTCATCCCCCCACCGATTTCCCACTGAACGCAACTGGACCCGCCCTTCTAGCCCTGAGGAATGTCGCCCTGTGATTCCGCCGTAGGCCAAGAAACGGGGCGCGAGTGGGACGGCTTCACCTGTTTTCACAAACTTGGCCCAAGTATATGAGGTATCGAGATCGGCGCTCAGCCATTCGAGGATCTGGTAGCGAAATTCTCCCTCGATCCCTTGCCGCTGGGTTTTCCCTTTGGGTTCGGTGGTGCCGTCGTCACCTGCCCAAACCAGCTCGCTATCCAAATGCAGCCGCCAATAGTCGATCGCCATATCGAGGCGATCGAAGAGCTTGGTTCTAAATCCAAGTTCTCCACCGAGGGCGCGGGGGAGCACGGGCTTGTTACCGGTGTCTGAGACCACGTCGCGGGCGTCGTTGCTGTGGTAGCCGCCGCCGAAGTTGACATATATCTCCGAGCGCTTGGCCCATCCGTTATCATTGAATGGAGAAAGAATGACATTGACTTTGGGGTTCGCCATAAAGCCCTGATCACTCCCGGAAATCGGGTTCGCTACGGCTCCGGTAACATCGTCGTGCACACTAAAGAAAAATTTATCGAGCCTAAGGCCGATCTGGGTTCGAAGCCAGGATGTCGGCCTGAACTCTTGCTGGGCATACCAGGCGAAACTGTTTTCTTTGATGAACGAATCGGTCGTCGTGCTTAATCGTTGCCGTCGTTTGTCGTGAAAGAGGCCTACGTGTGCGAGATCACTGCGGGTGGAAAAACCCACGAGTGTCTCAGTCGGAATATCAAGAAGACTGTAGTTTCGCCTGTAATTAAGATAGCTTCCTCCGAGAATACGCTTGTCAGTTTGTTCGATCTCGTCTCCGTTCACCGGATCGTTCAGGAAAAAAGTGAAATTGGAAAACAGATCGAAGCGATAATATGAAAACCAAGCCTGGGCGTTGAACGACTGTCGCGCGTCGGCATAGTTGTACTGGAGATTGACGTTGTGACGTTCGGTTTTACCGCCCTCACTGTTGTCAATGGCGTCCCAGCGTCCCAGCCTTCCCGCTCTCACTTCACGAGCTGGTATCTCTCCCGAGGCATTCCAATAGCTTTTAAAGAAAGTGCCGATAAGGTTCAAATTGGAGTTGGCCGTGGAGACAAGTGAAAACTTCGACATGAGATTGAAACGGTTAAAGTTCTCCGGATTCTTGAAGGGGCCCAGATCGTGATAAGCTTCAAAGCCGATATACGGCGTTAGTGGAGTGCCTTCGGGCGGAGAGAGGATTCCCAAGTAGCGCTGTTGATTGTAGCTGCCGCCCGTGATGGTGAAAGTCGTGTCTTTGTCTCTCCTCTTCGTGACGATGTTGACCGCGCCTGCAGTGTTGAAATCGCCGAACTGGACGAAGTACGGTCCTTTGTAGACTTCGACGTGATCGACCATCTCCGGGATAAGCCAGTGGAGGTCCGCGTATCCCTGGCCGTGACCATGGCTTACGATGTTCACAGGAATGCCATCTATGAAAATGGCGACATCGGTTCCGTGGTCTGCGTCGAAGCCTCTGAGAAATATTTGATCTGCCTTGCCGCCGCCCTGGTGCTGAGCAATGAAAAGGCCAGGAATGAGTCGAAGTATATCGCTGGGCGTCGTAGTTGGCCGAAGCTCGAAGTCTTTTTGCCTAACTGTCTGCTCCGTTGCTGTCGAAACCGGTTGTTCCCCCCACACGTAGACTTCCACGGGCTGCGATGAGGTAGCCTGCGTCCGTGTGGTGGGCTGACCTGGTGAACCCTGGGTGTCTTGCGCCAGCGTGAGTCGTGAATGCAGGCAGAAAAAAGACACGGAGATGAATGTCGTGATGCTGCGTAAAATCATCCGAAGAAACTTCCTGGTAGTATGAATCGAGAATTCGTGTTACAAGGCAGCAAAAAAATTTTAGCGCTTGATCTCGGTGGTCGTCGTAATAAGCCGACCGTTTTGAACCCCTTTGGTGGCAATCAGCTTTCCAGCTACTTCGTGCACCTTGTCTGCCGTCCCACGGACGACGATAACTTCAAGACAGTTATGCACGTCGAGATGAATGTGCAGACTCGCGTTGACCGCTACGCTGGCTTTGTGCTGCATATCCGCTAACACGTCACCCAGGTGATGCGTCCGATGATCATACAAAAGACTGATAACGCCAACGACTTCTTCATTGCCCTTGCCGACCTTTTTCTGAATCAGGTGATCGCGAATCAGGTCGCGAATCGCCTCCGAGCGATTCTGATATCCCTGTCCGCCGATGCTTTTGTCGAACGCCTCAAGGAGATCGTCTTCTAGCGAAACGCCGAAGCGAGATAACTGGGCCATCTGCTCTTTTCCAATTTTGTCGGTAACACGAATTTGTTGTTCGTGTCAAATCCGTTCAGGCTGATTCTTGGAAGGACGAAATGTGTATGCTAGGTCTAAAGTTCATGAGCCTGATGCGATCCTTATTAGTCGTGGCGATCTCTTTCGCAGTGACTGGCTGCGGTCGCAACCAACGGATGGATCGGCTTTACGCCGAGCGTTGTCTGGGTTGTCATGGCTCCTTCGGGCGCGGCGATGGTGCGGTTGCCACATCATTGCCAGCGCGGTTGCCGGATTTTAGGGAAACGGTCCAGCGAAAGAGCACCGGGCAGATTCGCAGGATCATCTCGGAAGGGCGCGGCATCATGCCTGGCTTTGACCCGGCCTTACGACCAGCAGAAATTACCGACATGGTGGAAATGGTTCGATTCCTAAGCCGCGAGGGTCGTGATGTGAGTTGGTGGGAGAAATATGACACGTTGGTTGTAGCTCACTGTAGTGTGCCTTGGGATCTATTTCTTGGTTATGACGATGCGCCGGAGGAAAAGCGCGTTGAGAAACCTTAAATCCCGGCTTCGTCGTACATTATTCCTTCTCCCTTTCATGGCTCTGGCAACTTTGAATCACGGGTTTAGCCATGAACCTACAAATTCAAAAAAGATCAGTGGTCCTCAACGGCGAGAGGTTCGAATTCCAATTCGCGATTTCCGCTTGATCGACCAAAACGGTCGCTCATTTGACTTCAAGACAGTGCGGGACAAAGTCGTTGTGTTGGCATTCGCTTACACCACCTGTCCGGATGTTTGTCCATTAAGCACTGCGGCCATGAGGGAAATCCAGATAGCTCTCGATCGGATTGAACGTAGCTCGGTCTATTTTATAACGGTTACGACAGACCCGGAGGTGGATAGCCCTAAGGTGTTGGCCCTGTATGCGAAACGGTACGGGGTGGATCTTTCCGACTGGACATTTGTTACTGGCGAAGAGGCTGTTTTACGAGGGATCTGGCAGAATTTCGGTGTCCGAGTTGTAAAAAAAGCGCGCGGTCTTGTCGATCACACTTCGTTGACGGCAGTAATTGATCGGACCGGAACGATGCGCTTCGCCTATTACGGGACAGCGCCTGATCCCAAGGTCGTTATCGAAGACGTTCGATCGCTTCTTGCTCGTCGGTCAAATAGCTGATTTCCACGGCCCGAGGCTGCTCGTTAAAGATGGACAAATTTGGTTGATTCATATCTGAGTCTATTCCGGCTCGAAGTGGCTAGTCTCTCTGCACGTGATTGTATGGGCCCACAGGAATCGCCAAGCGAATTTTCCAGTTTGACTCAAGCCAAAGGCTGTCCAGGATTAGTTTTTCAAAGAGTTTTACCAATCACCGTCGGAACACATTAGCTTGACAAAACAGCGCCTTAAAACTAAACTTCAACATGAAGTTTTATCATGCAGGGTGCTATGACTCTCGACAACATTGAACAATTAGAGGCCAAAATTAATCGCCTCATTGAAAAGCATGAGCTCGTGAAGAAAGAAAAAGAGACTATTGAAAAAAGACTACAGCAAAAAGAGGGCGAGTGGCATCATCTGCAAGGACAAATACGGCGATACGAACGGGAGCGTACCGAACTTCGCGAAAAGCTGGACAAAATTATTGACCATTTCGCAAGCCTCAATCTCCCTGAAGAGGGGAAGAATTAATGAAAAAGGCACTCGATGTCGAGATTTTAGGCCAGAAATTTACCATCAGCAGTGATGCCGAGGAAAGCTACATGCTCAAAGTAGCCGGTTACGTCGACGAGAAGATGCAAGAATTGTCGCACTCGTCAAAACCGGTCGCAAATTCGAACATAGCCATGTTGGCGGCACTCAATATTGCTGATGAATATCATCGCCTTAAAGATACGCATGAAGCGATTTTGAATAGGCTGAACCAATTGTCCAAGAGACTGTCGATGACTTTGACTGAGGAGGGTTAGCGATTTTTAAGTGAGCCATTTCCCTGCTGTGCTCGTGATCAGCGGAGGCAACTTGGAACCAACGATAAAGGACCGGGAGCTGTCTCTTGCCGTGGCTGTGAGCCTCGAATCGAGGAGGTAGGCGAAAACGGTAATACGGCGATACGGCGACCAGCGGTAAACAGGTTCAAGTTGAACCATTGAAACGACACGATGCGGGGGGAACCTTAAAAGAGGCGGTGTTAGACAAGATGAGGTTCTGGGGAGAAGTAACACTAATAATGGATCTGATCTGTTGGTTTCTTGTATTCGTATACGGCATGAGAGTTTGGCGACCCCTTGAGGAAGGCCTGGATAAAATTGTAGAAATTCCGCTGGGTATAGGCACCCGTGCTCCCGTCCTTGGAATGTGTGGGGAGCGGCTGTCCAGGGGACCCACTCTTTGCAACCGTAGATCAGACCTTTAGTCAGTCATTCCTTTTCCTCGCAACTTTTCTCTTCATCTCTCGCCCACCTCCGGTGATTCTTATGTGGGTAGCCCCGAAAGAAGAGAAAAAGCGGACGTTGCGCAACGCGACGTTACCTCGACGTAATTCGCTTTCGAAATCTGAACGGCTCTTGTGGAGTCGTTTGATTCAAGCCAAGGCGCTCCAGCTTCCGCCATATCTCGCTTCCAGCTCGGTCCTGCTCTACAGCCCGGTACAGAACGAAGTTAGTACCGACGATATTCTGGAACGCTCATTGAGCCAGGGGCGCAAGGTTTTTTATCCAAAACTACGATCCGGCTACTCCGTTGATCTGATTCAGGTACTTTCGCTTGTCGAGATGCGGGCGGGTCGATTTGGGATTCTCGAGCCGACGGGATCGACTCTTTTGGCTGAAACCGACCGCGCGGGACTCGTTGTATTTGTGCCGGGGGTGGCATTTGATCGGCGAGGCAACCGCCTGGGACGCGGAAAAGGCTGGTACGATCGACTGCTGAAGCGCTTAGGCGATGCCGTGTTTGTCGCTCTTGCCTATGAATTTCAGATCATCGAAGAGGTGCCGACAGAATCATGGGACCAGAAAATTCATTACGTTGTGACTGAGGATAGAGTTATTGACTGCGCAGAGTCATCGACGCAGTCGAATCAAATTTTTTAGAGCGACCATGTGAAAGGGGGTGTTTTATTTGGATCAGAATCTGATCTTTGGTGTTGCAGGGCTAGTGGGAGGCGTTTTAGTGGTCTTGTTGGTTTCTTGGTTTCGAAGCCGGCAGCAGCGAGTACAAATCGAATTGGCAAAAAACGCCGCCACTCGGATTATCGAAGAGGCAAAGAAGGATGCCACCACGATCAAGAAGGAGGCCGAACTCCAAGCCAAGGACAGCATTTTAAAGGAACGACTGGACTTTGAAAAGGAGGTGCGCGAAACTCGCCGAGAGCTGCAAAATCAAGAGAAGCGGTTGATTGGCAAAGAGGAAGCTATAGACAAACGTATCGACTCTATAGAGAAAAGGGAGAACGAACTAGGAAGGCGCGACGCCTCGGTCAAGTCGAGAGAGAAGACCATCGAGGAAAAAGCTGCGCAGTGCGATCGTCAAGTAGATGAAGCAAGAAGACAGCTTGAACAGGTCGCGGGGATGACCCGTGAGGAGGCTAAGAGGAGCCTGATCGATCAAATGGTCGAAGAGGCGAAGCACGAATCCGCGAAGCGAATTCGCGTCATCGAGGAGGAAGCTAAGGAGGAATCAGTTCGTAAAAGCCAAAAAATCGTCGCCTTGGCTATCGAGAGATTGGCCGGCGACTTCGTTGCAGAGCGGTCAGTGACGGTGTTTCCGCTACCGAACGATGAGCTGAAAGGCAAAATCATCGGTCGCGAAGGTCGTAACATTCGAGCCCTGGAAGCGGCGACCGGGATCGATCTCATTGTCGATGATACTCCCGAGACAGTCGTTATTTCGGGACACAATCCAATCCGACGCGAGATTGCACGCTTGTCATTGGAGAAACTCGTGTCCGATGGACGTATTCACCCCGGCCGGATTGAAGAAGTGGTGCGGAAATCGGAGCAGGAGATCGAGGAGGCGATTAAAGAAGCCGGTCAAAAAGCCATCTTTGACGTGGGAGTCCACGGGGTCCACCCTGAGATCGTCAAGTTGCTGGGACGGCTGAAATATCGTTATAGCTACGCGCAAAATGTG
>Ga0209375_1000877_pt1:0-7500 | contig 24090 bp, 15 predicted proteins | sample GraSoiAngelo_131_FD_185888 | JGI IMG/M metagenome (GOLD analysis project Ga0209375, IMG submission 185888) | Grasslands soil microbial communities from the Angelo Coastal Reserve, California, USA - 14_0929_02_30cm (SPAdes) (version 2) | ecosystem: Environmental > Terrestrial > Soil >... | reverse complement strand
AAAACCCAATAAATGAGCGTCAGACAAAGCAGACCGAGCAGCTGGGTACCTTGCGGCTCGAGACCGATGTCCGGCTGTCGAAACCAGAGGTAAGCCCAGACGGCAACACCCAAAATGCCCCCAAACCAACGGCTGATGGACGATTTTTGATAGAAGTGCGAAAGCAAAGAGGCCAGACTCGAGCCGATCTGATTTGTTTCAGAGGGCTGATCCGGTCCGTGCGGCTCGTCAATCCTGCCCGCCGTATCGGAGGCTTCCTGCTCCGCGAGATTCAGCGCGCTGCGCAGGCAATGGAGCGCCTGCTCGTACTCTCCTTTTCGCACCAGGGAGTCCGCCATAGATTGGTAGCGGGTGATAGCTTCGACACTCACAGCTCCGGAGATTCTTTGAGCCAGGACCTCTCTGTATACCCCCACCGCTCCGCGTAGGTCGCCGAGATGTGCGAGCGCGGTTACTTTGATGTGGATCAGTTGCGGGTCTGCGAACCAATGTTCGGTCGGCATCCGATCGATCGCGTTTTTGACGAACAGGGCGGCGCCATCGAGCAGTTTCTCTTGCTGGGCGAGGAGTAGCTCAGTCGCGTGGCTCCAATCTTGTGCCTCCAGCGAGTGGTCAACGGCTTGCTCGAAGTCGCCCAAGGCTTCGTAGTGCGCTGCGATTTGAGAATGCAGTTGCCGCGCCGTTTCCTTGCCTTCGACCTCAAATAGTTTCTCTCTAAGGAATTCACGGAAAAAGTCGCGGAGCTCGTATTTGTTTCCGTCCAGAATTCGAACGAAGGGGATCAAGCTTTTTTCCAAATCGGCCAGGAAAATTGTCGCCCCTTCGGTCTGGAGGAGTCGATCGGCGGTTTGCGGATCAACGCTGTTCAGCAGCGACGAGCGGCGAAAAAACCGCTGCTGCTCAGCGCTCCTGGAACTGTAAAACTCTTTGGCCAAAGCGGTGAAGGCCTCCTGCCCCTGGGAATACTGGTGGTCTAGGCGCGCGAGTCTTTTGCTCAAAGTTGCGCAAAAGTGGAGCAGCCAGGTGGGGTGTTTTTCGATGAGTTCGTCCCACGCGGCCCGGTTCAGCCGCCACACCGTGGTCTGTTTCACCGTAATCACGGTTGCGGCACGCGGCTCTCCTGATAGTAGCGCCATTTCGCCAAACCAGTCCTGCGGACCAAAAACCGCAATGGTTTCTTTGCGGCCGCCGGCGCTTTCAAGCACCACCTGAACGGCTCCGGATTGGATGAAGTAAAAAGAATCCCCTTGATCTCCCTGAGAGAAGACTGTGGCGCCGGCCGGAAAGGATTTCTCTTCCAGCTTCCCTAATATCTTCGCTATGTCCTCGCGTGAGAGGCCGGAGAAAAGTGGAATCGTCCTTAGCGTATCCGCAAGATCGGCCATGGGCTAGCGAATGACTCTATCCGCCTTATTGAGCGTTTCGGGAGCGATATTGAGCCCGATAATATTGGCTATTCTGAGATTGATCACAAGATCAAATTTGCTCGCCGATCGCACCGGAACATCGTTTGGCTTCGCCCCTTTAAGGAGCTTGTCAATGAGCTCTGCAGCCTGGCGCCCCATCTGCGCGTAGTTGGGGCCGTAAGTAGCCAGGCTACCTTTGGTTGCCCAATTCTCTTGATCAAACATCGTCGCCAATTTAAGTTTTTTTGCCCCGTCGAAAATTAAGTTCGCCTGGCTCTCGATCAAGTCGTCGGGAATCTGAAAGATCGCCCCGCCATCTCGGTCTTGTATTTTGTCCAAAGAACTCTTGAGTTCGTCGTCAGTTTTAACCCCATGCTCGGCCACTGTTAGCTGAATTTTGGTCGCTGCCTTCTGAACCGCGAGTAAATTGTCCATTGAGTATTTGCTATTGGAGTCGTAGAAGATATGGACCCTGCGGAGATTTGGCACGATCGCTTTCAAAATCTCCAGGCGTTGCTGGCTCATATTGGACGAGAAAGCCGCCACGCCAGTGACATTTTCGTCCGGGCGCTTCATGTTTTTGAGTAGGCCCATCGCCACGGGGTCGGCGGGATGGCGAAACACAATCGGAATCTGTCTGGTCGCTGCCTTGGCTGCTTCCGTCGCTCGGCTGCCCGTCGTGAAGATGACGTCGACCTTCTTGCTTACAAGATCCGCGGCCCCTGTCTTCAACGCGCTGCGGTCTCCCTTCGCATCCCGCAGCTCCACCACGAGATTGTTTCCCTCTATGTAGCCAAGATCTTTAAGCCCGTCTTTGAGTCCTTTGATGGTCTGAGACTCACCCGGTGCGGACTCCGGAATGAGAATTCCGATCCGAGAAATCCGCGAAGCCGCCGCTGCACAAAGTCGTGATGGAATCGCGCAGTATAACGTCGTCGCCGCAAAAAACATGATGAAGATTTTTCTGGTCATCGCTTTAGCTCGCAACTGATCTCAATGAAATTTTGCATCACCCATACATCTTTTTTAGACCTTCCGCTAGTGCAACGAGCCCATCGGAGAGTGGTGTAGAGGTGGGCAACTTATCTTGATTTTACGATATTAAACGCCGGCAACGGTCGTGAAAAACCTTTTAGCTGGAATTCTCCCAGCGTCTCAACGTCGACAAGCTCTTCGATCTTGCTCAAAGTTTTTCGATCGATGAGAATTTGTCCGCCCTTGGCTTCGCCGCAGAGCCGGGCGGCAAGATTGGTGACGTTGCCGATGGCGTCATAATCCATTCGGCCCTCGAACCCGATATTGCCGATGGTGGCGTAACCCGCGGCCAAGCCGATACCCAAATCCAGATCGTAGCCGTTCTTAAGCCAACCCTTCCGCAATTCTTGCACTCGATCTTGCATCTCGATGGCCATCCGCACACCCTTCTCAGTGTGATCGGCACAGGGAATCGGATCGTTAAAGAAAATCATGATCCCATCGCCGGCAAACCGCACCAGGGTTCCGTCGAACTGGAATATCAACCTGCCCATTTCCGCATGATAGCCGCGCAAGACTTCCATCACTTCCTCGGGCTCCGTACTATCTGAGAAAGCCGTGAAGCCTCGCAGGTCGAGAAAAACGACGGTGATTTCGCGCCGGTGACTCTTAAAGAGATTCTTGTCGTCTCCCAATATGGTTTCGGCGATTTGCGGTGACAGGTAGCGTTTGAGCCGATTCATGCGCTGGATTTCTTCGACCTGCTGCTTCACCGTGTCGGCGAGATTGCGATTCCATTCCTCCAGCGTGTCATGCATCTCTTTGATGCGCATCATGGCCCGGACGCGCGCCAGAAGCTCGATGGAATCAAACGGTTTGATCACGTAATCGTCGGCGCCGGCGTCGAGGCCCCGGACCTTGTCTTCCTGAGTCGCTTTCGCCGTGAGAAGAATCACCGGAATGCCCTTGTGTTGATCGTCTCCCCGGAGCCGTTTGAGAACTTCCAGCCCATTCATCTTGGGCATCATGTAGTCGAGCAGGATTAAGTCCGGCTGAAACGACGGAACTTTCGCCAATGCCTCCGTACCATCATTAGCCTTTTCGATCACGTAACCCTGATCCGATAATTCCTGCTCCAAAAGATCCAGATTAAACGGTTCGTCGTCGACGATCAGAATTTTGTTGGACATAGGCTCACCTATTTTAGATTTTGGATTTGCGATACCAGAATCATCTTTTGCCAACAGACGACCGCAGTCTTCAGTTATCTGAATGCCGAGCACTGAGAGCTATCAAGCGACTCTCAATCTTCATGGCTTGGTCCTTGCCATCGGGAGATTTTCAAACTCATCGAGTGCAAAGAAATCATCCTTAAGCATATTTTCTTGGATCTGCCGGTAGAGATCCGTCAGATCCCGGCGGCTCACATCCCTTATGTCCGCAACTGTCTTTTTCAAAATCGCCTTTGCTTGGGGTGGAAGCGTCTCGGGAACCTCGGGAATCTGTCCAGGGAGGCCGGAATCAAGAAGGAATATAACGTCGCTTAGCCGATAGAGATATGAAATCAGGGTTTGATTGTCACCAAATGGCCCTTTATAGACGAGCTGATGCGAGGCATCGGCCCATAATGTGCCTCGATAGGTATGAATCTGAATTTCGACTGGTCGGTCCTCCACCCATGCAAGATAGTGAAGTGCGCGATAGCGACTTTCGCGCACTTCCCTAAGGAGATCTTCCTTCTCGCGGATCACAAATTGATTTTCGATGTTTTGGGTGACAAGCGGCAAGGCGGCGTAGTTCGGGATAATGAGCCGGGTCCCGGCAATATCTGTCAGCTGTGAGAAGCAGAAGTATTTCTTGCGAGCAATCTTTTCCTGAATGCTTGCCGCAGCTTTCAGACGTCCGATCACCTGAAACGGCGGATTTCCGTGGGCGGCCCGCAGCGCCTCCAAAGCCTGCTTCCAGGCCGATGAGTGTTTTTGTCGATAGGTCTCGACAAACTCGGCCTGTTGGCCCGGGCCCAGACGCTCATATTCCGCAACCGAATAATCGCCGACCTTGCAGGCTTGCTGAGCTCGGTTCGGCTTTATAGGTTGGGCTTCGGCGGACGAGCAAAGCGCTAAGAGCAAAGCGCAAAAGAAAATGGGAAATTTCGGATTGCGGATTGCGGATTGCGAGACCCCGGAGCTGGAACTCAAAAATCGAATTTTCATGTTCGTTTTTTCCTCAATTTCGAAATTCGAAATGCGTCTACTTGATCACCTTAACTGCCCGCTGGACGATCTCAGGCGGAATTGTGACGCCGATCTGATCAGCGGTTTTGAGGTTGATCGACAGATCAAATTTCATCGATTGCAACAGAGTCAGATCGGCGGGCTTGGCGCCTCTGAGAATTTGATCGACGTATTCGGCGGCGCGCCGGGATAAGTCCGGCAAATTGACGCCGTAGCTCATCAGTCCCCCGGCTTCGACAAAGTTCGTGCGATCGTACACCGCCGGCAGCCGGTTCTTTATGGCCGATTGTGCAATCTGCGAGACGTGACTGTTGAACAGGGCGTCGGTCATCACGAAGAGAGCATTGGCGCCACCTTTGGCGGCCACTCCAACCGCGCCGTCCAGCTCGTTTGCGTTGTGTGCTTTGACTGATTGAAACCTCAGACCCAAAGCCCGGGCGCCAAGCTCGGCATCTCTAAGGCGCTGGTCGTGGCCGGGAGTTTTCGGATTAGAGAGCGAAGCCACCCCAGTCGCCTTGGGAAGGATTTCCTTGATGAGTTTTAGCCGCGCCCCAAAAAAATCGGCGGACATTCTCGCTACGCCGGTGACGTTACCTCCCGGGTACATAAAACTTTTAATGAGCCCAGCCTCAACGAGATCGCCGGCGCCCGCCACCACGATCGGAATGGTGCTGGTGGCTTTCTTGGCGGCAACGGCCACGGCGGTGCCGCCGACGACGATGACGTCGGGCTTTTCCTCGACCAGCTCACGGGCGAGTTGAGGCAACCGGTCCACTTTTCCTTCAGCGTACTTGTACTCCATGACGATGTTCTTACCCTCCTCGTAGCCAAGTTCGCGCAGACGTTGGCGCAGGGCTTCGTCGCGTGGGGCGTTCACGGATGGTGTGCTCGAAACAAGGTTGCCGATCTTCCAAACTTTTCCCGGAGGCTCCGCTGCAAACGCGGGGAAAAAAGGGATAAGCACAGCTACCAGTGCAAACAAGACGATCTGTCTTTTCATTCCTGTCTCCTTGTCTATCGTCGTTTTGGTTGCATTTACCTGATTACCTTATCCGCGCGCAACAGCATCCAGGTGGTATCGTGAGGCCGATCTGCTTCGCCGTCTTTATTTTTTTCCCAGATTGAGTGGTTCTCCGAGCCAAAATCGAAAATCGGCAATCTAAAATGATTTCATCGCCTCATCTACTAGACTGTTGTCGTAAAACTGTTTGGCGTCGGCCTGCTTGGCCTTGGGGTGTTCGATAAATTTCAGTGCATTCGCCATCTCCTTCTCGGTGACTTTGAGCGTGCTGGAGAAAGCGGATTTGTAAAATTCAAAGCTGCCTTGCAACAGCGCATCATCGCTAACTCTGGTATATTTTCCGAGCGCTCTCTTACTCACCATTGCATTGTCCCTCGCGAGCTGTTGTCCTTCATTGAGCGCGCGTAAAAAGTCTATTGCGACCTTGCGATTCTTGGCGTCCCTTACCCACGATTCCCGCGCAGCAATCACAGCCGTAGGAAACAAACCATATTCGGTATCCGAAGGCCGGAAGAGCAGGTTAAAACCTGCTTTCTTGGCTGTCAGGCCAAAAGGGTATCCGATCATCGCCACGTCCACCCTGCCACCCATTAGTGCAGCCATTGACTCGCCGACGCCGCCGTTTTGGATAAAAACCACCTCGCTCGGTTTAATACCAGCCGCCTCCAGCATCGACAACCCTGCGAAATGACTCGATGCGCCAAAACGGGTTACGCCGACTCTCTTCCCTCTAACGTCGCTAATAGATTTAATTTCAGGCTTGGCCCAACCGTCGATAGTCAGAACTGGCAACGGCGATGCAATCGCGATCAGATCACTCCCTGCGAGACGGCTCGAGATGACAGCGCCTCCCCCCGTATAGCCAATGGGAAATTCGCCAGCGAGAATCGCGGAATTAATCAGCGGCGAACCGCCCATAAATATGCCGGACACCTCGAAGCCATATTTTTGAAAAATGTTTTCTTCCACAGCTATGAAAAATGGAAGCGATGCGCCAGCAATAGGGGTATAGCCAACCGTCAGCCGGTGTAAATCTCTTTGCGCTGCCTGTGCGCGGACGTTGAGAAACGTTGTGGTGATCAAGAAGATTGCGAGCCAGCAGCGTGTATTTTTTACTTTCATGGTATTCCTCCTGTCGGATGAAGACCTGACTAAAAGACCGTGTCTGTTGGTTTCGTTGCCAATCGAAAACCTGTGGTGAGCAGCGTCGAACCATCGGCAATCTAAAATCGAAAATCATCTAATCACCTTATCCGCCCGGTACAAAACCGACTGCGGAATCGTCAGGCCAATCTGCTTGGCGGTTTTGAGATTTATCACGAACTCAAACTTCGTCGGCTGTTCCACAGGGAGATCGGCCGGCTTCGTGCCTTTTAAAATTTTGTCTACATAAGTGGCCGCGCGCCGAAACAGATCAGTGTAGTTCGGCCCATAGGACATGAGTCCACCTGCATCCAAGCGCCCACTCTCACCCCACATCGTGGGCAATCGGTTCTTTGTCGCGAGCTCCGCGATCAGCTTTCGGTGCGTATTAGTAACTGCGCTCTGGAGTACGAGGAGAGCTCCGGCGTGCTTTCTCATCCCAGCTTTGAATGCGCTTTCGAAATCGTTGGGGCTCCGTACTTCGATGGAGTGCAGTTTTATCCCTAGGACATGTGCTGCCCCCTGGACTTCTTTTAATTCAACGAGCTTGGAGGCGTCTCCCGGATCCAGAAGCACTGCTATGCGCGATGCCTTCGGAAACGTCTCCTTAACCAGTTCGAGCCGCTTGCCAGCTAAATCCGAAGAAATTGCGGTGAGCCCTGTAATATTCCCACCTGGCCGTGCCAGACTTGCGATAAATCCGCTGCCAACAGGATCAAGG
>Ga0209375_1000874_pt1 | contig 24118 bp, 24 predicted proteins | sample GraSoiAngelo_131_FD_185888 | JGI IMG/M metagenome (GOLD analysis project Ga0209375, IMG submission 185888) | Grasslands soil microbial communities from the Angelo Coastal Reserve, California, USA - 14_0929_02_30cm (SPAdes) (version 2) | ecosystem: Environmental > Terrestrial > Soil > Grasslands ... | reverse complement strand
GTGGTCACCGCGCGCGAGGCCGTCGGCGCCGGCGGCATCATCAGCATCGTTGCCGACACCGTGCAGGTGGACGAGGCCGGGCGCCGCGCCGCCGGCCTGCCGGCCGCGGGTGACTACGTCCGGCTGGCCGTCAGCGACACCGGGCGTCGGACGAGCGAGACCGCCGGCTCACGCGTTTTTCCGGGCGGCTACGGCCTGGCGACCGTCCACGACATCGTCACGCGCAATGGAGGCGCCGTCAGCGTGACGAGCGGCCCCGGCGCCGGTTCGACGTTCGAAGTGTACCTTCCGCGGCTCGACAACGCCGTCCTGGAGAGACCCCTCATGCCCGACGTCGATCTCCACCACGGGAGCGAGACCGTGCTCGTCGTAGAGAACGAGGAGCCGGTGCGCGAGATGATCGTCGACGTGTTGAGCCTGCACGGCTACACCGCGCTGGCGGCCGGCGACGGGGAGGAAGCGCTCCGCGTCGCGGCCAGCCATCACGGCGCGCTCGATCTGATCATCGTCGACGTCGTGATGCCGGGCATCAGCGGCGAGGCGCTCGCCCAGCGGCTCACGGCCGGACGGCCGGGAACCCGTGTCCTCTACATCTCCGGCTACACCGACGATCTGATCCGGCAACACGGGTTCACGCTGGCGTCAGGCCACTTCTTGCAGAAGCCCTTCAGCGTGGACGACCTGGCGCGGAAGGTCCGCGAGGTGCTGCGCGGCCGAGTCGCGTGACGAGCGGGATGGTTACCGGTTCAGGGCGCGGCGGGCGAAGCCGAGCAGCCCCTGCGGGACGAAGATCACCATCAGGGTGAAGATGACGCCGACGGGGATCAGGTAGAACTCCGTCCAGAAGCGCGAGAAGGTCTCGCGCAGGATCAGGAAGAACGCGGCGCCCGCGATCGGCCCCACCAGCGTGCCCATTCCCCCGAGCACGTTGAAGATCACGACCTCGCCCGAGATCAGGAAGAACACGAAGTCCGGCGCCGCGAACTTGTTCTGGACGGCGTAGAGCACGCCGGCCAGCCCGGCGAAGACCCCCGACAGCATCACGGCCACGATCTTGTAGCGCTCCACCGCGTAGCCGATGGCGCGCGTGCGCGGCTCGTTCTCGCGGATCGACTGCAGCACCATGCCGAAGGGCGATTGCGTGATGCGGCGCAGCAGCAGGTACGAGATGGTCACGATGGCGACCACGAACCAGTGCAGCGTCACGGGCGTGAACGGGATCGCGAACAGGCCGGGCACGCCGAGCGCGGGCTGGCGGAAGGTGAGGCCGTTCTCGCCGCCGGTGACCTCCGTCCACGTGAAGATGATGACGTAGAAGATCTGGGAGAAGACGAGCGTGGTGATGGCGAAGTAGATGTCACGCAGCCGCGTGGAGAAGTACGCCACGAAGGCCGCGACCACCGCGGCCGCCACCAGGCCATAGGCCAGCGCGAGCCAGAGGTTCGGCGGCCGCACGGTGAGCAGCGCGGCCGCCGCGCCGTACATCCCGAGGCCGAAGAACGCCGAGTGACCGAACGAGACCATGCCCGTGTAGCCGATCAGGATGTCCGACGACATGGCGAGGAGACCCCAGATCAGGATCTCGGTCGTGAACCGTCGCCAGAACTCCGGCAGCACCAGGGGCGCCACGAAGAGGAGGGCCAGCACGACGGCGAAGCCGATCCAGTAGCCTCTATTGTCCGTGCGTGCGGCCGGCATCGGGCTATTTGGGCGTGGGGACGAAGAGGCCGGTCGGCCGGACCAGGAGCGTCACGATGAGGGCGATGAAGGCGACGATGACGGCCTGCGCCGGGCTCACGATCAGCGAGGCGTAGGCTTCGAGCAGGCTGATGAAGATGGAGGCGAGGATCGACCCGGCGAGGTTCCCCATGCCGCCGACGACGACCACGACGAAGGCCTTCAACACCCAGTCGGCGCCCATCGCGTGGGTGACGCCGACGAGGGGCCCGAAGAGCACACCGCTCGCCGCCGCCATCGAGGCGCCGATCGCGAACACGACCGTGTGGACGATGGGCACGGGGATCCCCATGGCCGCGGCCATGACGCGGTCCTGGGTCGTGGCGCGGATCCAGATCCCGTACTTTCCGTACTTGAGGAACGCCCACAGGGCACCGATGATCGCCGCCGAGAGCAGCGCCATGACGATCCGGTAGTACGGGTACTCGAGATAGAAGAAGCGGAAGTGGCTCGTGAGGGGCTCGGTGAGCTTGCGGGGGACCGGTCCGAACTGCCACAGCGCGTAGTTCTGGAGCACCAGCGAGATGCCGAAGGTGCCGAGGATCGTGTAGAGCGGGTCGCGGCCGAGCAGGGGGCGCAGCGCGACGACCTGGAGCGCGGCGGACAGCACCGCAATCGTCACCGCGGCAGCGAGTAAGGCCACCCAGAAGTTGCCGGTCACCGCCAGCCATATGACGCCCGCGTAGGCGCCAAGCATGAACAGCTCGCCATGCGCGAAGTTGACCACGTCCATGATCCCGAAAATCAGCGTCAGCCCCGATGCCACCAGGGCCAGGATCAAGCCGTTGACGACCCCGTTGAGCGTCTGGATGAGGAAGGCGTCCATGCGGCTAAAAACCTCCCCGAGTCTCTCGAGGAGCGCCACGGCTTTGCCGGGGCGCTCTGAGCGTCTGGGGGGTTTGGGGGGCCATGTCGGGGTCCCCCATCATTAAATCCCCAGGTACTGATGGATGACGGCGTGGTCGGCGCGCAGCTCGGCGGCCGGCGCGTGGTGGCGGACGACGCCCTTCTCCATGATGTAGACCCGGTTGCTGACCTCGAGCGTCAGCGGCACGTTCTGCTCCACGAGGAGGATGGCCACGCCCTCGCCGTGGAGCACCCGGATGATCTCGTGGATCTGTCCCACCATGCGCGGCATCAGCCCTTCAGTCGGCTCGTCGAGGAGGATGACCTTCGGCTCGAGCATCATGGCCCGCGCGATGGCGAGCATCTGCTGCTCGCCGCCCGACAGCGTGCCGCCCGCCTGGTGCCGCCGCTCGCGGAGCACGGGAAAGTTCACGTAGATCTTCTCGAGGAGCGCCTCACGCCGCGCGTCGGTGACGCCCTGGCGGTCCAGGCCCGTGCGCAGGTTTTCCAGCACGGTGAGCAACCGGAAAATGCGTCGGTCCTCGGGGACGTAGCCGATGCCGATGCGCGCCACGCGATACGGCGGCATCCCGCCCACGTCGTGGTTCTCGAACACGACGCGCCCCTGGGCAGGGCGGACGATGCCCATGATGGTCTTGAGCGTCGTCGACTTGCCGACGCCGTTGCGCCCGAGCAGGCCGACGACCTCGCCGGGTCCGACCTCGATGGACACACCGTGCAGGACGTGAGACTTGCCGTAGTAGGTGTGGACGTCGTGGAGGGCGAGCATCAGGTCTTGAGATAGACCTCCTGCACGCGGGGATTGGCCTGGATCTGCGCCGGCGTGCCCTCGGCCAGCACCTCGCCGTAGTGGAGCACGGTGATCGTCTGGGCCAGCCCCATCACCACCTCCATGTCGTGCTCCACGATGAGGATGGTGAGGTTCGCGGCGATCCGGCGGATCAGCTCGACGCTCGCGTGGGTCTCGGCGACGCTCATGCCCGCCGTGGGCTCGTCCAGGCACAGGAGCTTCGGCTCCGTGGCCAGCGCGATGGCGATCTCGAGATTGCGTTGCGCGCCATGCGACAGGTTCACCGCCAGTTCGTCCGCTTCGCCGTCGAGGCCGACGGAAGCCAGCACCGCATGGGATTTGTCGATGACGTCCCGGTACGCGCGATGGTGACGGAGCATGCTCCAGTTGTGATGGCGGGACTGGGCGGCGATGCGGACGTTCTCCAGCACCGTCGCCCCCGGCAGGATGTTGGTGATCTGGTACGAGCGGGCGATGGCCTTGCGCGAGATCAGGTTCGGGGGCAGCCCGGCGATGTCCTCACCGGCGAACAGGATGCGTCCCGCGCTCGGCTTCAGCACGCCCGTGACGCAGTTGAAGAACGTCGACTTGCCCGCGCCGTTGGGCCCGATGATGGCGCGCACCTCGCCGGCGGGGACGGCGATGCTGACGTCGTTGAGCGCCGTCAGGCCTCCGAACCGCATGGAGAGCCCTTCGGTGCTGAGGAGGGGCGCAGCCCCCGCCCCGTCGCCCGGAACGGGGGCCGCCCGATGGATCTGCCCCGCGGTCACGCTAGGCGAACTTGCACGCGGGCGGCACGATCGTCTTCTCTTTCGCGATCGTCTCGATGATGTGGTGCTTGCCGTTCTTGATGTCGAAGATGAACTCGCGGACGAACGCCTGGTGGTCCTCTTTCCGCATGGTCTTGTCGCCCTGCGGGAAGTCGTCGCCTTCCTTCATCTCCAGGCCCTCGAGGGCTTCGATGAGCTTCATCGTGTCCTCGTGGCCTCGGAAGCCGCTCTTCTGCATGCCGATCTTGAGCGCGTTCATCGCCTCGAAGTTCGACTGCACGTAGCGATCAGGCAGGGGGCCCGACGGGTCGATCTTCTTGAGCGCCGCCACCGACTCGTCGAAGAACTTCTTGTGTGCCGGCGTGTTCAGCGGCGGGTCGAGCACGGGGACGTACCGGTTGATGCCGACGAATCCCTCGATCTTCTGGCCGAGGGCGGGCAGATGGGTCGACTCCGCGATCGCGCCGTCGCCCGCGAACTTGTACTTCTTGGTCAGGCCGAGGTCGTAGGCCTGGCTGGCCATGACGATCCCGTTCGCGCCGAAGAAGATGCCGAACAGCCCGTCGAAGTTGCCCGTGATCTTCGAGAGGAACGCCGTCATGTCCGCGGTCCCGAGCGGAATGCCGGTGCCGCCGACGACCTCGCCCCCGGCCTTCTTGATCTGCTCGACGTAGGCGTCACGGGTGGACTGGCCCCAGGCGTAGTCGAGATACGCGATGTGCCACTTCTTGCCCATCTTGTTGACCAGATAAGGCGCGAAGGCCACGGCCTGGGCGGGCGCGTAGTCGAAGGGCCGGAACACGTAGCGGCTGCACTTGGTCGTGGTGATGGTCGTGTCGAGACAGACGCCGATCATCCAGACGGTCTTGTGCTCCTCGAAGACCGGCATGCAGGCCAGACACACGTTGGAGAGATAGCCGCCCTCGGCGAGGTCGACCTTGTCCTCGACGACGAGCTTCTCGGCCTTGCGCCGGCCCACGTCCGGCTTCGACTCGTAGTCGGCGATCACCAGCTCGACCGGGCGGCCGTTGATCCCGCCCGACTTGTTGATGCGTTCGGCCGCCACTTGGGTGCCGACCAGCGCCGTCTTGCCGCCGGCGGCGGCGACGCCGCTGAGCGGCTGGAGAACGCCGATCTTGTACGGCTTGGCCTGGCCGAACGCTTCGCGCCAGGGCGGCGGTACCAGCATGGCGGCGCCGACGGCGCCCGCCGCGGCGGCGGACAGACTGAGGAACCGGCGCCGGGTGGTCTTGCCACGCCACCACAAATCCCTTGCCCAGGGCTCGTCCTGCCAGCGTTCAGCCATCGATCGTCCTCCTCTGAGGTGCCCGCGCGCGGGGCAATGGGAGTGCCGTGAAAAGTGTCTCTATCTACCCTAACTTGCGGAACGCCGCAAGAGGTCCCGGCGCCTCGGCCCGCGTTACCGCGTCAGCCCGGAGGCTTCGAGCGCGCGCGCGATCGCCTGGCGCTCGGCGTGACTCACCGGTGTGAGCGGCGGACGCACGTGAGCGGCCGGGATCCGGCCGAGGATGACGAGCGCCTCCTTCATCCGGTTGTGCATGTCGACGAACGGCGGCGCGTAGAACACGGCGACGAGCGGGTCGAGCCGGTCGTTGATCCGCCGCGCGCCCTCGACGTCACCCTTCTGGCACGCCTCGAACAGCTCGGCCTGGAGATCGGCCGTCACGCTGCCCATGCCCGAGATGGCGCCATCGGCCCCAAGCAGGAAGCTCGCCATCAGCGACATCGTGAACGCCGACAGCATCGCGACGGGCCGCCCGGTCGCGCGCAGCGCGCGCAGGTTCTTCTCGAAGGCGACGATCTCGTTCGACCAGTCCTTCACGCCGACCACGTGTGGAAGCTGGGCCAGCCGCGCCAGCGTCTCGGGCGCGTAGCCGATGCCCGACGCCGGCGGGAATTCGAAGACGATGATCGGGACGTCCGCCTTCTCGGCGATCTCGCTGAAGTGACGGACGACCATGTCCGGCTTGAGCTGGGCGCCCCACATGAAGAGCGTCGGCGGGAAGACCAGCACGGCGGCGGCGCCGAGAGCTTTGGCGTCGCGCGCCAGCTCAACGGCCTCGGCCGTGCCGTCCGAGTAGACGCCGGCCACGATCGGGCAGGCCGAGCCGACCTCGTCGAGCGCCACCGCGAGCGACCGCTTCCGCTCGTCGCGGCTCAGCGACGAGACCTCGGCGGCGTGGCCGTTGGCGACGATGCCGGTGACGCCGCGGGTGTCGGCGAGCCAGCGCAGATGCGCGCGGTAGGCCGGCTCGTCGATCGAGAGGTCGGCCTTGAAGGGCAGAATGTTGGCGGGCATCACACCCGAGAACGTCACCATGCGGTCACCTCACTGGCGATGTCCTTGGAGGATACGACACGTCCGAAGGCCCGGCCAATGATGTCCAGCGTGGCCCGCTGGATCTCCGGCCAGAGCGTGGCGACGGCGTCCTCGGCCACCGTGACGCGGTACTCGCGGTTGAACGCACCGACGACGCTCGCCAGGACGCAGATGTCGGTCAGCGTGCCGGTGACGACCAGCGACGTCACGCCCCGCGCGCGGAGCGCCCCGTCGAGCGGCGTGCCGTGGAACCCGTCGTACCAGTGCTTGCGAACCACGAGCTCATCGGGCCGGGGCGCCAGCGCCGGGATCGTGTCGGCGCTCGGATGTCCCTCCAGGCAGTTCGAGGCAGCCCGAACCCGGTGTCGAAGTTCCGCACGCCGGCATACTACAGCGCGACGATCATCTGAGCCCGGCGAGGTACCAGCGAAGGAAGAAGTACTCGTTGTACGGCCGGTCGTCGGACAGCGTGGGAACGTCGGGCGCCGGCGCCATGAGCTGGCTGGGCACGAGCTCGTGGTCCAGCATCCGGCCCAATTGCGCTTCCGGCGTCGCACCGGGGCCCCATTCGATCATGTCCGCCCGCGCGCGTTCCGGTACGCGGGAGGCCAGCACGGCCGCCGACGGCAAGTCGATCGGCGTCATTCGCGCCAGGAAGTGCGCGCCCCAGCCCTCGACGGAGTTGAAGGCCCTCACGTACGGGAACGATTCTGTCAGCGCGCGCGTCATCGAGGCGATCGTCTGGGGATCGCGGCTGGGCACCCACTGCTGCAGGATGCCGTCGGAGCGCAGCCGTCGCTTGGCCACCGCGTAGAACTCACGAGAGTGGAGCAGACTCGACCCGGCCGCGGTGGGCGGCGGCGGCGGATCGATGGTGATCACGTCGTACTGGTCGGCCGAGCGTTCGAGGAACCGGCGGCCGTCGTCCACGACGATACGCGCCAGCGGCGAGCGCACGACGCTGGCGGCATCGGCGTGGAAGAAGCTGAAGAGCGTTGGGACACTCGGCACCAGCTCGACCGCAGTGGCCCGGACGCCCCAGGACACGAGCGAGCGGAACGTCGTCCCCATCCCCAGCGCCACGACGATCGCATCCCGAGGCGGCCGGTCGAGCGCGGCGAGAGGCAGATGGGCCATCATCTTCGTAATCGCCGACAGCGCTGCCATCCCTTGTCCGTTGACGAGCAGGTGCTTGTGCAGACCCGTGCCGGCCGCGACGACGGTGGCCGTGTGATCGCGGCGGACCTGGGCGTCCGGGAACTGCGTCTCGAAGCTGCGGCTCAGGGGCAGCAGGATGACGGAGGCGATCAGGGCGGCTCCAAACAGCGTGGCGGCGCGGACGCGGTCGAGCACGGCCACGGGCACCAGGCGCTGTGGCGCGATCACGGCGACGAGGCCCAGCGCGAAGAGCGGGAGCGAGAGTGCCACGAGTGACCAGCGCTCCCCCAGCCAGGGCAGCAGCCAGAAGCCGGCAAGTAGCGGGCCCAGGATGCATCCGATGACGTTCACCGCGTAGGCGCGGCCGGCCCGGTCGGGATCCGAGCCGGCGCGCCGATCGACGAGCATCGGCGTGACGAATCCGGCGCCGATGCAGAACGGCGCGATCCCCAGGACGAGGCAGATCTCGCCCGGCAGCGGCACGCGCGGATCCGTGGTCGCCATGGGCAGCAGTGCCGACAGCCCGAACAGCATCCAGATAGAAGCCGCCCACGCACTCGACTGGGCATCGCCTCGACCCTGCACCGAGCGGTAGAGACGCGATCCGACGAGCGTCGCCACGAGATAGACGCCCAGGATGCCGGCGAAGGTGTAGACGACGGTGCCGAGGTACGGCGTGAACTGACGGATCCACACCACCTCCAGGCCCATGCTGATCAGGCCCGTGAGGAACAGACAGGCCAGGGCCGCCGTCCGATCCGTCGGCGCGGCTGGCGCGGCGATCCGATCGCGCCTCGCCGTCGCACCGGGCGCCAGTGGCGCGTTCGCGGGCAACCCGAAGCTGAGGGCCAGGGCCGACGCCGCCAGGAGGCCGTTGAGCGAGGCCGCCACCAGGAGCGTGCCGCGGAAGCCGAAGAGCTCGATGAGGACGAGCGCCGAGCCGATCGTGCCGGCGGTGGCCCCGAGCACGTTGGCGACGTAGAGATAGCTGAAGGACTGTTTCGCGCGCTCGCCGAACAGGCTGCGCATGGCCGCCATCGCCAGAGGAAACGTGGCGCCCATCGCGATGCAGTACGGCAGGAGCGTCAGCGCGATCCACGCGCCGGAGGCCAGGTAATACGTGGAGGAGTCCCAGGCCACAGCGCGCTCGCCGAGCCATGCACGTCCCCAGCCGAGCTCTCCGGGCACCGCGATGCCCGACACGCCGATCACGGCCTCCACGGCGGCATACAGGCGCAGCGCTCGGCGTGGTGGGACGGCGCCGAGCCAGCGCGTGAGCCGCCCGGCCGCCCAGCTCCCGAGCGCGAGGCCCGCCATGAAGACGGAGAGCACGATGGACACGAACGGCGTGGTCACGCCGAAGCCCGCCATGGCCAGCCGCAGCCAGACAACCTCGTAGACGAGACTGCAGAACCCGGAGATGACGAAGAAGCCGAAGTACCAGGCCATCCAACTAACTTAGCGTGGGCACCGTCCGACTACCGAGAAACCCGTACGGCCCCCGTCGGGGGTCGGAGACTACTTGATGAGCTGATCCGCCCTTTGCAGCACCGACGGCGGGATCGTGAGTCCGAGCGCCTTCGCAGTCTTCAGATTGATGACCAGCTCGAACTGCGACAGCTGCTCGATCGCAAGGTCCGCAGGCCTGGCACCTCGTAAAAGCTTGTCGACGTAACCGGCGGCGCGTCGATACAAGGCCGCGTGGTTGGCCGAATAGCTCATCAGTCCGCCGGCTTCCGTCGCGTCTCTCGAGTCGAACATGGAGGGAAGTCGATACCGGGTGGCCAACTCGACGATCCGTCCCCGCTCGGCAAAGAAATACGGGCTGCCCAGAACCAACAGCGCCTTGACATCCTCGCGTTGCATCGTCGCGAAGGCAGAAGGGAGGTCGCTCAGGCTCCGGACACCGACCGGCCGGACCTGAATACGCAGACTCCGCGCCGCATCTTCCACGGTCTTGAGTTTGGCGGAGTGCGAGGGTGTGCGGATGTCCCACAGGATGGCGATGCGGTCGAAGCCGGTCCCCGCCTCGCTGAGCAGTTCCAGGGCTCTCGGACCGGCGCCCGTCGTCAGCAAGACGACCCCCGTGACGTTGTCACGGCGACCGTTGAGCAGCATGTCGAAGAAGAAGTCGGACCGATTCGGATCGCTCGTCGCGGACATCACGATCGGGATCGCGTTCGTCGATTGCTGAGCGCCGCGAGTGGCCCGGCCGCCACACGTCACGATGACGTCGACGTTGAGACGGATCAGTCCTGCCGCGCCCTCGGCCAGGGCGTCGTCGTTCTTCTCCGCGTCACGGTACTCGAGCACGACGTTCGACCCCGGCGTCCAGCCCAATCCCCCGAGGGCATGCTCGAATACATCGCGCGGCATCCCGCGAGCGCCCGAGAGACGGTGCGGGCACAGGATGCCGATCCGAGGAACGTGCCCTGACCGCTGGGCATCAGCGGCTCGTGGTCCGAGCAACGCGCCCAGACAAGCGATGAACGACCGTCTGGAGATCACCATGGCAAGGTAGGGTGTCTGGCACGCAGGGTCAAGGAAATGTCAGCGCAGCGCGGGGACGATCTCCCTGGCGATGACCTCGACCTGCTCCGGCTGGTAACGGTACGGGATGAGGATGATTCGATGCACGCCCGAGGCGACGTGGGCCCGCAGTTGCTCGACGCACTCGGCCACGCTGCCGCGGATCGCGTGCTCGATGGTGGACTCGCTCCACGCGGCCACGTCCCACTCGGTCTCTAGCCACTGGCGCATCGGCGCCTCGGTCTCGGCGCGTGATCGCCCGACGTAGATGGCGAGCTGATTGGTGCCCGTGAGCGTCTTCGGATCCCGGCCGGCCTCCCGCGCGAACGCCTCGATCTTTTCCCACGAGCGACGGTAGCTCTCCGGCGTGTAGAAGTACGTGAGCCAGCCGTCGCCCTTCGTCGCCGCCCGGCGCAACACCGCGTCGACGTAGCCACCGACGAGGATCGGCGGGCGTGGGCGCTGCACGGGCCGCGGGCGCATGACCGCCTCGCGCAGGTTGAGCTCGTCCTGTTTCACCGTCACGCGGTCCTCGGTCCAGAGCCGCGTGAGGATGTCGAGGTTCCGCTCGAAGAGACGGCCGCGCTGCTTGAAGGGCACGCCGACGGCGTCGAACTCGCGCGCGTACCAGCCGGCCGCGGCGCCCAGGATCAGCCGGCCGCCCGAGATCACGTCGAGCGTCCCGAGCGCCTTGGCCGCGACCGTCGGGTTGCGCAGTGGCAGCACGAGGATGCCGGTGCCGAGCTTGATGCGCGTGGTGCGGGCGGCGATGGCGGTGAGAATTCCCACGGCATCGAGAATCGGGAACGACGGCTCGACACCGAGGATGACGTGATCCCACGCCCACAGCGACTCGAAGCCGAGCGCTTCGGCGCGCTCCGCGTAACGGAGGATGGCGGACACGTCGGGAGTCTCGGTGGGCCCGACGAAGTTCTTGATCGCCAGTCCCCAGTCCATCTCAGTTGAGCACCTGCTGGAGGGTCACGCCCTCGACCGGCCCCAGATCGAGGCCCAGCGACGCGGTGATCGTGGGCGCCACGTCGCGGCTCCGGATCGTGGGAAGCCGGACGCCCCGCTTGATGTCGGGGCCGGCGGCGAGGAAGAACGCCGCGTTGTCCGCATAGATCGGGCGCTGGCCGTGGGTGCCGGCGAACTTCGGCGGACCGTGCTCGTCGTCGCCGGCGGCATCGTCGCCGAAGGCGTAGCCGGGCGCCGCCTCGAACATCACGTCGGCCACCTGACGATGATCCTCGGGTGTCGGAAGGCCGAGCGTTGCGTACTGAGCCGCTGGCCACATCCCACTCACACCTTCCATCGTTTCGATCTCGCGGGCGAGCCGGGTCACGGCGCCGACGTCACCATCGAGACGATAGAGCGCCCCGGCGCCGTGGTTCATCACGAAGCGCGCCTCGCCGGTGATCTTCCCCGCCTCGACGCGGAGGGCGCCGAGCCGGCGAAGGCGAACGTTGGGTCGGATCTCGCGCGTCGATGGCAGGAACCCGTGATCGGACAGGACGAAGACGGTGGTGTGGTCGAGAGCGCCGGCGGGCAGCGCGCCGAGCAACCGCCCGATCAGGCCGTCCACGTATTCGAGGGCCCAGTAGGCCTCGGGGGAGCGAGGTCCGTGCAGATGCTGCAGGCTGTCCACGCACAGGAAGTGGAGCAGCAGCAGATCGGGCTCGTGACGGCGGACGACGTGCGCCGCGACGCTGCCCACCATCTCGTCCTTGTAGAGGCGCTTCGGAAGCTGGGCCCACTCGCCCTGGAGGTGCAACGGGTAGCCGAGCTCCCGCAGCTCGTCCCACACGGCGCGCGCCGTCTGAGTCTCGAAGACGCGCTGGTCCTTGAAGAAGGGGAGGTTGAAGTCGAGCGTCTTCGCGTTGCGCGTCGCCGGCCAGTCGATGGCGGCCGTGCGCAGGCCGGCGTCGTGGGCGCGGTCGTAGACCGTCGGCACGCGGAGCAGATCGGGGGCGTCGTACACCGGATCGCCCGTGAGGTCCTCGGGCGCGCCCGTGCGGCGGTTCAGGACGTGATTGGCCACGACGCCGTGAGCGCGCGGGCTCACCCCGGTCACGAGGCTCACGTGGGTCGGCCACGTGGTGCTCGGGAACACCGTCTCCACACCCGCGGCAACGGCGCCACGCTCGGCGAGCCGGCGCAGCGTCGGCATGCGGGCCTGGGGGTCATTCCAGTAGAACGCGGCGAGGCCGTCGATACTGATGACGATGATGCGGTGGCCGTGCATCTAGCTCAGGAAGCGACGGTCGGGATCGAGCGCGCGGAGCATCTGGAGCTCGTCCGGTGTCGGCGGCGCCGTGATGCCGACGGGGTCGGCGGTGAGCAGCTCGAACCCGGTGTTCGCGCGCACCGTCTCGAGCGTCACCTCGTGATGCAACGCCTCCACCCGCATCCGGCGCGTCTCGGGATCGAAGCCGAAGACCCCGAGCGTGGTGACGACGCGCGAGACGCCGCCGAAGATGAGCCCGGCCTTGGCGCGGCTGCCGTTGCCGTCGACCCACCCCGGGCTGGTGACGAAGTCGACGCGCGGGACGAAGCGGCGCTTCTCGTGGGCCGTGAGGATGATGACTTCCTTACACAGCGAGGCGATGTCGTTGGCGCCTCCCGTTCCTGGCAGCCGCACCTTGGGATGCCAGTAATCCGTGCCCAGCACGCTGGTGTTGATGTTGCCGTACTGGTCGATCTGGGCGCCCCCCATGAAGCCGTAATCGAGGAAGCCGCGCTGGGCGAAGAGAAAGGTGTCGGTGATGGCCGGCAGCATCTGGGCCTGGTGGGCGGCGCGCATCTCGTTGGTCGAGATGGGCAAGCGTCCAGGCTTGATGCGAGGCCCGATGATCCCGCCCTCGATGACCATCGTGAGCTGAGGGGCGTGCCGCTGCTGCGCCAGCGCCGCGGCCAGCAACGGCACCCCGACGCCGGCGAACACGGTGGTGTCGTTCTTGAGCTGCCGCGATCCCATGACGGCGAGGAGCTCGGACGGCGTGAACGTCACGTGAGCTCCCGGGCCAGGGCGTGCTGGCGGCGCAGCCGGTCGGGGCCGAACAGATCCAGATAGTCGACGAAGTTGGCCGGGGCGTAGACGTAGCGGTCGAGATAGTCGGTCACCGCGCGCGAGCCCTGAGCGTTGATCGCGGCCGTGTAGCCCTCGAAGTGATCGTAGTCGGCCTCGTAGAGCCCGTAGCACTCGTGAGGGAACGAGCCGAACGGCACCAGCGCCAGCGCGTCGACGAGGAAGCCGGGGATGATCGTGCGGTCCGGATGGCGGCGGATCTCCTCCTCGGGAACGATCTCCTCCGCCGTGACGAGCACCGTCGTCGCCGCCCGCGCGATGTCGGCGTCCATGTGCGGATAGCCGTCGATCTGGCAGTTGCCGAAACGGTCGGCGCGATGGACGTGCAGCAGGGCGACGTCGGGGAACAGGGCGGGCACCGCGCCGAGTACCTGACCGGTGAACGGGTCCTGCACCGTCTTCATGCCGCCGACGGGCACCAGGTCGGAGCCGAGCATCGTCAGCGTGGGCAAGAACGGCACACCCATCGCGGCGGCCCGGAAGCGCAGGCCGATGGCGAGGTGACTCCACTCCTCCAGCATGACCTTGGCGCTCTCGACGTACTCGCGCATGATCTTCGACACGCCCCACGGCAGGCCGATCGACATCCACGCCGTGATCACGCGCTCGACCGCGCCGGCCACCATCATGAACTCGCCCTCGGTGCACATGAGGTTGCGCACGAGGGTGAGGCCGTGCCGGCGCTGGCGCAGCACTTCGCGCACGAGCGCCATGGGCGTGCGCGAGAACAGGCAGCCGCCGGCGGCGATCACGTCGCCGTCCTGCACGCGCGCGGCCGCGTCCTCCACCGTGGTGAGCTTGTCGCCGGCCGACTTGGTCTTGGCCTCCAGGCGGCGTCGCGCGGCGACGAAGTCGTGGGCGGCCGGCTTCACGCGAGGATTTCCCAGCGCGCCTGGTAGCGGTCGAGGAAGGCCCGCGTCTTGGGATCCATCGGGTGCTCGCGCTCGGGCACCTCGACGTGCTTGTCCTCGCCGCAGAGTGGTGTCGTGAAGTAGCGCTGGCCGGTGTCGTTGGCCATCGTCACGATCGCCGAGAGCTCGGGGTGACGGCGCGCGAGCTTCAACGCCGCCGCCACGTTGCACCCGGAGGAGATGCCGCAGAAGATGCCTTCCTCGGCGGCGAGCCGGCGGGCCAGCGCCAGGCTCTCGGCGGTCGTCGTCGTGATCACGCCCGAGAGCAGCGAGACGTCGAGGTTATCGGGGATGAAGCCGTCGCCGATGCCTTCGATGCCGTGTGGGCCCCACGCGCGCCGGGCCAGGAGCGCGCACTCCTCGGGCTCGACCGCGTAGAGGCGCACGCGATCGTCACGCTCGCGCAGGTAGCGCCCGACCCCGGTGAGCGTCCCGCCCGAGCCTTGAGCGGCCACGAAGGCGCCGATGATGCCGCCACACTGCTCCCAGATCTCCGGCCCCGTCGTCTTTTGGTGCGTCTCGACGTTGTCGGCGTTCGAGAACTGGCCGGGCACCCAGTAGCCGGTGGGATCGCCGCCGCGGATCTCGTCGAGCCGCTTCAGCGAGAGATCCACGTCGCTCTCGCCGCCCGGCGTGAAGACGAGCATGGCGCCGTACGCGCGCATGATCTTCTTGCGCTCGTCGCTCATGCCCTCGGGCATGACGATCGTGCACGGATAGCCCTTCACCGCGGCGATGAACGCGCAGGCGATACCGGCGTTGCCGGTGGAGCACTCGAGCACGCGCATGCCGGGCTTGAGATCGCCGCGCGCCTCCGCGCGCTCGAACATGTGGAGATAGATCCGGTCCTTGAGGCTGCCGCTCGGACCGTACCATTCGAGCTTGAGGTAGATCGGCGGTACCACGTCGGCCGTCACGCGGCCGAGCTTGACGAGGGGCGTGCGCCCGATGGCCTCGCCGATGGAATGGAGCGCGCTACGGTAGGTATCCCAGAGGATCGGCACGGGAGCCGAATTGTACCCGCGTCAGTTGCGGCGGTCCAGGCGGAACACCATCTGCGTGGGGCGCACGAAGCGGAGCACGAGCACGAGCAACACGAGCACGAGCGCCATGTAGATCACGGCCATCGCGTCGACCGAGTAGATCGGCCTCATACCGGCGGCGAACACCGCATAGTAGAGGGCCACGACGAGCGTCTGAGAGCCGGCGCCCGACAGGAGGAACGTCAGCTCGAAGTTCGCGATCGTGGTGACGAGCACCAGGAGCCCGGCGGTGAGCAGGCCGGGCACCGCCAGCGGTACGATGACGCGGCGAAAGAGCTGGAAGCGCGTGGCCCCGTGAACGCGCGCGGCCCACTCGAGGTTCACGCTGATCTGCTCGAAGAACGGCAGCAGCACGAAGATGGCCAGCGGCAGCATGGGCACGAGGTTGGCCGCGATCACTCCCGCCACGGTGCCGCCGATGCGGTAGCGGTAGAGCGTCGTGGCCAGCGGGATGCCGTACGTCATCTGGGGAATGAGCAGCGGCAGGAAGAACAGGAGCAGGAGCGCGTTCTTCGCGCGGAAATCGTGCCGAGCGAGGAGATAGGCGGCCGGGAAGCCGAGCCCGAGCGCCAGTGCCGTCACCGACGCAGCGACCACCAGCGTCACCGTGAGGACCTGATCGAGCTGGAACTCGCGCCACGAGTACGCGTACCAGGCCGCCGTGAAGCCACCGGGCAGCGGCGTGGAGAACCAGCGCCGGGCGAACGAGGACACGACGACGTGACTGACGATGCCGACCAGGTTCAGCACGAAGCCGACGACGAAGAGGAAGACGGCGAGCCGCCAGATCCGGCCCATCAGCGCTTCCCCGCGCCCATGGTGGCCACGCCGGTGGCCGCCATCCGGCGGCGGATGACGAGGATCACGCCGAGGCCGACGAGCTGACAGGCACCCATCACCACGGCGATGGCGGAGGCCATCGCCATATCGGAGTGCTCGAAGGCCTGCTGATAGGCGGCAATGGCGATCGTGCGCGTCGCGCCCGCCGGCTGGCCGACGAGGACCGCCGACGGGAAGACGCCGAAGTTCATCACGAAGACCAGCGCGAACGCGATGGCAACGCCGGGCGCGATGAGCGGCCACATGACGCGTCGGAAGATCGCCCACGGCCCGGCCCCCAGGACGCGCGCCGCCGCCTCCAGCGCCGGATCGATGCCCGAGAGGTAGCCGAGCAACATCAGGAAGCAGAAGGGGAAGTGCTGGACGAGGAGCGCGATCATCACGCCCGTGTAGTTGTGAGTCAGCCGCGGCGGATCCGTGATGCCGATCGCCAGCAGCGCCTGATTGAGCCAGCCCTTGGGCCCGTAGAACCCGTTGATGCCTTCGGCCACGAGCACGGTGCCCAGCGCGATCGGCAGGACGAGCGCGGTCGTGATCGTGCGCTCCATCCACATGCCACGCCGCATGCGATAGGCCACGACCAGCGCGAGGAGCACGGTCAGCACGGTGTTCGGCACGGCGATCGACGCCGTCACCCAGATCGTGCGGGCCTGCCAGGGATCGAGGAGGAAGGCGAGGTAGTTCGCCAGCGAGAGCCCGCCGTCCTTGGCCTGGAGCGAGAGGATGACGCCGTACGCGAACGGGTAGACGAACATCACGAGGAGGTAGATCGCGGCCGGCAGCATGAGCGCCGGCACGCTCACGGGCTGTCCTCAGCGGGCAGCACGACCACGCGCTCGGGCGGCAGCCGCAAGCCGACCGCGGCGCCGACGCCGACCGGTTGCGCCACGCGCGCCATCACCGTCGTTCCGGAGTCGACGACGACCTCGACGTCGTGCTCACGTCCGAGGTACTCGGTGAGGCGGACGGTCCCGCGTACGACGTTGGGCCCTGCGAGCTCGGCCGTGAGCTCGATGTCTTCCGGCCGCACGGCGGCCACGGCGGCGGCGCCGGGAGCGAGCGGCGTCACCGGGCGGCCGGTGACCATCAGATCCTTGCCGCGGGCCAGCACGAGGTCACCGTCGCTGCGATCCACCGTCACCGGGAAGAAATTGCGATAGCCCATGAAGTCGGCGACGAAGCGTGTGCGGGGCCGGTCGTGGATCTCGGCTGGAACGCCGACCTGCATCACGCGGCCCTCGCGGAGCACGACGACGCGGTCGGAGAGCGACAGCGCCTCGGCCTGGTCGTGGGTGACGTAGATCGACGTGAGCCGGAGATCGGCGTGGAGCCGCTTGAGCTCGCTCCGCATCTCGAGGCGGAGCTTGGCGTCGAGGTTCGAGAGCGGCTCGTCGAGGAGCAGCACCCGCGGCTCGACGGCCAGCGCGCGGGCGATCGCCACCCGTTGCTGCTGGCCGCCCGAGAGCTGGCCCGGATAGCGCGCCTCATACTCCGCGAGCCGCACCAGCTCGAGCATCCGGCGCACGCGCTGAGCGATCTCCGTTCGGGGCCGGCGGCGCAGCGCCAGGCCGAAGGCGACGTTGTCGAACACGGTCAGGTGCGGAAACAGCGCGTAGTTCTGGAAGACCATGCCGAACCCGCGGCGCTCGGGCGGCAGGTGATCGATCGGGCTTCCATCGAGCCGGATCTCGCCGCTCGTGGCCGGAAGCAGCCCGGCCAGCAGGTTCAGCGCGGTGGACTTGCCGCAGCCCGACGGCCCCAGGAAGGTGACGAACTCGCCGCCGTGTACGTCGAGCGCGAACTCGTCGAGCACCGTGCGGGTGCCGAAGCGCTTCGTCAGGCGGAACGAGAGCGCCGAGATCACCCTAGAATTTCTTGATCCGCTGCGCTCCCACTTCCTTGTCCCAGCGGTCCATCGCGGCGATCAGGTCCTTCACCGGGAGCTGCGGGACGATCTTGTACTTCTTCTCCATGTCCGTGTACTCGGGCCGCCAGTGCTCTTTCACGAGCTGCTGGATGTCGGCCGGGGCCCGATCGAGCGTGGCCGCCTTGATCGAGGGGCCGATGAAGGCCTTCCAGGTCAGCGCCTGCTGCTCCGGCCGCCGCATGAACTTCATCAGGTCGAGGATGACCTCCTGCTCGGGGGCTGACACGCCCTTCGGGATCGCCCAGTAGTGGCCGTCGATCACGAACGAGGTGTTGGGCAGGATGAAGATTTTCGACTCGGGCGGGATGGTGCCCTCGGCGCGCGGCTTCATGTCCCACTCCATGATGCCGGCGATGATCCAGCGCGTGCCTTCGGCGAACTCCTTCAGCGTGATGGCGGTGCCGGTCGGATAGTACTCGACCGACTCGCCGATCTCCTTGAGATACGCCCACGTCCTGTCCCAGCCCCCGAGGGGATCCGTCGGCTTCTTGTCGCCGAGGATGAAGGGCAGCCCGCAGAGGATGGAGCGGCCGGGACCGGAGTTGGCAGGCCGCGCGTACATGAACTTGCCCGGGTTGGCCTTTACCCACGCTTTCAGCTCGTCCGCGGTCTTCGGTGGCTGCTTCACCTTCGACGGGTTGTAGATGAACACGGGCCCGCCGTTGGAGACGACGGAGGGCAGCAGGAACCCTTCGCCCTCGGCCTGGAGGACCTTGCCCGCCTCGCTCAGCTCGTCGCGTGGGAACAGCGCATCGTATTGCGGGAAGAGCTTCACGAGCTGGCCGTTACTGGCCAGCACCGAGCCGGCGTCCTGGCCGACGAGCAGGAGGTTCACGTCGACGCGGCCGGCATCTTGCTGGGCCTTGATCTTGGCGGGCAGCTCGGGGGCCGGCGCCCGCTGAACATTGACGGCCTTGATCTTCTGCGGGTTCGCCTTCTGATAGTTCTCGATGATCACGCGCGTCGACGAGAGGTCGCCCGAGACGTCGATGACCGAGAGCGTGATGGGGCCCTGCGCCGACGGTGGAGTCGACGGCGCGAGCGCGATGACCGAGGCGACGAGGACGACGAGCGCAGCCGTGAAGACAACGCGCCTCATGGGCTCCTCCGGGATGAAGTCACGGCAGGTGTAGCTCGCCGACGAGGACCTCGACCACGCCTCCACCGACACGGATGTTCGTCGCGCGGCCACCCGTTCCATCGAGGCGGATGTGGACGTGGCTCGGCCGCCCCATCTTCACGCCCTGCTCACTCAGGATCTTCACGTCGGCGCCGGCCTTGATCAGGCCGTAACGCACGAGGTACGCGCCGAGCGGGCCGCTCGCCGAACCCGTGGCGGGATCCTCCGGGATCCCCGATGTGTGGGGCGCGAACATCCGCGAGTACACCTTGCCGGGGCCGTGCGGCCCGAACACGAAGACGCCGACGCCGCCACCTTTGCCGACGCACTCGCGCAGAGCGGGCACGTCGAGCACGGCGCGGTCGACGGTTGCCGTGTTCCGGAGCGGGACGAACAGGAAGGGGTTGCCCGTCGAGACCGTCTGGATGGGCGCCTTCGGTTGCAGATGTGCTTCGGTCAGCCCGAGGGCCTTGGCCATCCCCACCCGGTCGGTGATCTCGGCGCCAAAAGTCGCCTCGCCGTGGTGCATCCACACGAAGCCGGGCCGCGCGGGGTCGCCCTCGAATTCGACGGGCACCGGCCCGATGCCCTCCTCCAGCGCGAAGCGCGTCGTGCCGGGCGGGAGCAGACCGCGGGACGCGAGGACCCACGCCGTGCCGATCGTCGGATGGCCGGCGAACGGCAGCTCCCGGCGCGGCGTGAAGATCCTGACGCGGAAGGCGCACTCGGGCCTCGTCGCCGGCAGGATGAAGGTCGTCTCGGAGAGGTTCATCTCCAGCGCGATCGCCTGCATCTCGTCGTCACGGAGATCGCGGCCGTCGAGGATCACGGCCAGGGGATTCCCGCCGAGCGGGCGATCGGTGAAGACGTCGACCTGGACGAGGGCGTAGCGACGCACCCGGCGAGGATACGCCTAGAAGCCGGTGGCGTCGAAGGCGCTCGGGATGTGGTGCGTCTCGCTCGTCCCGTCCTCCGCGAGCGTGACGCTCACGACGTCGAAGCGACAGCGTACGTCGCGCAGCCCTTTCGTCTTCATGTAGTGCTGGGCCAGACGGATGATCCGTCGCTGCTTGGACCACGACACGGCGGCGGCCGGCGGATCGCCCCACGTCGGGCGCCGGCACTTGACCTCGACGAACACCCAGCAGTCGCGGTCGTGGCACACGAGGTCGATCTCGCCCCCGGGCAGGCGCACGTTGCGCTCGATCACGGTGAGCCCGGCCCGTCGGAGCATCTCGGCGGCGATCGTCTCGGCCCGCATGCCGATCGCGCGACGGTTGTCCATACAGACGGTGTAGCGCCACGCGCGCCGAAGCGAAATGTCTGGGATTGGTGACGCTTGTGGGTCGCCAGGCCGCAGGCTACAGTCGCCCTGGGAGCTCGCGAGATGTCAACGGCGCGCGATGTCCTGACCGCAGTCTACAAGGCGTTCAATGATCGCGACATCGAACGGGCTCTGGCTACGATGCACCCGGATGTGGACTGGCCTAACGGAATGGAAGGTGGTTATGTGCATGGCCAGGAAGCGGTGCGGGACTACTGGACCCGACAGTGGGGCCTGATCGATCCTCACGTCGAGCCGCAGCGCTTCAGCACCGACAACACTGGGCGTACCGTGGTCGATGTCCATCAGGTCGTCCGCGACCGCGAGGGCCGCGTGCTGACAGATCAGATGCTTCAGCACATCTACGTGATCCAGGACGGCCTGATCAGAAAGATGGAGATCAGGAAACGATCGAGCAACGTGCACGTTGGACGGCACCAGGAAAGGTACAAGGAAGGGGAGCGATGAGCAGGGTTCGCCGGAGCTTTGTGGTCGCCACGTCAGAGTTTCTTCTCGTCGGAATGGAGGCGGTGGTGTCAGCAACGCCGGGTACAGGGGTAAGCGGCACCATCCTGGCGAAGGGCACGTCGCCGAACGGCATCGTGGTCAGTAGCCGCGAGAAGACCGACGTGGCCGTGCTCGAGATCGCCCCCGGCGGCTCGACCGGCTGGCACTACCATGACGGCCAAGTGATCGCCGTCGTAAAGTCCGGCACATTGACTCGCACACTGCACGACTGCTCGACCGAGGTGACGTCCTCAGGAGGATCGTTCGTCGAGCCCGCCGGACGGCAGCATACCCACATCGGCCGCAACGTCGGCACCGAGCCAGTGGTCTTGCTCGTCACCTACGTGCTGCCGGCTGGCCAGCCACTGTCTCAGGATGCACCGCAGCCGCAGTGCGCCCTGTGATCTCTCGATCGAATAAAGGACTTGAGTTCGTGAGCTACGCAGGAGGTCTCCCATGATTCGCACACGGGGCCTGACCCACATCCACCTTGTCGTTCGAGACCTTGACCGATCTTTGAGGTTCTACAAGCGCGTCTTCGGGCTCGAGGAGCGTTTCCGCGAGGGCCTCCACATGGTGTTCCTCAACACACCGGCCACCCACGATCTCATCACGCTCAACGAGAACCGCGACGAAGCTCAGCTGGCGGGTGTGAACGGAGGCGTGAATCACTTCGGCTTTCGCCTGACCGAGATCTCAGACCTCGATACCGCCATCAAGGAGGTCGAGGCGGCCGGCGGGACGCTGATCCAGCGCGGCGAGCACGCGCCCGGCGTCCCGTTCGCGTACATCAAAGATCCGGACGGCTACGTCATCGAGTTGTCGCCGTAGCTCCAAAGGAGGACCCCGATGCCCCCTCGCATCCGGTTCCTGTACGCGAGCCTTGCCGTCGTGTTCTTCTGCATCGCCGCCGTCCCGCTGTACCGCGAACTCTCGAGGCCCGCCGACATCTGGTGGACGCCACGCACCATGCTCGTCCCGCTCACCGGGAGCCAGGATCGAGTGGAGATCTACGCTCGAGGCAAACGCTTGTTGACTCTGATCGAGGCGGGACAGTTGCGGATCGCCGACGACACCGGGGTGAGTGTCGTGGCAGCGACCGAGGTCGGCCTGCGCTTCAACAACTGGGACCGTGTGCGAGCTGAGCGCCACCCGCTGTTCCTGACGTACGCGGCCGCTTGCGGCGCCATGGCCATGCTCTTTCTTGTCGTCGTGACGGGACGCCTCGCCTACCGCGGCGAGAAGGAGCGAGTTACCGCCTGACTCCCCGGCGGCTTCGCCACCAGGCCCTGATCTCGCTCAGGTGCTCTTGCTCGTGGCTCCAGCCAGGCGCGGGAAGCCACTCCACCACGGGGTACTCGTGCGAGGGGTCGCGCAGCGCCCCGATCGGCAGCCGCTCGAGGCCCTCGAGAACGTCGGCGTGCGCCCGTTTCATGCGGCGGAGGAGCGCGGGCAGGCCCAGCCGACGCGCGCCAGCGACCGACCGCGCATTGAAGCGGTCCGCGTCGGCCATGCTCTCGAACCAGTGGATGCGGCTGGCCTGGCCCCGCGCGATGAGCCGGAAACGGCGCACGGTTTCCTCGTCGCACGTCATCAGATGCGCCAGGACGTCCTTGACGGACCAGCGGTCCTGCGTGCGGGGCCGGACGATCTCGCTCTCGGGCAGGCGCGCGACGAACGCGAGCGTCGATCGCCGCACGGCGGCGATGCGTCGGAGCACCTGGCGCCGCCAGGTCGCGAGCGAGCCCGATCGTCCTGATGCCATGACGGCCCGACGTTAGACGGGGCGGCGCGTCCGGTCAACTGTGCGGTCGGCGTACAATCTCGGCCGTGTCGAGCGCGTCAGCGTCTGCCTTTATGGCGATCGCGCATCGCGGTGCCTCGTCCTACGCGCCCGAGAACACCTTCGCCGCGTTCGATCTGGCCATCGTGATGGGGGCGCGTCACATCGAGCTCGACGTGCACTTGACCAGCGACGGCCACGTCGTCGTCATCCACGACGACACGGTGGACCGGACGACCGACGGTTCCGGACCGGTGACGAATCACACGCTGGCCGCCTTGCAGACGCTCGATGCGGGCTCCTGGCTTCGGCACGAGTTCACGGGCGAGCGGATTCCCACGTTTGACGACGTGCTCGACCGATACAAGGGGCGGGCCCACGTCCACGTCGAGATCAAGGGCCAGTCGACGCAGCTCGCGCACCGGACGGCGGACCTGATACGGAAGCACGGCATGGTCGGCGAGACGACCATCACCTCGTTCCAGAGCGAGCGGCTGGAAGAAACGCGTGCCTATGCCCGCGAGCTGGCCACGGGATGGCTCGTGAACGACGTGACCGACGCCGCGATCGCTCGGGCGCGAGCCCTGGGCCTGCGCCAGATCTGTCCGCGAGCCAATCGCGTCACACCGGAGCTCGTGCGCCGCCTGCACGACGAAGGCTTCGTCGTGCGGGCGTGGGGGGTCGCCTCCGAAGACTTGATGCGCCACGTCGTGCAGGCGGGAGCCGACGGGATGACAGTGAACTTTCCCGACAAGCTCATCACCTACCTGGCGATGACGACCAGATCTCTTCGGTGACGCGCCCGCTCTAAAGGTAGCCGGGGGACGGGCGCTCGATCCTGCCGCCCGGCCCGGGCGGCAGCCCACGGCGCATCCCGTCGAGCTGAGCGCGCGCTTCCATCTGCTGCGCCCACAACGCCGCCTGGATCCCCTGAAAAAGGCCCTCCAGCCAGCCGAGGAGCTGCGCTTGCGCGATCCGGATCTCGGATTCGCTCGCCGTCGCCGGGAGCGGTGTCGCGAACGCCTCGAGCTCCTGTTGGAGGTCCTCGGAGAGCCCGGCCTTGAGCACGCTGAGCGCGCGATCGTAGATCTCGCGCAACCGTTTGCGCCCAGCGTCGTCCGGCGACGCGCGTCGGACTTCCTCCAGCAGTTCGCGCAGCATCGCCCCGATACGGAGCAGCTGGGCCGGCTGGCTGACGGCCTGATTACGCTGCTCCGCCAGCTCCTCCGGCCGCCCTGTGATGATTTCCGGCTCCTGGTCCGCCATGAGCAGGAGTATCCCATGGTCGGCGACGGGGTGCGGAGTCTTCGGGGGCGCGCGCCCGGCGAAAAAAGAACAGTTTACGTTCACCGTGAAATCGGGTAGCCTCCGAGCCCCGACGCG
>Ga0209375_1000871_pt1 | contig 24182 bp, 30 predicted proteins | sample GraSoiAngelo_131_FD_185888 | JGI IMG/M metagenome (GOLD analysis project Ga0209375, IMG submission 185888) | Grasslands soil microbial communities from the Angelo Coastal Reserve, California, USA - 14_0929_02_30cm (SPAdes) (version 2) | ecosystem: Environmental > Terrestrial > Soil > Grasslands ... | reverse complement strand
CTTTGTCCAGATTATGCAGCTTGCCCCAACCGCTTTGCGCCAGTTGCCAGCCCCAATAAAGCCTAACGAACAAAAGGAAAGGCGTCTGGGCGTAGGAGACCAATGCAAAAAGCAGGTCGTGTAATTGCCTAGCTTTTGTAAGCAGTCCATTCATAGCCGTGATTCACACCTTTACCTTTCCGATTTCATGATTCCCAATTTGTCGTGCGCCGGGCTGGCAAAACCAACCCAAAGCACCCCACCTCTCAAAACAGTGCCGCACGTACCCCTCGCGATCACAGATCGGAATCGACCTCGCCTGAAAAGCGGACTCTATGGCGCCAGCGATCGATCCCCCCCATGTAGGGCTTTAAGCATTGAGTATTCCTCGCGTTCGATGCGGCGGAAATACACGGAGAAATCTAAACGGTGAACAACAAGAAAGATTTTTTGCGGCTTGAGGGCCACCACGGCCCGAACCTTCATACGTCTGCGCAGCTCACCCACGGCATTGCTCGCGAAGTTCGTCCCTTCATCGTCCTTCGCTTGCAGCACCAGGTCGTCCACGGGATAGTGGAGCTCTAAGAGTTGCACGTAAGGCTGGACCCGTAATCTGAGCTTGGACACGGAATCGGCATCGAGTTCCTCTGGACGCAGCACCGGTTCCGCTTCCCCATCAAACGCTTCAATATCGGCCCACTCGAGACGAACCATGTCGAGGGCCAGAACTTCCTTGCCGCGTACCCATTGCGGATTATGGCGCAACCAGGCTTCCAATCGCGACCCGAGATTTCTTAGCGTGAACGACCGTGAGGGACATTCGGTCAAGTAAGCACGGCACCTATCATCAAACCGGCGCTCGCCAAGAATCTTGCGCAAGCCCGGGAAATCTTCGGCCATACTTCCGAGAACACGGAACCAATATTGTCGGTTGTAGATTTCAAGCCGTTCGAAGGAAGTCAGACGGTCGTTCGGCTTAATGTAACGGGCGGCGTAGCGACGCATTCTTTCGCCACCTGGGCCAACCACTCGCATGTGCTCGTTCCGGGTCAACGGGTTGCATGACCGCACGGGCCACGGCCTTCTGCAGGTTCGCGAGGCTCATACGGCAACCTTTAGCTGTGTATCAGCAAGAAATCGATCGGCTCTGAGCGCCTCGTCATGAACTTCCTGAAAAGAGGGAATCCTGTCATCCCACTCGAGCAGCGTTGCCGTATGCCCCGCGCGCTGGATGGCGCGGTCATAGAGTTTCCAGACGGGGTCAAGAACCGGATGGTCGTGCGTATCCAGAATGAACTTCTCAAATTTTGAGTGGCCGGCGATATGAATCTGGGCCACGCGGTCTGCCGGTACGCTATTGATATAAGTTAAGGGATTAAAATTGTGGTTTTGGGAAGAAACGTAGATATTGTTGACGTCCAAAAGAATTCCACAATCGGCTCGCTCCACGACTTCGTTCAGAAACTCCCATTCGGTCATCTCGGACACATGGTATTCGGCATAGCTGCTAACGTTCTCGACCGCTATCGGGACTTCGAGAAAATCACGCACATACCGGAGCTTCTGGGCTGTGATCTTGGCCGCTTCAAACGTGTAGGGCATCGGGAGCAAGTCATGGGTATAGGTTCCGTCCACACTGCCCCAGCAGAGATGGTCAGACACCCAAGGCGTCCCTGTACGCTTGACGAGACTTTTGAGGCGGCGCAGATGCTCCCTGTCGGGCCGGTTTGCCGACCCGAAGTACATCGAAACTCCGTGCTGCACCACACGATACTGCTCCAAGATTTGATCAAGGATGCGCAGCGGTCGGCCGCCGCCAATCATGAAATTCTCGGAGATAATTTCGAACCAGTCCACGACCGGCTTTCGCGTCAGGATGTGGTCGTAGTGGGGGGCGCGAAGCCCAATTCCTATACCGTAGTTGGTGAAGTTGTTGAATCGATTCGCGGGCATGTGAGACTCCGTCCGCTCCAGGGGGAAAAGATCGACCACTTTAACCTGCCCTTGCCCCAGGAGAACGTGGTTAGATCGAGATCAGGCCGAAGGGGCCTTATCGTCACCCATTTTCTTTCCATCGGTCCGGCAACCACCCTTGCCCTTGCAAGAGTTCTTGCCCTTGCAGCCATTGTCGCCGGTTTTGCAACCGCCCTTGCCCTTGCACGAGTTCTGACCCTTACAGACGTGCTTTTCCTTTACCTTCTTATCGGCCTTCTGGTCGTCGCTCTGGCCCTGATCCTGCGTGCTGTAAGAAGTCTTCAGCGAAGGGAACAGGTTTGAGGCACGAACGGTCCCCGTCGTTCCGGCAAACAGTCCCGCGAACGCCGCGCCCGCCAAGATAGCCTTTGTCGTCTTCGTCATTTTCAGAATTCTCCGATCATTAGAATGATGTGCGAAACACGCTCCGGATATTCATGGGATTTTTCGAACAAAAATCTCGCTGCCCGGACCAAACAACTACGGCTAGATGGTCTTAAGATCGCCCTGAGCGTCCACGAAAGTGCTTCGTCCGCTGAGTGAGAGTCGCAAGGCGCATAAAGGTTTCCAAAATCCACTATGGAGGTCGGATTGCCAGTCCAGCGGTGACGTGGTGTCAGCGACAGTTTTATCGCGACGCAGCACCGGACGAACAGCGGCCCGTTCTCGATAGGCAAATCCAACTTCGGATGACTTTTTTCATTCATTACGCCGGTGGTTGAAACTTTTCGATCACTCGGGAATCAAACTCACCGACGAACTGTATCGATCCGTTTGCGAAGATGAGCATGACACAGTCGCAATTGCCGCCTAACGAGGCTGAGCTCATAGAAAGTGTGCGCGCTGGAGACCGCGAGGCGTTCTACGAGTTAGTGCGCCCATATGAGCGCATGGTTTACGCAACCGCGATTTCCGTTGTCAAAAATACTGCCGATGCGGAAGAAGTGGCACAGGAAGCCGTACTAAAAGCATTCTCCGGCCTCTCTCGTTTTCGTGGTGAAGCAAAGTTCAGCACATGGCTTTTACGAATCACCTACAACGAAGCCAAAATGAAATTGAGGAAGGCCCGTTCACACCTCTACGAGTCCCTTGACGGGCAACCACCCAACGAAGAAGGAGACTTTTGGCCCAGGGACTATGCCGACTGGCGACCGATACCTTCCGAATTGCTGGAACAGAACGAGGTTTGTAAGGCTGTGCAGGACGCAATCAATTCACTCAACCCAAGTTACCGTGAGGTTCTGGTTCTCAGGGACATTCAGAATTTGAGCATCAAAGAAACAACAGCCATTCTTGGAATCTCGGAAGCAAACGTAAAAACGCGACTTCATCGGGCCAGATTGCTGCTCCGTGATAGTCTTGCGCCCGGAATCGATGGTTGCTGGATTAAAGGGCAACGTTATAAGAAAGTTCGACCATGGTGAAGAAGAAGGCTAAGATGCCGACGATCGAGATTAGTTGCGTAGAGGTATGGCGGGAAATCTCGAATTACCTTGATAACGAGATCTCCGTGGAGTTGCGTGAGAGAATGGAAGCTCATTTCAAGGCGTGCGCGCACTGCACTGCCATACTCGACGGTACCAGAAACGTCGTCGAACTGGTCGGAGACGGAAAGGTATTTCAAATACCCGACGGGTTCAGCAAGCGGCTGTACAAAAAGATTCACAAACTTCTTTGAGATTGCGCCAAAGCCGGGAAACCTTGCTCGGATCGGAAGGGATCAGCTACGTCCTGGTTATCCATGTACATCCAGAGCTTCCAATTGCCTTCTTTGTGTCTCCGCCAAATATCTACATAGCGATCTCTCCGGTGTATGGATTGCCCGCCATCTTTGGGCGTCAGCGTTAAGTCATGCCAGCCGTAATCGTAGGCAATGTCTCCTTGCAGGCGAATCTCGATCACGATCACGACGAGCTTTGCTGTAAAGCGTTCGAAGAGATTTTGGAGTCGTGCCTTCCATGCGTCCAATCCGCTTTCGCCGAATTCGCTCGGCTGGGCGTCGGAGAAGTTCACAAGGTCGGGGTCAGCAACGGCCAGTATGCGGGACGTGTCCCCAAGGTTAAAACCCTCCCGAAATTCGCTTTTGGCCACATTGATTGCATACAGCTCGAGCATTCTTTCTCTCTATGCTCCTTTGAGATGAGCCTTAGTTCGCAGGCTCAATTCTAACGGAATAACAGCGCCGTGGCCGGAGAGAAAGGGGCTGCCGTCGAGATGGCTAATAAGAACTCAATGAATCCTCCTTCCGGTCGAAGGCGGGCAATGGCAACAGGACCCATCGTTGGTTTATCGAAGATCATGCTTGGTTAGCAAGCCTCTGTTGGTTAGGGCGCCAAGGTGTCAGCGTAACTCCTTATTGTCTCGAGATTTACGACGAAGTTAGCAAAATCACGAAGACGCCCTACTTGCGGATTCTCAATCTGCCGCGGCTTCCTTCGCCCTGGCGACGATCGCTTCGATATTCAGTCCCAGCCCCTTTGCCACCCCCGTTCCGTACGCTGGATCGGCCTTGTAGAAGTGCTGGACTTGCAGCTCCTGGATGCGCCGGGGAACCGATTTCATGCTGGCTACGATGTTGCCGATCAAGCGCTCGCGCGCGTCAGGCTTCATCAAGCGGAACAGGTTTCCGGGCTGCGTGTAATAGTCGCTGTCAAGACGGTGATTGTGGCGGTCTACTGCCCCTGAAACAGTCCGCGGACGTTCGCGGAAAGCCGGCTCCTGAGTTGGGCCATTGAAGCTATTGGGTTCGTAATTCACCGCCGCGCCAGAGTTCCCATCGAAGCGCATGGCACCATCACGGTGGTAGGTATGGACCGGGCACTGCGGTTTGTTGACGGGCAGCGTGTCGTAGTTCACACCTAAGCGGTAGCGGTGTGCGTCCGGATAGGAAATCAGACGAGCCTGGAGCATTTTGTCGGGTGAGAAACCCATGCCCAGTACAATGTTTTTAGGCTCGAAGGCGGCCTGCTCGACTTCGGCAAAGTAATTTACCGGATTCCGGTCGAGAACGAGCTCACCCACTTCTACGAGCGGACAATCCCCATGTGGCCAGACCTTTGTCAAGTCGAATGGGTTGATGCTATAGGTCTCGGCCGCTTTCTCCGGCATGATCTGTACACAGACTCGCCATTTGGGAAAGTCGCCCTTGGCGATAGCGTCGAAAAGATCGCGCTGGGCATAGTCAGGATCCTTCCCTCGCATCTCGTCCGCTTGCTCACGTGTGAGATTCTTGACGCCTTGCTTCGTCTTGAAGTGCCACTTCACGTAGAACAGCTCGTCTTTGGCATTGATGAGGCTGAACGTGTGGCTGCTGTACCCATTCATGTGACGGTAGCCGTCGGGAGTGCCGCGGTCCGAAAAAAGAATAGTGACTTGATGCAAGGATTCCGGCGACAGCGACCAAAAGTCCCACATCATTGTGGGTGATTTCAGGTTGGTTTCCGGGTCGCGCTTCTGCGTGTGTATAAAATCACCGAACTTCAGCGGGTCGCGGATGAAGAAAATTGGCGTGTTGTTCCCCACCATGTCCCAGTTACCTTCTTCGGTGTAGAACTTCAAAGCGAACCCGCGCGGATCGCGTTCTGTGTCCGCCGAACCTTTCTCACCTCCGACCGTAGAGAACCGGATAAACGTCGGCGTTTTCTTGCCTACGGCACTGAACAGCTTCGCCGTCGTGTACTTGGTGATTTCGGCGCTGGTGCACACAAAATGCCCGTAGGCACCGGAGCCCTTGGCGTGCACGACGCGTTCCGGAATCCTTTCGCGATTGAAGTGAGCCATCTTTTCGAACAGCAGAAAATCTTCGAAGACCACAGGGCCGCGCGGCCCGACCGTGAGCGAATTCTGGTTGTCGCCCACAGGACGCCCCGCATCTGTGGTCATAATTTTGTTCTTGTCATCCGGCATGATTCCTCCTCAGTTCGAATGGCGGCCGCGTGAAGCGAACCCCTTGCCATTGCAAGGAAAAGTGTAGGTGCGCGCGAGCTATACTTCCAATATATAGTTCCGATACAATGGATAGGCATAACCTATGGAACTTCACCAGCTTCGCTACTTCTGCGCCATCGCGGAAACCGGCAGCTTCAGCCGCGCGGCGCAGCAATCACATGTCTCGCAGCCGTCGCTTTCGCAGCAGATCGGGAAACTGGAAGATGAATTAGGAGCGCGGCTTTTCGATCGTCTCGGCCGAACAGTTCGGCTGACGGAACTTGGAGCAGCATTTCTTCCGCGCGCACGGGCGGTTCTTCGCGACCTGGAAGCGGCCCGCAGCGATGTCGTTGAGCGAAAGACCTCGATTGCGGGCTTGCTCTGCGTGGGTGTGATCCCAACCATCGGACCCTACTTCCTCCCACCTGTGCTTGCCTCTTTTTCTCGGAAGTATCCACAGGCGCGGATCACCATCGCCGAAGAGATCACTCCATTGCTTCTCGAGAAACTTCGCGGGGGCACGGTTGATGTGGCGATTGTTGCGCTGCCATTGCACGTCCGAAATCACGAATTCGAATCGTTTCCCCTGACGACGGAAAGGCTTTACGCGGTGCTCCCCAAGCGCCATCCGCTCGCAAAGCGGCGCACTGTTTCGCTTGGCAAATTGCGCGACGATCCCTTTCTGCTTTTGCGCGATGGCCACTGTTTTAGGGAAGCGGCCGTGGCGGCCTGCAACCGGGCCAGGCTCAATCCGAATATCGTTTTCGAAAGCGGACAGTTCAGCAGCATTCTGAGCATGGTCGGAGCCGGGCTCGGTATTTCGATTGTTCCGGCAATGGCCATCGAAAGGCGGCGCGATTGCTCGTTCATTCCAATTCAAGACGAGCGTGCGCTGCGCACAATTGGCGCAGTCACGTTGAACGGAAGGTCCTTGCCCCGGGCAACCGAAGCCTTTCTTGCTCACCTCGGGGCTAGACCGTCAAAGAACACTATGTCCGCCTCATAGATCCGGGCACGTTCCCAGAGTTCCTGAACCGGGCTTGGCGAGCCGCGGTCCGATACGATGTCGATTTCACGGCGCGCGCCTTGCGTACTACGGCTGCAACGGCGAGGATTACGTGGAAGCCTACCCTGAAGTCGAGAGCTAAGGAAGCTCCTGCTGTCTTTCGCTCAGAAATTGACTTCAAAGCGCAACGGGAAGAAGCCCGTCGCTGCTTAAGAGGCGCTGTTTAGCGCGGTCCATGCAGCTAAAGAATCCATGTAATCTCTCCAATTGATGATCTTTCTGTTCTCAATCGTAATAACTGAGATGAACCTGTTGTTATAGGGTGCGCCACTCGAAAGAATCTCGCCATGCACTTCGTATTCAAGGATCACGACGCGACTGTCCTGGGAACGATGCACAACCAGTCCATCGCCGGTGTGAAGTTTGATCGACTTGCCGTATCCAGATAAGCTAGCCATCAGACTGGCTCGTCCCCGAATCGTCACAGGCCAACCTGGGAAGTGGTAGCGGGATTCGTAGACTGCTTCGTCGGCAAACGTATCGAAATAGTGTTTGCTGTCAACGAGTCCGCGCAAGCCTTTCATGACGATTTCGAAGAAGGAGTCGAGCGCTTCAAAACCTTATATCCGGGTTTCGGCATCGTCAACTCTTATGGTCGTTGGTTACCCAATTCTTCGGCGTTTGGCGGGATCGTGGATGTTACACCGCATCCTGTCCCTGTTGGGACGACCCAGCTCAGATGCCGGGCCCAATCTAAAACCGGGCTCGGTCCCCGAATTTGATCGTCCGAGACACCTGTCCTTTCACCATCCGGTTCCCGCCGGGTTGAAATCGCAAGGCACAATTTCCAGCAAAAGTCGCTCGCTGATGACCGTTTCACCAGAAAGACCTGAAGTCTTGCACTGCGGTCACCTTCTTCGCTTTATTTATCATCCTCTCTTTCGTGAAGAGGAGTAAGGAAGTTATCGACGACGAAATCGGCAACCTCTCGGCCCAGCCTTTGGCCGCTCGTCAAGTCCGGGCGGAAATGTACTCCTGCGAAAATTCGACTGAGCGTCGCTTCTTCACCTGCAGCCGAAAAGCTGTCAAAGGAACGTTCCACTCCCGGCAGAACTTCAGAGGTAACGCTGAAATCGAAATGGTTCTCGCGGAAGAAGGAAATCAGGATAGATGCTCCGGCAGCGCTGATAATGGCATGTGCGCCCGGATACGAGGGATCGGGCGTTGTGTTGCCAACCCCAGGAAGCCAATTCGGGTCGGGGACCGTTTTCGGATTGCCGCTGGTCGCAGCCTCCCGAATCGCAGTCACCGGGCGCCAGAAATTGTAGGTGTATTTGGCGTCGTAGAATGCAATCACGCCATCAGCAAAACTCAGGTTTAGCAGAGCGAAGAGCCGCGCGCTTTGCGCAGTGGTCAACTCATGCCGAAGAGTCGCGGTTTGAGCAATCTCGTTCCAGTAGTTTTGAATGGCGCCATTCCAGAAGCGTCCAGTCAGCACCTGATCGGGCGTGGCGGTAGTACTGTTGACGATCCCCAGTGATTTCACTTCATTGAAGACATCGCTGTATGTATCGCTGGTCAACACCGGAGGAGGGCCCGGGCGGAACTGGTTCGCGCGCTCCAGGGCAAAAGGCGTGACGTGGGACCAGTGGGTGAACTGCGGTTGCTTCGGGAAATTAGGCGGCGTGGACTGGTAGTCCCCGGGGACGGGAGGATTTGTGAAAACAAATGGGATTGGCGAAGCATTGGATCCGTCGTTGCTGCGCAATGCGAGGATCTGATCCGCCACGGTTCTTCCTATAGTGATACCTTCCGTCTTATCCGCTCCCTCAGGAATCAAAGCCAAAGATTGCTGGAGTTGCGCGTCAAGCATCGGTTGAAAGTTCGGATACAGGGTTAGGAGTACCTCGTGTGCTGCCGAAGCTGCAGCAGCATCTTCGGAGGCAAACTGGGATACGGAAGTGAGGTGAAGAAAATAAGGTTTATGACTCCTGTCGATGGCGTTTACGGCGTCATAGACAGCGGCGTGCAGGATCGCAAAGCTGCGCGTGGGATGCACGGTTGCCGGCTGGGCACCGGGAGTGCGAACAATCACGAGAAGCGTTCTGTTCCATTGGACAACCGGATTGACCGAGTTGGCCGCGGACTCTTGCGAATTCCGTGGCTCATCATGGAGCGCAGCGGCATTACAACGGGTGACCTGTGTCGAAAGACTCGCGCAGAGAAGCATCAGTGTGATCACATACTTTGGCATCGGGACTATTCCTTTCTCTTTTTTTCTAAACATTCGATGGTGAGACATGCGATGGAACGGTCGAGCTCCTACTTGGTCGGCACTGTCCAGACCCCAGACTCAAAAAAGATTCCGAGAGCCCGACGGAAGTTCCGCAACAACTATTTGCAACAAAAGGGGATGAAGTTAGCGAAATCGACGAATTTGCTCGTCGTCGGAGGAGTGGACAAGGGGGACATTGGTCCTGACTCCCATGTACCTTGAATGAACCAAGACAATTGCTGGCCTAGGGCCGGATGCCCGCAGGTTTGCACTGGGATAGATCCGGCCCGGCGTTGTCTCAGGCGGCAGCTTAGTTGTGCCCTTCGCTATTGGGCTCGGCAGCATTCGTAAATCCCGTGCCGGCGATCCAGGGCCCGGGTGTGTCGTTGAAATTGACCCGCGACTCTACCTCTGCGTCACCTTCTGGGAACAGTGGAACCGCATCGGTTGTAGCAACAACGCTTCCGCCTGTGTCTCCGCAAACCAAGCTGCCGCTGACGCTCTTGACCGGCCCTGGCGTTCCAAGATTAACGAGGATCAAGCCGGCTATCTCAACGCGAAGCCGTCCATCGCCGGTCAAAGCGGCTGCGCCGCGATGGACGGTCCAGGGCGCTCCACCGCTCGGTACGCCACCGATCACGGTGTTGGGGTTTGAACCGATAATAGTCGAGCGAAATAGAAACTCCTCGGCAGCGCGCTGAGCACAAACACGCCAGCGAGTAAGCCGCCCAGGAGAATCACTCTTGTTAGAACTTTGTTCATCTTCTACACACTCCTCTCTTGTATGTAAGTTAAGTTGGAACATTGCACTGAGAATATTGACGCTTCGCCAGAATCTGCCGACTTTCTGGTCAGAAGCGACAAACGGCGTCAGAATCGCGGATCTGATCGACCCACGTGCGGCCTGACAGCTCCTAGCGTTCGCCAAATGTTCAACGTGTCACGACTTTGTTGCATGCATCCAGACCGGAAGGGGCGCGAGAAAATTCCATGATGGGCATCCCGTAAACAAAGATTTCAGTGTATGACTTGTCGGGCCGAGAGATTAAAGGCAGGTAAAGGGCTCAGACCTGGTCTGTGAGCCTGAGCCCTCACCTGGCAACTATCCGCGAGGGAAATTCAATTTGAGCCCGAAGCAGCCGAACCTGTGGAACCTTGGTGTGATTTCATGGCAGCTTCTAGAGCAGCCGACCTCGACAGGGGAATAGCGAATACGTGTTCGGCCGTTTCAATTTTGGTAAGGAAGTGCTGCCCACCAATTTCCTCGAAGGTGAAACTGGGTTTATACACTCGCGCGTCCTCCACCTCGGTCGAAATGACAAAGGCGCCCGCCCGATTCTCAAAACTGCTGAGAACAAGTTCGTTCTCGTTGAGATCGCTAACGCGATTCACTCGATACGTTCCGGGAGGCAGGGTTTTGCTTGCGACCACGAACTCATATGGAATGTTTATTACAAGTTGATCTGGGACCTGAGCTTTCGCCGCGATCGCCAAGGCAGAGAAACCAAGAAATGCTATTGCCAGACGTACGAAATGCTTTTTCATTCGTTCTCCTTTGGGTGGTTGGGAATGTTGTCCTCGATGAGCACCGATCTGCAGAGCGTGCGCCTTGACAGCGGGTACCGTTCGTTTAAGCAATCATCCTCATCACGTGTGCTACTTACGAGACCGCTTGCCTCCTCGAATAATTCCCGAAGACAAGAATAATTAGGTGTCGTCAGGAGTCTTCCAGCTCAGCTATTCACCTAGTTGGTGAACGCCGCCGAGCTTTCGGTGATTTAGCCCATTCTTCTTTACTCGGTTTCGTTGAAGTGCTCGTTCGGTTCGAGAATCATCTCCATGTGTGGGTAGTCGAGAACAACTTTGAATCGCCGCAACATCTGCGCTCCGATGGTCCCGGCCAAGCCTGCAGTGGCAAAAATGCCCGAACTATTTTGGGAGAATTGTGCGGACGGATTAGCGACAACGAATCCCCCGAGTCTGACAGCCGGCAACCGGCCGAGCCGGGTACTAAGCGCACCGCCCACCGCAACGACATTTCGTACTTCGATCGTCTCCGGGATGGACAGAAATTCGGGATGTGCTTCGCTGAACGCCTTTGTAAGCCAAATCGCCGTCGTCGCGCCTGAGTCGATTAAGAAGATTCCGGTAATTGCTGTTCCGTCTTGCGCCACAACCTCGGCGCGAACGCTCGGTATGTTGTCCCAGATGAATTGGAGTGGCAGACGTTGACCCGGCCCTGCATATGAGTAGGTAGCGGGATCCAGGAGACGGAGCACCTGGTTTGCATAATCGATCTCGACGACGTAGTTCCGGATTATATTGGAACCCAGGAACCCATCAGTCGTTCGGCCCAATTCGCGCGAGAACCAGTCTAGGGGCATTGTCGCCACGGTTTGGTCGTCCAACTCCGCGTCCGCAAGTCGGAGCGCAGCGTGGCTCGCGAATGCCAACTTTTGAGCAGACCCTTGCCCGGGTCCATAAACATTCCTTTCGCCATTAAACCGAAGTCCCAACGTCTTCGATACCGATTCGTCGAAGACAGTGACACTCGAACCGGTGTCCAAGATCATCCACAGTGGCTGCGATCCGTTGAGGCTTGCCTGCATGAAAATGAGGCTGTCCGTGAGCTGAAAATGGATTGAGGTGGAACGTACTTCCCCGATGGAGCAAGAGAGTGGGATCACCTGACTATCGGCCGAGTGCCGCGAAGCAACCTGCGTTTGGACCTTCGCCTCGGGCATGATTCTTTGCGAGCTGTTTACCAAGCACTCGCGCTTGATCGCAACAATGAGAGTCTCCGCTTTCTCCCTTCCAGCCGGCAAGGCCAGTAAAACCTTGTCACTGTTCCGGGTTACAAGATTGCTCGCATATGGTGACTCGATTGCTGTGGCGGAGCGCTCCTGAAGAATTCGAGCCGATGACGCCGATTTGCCGCCGCGAATCAATATTGCTGCTGACCGAAAAAACGATCTTACTTCCCCTGCTCTCACAGCGAGAGGAAGCAATGCTAGTAGTAGACCAAACCGCCAAACCTTTCCAGGAAACGACAGACTTCTATTTGCCATGTTCTTTAGCTCTCTACCGGCCCTGCAATTCGAACGTAATGGTCACCAGCAATCGAACGGGATAAGCCTCGCCGCCCAAGATCGTTGGCTCGTACTTCCAGTGGCGGAGCGCCTCCATCGCCGCAATTAACAGCAACGGGTTTCCGGACGCCGGATGCATTTCGACCACCTTTCCCTGCGTGTCAATCACGGCGTCAATAACAACCGCTCCGCTGATTTTGGAGTGTCGGGCCAGGAGGGGATACACCGGCTCGGGCCCAAAGATCAGTCGCGGTGCTTTTACTCCTCCACCAACACGAATCGGACTCTTCGGCGCCGAATCGATTGGAGACGGCGGGACAGGACCTGAAAGGTCTCCCCCGATGACGCCGCCGGTTAGACCCCCGGGAACTCCTCCGGGAGCACCCTCGCCTAGGAGAGTCGCAGAACCCATGTCGTTTCCGCTCGCCTCTCCGATGACACGGGCGACCTGACGCGGTATGACCCTCGGCGCTACGAGCTGTTTTTCTAGGCGCAGGGCACTTCGCTTCGGCGCGGCGGACCGGTCAACGGGAAGTGATGCCAGTGGTGGCGGCGGAGCCGGGGGAGCCGGAGCAACGAGTAGAGTCTTATTGAATTGATGAATATCGATCGCTTCAGTGAAGTAAAGCGGGAGCAAAAGGAGTCCCGTCAGAAAGATGGTTTGCAGCGCGGCAGAAACAACAAAATCCGCCATGCGGCGCGGAGGTCTAGTTGGACTGTTCTCTAGCATCGCTTCCGCGAGCAACCCTTTATGAGAGGCAAGCCTCGCTTGGCTCACGTAAGTGGCAACCGCATCTGCTCTCAACGTGATGCCGTCCCGCGGTCCTTCCGTAGCGCTCGCCATACGGGCCACTTCGACGTCAACAGGTACAAGAAGCCTTGCGATTAACATAGAAGTTTCTCCTGCACTGGGAACCGTTGATACTCGTTCCTTGGCGGAAGGCAGCAATTGCTCTAGATGCGGGACCTTGTCGGAATCGCCCCGAGGATGTCTGCAGACCTGGCTAGGCTTTTCTTAACGCTTTGTGTGTCTGTCCCGGCTGGATGCCAAGGGCCCAACTAGTCTAGATGGGCGTCGAGATAAGACCCGAGTTCATCTCCAAGCACCTTGTTCGACTTAGGGTTTGATCGCAATCCATCTTGTAATCTGCCTTCAGCATTCCAGACCGTGCGCTCTCTCGAATAATTCCGGGGAATACGGAGGTTCAAGCTAAGGGAATAAACTTGTGTGTATTCCGGTAGCATTACGATGAGTATTTTTATCAGGGGATGAGACGGAAGATTAACTTCCGTGAAATCATGCACTCAAAGTCGGGATTCGTGGGGGCCTTGGCAGAATGTCTGCGTCCACTCGACTGGTGAGAGCCTGGCGAAGACCGCTGCGTGCTCGCGATAACCTCGACATCACTGTGCCTGGGGCCATTCCGGTAACCTCGGAAATTTCCCTGTAAGACATCCCCTCGAATTCACGCAGAATCAACACTTCCCGAGAACTCTGCGGCAAGTCTTCGAGCGCCTGTCGGACCAGTTTATCGCTGGCGTTTTGGAGGAGAGCTTCCTCCGGGTTCGCTGCGGAAGGATCGGGACCGAAGAGTTTTTCATCAAATTCTGCAGTGGGCTGCTGCGGCCGATTTTGTTGTAACCAGGTGTAGCACGTGTTGCGCACGATCTTGAGCAGCCATGCGCGCGCCTCACCTCCTCGGAAGCCGCCAAAGAACCGGAATGCCCGCAAATACGCTTCCTGGACGACGTCTTGCGCGTCCTGGTCATTGCGCGTCAGCCAACGCGCGAGGTTGTAGGCCGCATCCAGATGCGGCAAGACCTCCTGCTCAAAATCTCGGAGACCATTCTGTTCTGGCATTGACCTCTCCCTTCGCACGTTAAAGAATCGGCTTTGTCCGGCTATCCCTTGAACGACAGTCCTGGAACTCCCGCGATTGGCCGAGGTATTGACCTGCCCTGCTTGAGGCGCCTTTCCCAGCAGTCGCTAGCGCGAACTCGACAATGGAAGAAATGGTAGTTTTCCTTTCCTGGAATCTTGAAGCAGACGAAGTCTTCACCCGAGATAATGGGCTGTCGGCATTCGCAGCAATGGGTGATGGTTCTCTGTCCCATGGATCACCTCCCGCCAATTAATTGGTATTCCTTGTAGGACAACTCGTTCTTGATGGTTTCCAAGTCCTTGTCGGCCTTCTGCAGGCGGGCGCGGGCTTGGTCGATGGCTTTGAAGACGGTGATGTCGTAGATCCCAACGCTCACTTCAGACTGGTGCTCTCTCAGGAACTTCTGAATAAGAACAATCTCTTTCGCGAGAGTCTCGTGTGGAGAGTCATCCATTGAAAGGTCGATCTCCCGTACGAGGTCATTCCACGCGGCGTTGCGTACGATCGGAACACCTTGCTCGCGTTCCTGCCCGTACAAAAAATAGAGATAGGTGCTCAAGAACGCGATCAGCAGGAACACACGAAAAACGAGAAAGCGAATGATTTTCACCGGTGACCTTCTTTCGATCCTTGTTTGGTGGGGCATCTCTCACTCAATTAAGGCAAACATTCCGTAACTGCTTGCCTGGTTCATGCCCGGACTTTCACTCTGAAACACAAACCTTGCAATGGACTAGGAATTCCCCCTCCAAGGAATCCGGCTCCCTTGCTAAGTTGTAGTTGCTGTGGGGCTTGGCGGAATTCCTGCCCTAGCGACCTACCTCGAATTTCAGGCCGGTGGTAAACTCCCGATGTGGTGGGTCACTTCTCAATGCAAGGATCCGAACATCCTTCCGAGCGCCTCCGGTTTGGGGTCTTTGAAGTGGATCTCCGTGCGGGCGAACTGCGCAAGCACGGCCTGCAGATTCGGCTTCAGGAGCAGCCCTTTCAAGTCCTGGCGATACTGCTCGAACACGGCCGCGAGGTCGTAACGCGGGAAGAACTGCAGAAAAAACTCTGGTCGGCTGACACGTTTGTCGATTTCGATCAGGGGCTGAACAAAGCTATCAACAAGATTCGAGAAGCCCTCAGCGATTCCGCGGAGACTCCGCGTTTTGTCGAAACGGTGGCTCGGCGTGGCTATCGCTTTCTCGCGGAGGTCACAGTTGTGGACGCCGCTGCTCAAAAGGGCCGCGAGCCCGCAAACAAAGCGGCTTTCCAAACACGCGACCGGGACCGCACACCTTCCCCAGGCGAACAAGCAGCTCGCAGGCGACTAATACCTTCCCTTGCGCGGAGAATCTCTGGCTCGCTCCTGGTTCTGCTCCTGGTCATTCTCCTAGCGTGGACATTTCACTCAAGGAACCGGCCTCCACTTGCGATCCGTTCCTTGGCCGTCCTTCCTCTGGAGAATCTCTCCGCGGATGCTTCCCAGGACTACTTCGCGGATGGCATGACCGACGAGTTGATCACCGACCTCGGCCAGATCAATTCCCTGCGTGTGATTTCGCGCACTTCCGTGATGGCATACAAAGGCGCACGCAAGCCCCTGGCGCAGATCGCGCGCGAGTTGAACGTGGACGCGGTCGTGGAAGGGACTGTGTTCCGCTCCGGCAACCGGGTTCGCATCACGGCGCAGCTGATTGAGGCCCCTGAAGACAAGCACCTGTGGTCCAATGAGTACGAGGGTGATCTCCGCGATACATTGACGCTGCAGAATCAAGTCGCTCACGCCATTGCAGAGCACATTCGAATCAGTTTGAATCCCCAAGAAGAAGCGGCTCTGAAAAGCATCAAGGTGGTCAATCCAGAGGCCTACGTGTCTTATCTCAAGGGACGCTACTTTTGGAATAAGCGAACCGCGGATGGTTTGAAGGCGGCCGTCGCTTATTTCAACCAGGCAATCGAAGAAGATCCAAACTACGCTCGGGCTTACTCTGGCTTGGCCGACACGTATGCTTTGTTGGGGGATTGGCAATACGCAGTGATGACCCCCAAGGAGGCGCTTCCCAAGGCAAAGGCCGCGGCGATCAAAGCCCTGCAGTTGGACAGCACCCTTGGTGAAGCTCACAACTCGCTGGCGTTTTGCTTGGATGGCTTCGACTGGGATTTTGAATCTGCCGAAAAGGAGTTTCGCCGCGCCATTATCCTTAACCCTGCGTACGCATCAGCCCACCACTGGTATGCATGGCACTTGGCCTTAGTGGGAAGGAAGACCGAAGCCATTGCCGAAATGAGAAAAGCGGAGAACTTGGATCCGTTATCCCTCATCATTAACGCAGATTTGGCAGAGCTTCTTGTCATCGCCCATTTTTATGACGAATCGATCCAGCAGAGTCGCAAGACAATCGAAATGGATCCCAATTTTGGCCTCGCACATAATCAACTCGCCCAAGCCTACCTCCAAAAAGGAATGGATGATGAAGCGATTACGGAGCTGCAAAAGGCGGTCCAGCTTGCCGGGGGCAGCCCAACATGCCAAGCCAATCTTGCTCGTGCCTACGCGACAGCGGGCAAAAGGAACGAAGCCCTGCGGCTGCTGAGTGATCTGAAGAAGCGCTCGAATCCCGTCTATTCGTATGCGTCGGAGATTGCTACCGTCTATGCAGCTCTCGGCGATAACCGTCGAGCGATGACTTGGCTTGAAAAAGGCTATGAAGAGCGCTTCAACCCTGGAGTTCTCCTGCGTCCAGGCTTCGATCCTCTTCGCTCCGATGCGCGGTTCCAAGACCTCACGCGTCGCGTTGGACTTCCCACCGCAAACTAAATAGCAGCTGTGTCTGGCATGTCACCTGGGAGTGGCTTCTAAGCCCAATTCCATAGGCTGTTCAGTTGCTCAGATAGCCGCCGGATCGACAATAATTTGGCCCTTCATGCCCTTGTGACCGAGACCACAAGTGTGACAGCACTTGAACGTATAAGTGCCTGCGGTTTGCGCGGAGAATTCGACCATGGTCGTCTCTCCCTTTTTGAGCTGCCAACATTCTTGGAGGGAAGCAAAGACTAAACCAGGCGTACTGTTCGGTTCGGAACCATCGGGAACAGTCGCGATTTTGAAACCATGGTCGTGGTCCGTGGCCGTGATTTTGAGCTGAACTTTGGTCCCGGCCTTGACATGAAACGGCGAGGGCGAGTACTCGTACTTCTTCGCTGTAAGTTCAATAACTCGAATCTCTTGGTCCTGGGCTAGAGTTGAGTCGGGTCGCAAGAAAGACATAGCGGATAGAAATGTAAACGCACAGAATAACCACAACCTGCAGTGCTTTCCGATTCTCTTCACTAGACTCCCCTATTATAGCCTTTGAACGGCAAATCCTGGTTATGAACTCACGCACAACGGTAATACGCTCCCGCAGCTTCAAATTGTGGGAGGATGGACAGATACGACCGTTGTAGCGCAGGCAAGGTGAGATAAACCCCTCACCTCTCCTGCGGAATCTGTCCATCCTGCCTGAGAACGCTGGGACGCGTCTGTTCGCTTAGAGTCGGCGCAGGACCGCGTCCGCTTCTTCGGCTAGGCGCATGAGGACATTCACGATCCCTGTATTTTTATTTGTCGCTGGATCGAGGAAGAGTCCGTCATCAACGAAGCTTACGACAGAGGCGACGGCGCCGCCCTGAGCAGAAGACGTGGGGCGAATGATGGCAACGGGTCCGAGCTCTGGGTTGAGGAACACGGTGGGCTCGGGCATGATCAGATTCGTCTGGAATAGATCCGCTGCTGGAGTGCCGTCGACGGTCGTTGCGCCATTATTCGGGTCAACCCCACCGTTGAGGTTCGGGAACGTGAGGTTGCCATCTGTGATGTTGGGGGCATTGCCGGCCTTGTCGTGCCACGTCTGAAAGTGCATGATCTCTGACCCACCGATGCTGAGGAGGAGGCGCAGAACTTCGAGGCTGGTAACCTTCTGCGCGAGCGCCGGATAAAGGCTGCTGCCGCCTTGCTCGATGAACGCAAAGTGGAAACCAGCGGTGCTCGCAATAGCCTGAAGATGATTCGGAATGCTCCCATCGGCGTTCAGCGCCGCCTCGGCGTCGGTCTGCGGGATTGCGGGGTGCTGGCCTTTCGCGAGATCGGGCACGGCATTCTCGAAAGTGCCTCCCAGGTCGGGATTGTGATTGTCGCTGCGATAGCGCGTCCACCAGGTGGTATCAACGGTCAATTGCCTAAGGTTCGTGAGTCGTCCAGTCTGTGGCACGCCCGTGACTTGGCTGGGAGGTAGAATTGCGAATTGACTGAGATCGATGGGCTTCGCACCCTTGGACTGCAAGTAATTGTTGAGGAAGCGATGGTGGCTAATTTCGTCATCCGTATTGTCTGCGATGTACTGCGGCATATCGCCATCGAGCACCTGCAGTGCGGTCAGGTAACCTGGAGCGAGCCCGGTATTGATGGCCTTGCCGTTGAGCTGCAAATCGATTGCCGAGAGACCTAGAGCCCCCGGCACTGCGGATGTTGGTCCGCCAAGTTCTGCGTATTGAATCCACAGATCGGCTTCGACCTGTTCGAGCGCGCTAAGGAATGTGAGGATGGCGATGTCACCCTTGGTAATGGGAGCACGGTCGTTGTCTCCAAGGCCCTGGCCGAACGCCGGTGACGCTTTGGCGAGAAGCCCCGCGCCTGCCGCGGCCACTCCGACACCCAAGACCCCGTTCTTCAAGAAGGAACGGCGATTCGCACGCTGCTTGATGCCACTTCCGGATTTCTTCATTGTCTTCTCCCTTGAGTTTTCTGAGTTTTCGATCTTTTTAACTACGGAGCTCTCGCGAACTGATTTCACAGATCCCTTCCGGACACAACCAGATCCCCCACGTCCTCCAGATGGCCCGCCGACGCCGAATCCCAATGTGTGGCCTCTGGCATGGCGGCAAATAAGATTCGGTTGCGGCCTCGTTTGTTCGCAGATTGAAGCCGCAGCGCCAAAGAACCTGCGCTGCCACGATAAAGACTGGACTTTCGTTTTTTTATTCCCACAGCGGATGTAAAAAATCTTACTGAACTGAGCTGCATTCCGTCGGAACGACAAAGGCAACCTAGATGTGACATGTGGCATCCTGCCAACGTTAGCCGCAACATTTACGAAGAAGCGAGAGACAGCAAGGCTGAGGCGATGACGCGAGCTGCGAAGCGTATTGAACCGTAGGGCCTTATCTGGTTTGCGGATGCCTAAACAAAAACCAAACTTCATCTCTCGGTCTCAAGAACAAGGTAATGGAGGCTACCGAGCCGTTCAACCTGCAATGCTATTGCGTCGGCGGTCGTGAGATCCTGCAACACTGACCGCGACGAGTCGACAGTGTCCACGGGCACTCCGTTCACGGAATAGATCACGTCTCCCGGCAGCGGCCCCTCGCCATCGTAGGCTGCGTAGGACTCTTTACCTGCAACGACAACTCCAAATCGATTACGCAGCGGCGGAAGCATGAGGGCGACGTTGTCAAGACTTGGCGCCTGGCGAGGAAAGGTGCCCTTGCTGAAACACCAGAAACTTCCTGGCGGTCTTGGCAAACGCAGCGGGAAATTCGATAGCCAGAGCGACCAGCAGGCCAAATACGCTGCCCAACAGGGCAGAACCGAGGTTCTGGAGGGTGAACCAGAACGTGACTCCACTGATGGTCAATGCGTGGAGAGAACCAGCAGCCGAGTCGTGGGTCGCGGCCATGCCGGGTCGAACGAAGCTCGGCACTACGACGCCAGCCAGAAACAGGGCGAGCGAGACCCCGCCAAGGAGCTGCAGGACAGAAAGAGCTCTTTGGATTTCTATTTTCGCAGTGCTTCCCCCGTTTGTCGGCTTGACGGCGGAATGGTGGTGCGGTTGCTGCGCCCCATGGAACATAAATGCTCCTTTCTGATCGCTGATATTTCCGTTCATTGGTTTTCTCAAGCACTCAGGATGACAGGAGGCTTGCTAAGGGCTCGGAGGCGTCTCTGCGTGCCGTTACGAACGCGATTAGACGGTCTGCATTTTTCTGTGATGCGCGTTACGAGGGTGACCACGGTTAAAGCCACTGCGAGTACTACGAGCCATGCCACGATTGTTGTTCTGAACATCGCTAATCCTTTCCAAATCTCAGCCATCCCGGAATCGAATTTCTAGAGCCCCTTAAACTCCATTCATCTTTGGAGACTTGTGGCACGAATGTTCTATTCCACGGAGTGAGGGGCGGCGGCACTAAGAAATGAAGGACCTAAGACATGAGTTTTGGCTTTTGTGCTTGCAATGCGCAGAATTACGCTCGAATTCGATGCTTGTGTTAGCACTGCCTCACACTGCTCGCAATTTCTTTATGTATTGGAATGAATTAGCTGGCGGAGCTGCTCAAGGTCCGCGGGGTCTGTGTCGGAGACGGCGCAGAATTCCATCTTGTCCTGGCGCCAATCAACCCATTGAAAGCCTCGCTGGGAGCCGGTGCGGGGTGACTTGTCCGGTCCTGGCGTCGGCCACACGAATACATTGATTAGACGTCCATTGCGCTCGTAGACGAGAGCTGCGACAGAGCGGCCTTCAAGTAGCTCCAGGCGCCCCCCCTTCAGCCCGAAACCGTGGTTCGTGAAATCGTGGACCGGAAGAGCAAACTTGATTTTGGTGTCGAACCATCCCTTGACAGCCCGCTCATCGTTGGAGGCGATGCCAGTCACGTCGCCTGGCTGCAGCGAGAGCAGGTGCGCATCGACAATTTCTGCTGCAAGTTCCGCTTGATAATCATCGTTGCGAAGTCCGGGACTCATTCTCAAAAGGACGATCGCAACCAAGAATAGCGCCGCCGCCGCAGCCAGCCAGTGCCACAGGAGTGGCTGCGACTTAGGAGTGGTCTGCGCCTTTGGCCGGATTTCTGCACTAATCTTCCGCCGTAACGAAGCGGGGGCGGCTTCATAGATCTCAGCGAGTTGTAGCCTATCCCTTAGCAGATCCAGATTCACCAGCTCGGAGCCACAGTCGGCACACCTTTCGACGTGCCTTCCGAATTTCTCTGCGTCTACGGAACTCAACTCACTGTCGAAATAGCTGTGAAGAAGTAAGTCAGCAAAGTCACATCTCACGGTTAGCCTCCTCACCAGGCGAGCCATCGAGAACGGCACACAACTGGCGCCGGGCGCGGGAGAGCGATGACATTACCGTGCCAATGGGAATCGAGGTGATGCCTGCTATCTCTTTGTAGGAACACCCTTCAAGTTCCCGAAGCACGAGGACCTCTCGGTAACGCGGCGGCAACATCTCGAGGGCGCGTGTAAGGCGCTCTCGCTCATCGCCAGCGATGGCCAGGCTTTCCGGTGTAGCATCTGATTGTTGATGTACTTCTTCGTCGAATTCCACGCTCAGCTCCATGGGACGATTCTTTTCCAGCCACGTGTAGCACGTGTTCCGCACAATCTGCAAGACCCAAGCGCGCGCATTCCCGCCATGAAATCCGCGGATAAAGCGGCAGGCGCGGAGGAGAGCTTCTTGGGCGACATCTTCGGCATCTTCGCGCCTGCGCAATAACCAACGCGCCAAGTTGAAGGCGGCGTCGACATGAGGCAGTACAAGCTGCTCAAAGCGCTCTCGGTCCTCGGGATCCAACTCGCTCAAACTTCACTCCGATCAAATGAGATTCATCATGAGGAACCATCTCAAGCACGAATTTATTCTGTGTCGCGGATTACTGATGAAAGGACAAAGAGGGGAAAGTATTTCTGAGTTTGGAATAAAGGAAATACTCCGGCGGTCTGGATGAACGAAATGCATTTGAATGGCACGCGCGGGCGGCCCCCAGCCCGCGCCGCTGTTCCTCAGTGGCATATGCAAAAGAGCGACAGGAAGGGCACAACACCAGGAGAGTAAGAATGTCAGCGAAGAAAAAAGACGAAATTATCTACGACCATAACAACGATGGAATTGACCGCCGAGGGTTCTTGAAGTGCATGGCCTGGGCGGGTACGGGCGCCTTCTGCGTAATTCAGGGTGGAGTGCTGAAGTCCTACGCCTTGAGCCGAATGCCGGAAACAAATCCGAAGGACACCATGGGAGAGCTGAGCTTCGTCCAGATCAGCGACAGCCACATGGGATTCAACAAGGCCGCGAATCCTGATGTCGCGGCAACGCTTAAAGTGGCGGTGGACAAGATCAACGCTCTACCTACGGCTCCAGAATTCATGCTGCACACGGGCGACATTAGCCACCTCTCGAAACCTGAAGAGTTCGATACCGTCGATCAGATTCTCAAGGGCGCAAAGCCCAAGAACGTGTTCTATGTCCCGGGCGAGCACGACGTGTTAAATGACGACGGAAAGCAATTCCTTGAGCGCTACGGGAAGGGCAGCAAGGGCGCTGGATGGTACAGCTTCGAGAAAAGAGGCGTGCACTTCATCGGATTGGTGAACGTGATGAATCTGAAGGCAGGCGGGCTGGGAACGCTTGGGCCCGAGCAGCTCGAATGGCTGGAAGACGACGTGAAGCACTTGAAATCCAGCACACCGATCGTCGTGTTCGCTCACATTCCGCTGTGGTCCGTGTATCCGGAATGGGGCTGGGGTACCGAGGACAGCGCTCAGGCACTGGCTTACTTGAAGAAATTCGGTTCGGTAACCGTGCTGAATGGGCACATTCACCAAACGCTGCAGAAGGTCGAAGGTACGGTGACTTTTCACACGGCGGCATCGACGGCGTTTCCACAGCCGCAGCCAGGCAAAGCTGACTCGCCGGGGCCGATGAAGGTGCCGGCAGAGCAGCTCAGAAGCGTCCTGGGAATAACGGATGTCAATTACGTCCAAGGGCAACATGCGTTAGCGGTTGTGGACTCGACGCTCGCTTAAGCCGCGTCAGTCCATTCGAGAAAGCAAGCGGATCAGAAATACATGAGAAAGGACGACAAAGCATGAGGAGAAGTGTGTTTGTGGTACTTGCAGGTGCCTTACTCACGATCGCATTTGTGATGAGTGTGGAAGGTCGCAAAGGCTTGACCTTGAGCGCGCAAGATAAGGCTGCTACGACGGAAGTGAAGATCGACAACTTCAGCTTCGGGCCTGCCGCGCTAACGGTGGCGGTGGGGAGCACGGTGACTTGGACCAACCGCGACGATATCCCCCACACCGTTGTCAGCACAGATGATCCGAAGAAGTTCAAGTCCAAGGTGCTCGATACGGATGAAAAGTTCTCTTACACGTTCACGAAGGCCGGGACGTACCCCTACTTCTGCTCGATTCATCCGAAGATGACCGGCAAAGTCATCGTGCAGTGATTGAGGAGCGATCTTGCACCCGTTCGACATAAAAACGGTTCTTTTCGCGAAGCATGCGCAACACGTCGTGCTGATTCACTTTCCGATCGCGCTGTTTATCATCGCGGTCCTCTTTGATTTTCTCGCGCAGTGGAAAAAGCAACACGTGCTTACTGCGGTTGCTTACTACAACTTTCTCGCCGCGGCGATTGCAACCATACCGGCGGCGGTAACCGGGATTCTCGCGTGGCAGTGGGAACTCGAAGGGCAGAAGCTGAAAGGCATCCTTTTGATGCATCTCGTGATGGGCTTCATATCGAGCGTCCTGATTTGGGCGGTGTGGTTTATTCACAGGAAAACCCAGCTGAAGGAAGGAGAGGTCTTGCCCGGATACCGTCTACCCATCGAGGCCGTGGCCGTAGTCATGGTCTCACTGACGGGGCACCTGGGCGGCTTTCTCAGCGGGGTGAATGGACCTGGGTAGAAGCTTTCCGAGGCGAGCATGTGCAAAAGATGATTGGCGGACCCGATTCGACAGCGGACTCGTATGGAGGCGACTGAAACTACACCGAGTTGCCGCAATCTGCGCGGAGTCAATCTCTTGGAAGAAGGGCTCCTTAGAACAGCGGCGATGCGTCGAGCCGATCTGGTTCCGCTCCTAGACAATCGGGATGCGAGGGACTGATCCTTGCTGCCTAGCTCGCTCGGAACGGACGCTTTTGGCAACATGCTTGGTGCCAATCCGTCCTCGTTCTTCTGAATCTTGCCGTGGTCACCGTTATGATGATCATTTCGGGTTGGCATAATTCTGT
>Ga0209375_1000867_pt1 | contig 24215 bp, 18 predicted proteins | sample GraSoiAngelo_131_FD_185888 | JGI IMG/M metagenome (GOLD analysis project Ga0209375, IMG submission 185888) | Grasslands soil microbial communities from the Angelo Coastal Reserve, California, USA - 14_0929_02_30cm (SPAdes) (version 2) | ecosystem: Environmental > Terrestrial > Soil > Grasslands ... | reverse complement strand
CAGATTCCACGCGCCGAGATCGGCCTCGAACTGCGGCTGGCCTTCGGCGAGGCGATAGGTGATGACGATGCGGTGCGGAAGCGGGTCGCGGTCGCGCGGGATCCAGATCTGCACGTCCGTCCGGTCGCTTCGAAACGCCACGTGATCGGTCGCCACGCCGCCGAGCTGCTCCTCCCCGACCAGGCGTGCGCTCCCGAGGACGTCCTTCAGCTGCTGGGGGAAGTCCGTCTTCAGGAGCTCGCGTAGCGGCAGCCGCATCGCGAGGTCGTTCAGAAGTAGTCGAACGCCGCGTCGACCGTCCCTGGCTTCGCGACGGTCGCGTAGACCTTCGTGTCGAGATCGAAGACCGCGAGCTGCGTCCCGTCGAAGACAACTCCCCGGCGCGACCCGTCGCGCCGGGTGACGTCGACGCGCGCGCGGTCGGGACGCCTGAGCGCCACCACCCGCCGCTCGCCGAACTGCACCTTCTGGCCGGACCCCTGCACGACGTCGTATGCCGAGTCGATCGTCACGCTGAGGCGCGGCGTCCTGGCGAGGAAGCTTGCCATCGCCTCGAGGCGGGCCGCGGCCCGGTCCTCCTCGCCGAGCACGACCGACTGGCCCACCGACACGGCCAGCACGATGCCGACGAGCAGCAGCTCGCGAGGTCGTTTCACGACCAGCACCTCGTGGTTTGCCTCAGGCATCGTAGACGATGCCGGACTCCTTTGCGTCGACCGTCGTGCCGGCGTCGCCGGCGATGATCCTGCCCAGATCCGCCAGCGCGCCGATGGCGGCCTTCTTCCCGGTCACGGCCGCGAACCGGCAGGCGGCGTTCACCTTCGGCCCCATCGACCCGGCCGCGAACGACATGGCGGACAGGGCGGACGGTGATGCCCGCCGGATGGCCCGCTTCGTGGGCTTGCCCCAGTCGACGTAGACCGCGTCCGCGTCGGTCAGCATGATGAAGAGGTCCGCGTCGAGATCACGCGCGAGCAGCTCCGAGGCCAGGTCCTTGTCGATCACGCACTCGACGCCGGCCAGCTGGCGATCCTTGCCAGGCTCGTACATCGTCGGGATGCCGCCGCCGCCGGCGGCGATCACGATCGTGTCGTGCTCGAGCAGCCACTTGATCGGGCGCAGCTCGAAGATGCGCTTCGGCTCCGGCGACGGCACCACGCGACGCCACCTGTCGCCATCCCGCTTGAAAACCCACCCTTTGTCGCCGGCGATCCGATCGGCCTCGTCCTTGGAATACACCGGGCCGATGAACTTGCACGGGTCGTGGAACGCCGGGTCGTCTGGATCGACCTCGATCATCGTCAGCATCGTAGCGAAGGGACGCTCGAAGGGCAGCAGGTTGCCGAGCTCCTGCTCGATCATGTACCCGATCATGCCTTCGGTCTGCGCTCCCAGGACGTCGAGCGGATACGTCTCCACCTGGGTGTATGCCGCACCCTGCAGGGCGAGCAGCCCGACCTGCGGACCGTTGCCGTGTCCGATGACCAGTCGATGCTCCGCCGCAACCGGGGCGAGCGCCTGCGCCGCGATCCGCACGTTCAGGCGCTGGTTCTCGGCGGTCATCGGCTCGCCGCGCCGGAGGAGCGCGTTGCCGCCCAGCGCCGTGACCACCAGCATCGTCAATCTCCGAGCGTCGCGACGAGAATCGCCTTTATGGTGTGCATGCGATTCTCCGCCTGCTCGAACGCGATGTTGAGCTCGGACTCGAACACCTCGTTGGTCACCTCGACGCCGTCGCGCAGGCCGTAGCTCTCCGCGATCTGCCTGCCGACGGTGGTCTCCATGTCGTGGAACGCCGGCAGGCAATGCATGAACTTCACCTGCGGGTTGCCGGTGGCCTTCATCAGCTCCATGCCCACCTGGTACTTGAGGAGCAGGTCGATGCGTTCCTTCCAGACCTCCTTTGGCTCGCCCATCGACACCCAGACGTCGGTATGCACGAAATCGACCCCCTCGACGGCCTCCCGCGGATCGTCCGTGATGGTGAGGCTGGCGCCCGACTGGTTCTGGAGCCGGCGCGCGATGACGACGTACTCCTCGGAGGGCCAGAGCTTTTTCGGCCCGCAAATCCGCACGTCCATACCCGTCAGGCAGCCAACGATCATCAGCGAGTGCCCCATGTTGTTCCGGGTGTCGCCGAGGAACGCATATTTGATCTCGTGGATGGGCCGGTCGCTGTGCTCGCGCATCGTCATGACGTCGGCCAGCATCTGGGTCGGGTGGTACTCGGCCGTGAGGCCGTTGAAGACCGGCACGCCGGCGTACCTCGCCAGCTGTTCGACGCCCTCCTGACTGGCGCCGCGATACTCGATCGCGTCGTACATCCGGCCGAGGACGCGCGCCGTGTCCTTGAACGACTCCTTGTGGCCGATCTGCGAACCGGCTGGATCGAGATACGTGACGTTGGCCCCCTGGTCGTAGCAAGCCACCTCGAAGGCGCAGCGCGTACGCGTCGAGGTCTTCTCGAAGATCAGACAAATCTCCTTCCCATCGAGGTGCTTCTGCTCGGTACGCGCGTACTTGGCGCGTTTGAGGTCGCGGGCCAGATCGAGCAGATAGCGAAACTCACGTGGGGTGTAATCCTGAACGGTCAGCAGCGACCGATTGCGCAAATTGAAACCCATGGTGCCCTCCCGTGTGACATGTGCGCCATCAATACGCGGGATCGCGGGCGATCGGACAGGTCATGCAGTGTCCGCCGCCTCGGCCGCGGCCGAGCTCCGCGCCACGCACCGTGATCACCTCGATTCCGGCCTTGCGCAGCAGCGTGTTCGTGTACGTGTTGCGGTCGTACGCGACGACGACGCCCGGCGCCAGCGCGACGACGTTGTTCCCGTCATCCCACTGTTCGCGCTGTGCCTGCCACGCACTACCACCCGTCTCGACCACTCGCAGCGTCTTCAGGCCGAGCGCCTCCTTGACCACGTCGAACAGACTCCCCTTGTCCTCGTGGACCTCGACACTCCCGTTGCCGGACGGCCGTGCGCTGTAGCAGCGGATCTGGTCGGACACTTCCCGGAACGAGGTGCACAGGTCGCGGTCGCAGAGCGTGAACACCGTGTCGAGGTGCATCGCGGCGCGGCTCTTCGGCATGAGGCAACCGATGACGCGCGTCGTCGCCTGGTGCCTGAAGAGCTCGGCTGCGACCTGGAACACGGCCTGCCGGGTGCTGCGTTCGCCCATGCCGATGAGCACGACGCCCCTGCCCACGGGCATGACGTCACCACCTTCGAGGCTCGCCGCTCCGAAGGAATCGTCGCTGTCGCCCCACCAGATCGTGAAATCGGCGTTCTTGAAGCGCGGATGGAACTTGTAGACTGCCCGCTGGAGCAGCGTCTCCGGTTTGCGCGCCGGCCAGTACATCGGATTGCACGTGACGCCGTTGTAGATCCAGCAGGAGGGGTCGCGCTGGAACAGCGTGTTCGGCACCGGCGGGATGATGAAATCGGTTCCACCCAATGCGTCCGTCAGCATCGCCCGTTGCTCGGACAGCGGAAGGTCGAGAATGGCGATGCCGCCGATGAGATGCTCCGCCAGCTTGGCGGCCGGCATCTCGTCGAGCCACGCGCGGAGAATCGGCGCCAGGCCGGGTCCGGCGTCATTGGCCGTCACGCGGCGGTCGAGCACCCAGGTACGCGCCGACTGGTCGGCGAGCGTCTCGGCCAGCAACTCGTGCAGCTCGAGCACCTCGACGCCGCGCTCGCGCATCTTCAGCACGAAGTCGTAGTGGTCCTTCTGGGCTTCGTGGACCCAGAGGACGTCGTCGAACAGGAGATCCGCGCGATTTCCGGGCGTCAGTCGCTGATGCGCGAGCCCGGGCCGGCAGACCAGGACGGTGCGTAGCCGGCCGACTTCACTGTGGACGCCGAGCGTTTCCATCATGTGCTCCGCGAGAGGGTTGAATCCATCGTGGAATGTGCCTGCCTAGTACGCGCCCTCTCCCGCTCCCTCACCACGTAGGTGTAGAAACGGACGCCGTCGCCGTCCGGCTCCTGGTACACGCCCTGTACCTCGTACGAGAAGCCCGGAAAGCGGTTGCAGCTCTCCTCGAACGCCAGGAAGTAATCGATCATCGGCTGCGCTCTCGCGTCGTAGCGTTCGCCCGGGACCACGATGCCGATGCCCGGCGGGTAGATCAGTGCCAGCGTGCCGGCGATCCGACCGCGGACGCTCGCCATGGGCACGTAGTCGACCTCCCCCGCGACCGTCGCCTGGACCGCGTCGCGCGCGCTCATTGCCTGCTCGGGAAATGACTCGAAGCGGAAGCACCTGCGCTGGAGCTCCTTGACGTCCCTCTCGACGAAGAAGCGGTGTATCTCGTCGCAGAGCTGTCTCAGGCTGTAGCCCAGGTAGCGTTTCGGGTAGCGCGCCGTGACGCCCGGGACGACGCGCGCGAGCGGGGCATCCGCCTCGTAGAGCGCCTTGAATCGCTCCAGCTCCGCCAACAGGAACGCGACCTTCCCTTCGCCCACCGCCGGCGTCATCAGGAACAGGATGCTGTTGAGATCGTTCTTTTCCGGAATGATGTGGTTCTCCCGCAGGTAGTTGGCGAGGACCGTGGCCGGCACGCCAGTCCGCTGGTAGTTACCGCTCCCATGGTCGATCCCCGGCGTGGTCAGCATGAGCTTGGTCGGGTCGACCATGGCCAGATCCGGCCCGACGGTGCGGTACCCGTGCCAGGCTTCGTTCGGGTCGAGCTTCCAGTACCGCTGGTCCCGCGCCAGGTCCTCCGTGGGAACGTCCTCCCAGCGCGTGCTCCGGCCTTCGAACTCGACCATGTCCGGCACGAACGGATCCAGGAAGCCGCCGAAACGCTTTCGAACCGCCTTCCGCGCCTCGATGCCGAGCTTGATCATGTCGTCCCACAGCGCGCGTCCTGCCTTGTCGCGGTGCATCTGTGCGTTGACGTCGAGGCTGGAGAACAGGGGGTAGAACGGCGAAGTGGATGCGTGCAGCATCACCATCTCGTTGAACCGTTTGTGATTGACCCGGTACGGCCGGTCGCGAATGTGCGCATCGCGGACGTGAATCTGCGAGGCCTGCGAGAAGCCCGCGAGCTGCTTGTGTGTGGACTGGGTCGCGATGACGCCCGGATCGCGCTCCGTGAGGTCGAGGCCCATCGAAAAGTGGTCTCTCAGCAACGGGTGGAACGCGCCGAAACCAGCCCACGCCTCGTCGAAGTGGATGTACTCGCAGAGGTGGCCGATCTTCTCGACGATCTTGCGGGCGTTGTAGATGGTGCCGTCGTAGGTGCATTGCTCGATGATCGCCAAGCGGATCGGGCGCTCGCGCTCGGCCGCACCGCTGGCCTTGACGAGCGGGTGCGCCCGGATCTTCGCGCGGATGCTCCTTTCGTCGAGCGCCGCCCAGTCGATCGGCCCCACCATGCCGAAGGCGTTGCGATCCGTCTCGAGGTAGACCGGGATCGCGCCCGCGATCATCAACGCCCCCTGGTGGTTCGACTTGTGGTTGTTGCGGTCGAAAAGGACGATGTCGCCGTCGCGCAGCAGTCCGCAGTCGACGGCCTTGTTCGAGCTCGAGGTGCCGTTGAGGACGAAGTAGGTCCGGTCGGCGCCGAAGATCGTGGCCGCCTCCTGCTGCGCCGACAGCGCCGGCCCCTCGCGAATGAGGAGGTCTCCCAGGGACACCATCGCGTTGCAGATGTCGTCCCGGAAGACGTTCTCGCCCATGTGCTCGAAGAAGAGCCTCCCTACCGGGTGGCGCTTGAACATCTGGCCCCCCTGGTGACCCGGACACGCCCACGAGCGGTTCCCGTCGTAGTCGTACTCCAGCAGCTTGCCGAAGAAGGGCGTGAGCAGCTTCTGCACGTACTCCTCGACGGACTTGAGGAACGTCTTCTTGTAGAACTCTCTGGACTCGAGACCCGCGACCAGTACCCCTCTGACGTCCTGAAGATAGGGCGCGTGAAACACCTCCGCGTCGCGCTCGCTGACGAGGAATACGGGCATCTCGAATCCTCGTTCCTTGCGCGCGGCGATGACATCGCTCGCGTTGCTTCGGCCGACCACGATGGCACAGAGGTCCGCCCCCTCATGAAGGGTCTCGACGGCGTCGTCCGCAGCGACGGTGACGGTGCGGAGGCCGAGCTCTTTCTCGATGATGTCGGCGACGGGAGCGTGCTCGTCACCGACGACCAGCACTCGAAAGTAGCGTTGAATCGGAATCTGCATCGATTGCATCCCTTTCGCGGTCCGCATCTGCGCGCGAGAGCGTCTCGCCCGGAGGCGAGCGCACGTCGCGCAGGAGAACCCAGACCGGAACTGCCAGCAGGATCAGGATCAGCGACCACATGCCCGCTCGTTCCCCGGCGCCGTAGATCGTGCCGACGGAGAAGACGAACGCGACGATCGCGGCGGGGGTGAATGGACCAACGCGCAGGGCGCGCGAGACCGGGCGTCGGTTGACGTAGAGGATCGCCTCGACGACCGAGCAGAACACGTAGGGAACCATGGCGGCGTCGGTCGACAGGTTGACGATCAGAGCGTAGAACGCGACGAGTGCCGACGTGCCGGATGTCTCGAGCAGGACGAGAAGGGTCGAGAGGATCATCGAGATCACGAGGCCACGAGCCGGTACACCCCGGCGCGAGAGGTGCCCGAAGACGGGAGGCATGGCGCCGTCGCGTGCCGCCGCCATGGGAACCTGAGAGAGCATCAGCGTCCACCCGTTGAGCGCGCCCACCGAGGAGATGATCGCCGCCAAGGCGATCATGGTGGCGGCCCACGGGCCCCACATGACTCGCGCGGCGTCCGCAAAGGGGGCGGAGGAGCGCAGCAGCGTCTCTCGCGGTATCACTCCCATCACGACGGCGGTGCCGAGGATGTAGATGAGCGCCGAAACGATGGTGCCGAGTACCGTGGCGCGAGGGATGGTCCGCCGGGGATCGATGACGTCGCCGGCCGGCACGGTCGCCGACTCGATGCCGAGGAACGCGAACATCGTGATGGGCGCGGTGGCGGCCAGGGCGCTCAGGAAAGGCTGCCCGCTCGGGTTCACCGTCTCGAAGGAGTGCCAGTCGATCCAGAAGAGTCCCAGCAGGGCGATCGCCACGAACGGCACGAGCTTCGTGTACGTCGTGACCACCTGGAAGATCCCGGCCTCCTTGACTCCCCGGAGGTTCACGAGCGCGACACCCCACATGGAGCCGAGCGCGATGGCGATGCCGAGCAGCCGGTGGCCCGTCAGCGCGGGGAAGAGGGCCAGGAGGTAGCCCACCAGCGCCGCCGCCATGGCGGGTAGCGAGGCCCAGATGGATATCCAGTAGCCCCACGCGATGAGGAAGCCGGCGAAGCGACCGAAACCCATCCGCGTGTAGGCATACGGACCACCGGTGGCCGGCGCGATGTGGGCCAGTCGCGCGAACACCATGCCGAGGGAGATCGCGCCGAGCGCCATCACCGCCCAGCCGATCAACGCCGTCGTGCCGAAGCGCGCCAGCACCGAGGGCGCGATGAAGAACCCCGAGCCGACCATGTTGCCGATCACGAGCGCCGTACAGGTGGCGAGCCCGAGGCTCTTGCTCCCGCGCTGGTCGGTCGCCGGTGTCACGGTCGCTCCCTTCACGGCACGACGCAGGTCATTCCGGCAGCGCCACGAAGCTGAAGAAGGACAAGGTGCTCGCGGCGGGCTCCCCGAAGACGCTCGCGTAGATGTTTCCGATCTCTCCAGAGCGGTACAGGCGGCTCAGCGTGCGGTCCACGACCAGGCGGAAATCCTCGTCGCCGCGCGACAGAGCAAGGGCGAGAGGCTCGTACGTGTAATGGCGCGTGAGGACGGTCAGATGTTCCGCCGCCGAACCCCGCGCTGCGGCGTCCAGGAGGATCGGCTGATCTCCGAACAGCACGTCCGAACGCCGCCCCGATATCCGCTCGACACCTTCCGCGTAGCTCGGCACGGGGACGATTTCCGCGTTGACGTCGAGATCCTGTCGCCTCTGGGCGAGCCACGATTCCGCGGTCGTTCCGGCCACGGCCGAGAGCACCCGCTTCTCGAGAACCTGTGCCAGCGACGCGCGCCAGAACGGCCGGTAGGGCGGCTCCCGTCCCTCGAGCGCCGCCCTCAGGCGCTCGGGGGCGTCCTTTCGCATGAGCGCGCCGATGCCGCTCGGAAAGATCGGGATCGAGAACGCGACTTTCCTTCTCCGCTCCAGCGTGGCGGTGGCTGCGCCGCAGAGCAGGTCGATCCGCCCCTCCTCCAGCGCAGCGAAGCGATCGTCGCTTTCGACCTTGACGTACTCGACCGGGATCCGCGGCAGACCCAACTCGGCTCCCACCGCATCGGCGACCCGCTGGCAGAGCACCACGGAGTACCCGGCGACCCTTCCGGACTCTTCGTACGAGAACGGTCGTGCATCCGTCCGGTACCCGAGCTTCACCTTGCCGGCATCCCGGATGCGATCCATGGTGCCCCCCTCGGGTGCAGCCGTGCCGGGCATGAAGAGCACCAACGCCGCCTGAACGGCGGCAATCCACGCGATCAGGAGGCCACGTCGACGAAGCATCAGTGATCGTCCGAGTTGCATGACTGTCCTCCTCAAGCGGCACGGCTCGCGTGAGCCTGCCCGATGACTCGCTCACCCATTGCGAAGCGGGGCGCGATGAAACCGAAGATCACGAAGCCGATGCCCATCACCACCGTGCCACCGAGCACCGCCGCGGGACCCGAGGCGTAGATCGCGTAGACGCTGTAGAGCATCGCCACCACCGCCACGACGACGTTCCGCCGATACACGGACTCTGTCACGGCCGCCTTCTGCATCATCACGATCAAGGCGGAGAGCGCGATGATGTACGGGATCACGTTCGTGACCACGGCCAGGCTCACGAGCGCGCTGAATTGCTCGCTGAGCGTCGGCGACATCGTGGAGAGCGCCATCACGGACTGTACGATTCCCATGACGACCATCCCGATGACGGGCGCGTTGCTCCGGGTCACCTTCGCGAAGAAGGCGGGGAACATGCGATCCTCGGCCGCCGCCTTCGCGGTCTGCGCGATGGTGAACTGCCAACCCAGCAGCGAGCCCACACATGCCATCGCCGCCAGGGCCATGATGATCGAGCCGACGGTCGGATTGAACATGTGGGCATATACGAGACCGAACGGACCCGTGGACTTCGCCAGCTCCGCGTTCGGCACGATGCCCTGGATGACCGTCGTCGAGAGGATGTAGATCACGGCCGCCCCGAGCGTCCCGAGCATGCACGCCAGGGGCACGTTCCGCTTCGGGTTCTCGACGGCGTCCGAGTTCTGCGCCGCCGACTCCATGCCGAGAAAGGCCCAGAGCGTGACCGCGATGCTCGAGCCCATGCCCGTCAGCAGGCCGAGCCCCTTCGGGTTCCAGGCGGCGGCGAACGTGTCGGTCCTGAACCAGAGCCAGCCGATGAGCGAGAGACCGGCGACCGGGACGATCACGCCCCACACCGTCACGGCGCCGATGCCGCCGGTCACCTTGGGGCCGCCGAAGTTGGCGACCGTGGTCAGCCAGAGCAGCGCGATCACTCCGATGCAGGTCGCGATCGCCGTCGACGAGAGCCACGGGAAGAAGTGCGCCAGGTACCCGACCGCGGAGATCGCGATCGCCACGTTCCCGATCGCGAGCGAGAAGAAGTAGAGGTAGAACACGAGGAAGAAGCCGGACTTCCCGTAGGCCTCCTCGGCGTAAGCCGACATTCCCCCCGCCCGCTGGTTCAGGAGGCCGGCCTGCGCGAATCCGTAGGCGATGGCCATCGAGCCCACGGCGGTCACGACCCAGGAGAGGAGAGAGATCGCCCCGACCTGTGCCATGTTCGCCGGCAGCATGATGATGCCGGAACCCATCATGTTGACGGCGACGATGACCGTCAGCTGGATCAGACTCATCTTCGTCCGGTGCTCGTCCATGATGTCTCCCTGTCTCGTCGTCGCGCCCCCGTCGCACCTGCCGTGAGGTTCAGGTCTTCAAACAGTAGAGAGCATAGTAGGGGCGGCCGTCGCCGCCGATTTTCACCTCGAGGCCATGGGTATCGTGACCGAAGCCCGGGAACCACGCGTCGAAGGCTTCGAGGCCGAGCAGGAAGTCGCCGACGGCACGGGTCGCCTCGCCGAAGCGCTCACCCGGCATCAGGAGCGGGATTCCCGGCGGATACGGGACGACCTGCACCGCGAGCACGCGGCCGCTGAGCTTCGCGGCGGGAACCTGCTCCACGTCGCCGTGCACGAGGCGCGCGAAGGTTTCCCGCGGTGTCAGCACCGGCTCGGGGAGGTGGCTGAACGCGCCGTCGAGGTTGCCGAGGATGTCGTGCTCTCGAATGGCGGCGTGCATCTCCGCGGCGAGCTCGCGGAGCCCGAGCCGGCCGTAGCGCTCGGGGTGATCGGCGACGAGGCCGGGGAGTGCCTTGGTGAGCGACGCGTTCGCGTCGTAGAGCTCTTTGAAGCGCATGAACGCGGCGACGAGCGAGCCCCACTTGCCCCTCGTGATGCCGATCGAGAAGAGCGTGAGAATCGAGTAGGGCTCGGTCTTCTCCACGACGATGCCCTGCGTGGCGAGGAATGCCGTCACGATGGCAGCGGGAATACCTTCCTTCTGCAGCGCGCCATTCGCACCGATGCCCGGAGTCAACGTCGTCACCTTGATCGGGTCGAGCATGCAGTAGCGAGGACCCAGGTCGCCGAACCCATGCCAGCCCTGACCCGGCCGCAGGAGCCACGCGTCGCTCGACGTCGCGAGCAGGTCGGGGTCGACGTCGAGGAAGGCCTTCCCCTCCACCTCGTCGGGCTGCCAGCTCTGGAACCACCAGTCCCCCGACTTGCGACGCTCGAGATCCCGGCCGATGCGCAGCATCGCCTTTCGGAAATCGATGGCCTCGCGAACGCACTCGGCCGTCAGCGCGGGGCCCGCGTCGTCCATCATCTTCGCGGAGACGTCGATGGAGGCGATGATGCTGTATTGGGGAGAGGTGGACGTGTGCATCATGAACGCTTCGTTGAAGAGCGCGGGCTCGATCGGGATCCGTCCCGAGCGGATGTGGATCATCGAGGCCTGAGAAAGTGCGGCGAGGAGCTTGTGCGTCGAGTGTGTCACCGTCACGGTCGCGTCGTCCGGCGACCGTCGGCCGCGGTGCATCCCGTAGCGTCCCTCGTAGATGGGATTGAACCGCGCATACGCGTACCACGCCTCGTCGTAGTGGATTCGGTCGACGCTCCGGCTGAGCACCCGCGTCGTGTGCTCGACGTCGTAGCAGAGGCCGTCATAGGTGGAGTTCGTGAGCACCGCGAGCACGGGCTTGCGGGCCGCGCCCTTCACGAGAGGGCTCTCGGCGAGCTTGCGTCGCAGCATTTCCGGCTCGATCTCGCTGGCGGGCACCGGGCCGATCACACTGCGCGCGTTGCGCCTGGGCTTCAGGTACACCGGGATGGCGCCGCTCATGTTGAGCGCGTAGTTGAGCGACTTGTGGCAGTTGCGGTCGACGAAGACGACGTCGCCGTCGGCCACCGCCGAGTGCAGGATCATCTCGTTGCTCGCAGAGCTGCCCCCCACGGAGAAGAAGGTGTGGTCGGCCCCGAAAACGCGCGCGGCGTAGCGCTCCGCTGCGGCGACGGGCCCGGAGTGATCGTTCAGGGAGCCGAGCTCTCCGACCGAGACGGAGAGGTCGGATCGCAGCATCTGCTCGCCGTAGAAGCCGAGAAAGGCACGGCCGACCGCCGTCTTCATGAACGCGGTACCGCCCGTGTGGCCGGGCGTGTGCCACGAGTACTCGTGGGTGTCGGCGAAGTTCGCGAGCTTGCCGAAGAAGGGCGGCAGCACGGTGTCGAGATAGCGCCGCGCCGCCGCGTCGATGCGTCCGGCGATGAACGCAGCGCTGTCCTCGGGCACCCAGATGTAGCCCTCGACCTGCTCCACGATCTCGAGCGGCACCTGGCGGGTCGCGCCCCGGCGCGCCGCGAGAAGGACGGGCAAGGAGGCCGCCTGCTGCCGGATGCGCCCGAGAATCCGCTTCGTCTGCGCGAGCGCCTCGTCGCTCGCCGCGGCCATCCCCCAGCCCAGCACGACGCAGGAGAGTGCCGGGTGCGACTCGACGGCGGCCTCCGTGTCGTCCAGCGAATGCGTGCGCACGACCGGACGTCCGAGCGCCTCGAGCGCCGCGCGTATCTCGTCGACGCTGCGCGCGACCGCCGAGTCCTCGTCGACGCGGGCCCCGACGACGAGCACCGGAAATCCGGAGGCCAGTCCGACCGGCATCGGCGTGTCGCTGTACGACATGGGTGCTACTCCTTCGTCGACATCAGAAGGTGAAGCTCGTGTAGAGGTAGGCGTTGACCCACGTCGATGATCCGTTCACGGCCTCGCGAAAGCCGCTGTTGGGATTCGCCATCGAGGAGGCCGCGGTGATCGACCACCAGTTCGCCAGCGCGACGTCGAAGATGAGATCGACTTCGTCCGCGAGCGCGCGATCCACACGCGCGGGGGTGAGCCCGAAGGCCTGAGTGCGGCTATTGAGGAGAAACTTGTAGTAGATCAGGTTGACCGTCAGGTCCTCTCTCGGCTTCAGCTGCAGACGCAGCTGGTGGGAGTTCAGGTTGCTGTTGGAGAGGACGTACTCTCCCAGAAGCTCGCCCTGGAACCACGAGCCCCACTCCGGAAGACCCGTGAAGAGGGAATCGAATCCCCGCGTTCCGCCGCCGCTGAACGACGCGTAGCGATAGCTGAGCTGAGGCTTCCAGGACAGCTTCGAAAACTGGTACGCGGGCGTGACGTACCACCCGTTGGCCTCGGAGAGCCCGGACGACTTCGAGTTGTTCTCGTGAACGACCGACGTCTTGTAGCTGAAGTCGGGAAGCGGAGGCAGCGGATTCGCTTCGTGATAGACGTAGATGCCGTCGAGCCCGTCACGTGATGGGTTGTCCGAGTGGTAGAGGTCGAAGTACATGACGCCGACCTTCAGGTGCTTCATGAGCCAGTCGTCGATCGTGTATTCGATCCGCCCCGCGCCGAGCCGGGTATTGGTGTCCGGGTCGTCGTTGTATTTGAGGTGGACCCCCTCGACCGTGAGACCCTTGTAGTTGAGCCGAACGATCCCCGTCTCCCGGAACGCTTTGCGCGGGGAGAGCCAGTTCGCGCCGCGGTGAGTGCTGTCCTGGCCCCCATCCCAGAAGAGCAGGCCGTCGAAGACCTGGTAGTTCTGGTTTCCGCCGCTGATCTCGATGGCGTTGGAGCCGAGCGCCGGGAAGAGGTCGCCGGATTTCCATCCGAGGTAGGTGCTCTCGAGCGTGTACGCGCTGACGGTGTCTTTGGAACCGTTGGTGACGGGGCCGTCGGGCCCGCTCGTGGTGAGCGAGTAGACGCCGCTGATCCTCCCCTGGAGCGCCCCGTACTTCCCCAGCGGGTAGCGGGCGTTCACGCCCACCTCGTTCGAGTGCTCGAGCCAGCTGTCGGCCTTCTCCACGGGCCCGAACGACCATCGCCCGTTGAAGCCGGCGTTGTGCGAGGCGGCGGCGTACATCTGGAGGTTCAGGGTGGGGCGGAGGAAGAGCGGCCCGGTCTTCACCTCCCCGAAGCCGAGGGTCTTCGGAAGGCGAGGGCGCGCGTCGGCGGGCGGTCCGCCGGCCTCCCCGACGCTGAGCGTGACCGCCCGCATGCCGGCGCCGACCTGGAGGCCCGCGGTTTTTGCGTCCATCACGATGCGCACGCCCTTGTCGTTGCGCATGACGAGCGTGCCCGCGCCCCGACCGAAGGCGGCTGCCGAAACCAGGGCTGTGTAGTCGCCGTTCAGGTCCTCGATCTTGGTGAGCCCGAAGATCTTGCCGACCCCCTCGATCGAGGCGCTCCCGAGGCCGCCCAGCACGAAGCCATCGGCGCGTACGGGGTAGGTCTTGCCCTGGAACTCCACCGTCGATGCGCCCCACGCGAGACCGACGCCGACCGACGCCGACCGCCCGCGGAAGGTGATCGTCGGGTCGGCGTCGGCGTGCTCGGCGGCGAGCACGGACCGTTTCCCTGCCGGCGCCGAGAAGGCGACGAGGCAGGTCAGGGCGGCTCCCGCGCGGAGAATTCTCATTGGACGCCAGCCCCCGGCTGGCCGCCGGAGGACTTTGGGCTGATCTGCCTCGACAGCTCGATCTCGAGCCGACCCGCTTCGAGCGGGAGGGGTGGCTCGAAGCGAATCGTCACACCGGACGCGTTTCGGAGGCCCCGGTCGGAGGACTGGAAGGTGCCCTCGATGTCGCGCGGGCGCAGGAGTCCGTAGACGGACCCCACCGTGTTCACGGACTGCGCGACGCCTCGGAGTGTCAGGAGATAGTCCTGACTCCGAAAACTCATCTCGCCCTCGACGAGGCGACCGCCGAGGTTCGACCCCGCCGGCGCGGACGAGACCGTGATCTTCGCGACGGGCGGTTCGTCGGCGCCCGCAGGCGCGGTGAGCAGAAGCGCGAGGAGGGCGGCCCCCGCGAACAACCGTACGCGCCTCATGACACCCCGGCGTGCCGCACTCGCGGCTCGGGCTCGTGCACCGCCGGGACTGCCGGGACGTGCCCCTGCGCCGCGGGGCGGTCGGTCCAGCCGCGGATCACCTCGTAGAAGACGGGCGTGAAGAAGATGCCGAAGGCCGTCACGCCGAGCATGCCGGAGAAGACGGCGATGCCGAGCGCGAACCGCATCTCGGCGCCCGCACCCGCGGTGGTCACGAGCGGCAGGACGCCGAGGATGAATGCGAACGAGGTCATGAGGATCGGACGCAGCCGGGTCTTCGACGCCTCGACGATCGCCTCGAAGCGGGACTTCCCCTGGTCCTGGAGCTGCTTCGCGAACTCGACGATGAGGATCGCGTTCTTGGCGGCGAGGCCGATCAAGACGACGAGGCCGACCTGCGTGAAGATGTTGTTGTCGGACCCGACGACCCAGACGCCCGCGATGGCGGCGAGCAGGCACATCGGCACGATCAGGATGATCGCCCCGGGAAGGGACCAGCTCTCGTACTGGGACGCGAGCACCATGAAGACGAGCACGGCGCCGAGGATGAACACGAAGACGGCGGTGTTCCCGGCGAGGATCTGCTGCAACGTCAGCTCGGTCCACTCGAAGCTCATCGTCGACGGCAGTTCCTTGTTCGCCAGGGCCTCCATGGTGCCGATCGCCTGCCCGGAGCTCACCCCCGGCGCCGTCGAGCCGGCGATCTCCGCCGAGGCGAACATGTTGTAGCGGTTGACGATCGCCGGTCCGGTAGTGTCCCGAACGCTCACCAGCGTCGACAGGGGCACCATCCCACCGTTGCGGTTCCGGACCTTCAGCTGGCCGATGTCGTCGCGGCCGACGCGATACTTCGCGTCCGCCTGGATGTTGACCTGCCAGTTGCGTCCGAAGCGGGTGAAGTCGTTCGCGTACGCCGACCCGAGATAGATCTGCAGCGTCTGGAAGACGTCGTTCAGCGACACGCCGAGCGCCTTCGCCTTCGCCCGGTCGACGTCGAGGTAGAGCTGGGGCTGCGCCGCCCGGTAGCTGCTGAAGAGCCCGACCAGCCCGGGCTGCGCCGAGCCGGCGCGGATCATCGTCTCGACGGCACCCTGGAGCGCCGCGGGGCCCGCGTCGGCCCGGTCCTGCACCTGCAACTTGAACCCGCCCGTGTTGCCGAGCCCGTCGACCGGCGGCGCGCCGAACGCGACCACGATCGCGTCCTGCACCTGTCGGAACTTCGCGCGCAGATCCGCGGCCACCTTGGTGGCGGGCAGATGCGCCGCGACGCGCTCCTCGAACGGCTGCAGGATCACGAACATGCCGCCGACGTTCGAGATGTTGTTGCTGGTGAGGATGGAGTAACCCGGGAGGCGGATCGCGTGCTGCACGCCGGGAGTGGCGCGCACCATCTCGTCGAGGCGCCCCATCACCTCCTCGGTGCGCTCGAGGCTCGCCCCGTCCGGCAGCTGCGCGTTCACGACCAGGTAGCCCTTGTCCTGCTCCGGGATGAACCCGACGGGCACGGTGCGGAACCCGAGCCAGGTGAGGACCATGAGCCCACCGTAGAGGAGGAGGATGACCCCCGTCGCACGCACGAGCCCGCTGACGATCCGGCCGTATCCCGCGGTCAGCCGCTCGAAGACCCGGTTGAACCCCTTGAAGAAGGCCAGCAGCGCGCGGTTCACGCGCTCGTTCAGCCGATATCCGCCGAAGCCGCCGACGGCGACGACCGCGAGCCGGACGGCCCACAATGCCGCGGCACTCCCGTGCGCCTCGTGACCGTGGCCGCCCGCCGACAGGCCGAACAGGTGCTGCACGCGGCCGGTGAGGAGGAAGTCGGCGAGCAGGGCACCCAGCAGCACGACCCCGGCGCGCGGCAGCGCCTCGTGGCGCTCCTCGCCGTGCGCGTGCGGCTTGATGAGGGTGACCGCGCGCGCCGGCGCCATCGTCATCGCGTTGATGGCCGAGATGATCGTCGAGGCCGCGATGGTGAGCGCGAACTGGCGGTAGAACTGGCCGCTGATGCCGGCGATGAACGCCGTCGGGATGAAGACGGAGCTCAGGACGAGCGTGATCGCGATCACCGGGCCGGTGATCTCGTCGAGCGCCTTGATGGTCGCCTCGCGCGGCGGAAGGCCCGTCGCCATCCAGCGCTCGACGTTCTAGACCACGACGATCGCGTCGTCGACGACGATGCCGATGGCGAGGACGAGCCCGAAGAGCGAGAGGTTGTTGAGCGAGAAACCGAGCATCGCCATGACGAAGAACGTCCCGATCAGCGAGACCGGGACGTCGATCATTGGCAGCAGCGTGGCGCGCCAGTCCTGCAGGAACACGAGGACGACGATGAAGACGAGGACGAACGCCTCGAACAGCGTCTTGTAGACCTCGTGGATCGACTCGTCGACGAAGACCGTCGTGTCGTAGACGATCTTGTACTCCATGCCCTCCGGGAACCGCGCCTTGAGGCGTTCCATCTCGGCGCGGACGCTCTCCGCCGTCGCGAGCGCGTTGGCACCGGGGAGCTGGAAGACCGCCATCGTGACAGATTCCTGGCCATCGAGGTAGCTGCCGACGTCGTAGTTCTTCGCCCCCAGCTCGACTCTGCCCACATCGACGAGGCGCGTGATGTCCCCGTGCTCGCCCGTCTTCACCACGATGTCGCCGAACTGCTCGGGGTCGAGCAGCCGGCCGAGCGTGTTGACCGTGTACTGGAAGTCTATGCCGGCGGGTGCCGGCGGCTGGCCGATGCGTCCGGCGGCGACCTGCACGTTCTGCTCCTGCAGCGCCTTCAGGACGTCGGCGGCGGTCATGTCGCGCGAGGCGAGCGCCGTCGGGTCGAGCCAGATGCGCATGCTGTAGTCGCGCGCGCCGAGGAAGCTGACGTCGCCCACACCGGGCAGCCGGGCGAGCGCGTCCTTCACCTGGATGGTGGCGTAGTTGCTCAGGTACAGCTGGTCATAGCGTCCGCTCGGCGAGAGCAGGTTCACGCACAGGAGGATCATCGGCGACTTCTTCTTCACCGTGACGCCCTGGCGCTTCACCTCGTCCGGCAGCTTCGCCTCGGCGATCGCGACCCGGTTCTGGGTGAGAACCTGCGCGAAGTCGAGGTTCGTCCCGACGCGGAACGTCACGTCGAGGTTCATCTGCCCGTCGTTCGTGCTCTTCGAGAGCATGTAGAGCATGTTCTCGACGCCGTTCACCTCCTGCTCGATCGGCGCGGCTACGGTGTCGGCGACGACCTTCGCGCTCGCGCCGGGATACGTCGCCGAGATGTTGACCGTCGGCGGCACGACCTCCGGGTACTGTGCGATCGGCAGCTTCTGCAGGGCCACGAGGCCGATGATCACGATGACGATCGAGAGGACGGTCGCGAAGATCGGCCGATCGACGAAGAAGCGAGCGAACATCAGCTCTTCCTTACGAGGGCGCCTCGGCGGGCGGCCCCGGGCGCATGCTGACTTTCTGCGGCGTCACGGGCCCGCCCGGTCGCGCGCGCTGGATCCCGTTCACGATCACCCATTCGCCGGGCGCGAGGCCGTCGGTCACGGCGCGGAGAGCGTTCTGGAGCGGGCCGAGCTTCACGGGTCGGTACTCGACCACGTTCTTGTCGTTCACGACCAGGACGTACTTCCTGTCCTGGTCGGTGCCGATGGCGCGGTCGGTCACCAGGACGCCGGGCCGGGGCTCGCTGATGGGGACTCGCACGCGCACGAACATCCCCGGCGCCAGCAGCCGGTCCGTATTCGGAAGCACCGCCCGCACGTGGATCGTCCCGGTCGAGGGGTCGATCTGGTTGTCGATGAAGTCGACGGTACCCCGGTAGGGGAAGTCGTTCTCCTCGGCGAGCGCGACGAAGACCGGCGCCTGGGCCGCGCGGATGTTCTCCGGGGTGACGGCGCCGTCGCGGGCGATGTTCGCCTTTCTGATGCGGACGAGCGCGCGCTCGTCCGTGTCGAAGTTCACGTGGACCGGGTCGAGGCTCACGACCGTCGTCAGCAGCGGCCCGCCGGACGCGCCCACGACCACGAGGTTCCCTTGCGTGATCTCCGCCCGGCTCACGCGGCCGGCTATCGGCGCCGTCACCCGCGTGAACTCGAGATCGAGCCGCGCGAGGTCGAGCTGCGCGAGCTTCGCCTTGAGCTCCCCCTCGGCTGCCCCCTTCTCGGCGACCGCACGCTCGAGCTCGCGGGCGCTGGCGGCGCCGGACGGGCGCAGCAATTGATTCCGGCCCACCTCGGACTCCGCCCGGGCGAGCTGCGCGCGCAGCCGGGCGACCTCGCCCTCGCCCCGCAGGACCGCGGCCTGGTACTCTCGCGGGTCGATCTCGAAGAGGAGATCGCCGGCGTTGACGAGCTGGCCGTCGGTGAAGGCGACCTTCGTGATGTACCCGGTCACCCGGGCTCGCACCTCGACGCTCTGGACGGCGCTGACACGACCGGTGAACTCGAGCGTCTCCTGGACGGGCTCCTCGACCGGCTGGCTGACCGAGACGTCGGGCGGTGGCGGGGCGACGACCTTCGGCTCGCGCCCGCATCCGGCGCCGACGGCCGCGAGTGCGACGAGCGACACCGCGAGAAACGGGGCGGAGGATGCCGCCCCTCGGTTGGCTACCACTGTGGCCTCCACCATCGCCAGCGCCACCAGCCCCGATCCTGCTCCGTCCCACTGCTGGCGGCCTGCGCGATGTTCCGTTGTTGCTCCTCCGCGATCAGGTCACCCCACCGCGTGCGGGAGCTCATCTGCTCGGCGCTTTCGGCCGAGATGACGCTGCCGCCCTGCCACGGCTCCCACCCGCCGCCGAGGCTCTTGTAGAGCGTCACGAGCGTCAGCGCTTCCTCGCCCTGGCTGGCCGCGAGCAGGTCCTCCTGCTGAACGAGAAGCTGCTGGGCGAGCAGCACCGTCGTGAAGTCGACGGCGCCCTCGGAGTACTGCCGCCCGACCAGGTCCACGACCTTCTGCGCGGCCGCGACGCTGTCGCGGAGCGACGCCGTGCGCAGGAGTGCGCCGCGATGCGCGGCGATCGCGCTCTCGACGTCCGCCTGGGCGCGGAGCACGGTGTTCGTGTAGTCGTTGACCAGGGCCTGATATTCCGCGTCCTGGACGCGCACGTTGTTGCTGATCCGCCCGTAGTTCAGGATCGCCCAGCTGAACGTCGGACCGCCGAACGCCTCGAAGCTGCGTCCCTCGAAGAACTTCGCGGCATCTTCCGAGTGGAGGTCGATGGCACCGACGAGGGACAGGTGAGGGTACAGGTCAGCCTTCGCGATCCCGATCTTCGCGCTCTGCGCGGCGAGGAGCCGCTCGTTGCGCCGGACGTCCGGCCGGCGGCGCAGCAGGTCGGCGGGAATTCCCATCGCAATCTCGGCGGGAGGCTTCGGGATCTCCGCCGGCCCCTCCCCCACGATGTCCTCGACCCGGCGCGGGGGGACGCCCAGGAGCGCCGAGAGCGTGCTCGCCTGCTCGTCGATCTGGGCCTCGAAGAACGGTATCTGCGCTTCCGTCGCGTGCAGGAGCGTCGCCGCCTGTGCGGGATCGACTTCGGTCACCGCGCCGTGCTGGGCGCGCAGCGTCGCGATGTTGAAGCTCGAGCGCTGCAGCTCGGCGTTGCGCCGCGCCACGTCGAGCTCCGCCTGCGCGGTGCGGATGCCGATGTAGTTCGTCGCGACCTCGGCGAGGAGGGACACGAGGACGTCGTCGTAGTCGGCATACGCGGCGAGCAGCTCGGCATCCGAGGACTCGATGCCGCGCCGGAACTTGCCCCACATGTCGAGCTCCCAGGCGACGTCGAGACCGGCGAGGAAGTCGTTGAAGTTTCGCTCCGGCGGCACGATGAGGAGGTTCTTGCTCGCGACGTTCCGGCTGTAGGACGCCACGGCGTTCTGGACCTGGGGGAAGAGCGTGCCGATCGCGATGCCTCGCCGTGCCTGGGCTCCCAGCACCCGAGCGCCAGCCGCCTGCAGCGAGGGGTTCTGCCGGTAGCCCTCGACGACCAGGTTCGTCAGGACGGGATCCCGGAACGTTTCCCACCACGGGCCGATCGGCTCCGACTCGGGCCCGATGCCGTTCGTGTCCCGCGCGATCCAGGCGTTCGCGACCGGCGCCGGCGGACGTCGATATTCGGGACCGACCATCATGCACCCCGACACGACGAGAAGCGCGAGAAGCGCGCCGCCCCGCGTTCCGGCACACCGCACCTCGTCCATTCCGGTCGCAAGACCGTGGGGCACCATCCAGTGTGCGAGCCGTCAGTCGAAGATGGGGTAGAGGAGGTGAACGCGGGACACGTCGCCCTCAGAGCCGTTCTCGTTCTCCTTCGATCCGTGGAGCCCCTCGGCGCCGTGGGCGCGTCGCCTGCGGAGCCGCCGCACCCGAGGGTGAGGCGGGATCATCGCCGATCCGCCATACGCCGGAGCCAACGCGACGTCTTGCCATCACACGCCAGAAGATCCGGCGGCGGCGGCGGACCGAACGCGATCGACGGCTTTCGCCGGCCCGTTGTCGTAGAATGGCAAGCCGGCCGCGAATGCGGCTGCTATCGCAGCGCTCGCGTGGAAGTCGCCACTTACCCGCCCGTCAGACGGGTCTGTGCGTTTGCCGTCGCAGCCGGTGTGGCCTACGCCGCATGGAGCTACGAGAACGAGCTCAAGGTCCGGAAGCCGCCCGTCCTCGACGTACGCGCTCCGCGAGCGTCACGCAGCCACGGGCCGCCGGCGCGTGTCATCTGGGTGATGATCGACGGTCTGCGGCTCGATGCCTCCCGTGAGATGCCCGTCCTCAATCGGCTTCGTGCGGAAGGCGAAGACGTCTCTGCCCGGGCGGAGTTCCCGACCTACAGCGGACCGAATTTCGTCGCGCAGGGATCGGGCATCGAGCTTGCCGCCTCCGGCGTGCTGAGCAACGGATATCCGGGAGAGGTGGCGCTGGATTCGGTGTTTCGCCGCGCGAAGCTTGCCGGCCTTCGGACCGCGGTGCTCACGACCGACCGGGATCCCGGCCTGGACTGGACCTATGCCTCGTGGGTGGACGAGACGGTGATCGAAGACCCGGAGGTGCACCTGCCCCCCGCGCACTTGGTCTTCGTCCACATCGGGTATGTGGAATGCACGGACTGAATCGATCGGGCACCATGAGTGATGTCGCGCGTGGCGCCACCGGCGTGGTCGAATCGGGACGTCGACTCCTCCGGCTCGACCCGAGCCGCCTGCTCTCGATCGCGAGTCGCCGAACTGGCCTCCGCGACTTCGGTGATCCGGCCTTCCGGGAGCCGCTCGACCGTCTCCTCGAGTCGCTCCGGCGTGAAGCCCACCTGAGCCTCGTCGGCCGCATCGCGGCCCGCCTGGAGGTGACGGGTCTCTTGACGAACCGGCTCTTGCTGGCGCGCGATCGGGAGCGACATCCGGGGATCGCGCGAGAGGGGATTCGGAGGCCACTCGTCATCACGGGCCTGCCGCGGAGCGGCTCCACCTTCCTGCACGGCCTGCTGGCGCAGGATCCCGCCAGCCGGGTGCCGCTGCACTGGGAGCTGCGCTTTCCATCGCCACCCCCCGAGCGATCGACCCGCGACAGCGACCCGCGCATCGCGCGCGCCGCGCGTCACATCCGCTGGTTCTTCCGCCTCGCGCCGACGTTCCGGAACATCCACCCCGTCGGCGCGCGCATGCCCGAGGAGTGCGTCGTCATTCTGAGCCACGCGTTCCTGAGCTTCGAGTTCTCCTCGAACTGGTTCGTCCCCTCGTACCAGTCCTGGCTCGAGCAGCAGGACCTAGAGTCCGCCTATCGCTACCACCGGCGCTTCCTCCAGCATCTCCAGTGGAACGGCGCGGGCGACCGCTGGCTCCTGAAGGCGCCTCCTCACCTCCCGAGCCTGCGCGCGCTGTTCGCGGTCTATCCCGACGCGGACGTGATCGTGACGCACCGGGACCCGCTCGAGGTCGTCGCGTCGGTCGCGAGCCTGCACGTCGCCCTCCGTCGGACGTTCAGTCGCGCGGTCGATCCGCTCGCGGTCGGACCGGAGGTGTCCCGAATGCTCGCCGGCGACGTCCGGCGTGGTTTTGCGGCGCGCGACGACGGCTGCGCCCCGCCGGAGCGGTTCCTCGACGTCTGGTATGCGCAGCTGATGGACGATCCGCTCGCGGTGGTGCGGCGGATCTACCGGCACTTCGACCTTCGGCTGTCGACCGAGGTCGACACACGCATGCGGGCGTACCTGGCGACGAATTCCACGGACCGAAACGGCCTGCACGTCTATTCGCTCGCCCAGTTCGGACTCGACCCCGCGGTCGAGCGTGCGCGCTACCGCGAGTACTGGGACCGATACCGCACACCCTCGGGTCACTGACCCGTTCGCCATCGGATGGCGACCCCGGCCGTTCTGATCGCTCGACCGACGGTCGTCCTACGGAGGCCCTGCAGAGGCGCGATCTGGCAAGACAGGGAGGGCGAACTCGCGTATCGCTGGCCCGACCCGTAAGGACGCTCCCGACGAAAGTCCGGTTGGCCCCGGGTCGTGAGGCTCAATCTTCGAAGAGGAAAGGAGAACGAGCAATGCGAAGGGTGATTGGCCTGGTGAGTGCCTTTGCGTTGGGTCTCTGCCTGACGACGGCTCGGGCGGCAGAGACACCGGATGGAACGCTCCGGCTGAGCGGCGGGTCGGTGGCCGCTGGCGTGGGTGTGAGTTGGGGAGGTGGCACGCTCACCTACAAGGGCAAGGAGTACCCGATCGAGGTTAAAGGCCTCTCCGTGGGTGACGTGGGCGCGACGAAGATCGAAGCCTCCGGCAGCGTGTACCACCTATCGAAGCTGGAGGACTTCGACGGCAACTACACGGCCGTCGGTGCCGGACTGACCGCGGCCGGGGGAGCCGGTGCCGCCGCGATGAAGAACCAGAATGGCGTCACGGTCGAGCTGGTTTCGACCACACAGGGCGTCAAGGTCGCAGCGGGTGGCGCCGGCGTCTCCATGCGAATCAAGAAGTGAGCCCCATTCCATCGCGAGGGCCCGAGGCGACTCCGCCCGGGTCCTCTTAACCGCCGCGTCCGGCGGCTCGTCTTTCGCTGTCTGGCAGGAACCAAGACGCACCGAGGCGGAGTCGTCATCCCTGCCACGAGAAGCCGTGTCCAGCAGGGAAGCTCAGCGCAAACGAGGAGGAACGATGCGTAGGATTTGCATGAAGGCCAGTGTGGTCGCGGTCGCGATGTTGTACACATCCCTCGCCTTTGCCGAGAACAGCACCGAGCCGACCGTGAAGCTGAGCGGCGGGTCGACCGCGGTCGGTATCGGTGCGAACTGGGGCGAAGGCATCCTCACCTTCGAGGGATATGAGTACCCGTTCTCGGTCAGGGGACTGACGATCGGCGATGTGGGCGCCCATGGATTCACGGGGTCCGGACGCGTTCACAACCTCAAACGAGCCGAGGACTTCAACGGGAACTACACGGGGCTCGGCGTCGGGCTGACGATCGCCGGTGGCGGATCCGCCGTAACGATGCGAAATCAGAGCGGGGTGACGATCGACCTCCTCATGACCACTCGAGGCCTCAAGGTCGGGCTCGGAGGCGGCGGCATCAGCCTCGAGATTCCCGAGAGCGGGTTCGCGGCCGTTCGAGCCCAGAAAGCAGCCGAAGCGGCCGCGGTGCGTGCGGATGACGCCGCGCGCCGGATAGAGGCCGCCGCCGGGCGTGTCGAAGAAGCGGCCCAGCGCGCCGAAAGAGCGGCAGAGCAGGCGGAGCAAGCCGGAGCGCGACGCCGAGCGCGGATACACGTC
>Ga0209375_1000859_pt1 | contig 24325 bp, 20 predicted proteins | sample GraSoiAngelo_131_FD_185888 | JGI IMG/M metagenome (GOLD analysis project Ga0209375, IMG submission 185888) | Grasslands soil microbial communities from the Angelo Coastal Reserve, California, USA - 14_0929_02_30cm (SPAdes) (version 2) | ecosystem: Environmental > Terrestrial > Soil > Grasslands ... | reverse complement strand
AATGGAAAACTAATCTCGATACTGGCGTTCCAAACGCTCGAAAACTTGAGCTGGATGGACGCCTATGATGTGGACTGACCTGCACAGAGGGCTACCTCGCCCAGATGAAGAAATGCATCTCCACTGATACAAAGAGTCAGAACGGATGCTAACCCCAACTCAGAGTCGTTCCACCACTATGTTGCCGCATTCTTTGCAGAGGAAGCATCGTCCACCCCAGCGGAAGGTTATCTCATGAGTTGTGACCTTACAACAGTTCCAGCACCACACTTGGACCACACGTGCGTGGAACTCGTAACGATCAGCTTCCATGATCCCTAGCTGAGGAAATGCTTCCTTATCTCAAAGAGAGAGAAGTGAATGATCGGGACAACGAACCCAGCTCAAAATGATTCCAATGCGAACATTCCCAAATCAGGGCGTTTTCGTTGATATTGAGTTCTCCGAGCTGAATGACGTGTTTCACAAGTCCGTATGATCCTGCTTCTCGTTATACCCAACAGCTCTTGGGATATCGCCAAGAAGAGGCTTAGGAAAATGAGGTAATTTAGTAATGCCAGTTGACTATTCTTTTATTCTCACGAATGATTGACCATTCCTATTAGATACGTTATGGAACGAAGCAAGAGACGTATCTACCGACCTCGACCTACGCCGATACGGACCGCTAGGGACTCACTGTTTGGAACAATCCTGGCCAACAGGATTCTGCTGATCTGGATACGCTAGACTAACGAGTCTCCGGCCAGTCGGCCAGGGGTTTCACCGTTTCTTTTCCCGAGAGTGAGGCGACTATCAGAGATTGGGCCCCGTTTGCCTTGAACCCGGAATACTATGGGTCCATAATCTTGAGCGGTGACGACCAGCTGAGTAACGATGTGAACTAGTGGGACCATCGGGACATGGAGACTACTGGTATGACGCTGGAGGTATCCTCGATTCCCGATATGCCTTCGATTCGTGATAGGAGGAACCAGTAGATATTGTGGGAATCGGGTTCGAGGAGCTTTCTTTCCACCTCTGCCACCGCCAGGATGTCGTATTTGCCCGGGACTATGTGGACTTCCTTTATCTCCGGAACCTTCCAGAGATCCTCCGCGACCGCTTTCTCCTTGCCAAGCTTTGTCGAGAGATAGATGAATGCGCGGACGTACCTCTTCATCTCGTCCTTCGGGTGATAGTGTTCCATCGTAATCAACTTCGGATCGGGTGAGAACAAATCCACTATGTTATAAGCTCGCTAGACTCAGACTAGGTCTGGTCGGGTAGTAACGATGACCAACCAATACCGGTATCGCTCTCGTGATTAGCTTCTAACAGAGCCAAGCTCTAAGGCGAATTCTGTCAGGCGAAATTTTTTGGCGATCTCCCAACCAGAGAGACATTCCCGATTTCAGCTTCCTAGCTCCCTTAGACTGCTGCTTGCGCCGGGAATACGGGGCCACACACTTCTCTTCACTGGTTTCCTGACACTGCTCTTCGGGGCAGCATATGTCGGCGGTGCTCTCGGGCTCTCCAACGGCACATGGACGGTTGTCTTCGGTATAGGGGCCAGTGCTTCAGCGACATATCTGGTTCTAGCCACATTGGCTCTTTCAGAAAAGATCCGGAACAATGTTCTCTTTGCAAGGATAGGCCGCCGAGCCATACTTCTAGCTGCCGTTTACGGTCCAATACTCGCTGGCATCTCCTATTGGATTTATCAAGCAGGCTCCGTGGAGGCGCTACCTATACTGCCTTATTTCATCGGCATATTCTACGCTTGGATACTGTCTCAGGCCTACTTCATCGCGAATCCAATCACACATGCCATGGTGAAGTTCGAGAATCAGCTGATGGGTCAGGGCATCTTCAAGAAACTCGCAAGAACACTAGGGATCGCGATTCTCTTCCTTCCTATTGCCCCCCTTGGCTTCGGCGTGTGGGAAATATCCAGCTGGGCCAAGCAGAACTATGCGAGCATCAATGGGGCGGATACCTACATTCTTGCATGGGCGTTGATAGTTTCTCTCCTGCTTGTCGCAACGTACTCCATCATTGTAATGTGGGGCTGGAAGAACATCAAGAATCACAGGCCCCAAGTAGCCGTCTTTGCGGGCGGAACCTTCATGATCGTATGGGCATACCTTCTCTATAGAGCGGCGACAACCCTTATGGCAGCTATAACACAGAACCAGCCGTCACTCCCAATCATCGACATCGGGCTCATGGTAATCTCGATCCTCGGCGCCATGCAGACTTTCGCCCGCAAGACGGTCAAGATGGCCGATCGACGCTGGAGCCAGGCTCTCCCATTCCTTGTCTTTTCGTTTGGCTCAGTCTATGCAGTAGCCCAATATTATTTCATACTCCAGGGCGGACTGACTCGCGCCGGCCTCTCAGCCATCGTCAACGGTAGCGTTTTCGCTGTCGGCACGCTAACCCTGATGCTACTAATTAGAAGGCACCTTAAGATTCCAAGTGTCCCATCCTTCGCGCAATCAATCCTGCCTAATAGAGAGGAGACTGTGTCTGCTGAGGAACCTCCAGTGGCTGCCCATGAGAGTGACGAAAAGGAAACTGCGGACACGCAGGTTTCAGACGCGAACCAGGACACTCCAACTGACGACAGAGGTTCCAGAACAGAAGACGTCGAAGAGGCTGAATCTGACTCAAGCGAAGCCTCCCGATGGGAGACTTAGCGTTCGGTTTCTTGCTGGAAGATTCTTCTACTACTAATCGCTCCTGCCACCTCTCATGTCAACTGTCCAGCTAGCCCAGATCAAAACCGACTCGAAGACAAGCGCGATTCAGTCTGAGCTGAGAATAGGCCAACTCAGAATTCCTCTACCGAACAGATTTCCGATAAGCCCAGAACGAAACGCGTTGAAGCCAGCGGGCGTCAAGGAGCCACTACCAGGCGAGGTTGCAGTATTGGCTCGCTTAGCGCCACCGGAGACAGTCAAGAAGATCCTAACGCAAGAGGAAGCACTGAAGTCAATGGCTAGGTTCCTTTCCAAGGAGACAACGGCCGATGCTGTACGAATGCTCTACCTTGCATTCAGAGGAGGAGCAGTGATCAACCAGACACAGGATCTGAAGACCATCCTCGACCTTCAATATCTCGCCGGGCTAGACATCATCACGGTCCAACACTCGCTTAACATTTCCCTTGACGACTACGAGTCTCACCTACACTTTGCCGAGCGATGGGCCGACGAACGAGGAGTGGACAAACCGATCATGCCTATCATCCAAGCCTCAGACAACAAAGAAACCGCCGCGAAACTGCTTGCGCTAGTCGAAAAGCACGAACCGTCAATGCTTGGATTCGACCTCCGAGGCGGATTCTACTATCACGCACTGCGAGCCATAGAGGAATTCAAGAAACGAAAACCCGAGATCTGGATCCACGCGTTCCAGACACCCCCAAAGATCCGATTCGGCCGTGGACTGCTGACTTGTAGCGAAGGCATGGTGCTTCCCATGTTCGGGATAGACAGCTTCTCCAGATGGATCGTCCCACCACCACCCACCCCATTGACCAAGGAGGTCATCAACGTTTTCGACCGCAAAGGCTGGGGGAGTTTGAAGAAGAAAGATTACGAGGCGATAAGAGAGAACACAACGAGCTGCAACTGCGCCGTCTGCCAAGGAAAAGACCTGGAGCCATTCTATGAAGGAAAAGTCCTAGACGTTCTCGCTCGGGCAAAGGTTCACGATCATCTGTCGCAGAGGAAGGAGCTAGAGGCTGCTAGAGACTCGATTAAGAAAGGCGAATTCCTCTCTTTGCTGAACACAAAAGAGTACCCACGAGAGTTTCTCAAACAGATTCCAAAGGATAAAGAGACGGCAAAGTAATTGGAAAACAACTAGGAAGGTCATAACGGCTCTGGACAGATTGAACCAGGAAGCGCTAGAATGTATTGCATGAAATGCGGCGCACAGCTACCGGATGACGCCGTTTTCTGCTCCAGATGCGGCGCAAGTCAGTCCAACCAGACGAGAATTGCTCAACAAAGCGGTAGTTTATCGAATTCTGTTCAAGTGCTTGCGCCTTCGACAGCGACATCTCTGAAGTGTCCGAGTTGTGGGGCCCCTATAGCTCCCAAGTTTGGGGAGATGATTATCACGTGCGAGTACTGCGGTAGCAGTGTAACGCTCGGAAGCTCTGGCTGGGCGAATATTCAGAAGCAGACGATGCTCCCGTTGAGAATCCAGAGCACTGACGACATATCTGCCCGAGTCAGATCGATGATGGACACAGGCCTACTCCATAGACACCTGCAAGAGTCCTCGACTCTCGAAGAAATGAACTTGTCAGTCGTGCCGTACTGGCTCGTCGCCACTTCGGCAAGAACCGCCCTAATAGCCACGGACATGGTCGCAGAAGGCGCAACGGTCGCCACAACAGCCGCATTATTTGGGGTGATGGCCGGGATGGGTGGCCGAAGAGGCGGGTTCGGCGGTCCCCTACTAACAGGGGCGGTCCTCGGTTCTATGATGGGAGGAGGAATGGGCGGCGGAGGCCAGAGGAGAGCGATACAGATGGATACCAACTATAACTTCCCCATCGTCGCGCTGAAAGCTCTGACAATGTATCAGCCTCACGACTACCAGTTCGCTCTCCAAGAGAGGACGCTCTTCGACATTTCGCAGTATCCTAAAGGCATCAAGGTCCTGAACGGAGATATCAGCGAGGACTCGGCAAGATATCAAGCCAAGACACTTGTGGATGAACTCCAGTCGCAGAAGGCTCACGCCAAATACCATATGATACAGCAGATCCAATCTCAGGTAGACGTTTCTGACACCGAACTCCTGCACGTGCCAATCTGGTTTGTCAGATACGATCATAAGGGAAACAAGATCGTCCTGGTCGTCGATGGAAATTCAGGAAACACGATCAACAGCATAGGACTATGATTTAGCGAAAAGACCTGATCAAGATGATGGTCCCCCCGGGGAGGGGGGTGAGAGGATAGACTCTTCCGATTCCAGCGATTTACGGCTCTTGGTAGCGTTTTGAACCGGAAATGCGCGAATATAGAGCGCCGAAAACGAGCAGGAACCGCAAGGAAAACGAGCACCTGTGATGCGACGGTGCGATCTGAAGAATTCTCTGCGAGCGTCTACGATAAGCTCGCTCCGAACAGAGTTGGATTAACGCCGAACCCGGGGCGTCTGATTGGTGCGGCCGCCGGGATTCGAACCCGGGTTCCCGGCTGTTTCCTTATTCGAATGGGAAGCCGGTGTCATAGACCAGGTTGCCCACCAGCACTCCTAGAAGTGGAAAGTCTAGGGTGGCTGGCTCTGGACCACGGCCGCCGGAAGGACTGTTTTACGGACGACTTGTAAGGCTTACTTAGCCTGATGATGAGGAGGGAGCAGCCAGCGCGAATTATCGAGAAGCGAGGAATGCATCGGGTTGAGACTCAGGAGTATGGGACAGACCCGAGCAGTTATCTGGTTTCCCCGATCGCACCCTCTCAGTCCGAATAATGTCACTCTCAATCTGTGGATATCCACCACGCCAGTCCACGTATCGCAACCCGCAATGCCTATTACTTGAAGCAACCTTGCTATCGTGTGGGATCACCTACGCAGCCGATAGTAAAGCTAGCATTTCTTCTTGGATCATTCCTGATCTTGTTCCCCCTACTGCTCCGGACGATTGACGCTGTCGACAACAGTATGTCGTTCACAATCATCGCGATTGGCATACTGATTGTGATCATAGGAGAACTGAACAGGGTCCGAGTCGAAGAAGCCTCGCCCTTCAACTAGCTGACTTAATGAGTGAAAACCCTTCCTTAACGGTTGCTTTTGGATGAGATAGCTATCGTAAGGTCAAGATAGCTTGAGCTGGACACATCAGGTAGTAGAGCCTCGCAACACTTTTGGCTCAGTGTGACATCCATTATACCGTGCGCGGTTGCTGGAGGCACCAACAGATTCTCAAAGGAGTCGCAGCAGACGCTATAGCGGACTCGTCTCCTTAGTCACGTTCGGATCCATACTCGCTATCTTAGCCGTTTGGCTGAGGAGCGCAGAGGGAACCCTGTTCTGGACTTATTCGGTCTCGATTACCGTCTTTCTCATCCTCATGTACACAGCGACGAGAGGTTACACTCCGGTGGAAGACACAGGTTTCCGGCCAAGAATTACTGTCGTCGTCCCTGCGAAGAATGAGGAGGGCGTCATCGAGTCCGTGGTCAGAACGGTCTTCCAGAGCGATTATCCATCATCCAAGATGGAAGTGATCGTTGTAGATGATGGAAGTACGGACAAGACATGGGAAAGGATTCAGCGGGTCCAGAACGATTCGCGATTCTCTGAGAGGCTTGTTCTGCTTCGCCACGAGAAGAATTATGGTAAACGCGTCGCCCTCGCCTCGGCTGTCGCGAGGGCCCGGGGCGAGATGATCGTCTGTATAGATAGCGACAGTTTCGTTGAGCGCGACGCCATCAAGCTTCTCGTCCAACCTCTTGAAGACTCTTCAGTTACAGCAGTGTGCGGCCATGGCGAGGCTGCTAACAGGGACGAAGGGTTCCTTCCTAAGCTCCAACATTACTGGTACGCTGAGATGTTTCGACTTGTGAAGGGCATGGAGTCTCGTCTGGGAGTTGTCGGGTGCTGTTCTGGAATGCTGGCTGCTTACAGGAGATCCGCAATCCTTCCTCTCGTCAATCAATGGCTCGGCGAAAAGGATGGCTCGAGCGCGAGGTTAGTTGAGAGTGGCCGGAGCGATGCCTCCTGGTTGGGTCGAGGATTAACCGGGAGGCTGATCAAGTCTCCTGGCGAGGATAGAATTCTGACTGCCTTCGCGCTGTCCGGCGAGAATGCGAGAGTGGTCTATCAGTCGAATGCCATAGTCCATACCATTGTTCCTAGAACACTTAGACAGTTTGTGAAGCAGCAACTGCGCTGGAATAGAGCATGGATGCATGGCTCTCTCCTCGCGGGGAGATTCATGTGGAAAAAATCGTTGGCAGCATCAACTATCTTCTATCTCCACCAGTTTCTCACGTTTCTCACTCCCGTCATCGTCATCTACTGGCTGATCCTCGACCCGCTTCAAAGCGCTTGGATGGGGACGATCGGCTTTCTGTCCGGGACTCTCTATATGGGGCTAGTTCACGGATTGAATACGTGGAGCTACCGCAAGACGTCCCTGGCGTCTGTCCCTTATCTGATGATGTTTGTACCTGTCTCGCTCTTTCTGACATTGACAGTCCTTCTGTATGCTTGGGCGACGCCCTGGAAGATGGGCTGGGTTACGAGAACAGGAAAGGCCGTGAAGACGCCATCGGTTCCAGAGGCAGTGCTGTTGGAGAGCGTCCCCGCGTCGAATTAACGAACCTACAGTTGACCGAGTTGTCTACTCGGCAAAGTCGGAGGCTTTAGGCGGTTCTAACGAGAGACCCTTCCGTTTTCTTATTCCTTCCACGACGCTCTGGAGTAGCGATTGTGGCACCGGCGACCAGCGGGCGAACTCCAATCCCCAGAAGGCCCTGCCCTGCGTCTGACTCCTCATCACCTCGGACAGGTCGAAACTCTCAGCTGTTGGAATATCGCCGACAACTGAAACCAAGTTGCCTTTCTGGTCAACGGCAACAATCTTTCCTCGTTTCTGGGTGATAACGCTGGTCACGGCTCCTAGGAAGTCGTTCGGGACCCTCGTGGTTATCTTCTGGACAGGCTCCAACAATGTTGGCTGAGCTTCTAGGAAGCCTGTGAACATCGCCCTTCGGGTCATTGGCATTATCTGGGCTGGGCCTCGGTGGACAGGGTCCTCGTGCAGCGCTACGTCAGTAATCTTGACCTTTAGTCCTCTGATCTGTTCGTAGGCGATCGGGCCCTCCTTTATTCCCCAGCGATATCCTGCGAGAATCATGTCGCGGACCTCTTGCATGTACTGCGCCCCCTTCGTCACGTCGAGTATCATATTGTAAGGTTCGTCGATGCTCCAGACTCCCCTCGCCTCCTCCGGCTCCCAGCCAACCGCCCGCAGCTGCTTGGCCATGTCTGCCTTATCCATGTACTCGCTGATCTTGCCCGCCTTGATCAGCTCCATGACCTGCTCCTCAAGAGGCTCGACTTCGAGGTAGATCTTATTGTGCCGGTTGGGCGACTTGCCTTCGATAGGTCCGGCCTTTCCGCGGATTGCTTCACGGTAGATTACGATCGGCTTAGAGGTGACGATCTCCAGACCGGTCTTGGTGATGAGTGTATTTGCGATCTCCAGATGGAGTGTTCCCATGCCCGAGATGAGATACTCCCCCGTCTCCTCGTTGATGCTCGTGACGAGGTTAGGGTCCTCCAATGACAATTTCCTGAGAATGTCGACGAGCTTCGGTAGATCTCTGTTGAACTTGGGCTCGACAGCTATCGTCACGACTGGCTCGGTGACGTAGTGGACTGCTTCGAAAGGTATGACCTGCTTGACCGAAGCGATCGTCTCTCCTGCCTTCACGTTTTCGAGACCGAGGAGTGCTGGGATGTTTCCCGCGCTGAGCTTCCCAACGATTTCTCGCTGTGGACCCATGTAGATGGCCACCTGCTGGACTCGTCCTTGGGCGTGGGAGTTGATCAGGTAAACAGGCGCCCCGTCGGTGACGGTGCCTGAGAACAATCGTCCAGTGGCGACGACGCCGGCTTGTGGGTCCACCACGATATTGACGACCGACATTAGCACTGGGCCCTTGTCGTCGCATTTGATCATGGCTTGGCCGAACTCGCTTGTCGGGTCGCCATGCCATATCTTGGGGATCCTGTAGACCTGAGCCAGGTGGGGCGGAGGCATTACCTCTATGGCCATCCCGAGGATCGCTTCGTGGATCGGTGCGTTGGTCTTCAAGTCCTCAACCTTGTTGTTGAGATACGCGTCCACAACGTCGGTGAACTTGATCCCCTTCTTCCGAGCAACTTCGAAGTTGAATCCCCACCGGTCTTTCGCGCTACCCATTGCGACTGTGTTGCTGGCGAAGCTGACCTTCCACTTCTCCTTGAATTCGGGCTCCGCGTAGAGGTCAAGAAGTCCGTTGAAGTCTTTGATGATCCGCGCGATTCTCTCCTGGATCTGTTCGGGGCTCAGTTTCAACTCCTTGATCAGACGGTCAATCTTGTTGATGTAGAGAACCGGCCGGACCCGTTCCTCGAGTGCCTGGCGAGTCACGGTCTCGGTCTGGACCATGACCTCCTCGACAGAGTCAACGACTACTACAGCCCCATCGATCGCTCGGAGCGATCGGGTTACCTTTCCCGAGAAATCAACGTGCCCCGGGGTATCAATGAGATTAATGACATAGGGTGTTCCTCCATGCTCGTAGTAGAGGCTGACATTTGCAGCCTTGATCGTCATCTGACGCTTCTGTTCCTCTTCCATGAAGTCCATAGCGAGCGCGGTCCCCGCGAGTGACGGGGACAGCAATCCAGCCCCTGCGAGCAAGCTGTCAGTCATCGTCGTCTTGCCATGGTCTACGTGTGCGATGATGCCGATATTGCGGATCTGGTCTTTGTTGGAAACGATTTTGAGAATGTCCGCTGAGCTCTTGAATCGGGGCAACGGTTCTACCTATCTTCTTGAAGAGAACGGTCGAGTTCCCGGACTCTCTATTATTTGTTTCCCGGAACAGATCTAAGAACTAATACCGACCAGACACTTGTCTTCTGATGAAGGACAGGGGGTCGTAGTGTCAAGCTGTTGAAGGTGATTACTGGTTGGAAATAGATCACTGTATCTTCCCCGACGAACTTCTCTACGACGTAGGGAATAACACGTGGCTCAGAATCGACAGCGATAAGGAAGTGACCGTAGGTGTGACAAGCCTTCTCTCTGCAGTAGCTGGTAAGCTAATCAGAGTAAAGCTGAAGCCATCAGGAGCCACGATCAAGAGAGGGCAGAGTCTGGGAACTCTGGAGAGCGAAAGGTTTGTTGGCCCGGTCCCATCACCAGTATCCGGGGAGTTGGTTCAGACCAATCAGAGATCTGTTGATCTACCGAGAACAATCAACGATTCACCGTATGAACAGGGCTGGATCGCAAGGATAAAGCCCATGCAGTTTTTCACAGAGAAGATCCTACTGTCGAAGATCCAAGACGCCAAGGTTCCACTTACTGAGAAGATAGTCCAACTCCGGGTGCGATGTTTCAAAGCTTTTCCTGATCGCGAGATGTACGAGATAGGAACAGAGTGCTCAGCCGTCCTTGTCCGGCTCAGCGAGGAACTGTCAGCAATGAGGATTGGAGAGGCGATTCACCTCGTCTCAGATGATCCAACCGCCTACGTTGAGATGATCGCCTGGACCGACAGAACGGGACAGAGCCTCGCCGACTGGAGGAAAGAGGGAGAGCTGTTCCATTTCATTGTGAAGAAAGTTCGGTAAAAAAAAAGCCGCCGAGAAAAAGTGGCAGGGTATTCTTGGGATCTGGAGTGTTATGCTGGAATGGTCTGTGGTGTCGTCGGGGCTGGTTTCTCGATGGGATTTCGGACGAGATTACCCCATTCCGTCCAGGAGCCGTCGTAGTTGCGAACCTTCGGGTATCCTAGCAGGTACTTGAGTACGAACCATGTGAAGCTGGACCGTTCTCCGATTCTGCAGTAGGCTATGACGTCCTTGTCGGCCGTGACTCCTTGGGCCTCGTAGAGTCTCTTGATCTCATCGTAGGGTTTGAAGACCCCGTCTGCGTTGACTGCCTGGCTCCAGGGTATGTTTACTGCTCCGGGAATGTGTCCGCCTCGCTGTGCGTGCTCTGTTGGATATTCAGGCGGAGCCAAGATTTCTCCAGTGTATTCTTTGGGGCTACGTACATCTACTAGCTTGACGCCGGGCTTGTTGTAGAGGTCGAGGGCCTGGCGTAGGTAGACGCGGATGCTCTCGTCAGGGTTGGAGGCTTTGAACGTGGCTCGGGCGTATTGTGGGGTGTCCTTTGTGAGGGGCTTGTCTTCGTCGATCCATTTCTTGCGTCCGCCGTTCATGAGGACCGTGTTCTTGACGCCGTAGTATTGGAGGTCCCAGAATGCGTATGCTGCGAACCAGTTGTTGAAGTCGCCGTAGAGGACTATCTTCGTGTCGTTCGAGATTCCATGCCGGCCGAATAGCTCCTCTATCTGCTCCTTCGTTGGTATGTCGCGTTGGAGGGGATGGTTGAGGTCTTTGCGCCAGTCGAAGAGCACCGCGCCGGGGATATGTCCGAGCTGATAGTTTGCTGTCGGGTCATAGTCGACTTCCACGATTCTAGTCTTGGGGTCGTTGAGGTGTTCATGTACCCATTCGGTGTTTACCAGCACTTCGGGCTGTGCATATGACATATGTTATATCAACCGCCGAGCATAACATACGTCATATTAAGCACTTTCCATGATACGATTAGGATCGCAACTTCGCGCTGCTGGGAGTCTGCTCCTCACACAGTCTTTTAGGAGAGTAGCCCGCGTTTGTCTACAAGCTTCTGGAGCGAACTTGCGATCGAGCCAGCCTCAGGTCTATCCTCGGGATCTCTCGCAAGCATCTCTTTCAGATCCGAGACTGCGGCTGAGAATTTGGAGTCTATTCGTCCGAAGTCAGGTTTGAACGAGTCCCAGACCGACTCTAGATCCTTCTCCGCCCTGCTCAAGTCGGAGCTTGTGGTAATATTGTTCATGGCCTCGATCAGCTTCGGAGAGTGAACAGGTGTCCGCGTTAGCATGGTGTACAACGCGGCTCCTAGCGCGTAGACGTCCATGCTCGACTCGGCCGGGTCTCCAAGAACCTGTTCGCCTGGCGCATACTCAGATGTGAACTGGACGACCTTCCCGCCCTTTTTGACGGCTGAGCCCAGATCTGCCAGCTTGGGCAGGAGTGATCCGGAGACGATCCGGTCTAGCATCTCCTGACCGGTTGACGGTGGTTTTGTGTTGAAGAGTATGTTCTGTGGTTTGACGTCTAGATGAACGAAGCCTGCCTTGTGGATCATGTCCAAAGCCATAGCTATCATCTGGCCAACTAGGATGACGAGTCCTCCCCACTTCTCGGAGTAGTAGAGCGGCTCATACTCCGGGTCCTCGATGAGCTTCTTCGCAGTGCCTCCGTTCATGAACTCCATGACTATGGCCGGGGGGCTGCGATAATAGAGGGCGGTATCGCCCTTCATGATCTCCTGCACGTTCAACCGGTCCACCAGTATCCCTCTGATCTGGACTACATACTTTGACTGGCCGGATAGTTCCAGGAGTCGCGTTGCCTCGGACATGGTCTCGTTGAGAGTCATCGTTCCTGCCGTGGGTTCGTTCACGGATTTCGGCCGGGTCGTCTTTAGGATGGGTATCTTCAGTGCAACCTCCGTCCCGGCCTGACCGAACGTTGCTCGGAGAACGTAGCCGCTGGCTCCCGTTGCGATATGGTCCACAACTCGATAGCCGTGCACGTCTTGGCCGACCCAGACCTTCGGGTCCCAGGTGTTGAGGGTGAGAGCCGGGACCCCCTGTCGAGTGTAGGTAATCGAAGGCGGCTTAGCCACAGGCGGGGGCGGCGAGGGCCTTGAGAGTTGAGGTAGAGGCTGGACACGCGGGGCAGGAACGGGTGGAGGTGCCGGGTGTGGATGAGTAATCACGGGCTGTGGACGGGGTGGAGGAGGTGGGGGGGCTTGTACTGTAAAGGAGAACGATTCCTTCGAGCTGTGACGCGTCTTGCTTGTGACGCTCACATGCAGGTTGTAGTTTCCCGGTTTCGTTGTCTGGTATGACGCGTTATATTTTCCGGTGGAGACATGCGACAGCCTCACAGGTTCCCGCCTTCCGTTGGGTGTCTGCAATACCGCGCTGATGCTAGCCATGTCTCTGGGTCCACCATCTCCCTCCGTAGTGATCTTGACTAACTCGGTCTGTCCTTGTCTGACAGAATGGTCACCTGAAAGAGATATCCTCGGGGGCGAAGCGGGTGTCGATACCGGGGATGTTCTAGAGGGTCCGGCAGTTGGCCTGGTGGGCGCTTTCAGCATCTTGACGGCGATGCTGGAGGAACCGATTCCCGCGATGATCAGAAGCGGGAGAAACCCGAGTGATGAGAAGAAGAGGTACGCGAGGGTCGAAGTCTGAGAGGTGAAATATTCGTAGCCTACTATCGCGTTGTACGAGAAGAAGGCCGTGGGCAGAACAGCCATCGATTGCCTCTTGGTCTGCCAGAATTTATCCAGAAAGAATAGAAGCATCATCTGGACACAATTTCCTCCGAGGCCTAGCAGGATGAAGAGTGATGAGGATACGAGGTTCCCTCCTATCAGACCCGCCTCCTGGGCGGTTGATGCCCCGATTATGAGCCCGATTCCCATCGAGAGCGTCGCCAAGACATTCTGTTTCAGAATCCTGTAGCGCTGCCGGCGTGAGAAGAGGATGGTGGAGAAGAAGACCCCGACTGCTGGAGGAATGGCGACGAGTAGGGACGAGAAGCCTGTAGATGGAGCGATCCCAGGCAGCAGAGCAGAGTTTTGAAGGATATACGACAGGGTCAGAAAAGTGACAGCGGATCCGAGTCCTGCTCTCAAGAGACCCGTCTTGAGATCAAGAGCCGTTAGCAGTCCGAACCCGGTGATGCTGATCACGAATGAGAGCGGGGTTCCCTGGACCCCAAGAGCGAAGAGAAAACCCAGCGGGAGAGAGATCACTGTTACAAGTGCTGGGGCGAAGAAGCCCGGCGTTACCGGGAGATTGTGGTGGGGTTTAGCTGGGACGGAGGTCTGGGGCTGTTTTCCTCCCACTGAATCCACCATTGAGCATGCGGGACAATCTTTCGGGCGAGGTTCTTCGAGTCTCTCGACGTGATCGGATCAGTCTCATGCAAATCCGGAATGTCTCTCGCGTCTCAGACCGGTGGTACTGTCAGAGTTTAACCCGTGTGATACATGTATGGGCCGGTTTCGTCTATGAAACTGCGTCATTCCAAACGCTCATCTGACGATGAGATTGAGCCGACGACTGAGAGTCTGGCTGAGCCCAAGATCGAGAGCACGGGCACAAACTGGAAGTGTGCCTCCTGCGGTGCGGAGAACGAGGACTTTCGCAAGTTCTGCGATGGTTGTGGTGACAAGAGGCCCGGAGCCAATGTCACTGCCAAGGGTATCGCGATCGAGGATCTGCTCGGCTCGGGATCATCCGACGACTCTTCAACCTTCGAAGATAACAGCGGCAAAAAGGCGAAAGGCAAGAAGAGCAAGAAGGGTAAGAAATCGGATGAGGACGATGAGACTCTTGAGCCGGAGAGACTCGAACCGGCAAATCCAGAGCCTGAACCGTTCCAGCCCGCAAGTAGTGCAAGCACGGACGATTTTGAATCCAAGCCTTCGGGTGATCTTGGACCTAAGCCTTCGTTCGTCGTGTCCGGGCCCGAGCCGACTCCCAGCCGCGAGAACCTGTCTAGTCCGAAGGATTCTTTCAGCTCGTTCGGGGAAACCACTATGCCATCAAGCCCGCATATCTCTGGTCAGCGCTACTACATGGTCTTCGTGAACACACCCGCGGCCTCTCTCATCAAGACGAAGGTCGCTATCGAGTTCGACGACTTTCCCACAGTCTCTATCGGACGCAGCCCGGAGAATGTGATAGTGATTCCAGACCCTGAGGTGTCGCGGAAGCATGCCTCGCTGCACTTCGACGGGAGCAAAATGGTCTTGAAGGATCTGGGGAGCTCGAACGGTAGCTTCATCTATAATGGTAAAGAGTTTGAGCGAGTGAGCGATAGTGTCGAGGTTAGGCCGAATACCGTGCTGAAATTCGGGACGGGCACTATCGTGAAGCTCGTGAGTGAATGATCGACGCCGCGGAGGCGCTCCGGGTGATCGGTGAAGCCGAAGAACAGCTCGCCGGACCCTTACTAGATCGTAGGGAGGAGAATCGAGTGATATTCGTCGGAGACACACATGGAGCGGTGGATGTAACGGAAGCTGTGATAGACAAGTTCTGGGACGACGCTGACCTCATCGTCTTCCTAGGCGACTACGTCGACCGGAGCGATACGAGCCTCGAGAACCTTGGAACCGTTGCCGCAAGCCTCCTAGAGGATCCGCACCGTACGATCATGCTCCGAGGAAACCATGAGAGTCCCCTGACCAATCCCTACTACGGGTTCACGGACGAGGTTACAAAGAAGCTGGGAGAGGGTAGCTATGACAAGTTCAAAGAATTCTTCCAGAAGATGCCGTACGCGGTGGTTGTCAACGACTACCTCTGCCTCCACGGCGGAATCGCAAAAGGCCTAACAAGCGTAGACCAGATCGCCGGGCTACCCTGGCCGGACCTTAATCCAGACGATCCGGTCGCATTCCAGCTCCTCTGGAACGACCCGCGCGAGATGATAGAAGAATTCGTCCCCAGCACCCGCGGAGAAGGAGCCTTCTACTTCGGCTCAGAAGCAACGACAGCCTTCCTCGACGGCAACGCCCTGAAGGGAATCATCCGCGGCCACGAGGTTGTCGACGGGTTCCGAGACGATATGGGCGGCAGAGTAATCACGGTCTTCTCAAGCCGATACCACCACAAATCCGCCGGCGTCCTCATCCTAGACAACGGCAAGATGGAGAGAGTCACAGTATGACGATATCGGTAAGAACCGAGATCAGCCACCCATACTCTTACGACTCTAAGGTAGATGCCGTCTTCAAGATCACGCTTGTAGCGGAGAAGCAGGTCGAAGCCAAAGGCTTCCATCACATTATCGTTCTCGACACGAGCCACTCGATGGCAGGCACCAAAATCGATCTCGCAAAGAAGGGAGCCCAAGAGTACTGGAGCAGAATCCCGTCCGGAAACAAGATCTCGTTCATCACCTTCTCAGACGCTGTCCACACATATCCCGACGCTGCCCTAGACAAGGTGCTGCCTCAGGTAAAGGCTACTGGGATGACTGCACTGTTCAGCGCTCTAACCGCTGCGTTTGACATCGCGGAAAAGAGTGGCGGCCAAGGATGGATCCTCCTCCTCACGGACGGACATCCGACTGATGTTACAAAGCCCGAACCGTACTCGACGATGAAGGTTCCCCCTGGGTTTAAGATGATCGAGTTCGGGATCGGCGACGACTATCGCGAGGATATTCTGAAAGCCCTCGCCGACGCGTCCGGCGGCCTACTCTACCACATCACAGACGCTTCGAAGCTGCCGGTCCTGATGCAGGAGAACGCGGTCAGCCAAGTGTCCGGCCAGAACATTACGGTAGACTTTGGATCCTCGGATGTGCGGATCCTCAACTATCCTGGACCACCTGTCGTGATCAACGCGCTCGAGAATATCGCAAAGATCTGGGGCCAGATTACTATCCCCGAGGGTTTCAAGGGAGACCCGTTGAACATCAAGATCACATACGGTGACGCTGTGGACGGTGCTAAGAGAACGATTAATTCTCCAGTCAATATCCGGCCGGCTAAGAGCGACGAGGAGTATCAGAACAGCATCCGTAACAATCTGTTATCAGAATTCCGCTACTATCAGGGCTTGGAGGAGTACTACAAGCAGCTGTCGGGAGGACACTGGAAGGAAGCGACTAAGACGATGGGACTGTTGTCGGCGAATGCGCAGCAGACAATGCGTGCGGACCTGATAGAGTCGACCAAGCGCCTGTCGGAGCAGCACGAGCAGACACTCCGCCTGGGCGGATCGAGCGAGAACACTAACAGGCTGATGAAAGAGGTCGCCAGCGAGTCTACGAAGAAGACGAGAGGAAAATAACCTCCGCGCTTTTAGTTAGACTCTTTCTTTTCACCCATCTCTGCCAGTAATAGAGTAGCACAAGCCCTACTGCAGACCATGCGATGCCATAGGTGTAGGATCGACAGTTCGACGGTCAAGTATAGAGAGAGGCACAGCCTCCACCTCTGCTCTGCCTGTTCAGCTCATTATGATGAGACTGATGGAATCTTGTATCGAGCTGTGCGCGCGGTTAGCTACCCGCCAGCGCGACAATAGGATAGAACTTGGGGACTAAGCGTGCTGGAGGCTCAGCCGAAGACTGCTTTCTTCGCGCAATCGTAGCATCTGTAACTCGTCTCTCTCTTCCACTGTCCCGAATTGTCGAGCACTAGCTTCTCGTCAGTGTTGAGTTCGCTGTTCTCGAAGGTCTCTCCGCAACGCTCGCAGATGTGAGAAATGGTGAACCACCTCGGTCTCTGCGGTTACATTCCGCCCATCATGCCTGGAGGCATGCCGCCCATCCCGCCCATTCCAGGGGGCATTCCTCCGGATCCGCCTGGGCTTGGCATTGGCCCGGGTGACTTGCTGGCGATAACGTCGTCGACTCGCAGCAGCATCGTGACCGCTTCCACGGCGGACTTGATGACCTGCTTCTTCACCCGTAGAGGCTCGATCACGTTCATCTTCCACATGTCCGCCGTCTTTCCCTCGTACACGTTTACCCCATACCATTTGTTGGCTGGAGTGTTGTGTTTCTGTCTGAGTTCGACCATGATGTCTATCGGGTCGATTCCAGCGTTCTGGGCTATTGTGACGGGGATTGCCTCCAAGGCTTCTGCGAAGGCTTTGATTGCGAGCTGTTCTCTGCCCTCTGTCTTGGTCGCGAGCGTGTTGAGTCTCTTGCTGAGCTCTGCCTCGGGTGCGCCTCCCCCAGCTACGACCTTGCCGTCTTCGACGGCGTTCCGCACGACGCATAGGGCATCGTGGAGGGCGCGTTCTGCCTCGTCAATGACATGGTCTGAGCCGCCTCGGATCATGATCGTGACCGCCTTGGGGTTTTTTCCCTCTCGGACGTAGACATGCTTGTCGTCTCCTATCTTTACCTCTTCGACCTTTTTGGCTTGGCCGAGCCCTGTCTTTGGTAGATCTTTCAATGTTCCGGCGATGGTTCCGCCGGTTGCTTTGGCGAGCTTTTCCATGTCTTTGCTACTGACGTTCTTTACCGTGAGGATTCCTTTCTTGGCTAGGACAGCTAGTGCCTCGTCGTCTGCGCCTTTCTCTGTAAAGAGCACGTTGGCTCCCGTGGCCGCGACCTCGTCGGCCATCTCCTTGAGCATCCTCTCTTCCTCGTCTAGGAATTGTTCGAGTTCCTCGGGTTTGTTGATTCTGATCTCGGCGCTCATCTCTGGCTTGTCGATCTCAAGCTTGGCGTTCAGCAGGGCTATTCTGGCGTCTGCTATGTTCTTCGGCATCTGGCTGTGGGCTACTTCTTTGTCGATGACTATTCCGTTGATGAGTTCTGTCTCGTCTAGGCTCTTTCCGTGTTTCTTCATGACTTTGACGAGATCGATGTCAGCTGTGATCTTGTCGTCGCTCTTCTCCATGACTTGGAGGACTGCCTTGACGGCAAGGTCTGCGAAGTGTTCCTGTGATCCAAAGATTCCTTTCGTGTTGAGAGACGTGAGCGCGACGCGCTTCAGCTGTTCGGTGTCTTCTGGTTTTATCGTGACTGCTATCTCGTCCAAGATTTCTTGCGCTTTTTCCGCGGCGTTTCTGTAACCGTCGATGATGATGTTGGGATGAACGTCCTTGTCGAGTAATGTCTCTGCTCCTGACAATAGCTCGCCAGCGAGCACTACCGCGGTCGTGGTTCCGTCTCCGACCTCGCTGTCCTGGGTCTTCGAGACTTCGACGAGCATCTTGGCTGCGGGGTTCTGGACATCCATCTCCTTCATTATTGTCGCGCCGTCGTTTGTGATGACGATGTCGCCGATGGTTCCGACCATCATCTTGTCCATTCCTCGTGGTCCGAGGGTTGAGCGGACGGTCTCAGCAAGGATCTTGGCGGCTGTGATGTTGCTCCTCTGAGCGTCTCTTCCTCTCGACCGGCTGGTTCCTTCTTTCAGAATTATGACTGGTATCTGTTGCGATGACGTTCCTGATCACTCTATGGAGAGCGGGCGTGTGTGGCCTTGTGATAAACGTATGCAGTATCCAGAAGTAAACACACTCCTAACCGGGGCGCGCTTGTTCGACCTATGAAAAAGACCGATGTAATCCCGCTCCCATAGCCCTATTCCCGCGCCGAGTGTGTAGATTGTGTTTGGGTGTCTGAGTGTCCGTGGTCCTGGCTGAGGGGGTAGCGGCAATGGTTACTAAGTAGATTCCACGACGACGAGGACTAGTCCAAGCAGTGTGCTTGCTACGTCGGCTCGCCTTGGGTGTTCAGACAGTTGCAGGCGTTGTTCGGGCATTTCGTTTCCGATCTTGAAGCCCGATACGAATGGTTTGCCCGCCTGTTCGTGGTTGGTGAATGTTAGACTATCGGGGCTGACAGCGTTGACCAGATGAGTACTATGCTGGGCCATGACTCAGCTAGTAGTCAGCACAATGATCGTTGTTCCGCAAAATAGGAGGATTTCGAAAATCGAAATTTTCGAACTGCGATATTTTCGAAGGATGTCCTTCGATATGCCGATCTTGTTTATTGTTTGAATAAAAGAGACGGCCCTCAGCTATTCTGACGGGGTGGAACCCGAAAATCGTACGTCTTTCTCACGCCTCGATCAGTGAGGGCCGCTAATATTCGTCCTTGAGGATAGATTGCTATCCTCCCTTTTGCGAGGAGCTCGCCTTATGCCTCTGTTCTGGCTGTTCACCCCTTGTCTCTGTTGTGGGCCGCCTCAATGGAACAATAGGATGAGACGGCTATGCATAGTAGGGGTCGAGGATGGATATGAGTTCCATGTATACAACTGATTCTAGTCATGAAAGGTAGTGTTCTCTTGCACTCACGCCAAAAGATCTTTGTACGCTGAGCAAGGTGGCTTTTTCCCTCGAGTTACTCTGGTGAGAGGGTAGAGCTACGAGGAAAGAGAATAAAGTCTGATACGGATATGGACCTTGAGGTCTCGAGATTGTGCCGAAACATCAGAGTACTCTTCAACTTCGACCCGCCGGCTACTGAGGAGGAGATTCGGGCTGCTTCGCTCCAGTTCGTCCGGAAGATCAGCGGCTTCAGCAAGCCTTCGAGGATAAACGAGCGATCGTTTCTCGTTGCGGTCGATGAAGTAGTCCGAGCTTCAACCAGGCTCTTGGGCTCCCTCGAAACCGAAGCGGGGGCCAAGAGCCGAGAGGAGGAGGCTGCGAAGGCGAAGGCTCGATCTGTGGAAAGGTTCGGGAGGACTCTAGCATAAGCTATTTGGAAGCGGCGTCTTCTGGAGTTTAACCTAGGTTCCTCTTCTCTCTGCTACCGACTAACTGTTTTCAGCCTGCTCTGGTCCTAGGTGATTCCTCGTGCCTTAGGGGGCAATTTCGTGACACATACTACTGTCCCAATCAGGTTACTTTCCGCTCTATTCTACGATTTGGGGGCCGATTCTCTAGCGTACCTTTCCTTTCTTTGGGCCTTCTCTGCCGGACATTTTCTTCCGTTTCTTCTGCCAATCGGGACGAGTCATGTCGATCCTCTCGAAGAATCCGTTGAGTGATTGTATATAACGCATTGATCCTCAACTCTTTTTCTGGGTCTGGTCTGGAAAGAGATAGACGGTTGCTCTGTTCGCTGCGTTCTAAACGCTCTCTGAAATTGTATGTGCGAATCGTCTTCGTGATCACGCTTTCGCTGGGTCCTGTGATGTTTTTTCGGGCGCACGCGTCGTCTCCTGTGTCAACTTTCCTGACTGGCGTCAATTTTCCGGTCTCGCTCTCTTTCGCGCCTGATGGCAGAATTTTCTTTACGGAGAAAGACACGGGCAGCATTCGCATCATCGAGTCCAACGGCACGCTGCTAGCGACACCTTTCGCCACGGTCCCGGATCTATTCCACGTTGGCGAAGCTGGGCTCCTAGGCATAGCTCTGGATCCGGCATTTGCGACTAACCAGTATGTTTACGTCTATTACACGTATCGCGACAGCGGGTTCTATACGCATGGACGCATCGTCCGCTACACCGCCGCGGGCAATACTGGCACTGCTGCTTTTGACTTGTTTGACGTTGTCAGCTCTGCGCCGAACACGGTCTACCATAACGGTGGTTACATCAAGTTCGGGCCTGATGGCAAGCTGTACGCTGTGGTTGGCGAGTTCCATCAAGATCAGCAGGCCCAGAACCCGGCGTCGATGACTGGGAAGATGTTGCGGATGAACAGCGATGGGTCTGTGCCGAGTGACAATCCTTTTGTTGGGAGTCTAGATTATGCCTTGGGCATACGGAATAGTTTCGGCTTTGACTTTGACCTGTCCAATAATCGTCTCGTTGCGACGATGGCTGGGCTGAATAGTGATGATAAGATTCTGATCATTGTCAAGGGTGGAAATTATGGCTGGCCGACTTGTGTCGGAATCTGTCATGATTCCCAGTTTATCGATCCGGTCGTCGACTTGAATCCGGTAGTCACACCAACGGGCATAGCCACTGTCGCGCCGGACACGTATGTCTTCGGCGAGTATAACACTCACAACCTCGTCGAGCTCCAGCTCAGCGCGAGCGGCGGATTCGTGGGCATGAGTCAGATCGACCATGAATCTGGCGGGATCATAGCGGTCGAACATGGACCCAACAACAAGCTCTACTACACTACACCAGACACGATATACACGTACAGTCTGCCGGTGACGGGCGGCTCGAATGTCATGGACTCTTGGATTATCCTGTTTGGGGTTGGCGTGGCGACGGTCGCGGCCCTGGTCCTGGTTTACGTGGTTTTTCGATATCGAAGCAGGTCCGCCGTCAACGCCAACTCATAACTCCGATCTGAGTATCGGAGAGAGTGGTTATTAGATCCAGGGTTCTCATGGGATTATAGCTGATGGATGCTGAAGCTTGCCAAGACTGAGCAGATACTCGTCTCCGAGGAGGAGATGCAGCGGCTGGCTCTTGACAATAGACCCGTACGGCGTTACTGTCTTCAGTGTCGGGGCCCGAAGTATATGGCTCCGTTCAAGCCGAATCCGTCCTATCGGGATGGACTGGCAGACTTCAAGACTCCGGAGAAGTTTGCGATAGTCTGTAAGAGCTGCCATACGAAATACGTTGCCAAGCTAAGCTCGCCCTAGCGTTCATGCAATCAACGGCTCGTGAGTTCCTGCCATATTAGACGGCTCTCATGGAAAGTCCCTAAGAAAACGGGGGAGGGTTGCCAGCCAGGCCGGAGATGCTGGGGCCGGACCTAGTCTGTGTCTATGTCGGTCTCGTTCTCGTTGGCGTCGTCGAGGTCCGCGTGGGTCACTGAATTATCATCGGAGGTCTCACTATCATCATGGTCTTGTTCGTGATGGTTCTGATCATGATGATCGTTATCATTGTCAGCGGTATCGTTGCTGGGGGTCTGTGTTGCGTGGAGGATTGCTACTGTTGGTAGGAGGACTGCGGCCGCGATCAAGAGGACGACCACTATCTTCTTCGAGGCTATTCACCCCCAAGAGGACAATTCTGGACACGGTACGCGAGACAAGGTTGAGCCTTGGTTGCGGGATGCCTTGACGACTGCTTCAGTAGAGGCACCGAACCTACTGGGGGATGGGATATGAGAGATAAGTCAACGGTTTTGAACACAGAATTTCTATGAAGATGAAAGATGCAGCGGCCTGTTGCAGCTCTTCGAGTCCATTCTAGAAAATCAAGGGCACGTCGTGGGGAGATGTTCTGAACGGTTTCCCAATCACGAATATCTTTCCAAAGAGCACGTTTGTGTCGCGGGAATTTTTTTATTTCTAAATCCTGGGAGGGGTCGTCCCGCTATCCGAAACCGTTCTGGGCGAAAATATCTGTTTATCGCGCAGAACGGGCTGGTTGGCGTTTTTCAGTAGTTGCTGCGTGGCGGCCTTCCAAGCGTGCGAAACCAGCCGCCTGGGACCCCCCTCCCGGATTGCTGATCTAGGCTTATTCTGGGCGATTACTCCATTAGGCTAAGTGAGAAATCGTTCTTCCTCGGCGAATGAGCTCGGGTCTGGGTACTTCCAAGAAAACTTCCCGGTACGAGTAGCACCGGGCCTCAGATTGAACCACATGAAACGACAGATTTCGTGTCCTAGATCTGACCTATTTCGAGGGTGGATTGTTGGGAGCAGTCGGTTCCGGTGGGTTTCCGGCTCGCATTCGCTCTCGCTGCTGGTCTCGGTACGTGTATTGCTCCTGCCACGTGAGGCCTTTGGGGATGGCGTAGAACGTCCCTATCCAGGCTCCTTCCCAATGAATCTCTTTTCCTTTCTTCAACTCCCAGCTTCGGAATGTCACGACGCCTCCGAGGTAGAGGGCCGGTAGGGCCGTGTACACGGAGTAGAATTGCGTCAGTATGTTCAATGGTACCGTCTCTGAAACGATCAAGTAGAAAAGTATCGCTAGAATTACTGACACCGCTCCGAGTCCCAATCCGAACCATAGTAAGATTCTCTTTCGGCTTTGACGATATTCTCCTTTCTTCTCAATTCCCTGTATTATGCTACGAGCAGCGCTTGCTCCAGCAAGAAACCCTCCAATGCCGCTCACGGACGCAATGCCAACGTTCAACGGATAAAAGGCAGCAACTTGCACTGCTGCGATGAATGACCAAAATATTGTGAACGAAAGGTACGAAAGATAGGCTCGCGACACCTAAGTTCGCTGCATAATGGCCGTAGTCTGCCCGAAAAATAGTTTTCGGATTTCACCGTTCGGACTATTCTCGCGGTTAGCCTTAACGCGCGCCAATGTGAGTCTCAAGGAATTTTGCGGCTCTCTTGATCGAGTCTATCTCATTCTCCTTCCGGACGAATTCGTGGCCCTCGTTCTCGTACACTTTTACCTCCACCGTGACTCCGTTCTTCCGCGCCGCTTCGGCCATCTGCATCGTCTCCTCGACCGGACAACGAATATCGTTCTTGCCCGCGAGCAATAGTAGGGGTGCGCGTATCTTGTCGGCGAAGAATATTGGGGACCGGTCGCGCCAGAGTTCGCGGTCTGTGACGGGATCACCCATCAACCATTCATCATTCTTCTGCAGCACTGGATCCTCGTTCTCGTGTGCTGTGAACCAGTTGGCGAGTGGCACGATGCTCACGCCGGCGGCCCAGATCTCGGGGGTTTTGGTCAAGGCCATGAGTGTGAGGTAGCCTCCCCATGAGCCGCCCATTATCGCGATCCGATCCGGATCAACGTAGCTGGTTCTCTTGAGATACTCGGTCGCCGCGACCAGATCCTTCAGGTCGCCTCCTCCGCAATCCTTCCTCAACGACTCTGTGAACTCTCGGCCGAAACCGGTAGAACCGCGAAAGTTGGGCGCCATCACGACATAGCCGTGGCTGACGAAGTATTGCAGTCGAGGATACCAGCTGTTGAAGTGCTCCCACTGCGGCCCTCCATGTGGATAGATGATGGCTGGGTGCGAATTGTCCTGTTTGATGTTGGCTGGGATGTAGAGAAAGCTGGCGATAGGAGTCTCGTCGTAGGACGGATAGACGACGAGATGCGGGTTGACGAAATTGT
>Ga0209375_1000858_pt1 | contig 24362 bp, 17 predicted proteins | sample GraSoiAngelo_131_FD_185888 | JGI IMG/M metagenome (GOLD analysis project Ga0209375, IMG submission 185888) | Grasslands soil microbial communities from the Angelo Coastal Reserve, California, USA - 14_0929_02_30cm (SPAdes) (version 2) | ecosystem: Environmental > Terrestrial > Soil > Grasslands ... | reverse complement strand
CTGATCGCCAATCGCGGCGAGATCGCGCTGCGGATCATCCGCACCTGCCGCGAGCTCGGCATCCGGACGGTGGTCGCCCACTCGAAGGCCGACAGCGACTCACTGCCACGGCGGCTCGCCGACGAGTCGATCTGCGTCGGGCCCGACGCCGCGCGCCTCTCCTACCTCAACATCCCCGCGATCATCTCGGCGGCGGCGGTCACGGACAGCGAGGCGATCCACCCCGGCTACGGGTTCCTCGCCGAGAACGCCGCGTTCGCGGAGGTGTGTCGCGCCTGCTCGATCACGTTCGTCGGGCCCTCGCCCGAGGCGATCCGGCTCATGGGCGACAAGGCGCAGGCGCGCCAGCTCGCGAAGCAGGCGGGCGTCCCCGTGGTCCCCGGCAGCGAGCTGCCGCTGAAGGACGCCGCGGAGGCGGTCGAGGTCGCGGACCGGATCGGCTACCCGATCATCTTCAAGGCCGCGGCCGGCGGGGGCGGGCGTGGCATGCGTATCGTGCGGCGGCGCGAGGACGTCGCCCAGGCCTTCGCCGCCTGCCAGTCGGAGGCGGGGTCGGCGTTCGGCTCTGCGGAGATCTACTGCGAGAAGTACGTCGAGGGGGCACGGCACGTCGAGGTGCAGGTGCTCGGCGACAACAACGGGATCCGCATCCACCTGGGCGAGCGTGAGTGCTCCGTGCAGCGCCGCCACCAGAAGCTCCTCGAGGAGTCGCCGGCGCCCAACCTCGGCGCCGAGACGCGAAGCGGCCTCCACCGCGCGGCGCTGACCGTGGCGGCGGCGGTCAACTACGTGAGCGCGGGGACCGTCGAGTTCATCGTGGACGCCGAGGAGCGCTATTACTTCATCGAGATGAACACGCGGATCCAGGTCGAGCACCCCGTCACCGAGATGGTCACGGGCATCGACCTGGTGCGCGAGCAGATCCGCATCGCCGCGGGTGAGGCGCTCGGCTACCGCCAGGACGCCGTGCGTCTCGAGGGCCACGCGATCGAGTGCCGGATCAACGCCGAGGACCCCGAGACCTTCGCGCCGAGCGCGGGCCGGGTCGTGGCGTGGGTGCCGCCCGGCGGGTTCAAGGTGCGGGTGGACAGCCATCTCATGGCGCCCTACGTAGTGCCGCCGTTCTACGACTCGCTGCTCGCGAAGGTCATCGTCCACGGGGGGGACCGTGCCGAGGCGGTCGGCCGGATGCGCCGGGCGCTCGCCGAGACCGTCGTGGAGGGCGTGAAGACGTCGATCCCGTTCCACCTGAAGGTCCTGAACGACCCCGCGTTCCTGGAGGGCCGCTTCACCAGCGTCGACACCGAGCGGCTCCGGGGCTGATGGACCCGTCGCTCTACGTCATCCTCGACCGCGCGGCGGCGCGGGGGCGGGACCTCGAGGCGATCCTGGACGGCGCGCTCGCCGGCGGCTGCCGCATGATCCAGCTGCGGGAAAAGGAGTGGCTGTCCGGCCGTCTCCTGCCGTTGGCCGAGCGGCTGTGCGAGCGCTGCCATCGAGCCGGCGCGACCTTCATCGTGAACGACCGCGTCGATCTCGCGCTGGCGGTCGCTGCGGACGGCGTCCACCTCGGCCAGGACGACCTGCCGCCACGCGCGGCGCGCCCCCTGCTGGGACCGGGCATGATCCTCGGCCGCTCGACCCACAGCCTCGCGCAGGCCCGCCAGGCGAAGGACGACGGCGCCGACTACATCGCCGTCGGGTCGATGTTCCCGACGGCGACGAAGCGCGATTTCCAGCTGGTCGGCCCCGACCTGCTCCGACAGGTCCGCCCGGAGACCTCCCGACCGCTGATCGGGATCGGCGGTATCACGCCCGAGAACGCCGCCGAGGTGATCCGCGCCGGCGCCGACGGGGTCGCCGTCATCTCGGCCGTGTGCGGCGCGCCCGATCCAGCCGCCGCCGCGCGCCGTTTTCTCGAGGCGATCCGCACGGCGCGCGACTTGACCGGTCGGCCGCGCCCGCTATAATGCTGGCGCACCGACCACGCCGACTCGATGACGAAGGAGGGCCCGATGATCCGCAACCCCGTCCGTCTCACGCTCTCGCTCCTGGCCGCGCTCGCCCTGGTGGCGCTGCCCGCCGCGTCGCACCTGGCCGCGCAGGGCAGCAAGGGCACGATCAAGATCGCCACCCAGAGCCCGCTCAGCGGCGGCCAGGCGGCCCTCGGTGAGGGCATCAAGCTCGGCGCCCAGCTCGCCATCGAGAAGTGGAGGGGCAACCTCACGAAGATGGGCTACAAGGTCGACCTGGTCCCGTTCGACGATCAGGCCAAGCCGGACGTCGGCGTGGCGAACGCGAAGAACATCATCGCGGACAAGGACATTCTCGCCGTCATCGGCCATCTCAACTCGGGAGTCGCCATCCCCTCGTCCGAGGTCTACAAAGAAGTCAGCGTCGCGATGATCTCGCCCGCCAACACCAACCCGGTGGTCACCGACCGCGGCTACCCGAACGTCAACCGGGTGTGCGGCCGGGACGACGTCCAGGGCGTGGTCGGCTCCGAATTCGCCAACGGGACGATGAAGGCCAAGTCGGTGTACATCATCCATGACAAGACGCAGTACGGCCAGGGCGTGGCCGAGTTCTTCAAAGCCGATGCGGAGAAGAAGGGCATCAAGGTCCTCGGCTTCGAGGGCACAGAGGAGAAGTCGAACTTCGACCCCATCGTCACCCCGATCAAGGCGAAGAATCCGAACGTCATCTACTTCGGCGGCATCTACGACCAGGCGGCGCCGTTCTTCAAGCAGACCCGGGAGAAGGGCGTGAAGTCGAAGTTCCTGGGTCCCGACGGCATGGACTCCTCCGACCTGACGAAGATCGCCGGCAAGGCCGTGGTGGGGATGTACTACACCTCGGCCGCCGGCCCGGCCTCGGCCCTGCCCAAGGCCAAGGCCTTCGTCGAGGACTTCAAGAAGAAGTTCGGCAAGAACCCCGAGCCGTACGCCGCCGAGGCCTACGATGCGACCGCCATCGCGCTCAAGGCCATCGAAGCCGCGGCCAAGAGCGGCAAGCTGAGTCGCGAGGACGTGGCGACGGCGGTCCGGAAGGTAAAGCACAGCGGCATCACCGGCGAGATCGAGTTCGACACGAAGGGTGACCGGAAGAAGGCGCTCTACTTCGTGCTGCAGGTCGCCAGCGACGACCCGGCGAAGTGGGGCGACAACAAGATCGTCAAGCAGCTGACCATCGCCCCGCCCGAAAAGAAGTAGCGTAGGGGACGAGACGGTAGACGTCGAGGGGCGGGCCGGGAAGCTCGGTCTCGGAAAGCTCCCGGCCCGCCCCTCGTCTCTAACGTATGGACTACCCGCTCCTCCTCGGCATCTTCCCGCAAGTCTTCCTCGACGGCATCATCCTCGGCTTCATGTACGCGCTGATTGCGCTGGGCTACACGATGGTCTACGGGGTGCTCGAGTTCATCAACTTCGCGCACTCCGAGATCTTCATCGTGGGCGCCTTCGTCGGCGTCGAGCTCCTCCTCGGCCTCAAGAGCGTCGGGCTGCTCGACGGCCTCCCCTGGCCGCTCGTCTTGTTCCTCACCCTGGTCGCCGGCATGGCCGCGAGCGGGCTGCTCGCCGTCACCGTCGAGCGGGTCGCCTATCGTCCGCTGCGCAACGCGCCCCGGCTGATCCCGCTCATCTCGGCGATCGGAATCTCGTTCTTCCTCCAGGACCTGATCCGGCTCTTCGAGTCGCTCTGGCGGAACGCCTTCAACCTCGTCTACCCGACGATCGATGTGCTGAATCTCCGCTTCGAGCTCACCGAGACCATCGACGTCTCGGTCAAGTCACTCGTCGTCATCGTCGCCGCGTTGCTGATGCTGTGGGCGCTCCACGTGATCGTCAACCGCACGACGATCGGGACCGCCATCCGCGCGGTGGCCGAGGATCAAGCGGCGGCGAGCCTCATGGGCATCAACGTCAACCGCATCATCTCGCTCACGTTCCTGATCGGCGGGGCGATGGGGGGGGCCGCCGGCGTCTTGTTCGGCGTCCAGTACGGACTGATCAATCCCTACACCGGGTTCATTCCGGGGCTGAAGGCCTTCACCGCGGCCGTGCTCGGCGGCATCGGCAACATCCCCGGCGCGATGCTCGGCGGGCTCGTGCTCGGGCTGCTCGAGGCCTTCGCCGCCTCCTATCTGTCCCTGCTCACGGGGGGGGCGTTCGGCGCCGAGTACAAGGACATCTTCGCCTTCTCGGTGCTCATCGTGATCCTCATCTTCCGACCCAAGGGCCTGCTGGGCGAGATCGTCCGAGAGCGCGCGTGAGCCTGTACTCCGTCCTCGCCACGGCCGCCGTCGCCCTGTCCAGCCTCGCCGTCGCGACAGCTCCACGCTCGGTCCTCGCCTTCCTGGCCTTCCAGGGCGCGCTGCTCTTCGTCTACCTGGCGCGGATCCCGACGTGGCTCCGGGTCGGTCTCCTCGGGGTCGCCCTGCTGCTGCTGATGCCCCTGATCGGGGCCTTTAACGGCTACTACCTCGAGGTGGCGACGCAGGTCGGGATCTTCGCCGCGCTGGCGCTCGGCCTCAACATCGTGGTCGGCCTGGCCGGACTGCTCGACCTCGGCTATGTCGCGTTCTTCGCCGTCGGCGCCTACTCCTGGGCCATCTTCGGCTCGCCGCACGCGAACGTCATCTTCGGCGGCGGGTTTCCCCTGGCCGGCGCATGGTTCTACGCGTTCCTGTTCGTCGGGCTCTTCGTGGCGGCGATCACCGGCATCCTCCTCGGGCTCCCGGTGCTGCGCCTGCACGGCGACTACCTCGCCATCGTCACGCTCGGCTTCGGCGAGGTCATCCGCGTTCTCGCCAACAACCTCGACAAGCCGATCAATCTCACGAACGGCCCGAAGGGCATCACGCCGATCTCTCGCCCGCCGGCCCCGCTCGGGCTGCCCTACGGCGAGTACTTCTACTTCCTCGTCCTGCTCATCGTCGTCGTGGTCGTCCTCGTGAACCGCCGGCTCGAGGACTCCCACATCGGCCGGGCGTGGGAGGCGATCCGCGAGGACGAGCTGGCGGCGCGCGCGATGGGGGTGCCGCTCGTGCGGATGAAGCTCCTGGCCTTCGCTTGCGGCGCGTCCTTCGCCGGCATCATGGGTGTGCTGTTCTCGGCCAAGCAGGTGTTCATCAATCCGGAGTCGTTCACCTTCCTCGAGTCCATCGGCGTCCTGGCCATGGTGATCCTCGGTGGGATGGGCTCCATTCCGGGCGCCGTGCTCGGCGCCACGGTCGTCACCGTCCTCAACCTCCAGGTGCTGAAGGGGCTGTCGCTCTGGCTCAACGAGCTCAAGAACGCCGGCGTCACCGTCCTCGGCTACAGCCTCGCCGATCTGCCGACGCAGTTCGAGCCGGCCAAGTACGAGCGGATGATCTTCGGCGTCATCCTGGTCCTCATGATGATCTTCCGCCCCCAGGGCATCCTGCCGGCCCGGCGGCGGCAACGAGAGCTCGCTCACCTGGAACGGTAGATGGCGGCCCTCTTCGACGCCCGAGGGGTGACCAAGCGGTTCGGCGGCCTCACCGCGCTGCAGGCGGTGGACTTCGCGCTCGAGTCGGGCATCGCGTCGATCATCGGGCCGAACGGCGCGGGAAAGACGACGCTCTTCAACATCTTCACGGGGCTCTATCCCGCCGACGAGGGCAGCGTCACGTTCCGCGGGCGAGCGCTCTTCGGCCTCCGCCCCGACCAGATCACGGCGCTCGGGATTTGCCGGACGTTCCAGAACATCCGGCTCTTCGCGAACATGACGGTGATCGAGAACGTCCTCGTGGGCATGAACTCGCGCATCGCGCTCGGCCTGTGGGACGTCCTCTCGCACGGCCCGCGCTTCGCTCGGACCGAGGCGGACCTCTCGACGCGCGCGGTGGCGCTGCTCGATCGCGTCGGGCTCCAGGCGAACGCCAACGACGTGGCCCGCAACCTTCCGTACGGCGACCAGCGCCGGCTGGAGCTCGCCCGCGCGCTCGCCTCCGAGCCCGCGTTGCTCCTGCTCGACGAGCCGACCGCCGGGATGACGCGGACGGAGGCCGGCGCGCTCATGCGCCTGCTGCGCGAGCTCGTCGTCGACCTCGGGCTCGCCATCATCTTGATCGAGCACAACATGCGCGTCGTCATGGAGGTGTCCGACCGGGTGACCGTGCTGGACCACGGCGAGAAGATCGCGGAAGGGCCCCCGCGCGAGGTCCAGAGTGACGCGCGGGTCATCGAGGCGTACCTCGGCACGCGCGGCTCGGCTCCCCAGAGGGCGCGCCGTGCTTAGCGTCGATGCGCTCGACGTCGCCTACGGTGAGATCCGGGCACTCAAGGGCGTGGGGCTCCAGGTGGGCCGCGGCGAGATCGTCACGATCCTCGGCAACAACGGCGCCGGGAAGACGACGACGCTCAAGACGATCTCGGGCCTCCTCCAGCCCCTGCGCGGCACGATCACGCTCGAGGCCGAATCGCTCGTCGGCGTGCCGCCTCACGAGATCGTCGGCAGGGGTGTCGCGCACGTGCCCGAGGGACGGCGGATCTTCAACCGTCTCACGGTCCGCGAGAACCTCATGATGGGCGCCTACCCGAGGCGCGACGCGGGGATCCCCGCCGACCTCGAGCGCGTCGTGACGCTCTTCCCGAGGCTCAAGGAGCGGATCACGCAGGTCGCGGGCACGCTGTCGGGGGGCGAGCAGCAGATGCTCGCCATCGGCCGCGCGCTGATGGCGAACCCGAGACTCCTCCTGCTGGACGAGCCGAGCATGGGGCTCGCCCCCGTCCTCGTCGAGCAGATCTTCGACACGATCGCCGACATCAACCGGCAGGGGACGACGATCCTCCTCGTGGAGCAGAACGCCGCGATGGCGTTGTCGATCGCGCACCGGGGCTACGTGCTCGAGACCGGCGCCATCGCGCTCGCGGGAACCGCGACGGAGCTGGCCGACAACCCGGAGGTCCGCCGGGCCTACCTGGGGGAGTAGGGAAGCGCGGGAGTCGTAGACTCCCCGTTCTTGAGCTCGGGCCGCCGCCAGCCTTCGACCACCAGCAATCCCACGCTCTCCAGGTGGTTCACGGGGCCTGCGACGGGAATTCGGACAACGGCCAGACGCTCGGCATGCGTCTGCACGAAGTAGCCGGTCTGCAGCGCCCACCCGATCGTGTAGGGTCCGTCGCTCCATCCCGTAGGGAGGCCGGGTGCGGGAGGGAGAACGGGCGGGACGTGTCCGGCGGGCGGGAAGAGTAGGCCGCCCACCAGCCAGACCCGGTGCCGGGACTCCAGCGCGCCTTGGATCGCACCGTACAGGGGCGCCAGGGGCTCGGCCGACGTCATCCGGAGCTTGAGCAGGTCGTATCGATGGACGGTGAGGTCCTCCATCGGGGGGAGGGTCATCCACGGCACCGGGCCGCGATAGTACCGGTTGAACGTGATGCCCACGTACCACGGGTTGACGAGGATGAGATCACCCGGTTGGGCCGCGGTGTGAACGTACTGGGCGATCAGGTCGACGTTGGTCTGACGAATGCCGACGCGGTCCACCGAGACGGGGAACGCGAGCGCGGTCGCCAGGACGGCGACGCCGGCCCGCGCCCAGCGGAGGGAGCGTGTCCCCCCGAGCACGACGTCGATGGCGAGCGCCACCACCGCGATGAGGGGCACGAATTGCCAGGCCTGCGGGACGCGACCCGCGAGCTTCAGAAAGCCGAGATGAAGACTCGTGGCGGCCACGATCACCAGCGCCGCATAGAGCACGTGCGGGCCGGACGTCGGCTCGCCGCGCGATGACCGCCGGAGCGTGCGCACGACACCGTACGAGACGAGCCCGGCGGCTACCGCCCACAGCGCCACGAGCGGCCAGCTCCCCTCCGTCACCATCTCATTCGATCGCACGAGCAGCGCGTGTGCGCCGAACTCCGACTGGTTCAGCGGCCTCCAGCTCCGGGAGGTCAGCAGGACGCCGACGTACGGCAGCAGGGACGCCGCCGCCACGACGCCGGTCACGATCACGGCGAGCGCCGCCGAGCGCTCCCGGGCCACCGCAGCGACCGCAAACCCCGCGACGCACACGGCCAGGATGAGGGGGGCGTTGTGGTAGAGGGTTTGCACGGCGAGGATTGCGACCGTGAGGGCGTAGAGGAGCGAGCGGCGACGCGGAGCGGCCGTGAGGCGTCCGATGGCGCCAAACGCCAGGACGATGAAGAGGCTCCCGAGACCGTACGGCTTCACCGAGCCCGCCGTCTGCAGCGTCCCTGCGTGCGCGGCGAACACGGTGAGGGCCAGCAGCGGCGGGCCGGCGGCGAGCGCTCGGCCGGTGACCCAGATGGCGCCGACCATCGCCGCGGCCACGCCGAAGCCAAGGACGCGGAGGGCGACGTCCTGCCCGCCGTCGCTCCACGGTGACGACCAGAGTCGCAGGAGCGTCGGATACAAGGCGGGCGCGGAGTCCAGAGACAGGGACCTCAACACCTCGGTGTACGTCGATCGGGTGGCGAGTTGGACCGTGGACACTTCGTCCCGCCACAGCGGCCCGGCTTGGGTGGCGAAGCGCAGGTTGAGCGAAACGATGAGCGCGGTGATCAGCAGGGCGAGAGCCAGCTCGGCCCACGCCAGCGCCCCGTGGGGGCGCCTCATGTGGTGGTCGTGCGCTCGGACATCCCCGACTCGACCGCCATCGGGACCTTCTCCACCCTCTCAGCGACGATGACGCACTGAACGAACAGGTCGCGGATGCCGAAGGCGTACTCGCGCAGGGCGAATCCGGTGTCGCGCAGGAGCGCCACGGCCTCGGCGCGGGAGCCGAGGAGGGATATCTCGTCGGGGTGGAACTTCGGTTCGGCGCGTGACACGAGCCGGATGAGACGCCGGAGCGCGTGCAGGAACAGCACGCTGGAGCCCCGACGGTGGGGCCAGAAGACCACGAGCTTCCCGCGCGGCTTCAGGACGCGATGGAACTCGTCGAGAATCTCTCGGATCTCGTGCGGATGGAAGTGCTCGAGGACACCGAGGTTGTAGACGCCATCGAACGCGCCCGCCTCGAACGGGAGGTCGAAGATGCTCGCCTGCTCGATCCGGCTCGCGCGCGGGTTGTTCCGGGCATAGAGCCTCAACGCCCGCTCGGAGATGTCGACGGCGGTCACTCGAAACCGCTCGTGGAGGCCCGCGTCCACCTGTCCGCTGCCGCATCCCGCGTGGAGGACCCGCGCGCCCGCGGCGAACGATCGCTCCGCGTACCGGCGAAGGTTGCGCCGGATCACGCGCCGATACACGGCGGCGACGAGGTCGTAGAGCGTCCCGAGCGCCGTTCGCTTCTCGCTCCAGTACTCGTCCCAGCCCTGCGACTCGACGAGCTCTGGACGCAGCCGGTCGATCGGGCGGGAGCGTCGGAAGCGGCCGGGGTCCGCCAGCTGCGCGAAGAACAGCCTCAACAGAAATCGTCCGCTCCGGACGCCCTCTCGGGCGGTGAGCTTGGAGCTCCCGTACACCCGGGCCTGGAGCACGATCGGAATCTCTCGGATGCGAGCGCCGTTACGACACAGAATGAAGAGGCTTTCGAAGAAGAACGCGTAGGCGCGGGCCGTCACGAGCTCGAAGAGCTCGCGCGGGATCCGCCGCAGGTCGTAGAGCCGGAGGGCGCCACTCGCATCGTACGGCATGCGCAAGAGCACCCGCGTCAGGAAATGCCCGAGCCGCGTCAAGAACAGCCGGTGGGGGCTCCAGCCGGGAAGGCTGTCGGGTCCGAGGTAGCGCGAGGCCACCACCACGTCCACGTCGCTGGCGTGCGCGGCCAGCAGGCGGGGGAGGTCGGCCGGGCTGTGCGAAAAGTCGGCGTCCAGCGTGATGAGCAGGTCGTACCCCTTGTCATAGGCGTACGCGATGCCGGCACGATGCGCACTGCCGATGCCGAGCTTGCCCTCCCGATGGACCACCGAGATCCGAGGGTGCTGGCGCGCGAGCCGATCGAGCGTCGCGCCGGTGCCATCGGGAGAGCCATCGTCGATGAAGAAGATGTCCGCGTCCAGCGGAAGCGCCCGGAGTTCCGCGCAGAGCCGCTCGACGTTGCGGTTCTCGTTGTAGGTCGGGACGAAGATGAGGAGACGGGAGGGCGTCATCGATGTGACGTCGAGACCACCTCGATCGAGGGGAGGGGAAACATCAGCTTGCCGCCCGCCGCCAGATAGGCCGCTTCCCGCTCGACGAGGCCGGCGCGGAAGTGCCACGGGAAGACCAGAAAGTAATCCGGCTTGCGCGCGCGCGCCTCTGCCTCCGAGATGATCGGGATCCACGTCCCCGGCGTGACGCACCCGAACTTGTCCTCGTTCACTTCGGCGATCGCGGGGAGCAGGTTTCGATCGATGCCGGTGAACTGGAGGATCACGTTGCCCTTCGTGGAGGCGCCGTAGCCCAGCACGCTGTTCCCCCGGGCGCGGATCGCCTCCAGGCGCTCCCGCAGCTCGCGCTTGTGGGTCATGACACGATCGCGAAACTCCTTGAAGGGCCGAAGCGAGTCGAAGCCCAGGCGCTGCTCTTCGTCCAGGAGTCGCGCCACCCGTGTGCCGCACCCCTCGCCCCGACGTCGCGCCCGGCCGAGCGTCACCGCGAAGCTCCCGCCGTTGACGTCATTCTCCTCCACGTCCAGGATCGTGAGGCCCACCTTGTCCGCCAGCCACTTGATCTGGGCCACGGCGTAGTACTCGACGTGCTCGTGGCAGACCGTGTCGTAGGCATTCGCCCGCAACATCGCCGGCAGGTAGCTCTGCTCCAAATGCCAGATGCCGTCGTCGGCCAGGATGTCGGCGACCTCGCGGACGAACTCGAGCGGCCGCTCCAGATCGTAGAACATCGCGATCGACGTGACGATCCGCGCCTTCCGGCCGCCCAGCGCGGAGCGGACCAGGTCCGCCGAGAAGAAATCCGCGATCAGCCGGCTGTCGACGGGATAGCCGCCGCGCCAGCGCGCGGCCGACGGATCGACGCCGAGAAGGCAAAGGTTCTTGCCCGAGAAGAACGAGAGCAGCGTGCCGTCGTTGCTCCCGATGTCCACGACCACGTCGTCCGGCCGGAGGTCGACCGCCCCCAGGAGCATCCGGGCCTTGTCTTCGAGGTGGTTGACCATCTTGCGGTTCAACGACGAGCGATAGCCGTAGTGCGCGCCGTAGAGCTCCGTTCGCTCGTAGGAGTAGAGGAGCTGGACCAGACCACACTCGTCGCACCGCACGAGCGTCAGGGGTCCCTTCGTGAGTGACTCGTCGACGCTGCGCGGAAACACGCCCGTCAGGAACTGCGTTCCCAGCTCGAGCAGAACGTCGAGCCACTCGCTCCCGCATATCCGGCATCCAGTTATCTGGCGATGCATGAGGCCCATTTTAGCAAGTCCCGTGCCAGACACTCCAGGGCGGTGACCGAGGTCAGCGTCAACGACAGGAACGCGGATCTGGGTCGTGGGACTGCCCAGGTGCCCATGGTAAGCGGAGACGCCCCGTGAATGTCGTCGGTATACTGGTACCCACCATCACGATCCACGGAGCACCACGCGCGACGAGGGTGCTTGCGCGCCTCTCGATCGGAGAGCCGGCCGGTCGCGGGATCGGGCGTGCCGGCTTGACATCTATCGAGACACGACAACGCTGACACCTGCCACGACTGTCTCGATGAGCAGGCGGCCGGGCCTCGGGGCGTGGGCCTTGCTGGGCCTGATCGTCCTCGGCGCCGCCGCGTTGAGGCTCCGCCTGCTCAACGTCCCGCTCGACCGCGACGAGGGCGAGTACGGGTACTTCGCGCAACTCCTGCTCCAGGGCGTTCCGCCGTACGCGCAGGCGTACAACTTGAAGCTACCGGGCATCTACGGCGTGTACGCGGCGATCCTCGCCGCGTTCGGCCAGTCGGCCGCGGCGATCCATCTGGGGTTGCTCGTCGTCAACGCTGCGACGACCGTCCTCGTGCTCTGCTTGGCGGCCCACCTGTACAACTCGACGGTCGCCGTCTCGGCGGCCGCGGTCTTCGCGGTCCTGTCGCTCGGCCCGCGGCTCTACGGGATCGCGGCATACGCCGAGCATTTCGTTCTGCTACCAGCGCTGGCCGGCACGCTCGTCCTGCTCCGTGCGCTCGAGTCCTCTCGACCGCAGGCCTTTCTCGTCAGCGGAGCCCTCTTCGGCCTTGCCATCCTCGTCAAACAGAGCGGCGCGGCGTTCGGTCTGTTCGCCGTCGTCTACACGCTCCTCAGTGGGGTGTCGCCCGGGGTCGGCGGCGACTGGAGACGACGTTTCCTGCCAGCCGTCAGTGGGGTGTCGCCCGGGGCCCACGGCGACTGGAGACAACGTTTCCTGCCAGCCGTGGCGGTCGTCGCCGGGGCGCTCGCGCCGTTTGCGCTGGTGTGCGCCGTTCTGGCCGGCGCGGGAGTGTTCGACCGCTTCTGGTTCTGGACGGTCACCTACGCGCTCCACTACGCCTCCGCGGTGCCCCTGACCACTGGCGTCGTGCTGTTCGCCCACAAGGCGGGCGAGCTCCTCGCCGCCTCGTATCTGGTCGCAATCCTCGCCGCCGTGGGCGTCTCGGCCCTCGTCTGGCACCCGGAGGCGCGGCAGAGACGCGCCTTCGTCCTCCTCCTAGCACTCCTCTCGCTCGTCGGGACGTCGGCCGGCCTCTACTTCCGCAACCAGTACTTTGTGCTCCTCCTCCCATCCGTCGCGCTCTTCGCCGGCCTCGGCGTGGACGCGCTGGCCAGGAGCGTCGCGCGTGGGACGCTCCGCCGGAGCCTCGCGGCGGCGCTCACCGTCGTCCCACTCGTGGCCTTCCTCTTCGCCGAGCGCGTGATCCTGTGGGAGGCGCCTCCCGAACGGGTCACACGCGAGCTCTTCGGTCTCAGCCCGTTCCCCGAGTCGGTCGAGATCGCCAGATACCTGAGATCCCGGACCGCCGAGGGGGAGCGGATCGCCGTGATCGGCTCGGAGCCCGAGATCTACTTCTACGCCGGCCGGCGCGGGGCCACGGGGCATGTCTACATGTACCCGTTGATGGAGGACCAGCCCTACGCCTCGCGCATGCAGCGCCAGATGATCGACGAGATCGAGGCCGCGCGTCCTCGGTTCGTCGTCCTCGTCAATGCGTCGGCCTCATGGAACGTGCGGCCGCAGTCGGATCGGACGCTCTTCGAGTGGTGGGCGCGATACGCTAAGAACTTCGACCGCGTGGGTGTCGTCGACATCGTGTCGGAGCGGCTCACGACGTACGCGTGGGGCGCGGAGGCGGCCGGGTACGTGCCGAAATCCCTCGTCTGGGTCGCGGTTTTCGAACGGAAGAGCCCGTGAGCCTCCGCCGCGCCTGGGTGCTCGGGGTTCTGGCCCTCGTCGGCCTGGCCACGGCGGGAATCCGACTGAGACTGCTCGACATCCCGCTCGACCGCGACGAGGGCGAGTACGCGTACTTCGGCCAGCTCCTGCTCCGGGGGATTCCGCCGTACGCGCAGGCGTACAACTTCAAGATGCCGGGCATCTACGCCGTCTACGCCCTGATTCTCGCGGCGTTCGGCCAGACGCCCGCGGGCATCCACCTCGGGCTGCTCGTCGTCAACGTCGTGACGATCGCTCTCGTGTTTCTGGTCGCCCGCCGGCACTTCGACGCGCGCGTCGCCGTGGTTGCCGCTGCGGCCTTCGCGGCGCTCTCGTTGAGCCCGAGACTGCTCTCGACCGCGGCCTACGCCGAGCACTTCGTCCTGCCGCCGGTTCTCGCGGGCCTGCTCATCCTCCCTCGCGCGATCGATCGTCGCAGCGTGGCGGCGTATCTGGGCAGCGGAGCGCTTTTCGGCACGGCCTTTGTCGTGAAGCAGAGCGCCGGCGCCTTCCTGCTGTTCGCCGTTCTGTACGTCCTGCTCGGCATGCGCGACGACACGCGCCTTCGCCTCGCCGCCAGTGCGGCGCTCGTGGCTGGCGCCTTGGCGCCGTTCGCGGCGGTGTGTCTGCTCATGCTCCTGGCGGGAACCTTTCCTAACTTCTGGTTCTGGACCTTTACCTACGCGTCCAAATACGCCACCGCCATGCCTCTCGCGCGTGGCGTGCTGAATCTGGATAGCGCGCTCCGCCGCATCCTCCCGGCGTCGTATCTCGTCGTTGTGCTCGCGTGCCTCGGGCTCTCGACGTTCTTATGGGATCGCGAGACGCGCTCCAGAGGTCTCCTCGTCCCGCTTCTCCTCGGTGCCTCACTCCTCGCGACGTCGGCGGGGCTCTACTTCCGGCCCCAGTATTTCGTCCTCCTCCTTCCAGCCCTCGCGATCCTCACCGGCGTGGCGGTCGACTCCGTCACGCGACGCCTCGCGTCGGTCCGCGCCCGGGCGCTCCGGTACGGGATCCCGATCGTGCTGGCCACCGTCCCGCTCCTCCACCTCGTCTACCTGGAGCGCACGATCCTCTTCACCGATACACCGCACGAAGCGTCGCGTGCCATCTACGGATCGAATCCCTTTCCCGAGTCCGTCGAGATAGGGCGGTACATCCGGGAACACACGACCCCGGGCGAGCGGATCGCCGTGGTCGGCTCGGAGCCCCAGATCTACTTCTACGCGCGGCGGCTGGCGGCCACCGGGTACGTCTACACGTACGCCTTGATGGAGCCGCAGCCGTATGCCGCGGCGATGCAGCACCAGATGATCCGAGAGATCGAGGCCCTGGATCCCCGGTTCATCGTCTTCGCGAGTGTCTGGACCTCGTGGCTGATCCGGCCGGACTCAGACCTGACGGTCTTCCGCTGGTTTGGCGACTATCAGAAGAAGTTCGAGAAGGTCGGTGTCGTCGAGATCGTCTCGCCCCAGCGGACCACGTACGTGTGGGGTCGGGACGCTGCTGCGTACACGCCGCGGTCCGACGCGTGGCTCGCGATCTACGAGAGACGGCTCACCGCGCACGCCGTCGACACGAGGGGGCATTGAGACCACACGGCCTGACCTTCGAGCAGGGCACGGAGGTCACGCAGTGAGCGGCCGCAGCATGCGGGCATGACGCGCACCGCCGACGTCGTCGTCATCGGGGGGGGCGTCACGGGCGCCTCGCTCGCCTTCCATCTCACCGGGCTCGGCCTCGGGCGGGTGCTCGTGCTCGAGCGCCGGTTCCTCGCTGCCGGAGGCACCGGGCGCTCGGTCGGAATCATCCGCCAGCTCTACCCCACGCCCGAGGCGAGCGCGATGGTCCTGCGCTCGCTCCGCGTCTTCCAGCGCTTCGGCGACGCGGTCGGTGGCGAGGCGGGCTACGTGGGCTGCGGAACGCTGATCGGCGTCTCGCCCGCGATGCGACCGAAGCTCGAGTCGACGCTCGCCGTCCAGCGGGCGCTCGGCATCCGCGCCGAGCTCCTCGAGCCCGACGATGTCGCCCGCGTGGAGCCGCGGATCGACCCGGCGGGCCTCGGCGCAGTGCTCTACGAGCCGGAGTCGGGCTACGGCGATCCGACCGGGGTGACGCTCGGGTACGCCGACGCGGCTCGCCGCCGGGGCGCGGTCATCGAACAGGGCGCCGAGGTCGTCGCGATCCACCAGGGGGGCGGTCGCGTCACCGGCGTCACGACCGCGGCCGGTGACCGCGTGGACGCGCCCGTGGTCGTGAACGCCGCGGGGCTCTGGTCGCCCGCCGTCGCGCGGCTCGCCGGCGTGGAGCTTCCGATCGTGATCGGCCGCCATCCCGTCTTCGTCGTCGAGCGCGATCCGTCGTTCGGCGCGCCCCACCTCGTCTACCTGGATCTCGCCGGGGGGAGCTACGTGCGCCCCGAGACCGGGAACCTCACGCTGACGGGCTCGCTCACCGATGACGAGGCGGAGCATCCGATGGATCCCGAGCTCCTCGGCAGCGAGGCGGGCTTCACGGAGGCGAGCACGATCCTCGATCGGACCGGACGCGCCGTGCCGCGGCTCGCCGACGCCCGCTACCGCCGGGGCTACGCCGGCGCCTTCGACATCACCCCCGACTGGATGCCGATCCTCGACGAGTCTTCCCTTCGAGGGTTCTTCATCGCCGCCGGCATGAGCGGCCACGGGTTCAAGTTGGCGCCGGCGGTCGGCGAGCTGATGGCCTCGCTCATCACGCGAACCCCGCCGCCGGTGAGCCCTGCGCCCTTCGCCCTCGGGCGGTTCACGGGCACGACCGTGGCCGGCACGTTCGTCGCGTCCTACCTCCGTTGAGGGCCGCGGGCGATCGGCGCGGTGACGGGCGTGACAAAAGTGAGACCCGTCGTGGCACGTCGCCGGAACGCGTCCCCCGACGCCGGCCGGGTTTGCCTCGTCGGTCCTTAGTTATCGCGGCTTAAGCGACGCCGCCCGCTGGCCCCTCGCTTGCACCCGAGTCATCCCGAGCCATGGGGATTCCCGGACCGCGCGATTATAATGGCGGCGTCACAGTGATCGGGTACATCGATCGAGCGCGTCCGGCCGTGGTGTACGGATGGCTCGCCGTGCTGCTGGCAGCTGTCTTCGTCCCGATGTCGCTCTTCGGGCTCGTCGACGGCGACGAGGGCACCTACCTGCTGGTCTCGCGGCTCGTCATCGAGGGACAGCTCCCCTATCACGACTTCTACTATCCGCAGATGTTCCTCCTTCCCTACGTTTACGGCGCCTGGATGACGCTCGTCGGCTATTCCTGGTACGGGGCCCGCCTGCTCTCCGCATTCTTCTCGGTCGCCTTGGGCCTCCTCCTCTACCGCCAGGCGGCCCGGCGGGCCGGCGCCCGGGCGTGGGGCCTCCTCGCCGCCGTGCTCCTCACGTTCACCAGCCTCGCATTCGGCTGGTATCCCCTCGTCAAGACCTTCGCGCTCCCGACGCTCCTGCTCTTCGCCGCATACACCGTGCTGTCCACGCGGTCGCGCTGGAAATGGGCCGCCAGCGGGTTCCTGCTCGGGCTCGCGGTCGCGTGCCGAGTGTACGTGATCGCCGTCACCCCCGCGTTTCTCCTCGAGATCTCCCTGACGGAGAAGGAGCTCAAGCCCCGCCTCATGGAGACCGCCCGGTTCGCGATCGGCCTCACGCTCGCCCTGCTGCCGACCGAGTTCTTCTTCCTCCTCGACCCGGCCACGTTCGTGTTCAACATCGTCGGCAGCCAGACCATTCGGGCGGACTACAGCCTCATGGACTGGTGGGACCAGAAGACGATGGCGCCGAAGACGCTGCTGGGTCTCGGGCTCGCCGAGGGCGTGATCAGCCTGCAGTTCATCCTGCTCTTCGTGGTGAGCGTCGCGTCCTGGGTCTCGTGTGCGCTCTCGCGGGAGCGCCTGCCGCTCGCGTCGGCGATCGCCGTGCTCCTCACCCTCGCCAGCCTCGTGCCGACGCCCGCGTACACCCAGTACTTCTGCATGCCCCTCCCGTTCCTCCTCGCGGACGCCGTCGTCTTCTGCGCGGCGCTCACGCGCGAGAGCCCCGCGCCGCGGCTCCGATACCTCCTCGCCTCGATGGCCGTCGTGTACCTCAGCGTGTCCCCGCTCGATCTCTACCGTTACACGATCAGCGGGGCGATGGTCTCCGGCATCCTTCCCGGCGAGAGCCCGGCCAACTGGCGGCTCTCGACGATCCGCGCCGTCGGAGCGGCCATCGACCGCGAGGTGCGTCCGAATCGACCGCTCGCGATCAGTCTCTGGCCCGGGTACTTCGTGGAGACCCAGGCCTCGATCCTCCCGGGCATGGAGAACCACTTCGCGCTGATGTTCTCTCGCCGGGTGACGCCGCGTGAGCTCGACCGGTTCAAGCTGATGTCCTATCCCGCCCTCTTCTGGCACCTCGAGCACCACACGGTCGACGTCGTCGTCCTGGGCAACTGGACGAGCTGGACCGAGAGCCCGGAGCTGCTCCGGGACCGGCTCCTCAAGAACGGCTACACGCTGAAGGAGCGGATCGCGCAGGCCGAGATCTACACGCTCCAGCTCGACGGCCGCCGATGAGGGGACACGACGCGACGCCGCTCTCGGTCGTCCTCCCCGTCCTCAACGAGCAGGACAATCTCGAGCCGCTCCACGCGCGGCTCACCGAAGCCCTCGAGCCGATGGGGCGCGAGTACGAGGTGATCTATGTCGACGACGGCTCGAGCGACGGCTCGTGGGATGCGCTCCGGAAGATCGCGGCGCGTGACCGCCGTGTCCGCCTCGTGCGCCTCAGGAAGAACTTCGGACAGACCTCGGCCCTGGCCGCCGGCTTCGCCTACTCGCGGCACCCGCTCCTGGTGACGCTCGACGCCGACCTCCAGAACGATCCCGCCGACATCCCCCGGCTCGTCGAGCGGCTCGGCGACGCTTACGACGTCGTGTCGGGCTGGCGTCGTCACCGGAGAGATCCCTGGCTCACGCGGCTCCTGCCCTCCCACATCGCGAACTTCCTCATCCGTCGCGTGAGCGGCGTCCGCCTGCACGACTTCGGCTGCACGCTCCGGGCCTACCGGCGCGAGATCATGCAGGACCTCAGCCTCTACGGCGAGATGCACCGCTTCCTGCCGGTCCTCGCGCAGTGGGTCGGCGGACGCGTGACGGAGCTCGAGGTGGCCCACCACCCGCGGGTGCGTGGCGTCTCGAAGTACGGCTTCCTCCGGACCTACAAAGTGCTCGTCGACCTCATCACGCTCAAGTTCATCGGCGACTTCCAGTCGCGGCCGAACTACATCTTCGGGGGCTTCGGGCTCTTCGCGCTGATGCTCGGCTTCCTCGCGCTCGACGTCGTGGCGTACCGCGTGTTCGTGCTCAGGCGGCTCGAGGCGACGCCGATGGTCTTCCTGATGGTCATCTTCTTCCTGACCGGCGTCTTCTCGCTCTTCATCGGCTTCCTCGCCGAGATCGTCATCCGGGGCTTCTACGACACCCAGCGCAAGCCCATCTACCACGTCCGCGAGACCGTGGGCGTGGACCGGACGGACTGAGCGTCGTGTGCGGCATCGTCGGCAATGTCCTGGCCCGCGCCGATCGGGCGCCGGATCCCGCCGTGCTCACACGCATGAACGAGCGGCTCACCCACCGCGGACCTGACGACGAGGGCGTCCTCGTCCAGGGGCCCGCGGGGCTCGCCATGCGACGTCTCAAGATCATCGATCTCGCGACCGGTCACCAGCCGATGGCGGGCGAGGCGGGGCGCGTCTGGATCGTCTATAACGGCGAGATCTACAACTACCAGGAGCTCAGAGAGACCCTCGCCCGGCGCGGCCATGCGTTCACCACGCGTTCGGATACCGAGGTGGTCGTGCACGCGTACGAGGAGCGCGGTCTCGCGGCGCTCGACGACCTGGAAGGCATGTTCGCGTTCGCGCTCTGGGACGCACCCGCGCGCACGCTCGTGCTCGCCCGCGATCGCCTCGGGATCAAGCCCCTCTACTATGCGGTGCGACCAGACCAGATCGTCTTCGCGTCCGAGCTCCGGGCGCTCCTCGAGCACCCGGCGGTCGACCGGACGCTCGACCTCACCGCGCTGTCCCGCTATCTCGCCCACGAGTACGTCCCGGCGCCGCATTCGATCTTCCGAGCGATCAAGAAGCTCCCGGCCGGCCACTGGCTCACGTATTCCGAGGGCCGGGTCAAGATCGAGCCGTACTGGGACGTTCACTTCGGCCGGGCGCAGGCGATCGGTGAGATCGAGGCCGTGGAGGCGCTCCGCGCCGTGCTCGATCTCTCGGTGCGGCAGCACCTCGTGAGCGACGTCCCGCTCGGGGTCTTCCTCTCGGGGGGCATCGACTCGAGCACGGTCGCCGCGTTCGCCGCGCGGCATTTCGGCGGGCGCCTCAAGACCTTCTCGATCGGTTTCGACGACTCGTCGTTCGACGAGACCGCGCACGCGCGCCACGTCGCACGCACCCTCGACACCGACCATCACGAAGAGGTCTTGGGCCCGCGCGCGGCGCTCGACCTCGTCGCGCGCCTTCCCGACCTCCTCGACGAGCCCCTGGGCGACGCGTCGCTCCTCCCCACCTACCTGCTCTCACGCTTCGCCCGACGCGCCGTGACCGTCGCGCTCTCGGGCGACGGCGGGGATGAGCTGTTCGCCGGCTATCCGACCTACCAGGCGCACCGTCTGGCCCGCGCGCTCGAGCTCGTTCCCCGCTGGGTTCGACACCGACTCGTGCGTCCCGCCGTCGAGCGCCTCCCCGTCTCGCTCGACGACCTGAGCCTCGATTTCAGGCTCAAGCGCTTCGTGGAGGGTATGGACTTCGCCCCGGTCGAGCGCCACGCTGCGTGGCTCGGCTCCTTCACGCCGGCGGAGCAGGGGGGGTTGCTCACCGCGGACGCGCTCGCGCGGCTCCCGGGGCCGCCGTCCTACGCCGCGTTCCACGAGATGCTCGCGCACGCGCCGTCGGCGTCCGGGCTGGAGCGCATGCTCTATCTCGACCTCAAGGGGTACCTCGGCGAGGGCGTCCTCACGAAGGTGGACCGCGCGAGCATGGCCTGCTCACTGGAGGTGCGGGTGCCGCTCCTCGATCGCCGGGTCGTCGAGCTCGCGGCGAGCCTGCCGATCCGTCTGAAGCTCCGGGGCCTGACGACCAAGTACGTGCTCAAGCGCACGCTCGCGGGGATGCTGCCGCGCGAGATCCTGGCGCGCCCAAAGAAAGGCTTCGGCGTCCCGCTGGCACGCTGGTTCCGCGCCGACCTGGCGCCCCTCCTCCGGGACCTCTGCGCGCCCGACGTGATCCGCCGCGCGGGCCTGTTCCGGCCGGACACGGTCGAGCGCCTCCTCACCGAGCACGCGGCAGGGCGTCGCGACCATCGGAAGAAGCTGTACACGCTCCTGGCCTTCCAGCTCTGGGCCTCGCGGTACCATCCGGCGTGAAGCGGCGGCTCCTCGACTGGCTCGCCTGCCCGGCGTGTCGAGGCGCGATCACCCTGACACGCGGGGCGCCGGAGGCTGACGACATCCACGACGGCGAGCTCGCGTGCGGCGCCTGCCTGGCGCGATACCCGATCGAGCGCGGGATCCCGCGCCTGGTGCCCCCGGCCCTCGACGCCGAGGTGCGGGCCACCGTGGAGCGCTTCGGCTACGAATGGACGCGCTTCGCAGAGATCCGCCCGGAGTACGAGGCCCAGCTGCTCGGCTGGATGGCGCCCGTCGGGAAGGACGCCTTCGCCGGGCGGCGCGTCCTCGACGCGGGCTGCGGCAAGGGCCGCCACCTCCGGCTCGCCGCGGCGTTCGGCGCCAAGGAGGTCATCGGCGTCGACCTGGGCCCGGCCGTGGACGCCGCCGCGCAGAACACCGCCGACCTCGACAACGTGCACGTGGTTCAAGGGGACCTCACGCGCCCGCCCTTCCGTCTGGAGAGCGTGGATCTGATCTACTCGATCGGAGTGCTCCACCACCTGCCCGAGCCCGAGGCGGGATTCCGGGCCCTGTCGCCCCTCCTCGTCCCCGGCGGGCGGTTCGTCGCGTGGCTCTACGCCCGCGAGGGTAACGGCTGGGTGCTGGCGCTGGTGGACCCGGCACGGCGGCTCACGAGCCGGTGGCCGCTACGACTCGTAAGCGGGCTCGCCTGGGTCGTCACGGTCCCGCTCTGGATCGCGCTGCGCGTGCTCTACGCCCCAGCGCGAACGCGCCCCCGGCTCGCGCGGACCCTCCCGTATGCGAGCTACCTGACGGACCTCGCCCCCTTCCCCTTCCGGGAGGTGCACTCGATCGCGTTCGACCACTTCCTCGCGCCGGTCGCGCACTACATGGAGCGCGCCAGAGTCGAGCGCTGCTTCGCCGAGGGTGGGCTGACCCTCGAGTCGCTCCGCTGGCACCACGCCAACAGCTGGGCCGCGAGCGGGACGCGCCCCGAGGCGCCCTAGTGGACGAGGTCTTCTGTCGGACGGTCTATGAGATCGAGAAGACCCACTGGTGGTGCGTCGCGCGCCTGCGGATCGTCGAGGACGTGATCGACCGGTGGATCGAGCTCCCGGCCGGCGCGCGCGTCCTCGACGTCGGCTGCGGCACGGGCGCCGTCCTCGAGGCGTTGTCGAGCCGCTTCGAGGCCTACGGGACCGACACCTCCCCGCTCGCCATCGATCTCTGTCGGCAGCGCGGTCTCACGAACGCCTTCTGCGGCACGCTCGAGGCGTTCCCCCGACACGGCCTCACGTTCGACCTGGTCACGCTGCTCGATGTCGTCGAGCATCTCGATGACGACCTCGGACTCTTGCGCCAGGCGCAACGCTCCCTGAGGGCGGGCGGGTGGGCTCTGGTGACCGTCCCAGCCTACCAGTTCCTGTGGGGCCCCCACGACGTCGTGAACCACCACAAGCGACGCTACACGCGGGCCGGCCTCCGGCGGGTCCTGCGCGCCGCCGGCTTCGAGCTCCGGATGCTCTCGTACTTCAACACGATCCTCTTCCCCGCGGCGCTCGTCGCCTGGGTGGGGGAGAGGCTCGCCGGGGTCCGGGCCGATCCCCGGCCCCACGTGCCGCCGCCGCCGCTCAACACGCTGCTCACCACCGTCTTCGCGATGGAGAAGTACCTCCTGCGCGGCATCACGCTGCCCTACGGCCTCTCGCTCATCGCCCTCGCCCGACGCCCGTTGTAAACTTCCGCCATGCCGGCCCGGCTCGGCGTCGACATCGGCGGCACCTTCACCGATCTCGTCGTCATCGACGAGGCGACGGGAACGGCGCGCGTCGGCAAGGTCCTGACGACGCCGAAAGACCCGGCGCACGGCGTCGAGGAGGGGATCCGCGCGCTCCTCGACGACGCGGGCGTGAGACCCGACGAGGTCAGGGCCGTCGTCCACGGGACGACGCTCGCGACCAACGCCCTGATCGAGAAGAAGGGCGCCAAAACCGCGCTCCTGACGACCGAAGGGTTCCGCGACGCCCTGGAGATCGGGCGCGAGGGCCGCTACGACATGTACGATCTCTTCATCGACCCGCCCTCGCCCCTCGTCCCGCGCCACCTGCGCCGCGAAGTTCCGGAGCGGCTCCTCGCCGACGGCTCGATCGCGAGAGCGATCGACGAGGTGGCCGCGCGGCGCGTGCTCGCCGAGCTCGCCCAGGACGGCGTCGAGGCGCTCGCTATCTGCCTTCTGCACGCCTACGTGAACCCGGCGCACGAGGCGAGACTCGTGGCGCTGGCGCACGAGGCGATTCCCGGGGTCTTCGTCTCCTGCTCGTCGGAGGTGGTGCCCGAGATCCGTGAGTACGAGCGTGCCTCGACGACCTGCGCCAACGTCTACGTGGCGCCCCTCATGGCGCGGTACCTGGAGGATCTCGAGCGCCGGCTCGCGGGGCTCGGGATCCCAGGCCAACTCTACATCATGCAATCCTCCGGCGGGATCGCGGTCCCGCCGCTCGCGCGACGCCTCCCGGTCCGCCTCATCGAGTCCGGTCCCGCCGCCGGCGCGCTGGCGGCCGCGCAGGCGGCGGGCCAGCGCCGTGAACCCAAGCTCCTCTCGTTCGACATGGGCGGCACGACCGCGAAGGCGTGCGTGATCGACGACGGCGTCCCACTCGTCGGGCGCGAGTTCGAGGTGGCGCGCGCCGACCGGTTCAAGAAGGGCTCGGGGCTCCCGATCCGCGTCCCCGTCATCGAGCTGATCGAGATCGGCGCGGGCGGTGGGTCGATCGCGCGCGTGGACCGGATGGGCCTCCTGAAGGTCGGTCCGGACAGCGCCGGGGCCGACCCCGGTCCCGCCTGCTACAACCTCGGGGGCCGGTTCCCGACAGTGACGGACGCGGACCTCCTGCTCGGCTATCTCGACGCCGAGTTCTTCCTGGGCGGGCGCATGCGCCTGGATCGGGAGGCCGCGCGCCGCAGCGTCGAGGAGCACGTGGCCCGCCCGCTCGGTCTCGACGTGACGGGGGCGGCGTGGGGGATCCATCGCCTGGTCAACGAGAACATGGCCGCCGCCGCCCGCATCCACGGCATCGAACGCGGGCGCGACCTGCGCCAGTACCCGCTCTTCGCCTTCGGTGGCGCCGGCCCCGTCCACTGCTGGCAGGTGGCGAAGATCCTCAAGGTCCCGCGCATCCTGATCCCGTTCGGTGCCGGCGCGATGTCGGCGTACGGGCTCCTCGCGGCGCCGCTCGCGTTCGACTTCGTGCGGACGGGACAGGAGCGGCTCGACCGCGCCGACTGGCCTGCGATCAACCGGCGCTTCGCCGAGATGGAGGAGGAAGGGCGCGCGCTCCTCGCGCGCGCGGGTGTGGCGCCGGCTGATGTCGCCCTCGCACGCATCGCCGAGATGCGCTACGCCGGCCAGGGCCACGAGGTGGAGTGCCGAGTGCCGCTCGGGGCGCTGTCGACCGAGAGCCTCCCCGCGATCACGGCGAGCTTCGAGAGCGCCTACCGCGCCCTCTATCACCGGCTGCCGCAGGGCGTGCCCATCGAGGCGCTCAACTGGCGCCTCACCGTCTCCGGGCCGAAGCCAACGAGCGAGCCGACCGGGCGACCGGAGCCAGGCCGCGATGTCGGAGCGGGGTCCGCGAGGCCGGCT
>Ga0209375_1000844_pt1 | contig 24716 bp, 28 predicted proteins | sample GraSoiAngelo_131_FD_185888 | JGI IMG/M metagenome (GOLD analysis project Ga0209375, IMG submission 185888) | Grasslands soil microbial communities from the Angelo Coastal Reserve, California, USA - 14_0929_02_30cm (SPAdes) (version 2) | ecosystem: Environmental > Terrestrial > Soil > Grasslands ... | reverse complement strand
AACACCGCATGCGAAAGGCTCCAGAAGCCGGTGAGGTAGGCGACGTCGGCGGGCGAGGTCGCGACGAGCGCGTCCACACCGAACGCCTCGAGGACGCCGTCCAGCCGCTCGGTCTGGTGCGGGTACATGGTTATTCGGAGGGGGCCGCGACGGCCCCCTCCGATGCCTCCCCCAGAACCGGATTGCGCCGGCGAAGCCGGCGCTCGAACGGCGCCAGCTGAATCACGGAACGGCGCGCGCGCACGCCGGACTCCGCGCCACCGACGTCCTCGAGAGTCATCAGATCGAGAGCAGCGTGCCGGTCACGTGGCCGGAGGATTCGGCGGCGAGATACGCGATCGCGTCGGCCACGGATCCCACCGGCACCCAGGTCTTCGGATCGACGTCGGGCATCGCCGCGCGGTTGGCGGGCGTGTCCATGGTGCTGGGCAGCACCGCATTGACGGTGACGCCACGCCCGCGCGTCTCGACGGCCAGCGCTTGCACGAATGCGATCACGGCCGCCTTCGCCACCGTGTAGGCGATGAAGCCGCCCGCGGGCGGCACCACCGCGCGCGAGGCGACGGCGACGATGCGCCCGGCGCCGGCGGCGAGCATGGGCGGCACCACGGCGTGGGCGGCCACGTACGCGGTGGTGAGATTCAGCGTCAGCATCGAGTCCCAGAGCTTGCGGTCGGTGTGGACGAGATCGCCCATCGCGAAGCCGCCGACGGCGCTGACGAGGACGTCGATCCGGCCCTGGCGCGCCAGCAGGGCTTCGGCCAGGCGCGCCATCGCCGCGTCGTCGGCGACGTCACAGCGCTCGAGCATCAGCCGCTTGCGGGCGGTGCCCTCCACCGAGGCCTCGAGCCGCTCGCGCTCCTGCTCGACGATCCACGGCACGCAGACGACCGCGCCCTCGGCGAGGAAGCGGCGGGTGATGGCCTGGCCGAGGGCGCCGCTGCCGCCGGTGACGAGGACGACGCGCTCCACGCGCGCTACTCCGCCGCCGCCGGCGCCAGCATGATGCTCGAGCGCTGGATCTCGTCGTAGCGCACCTTCGACACGTCGAACTCCTCGAGGTTCTCCTTCAGCCTCTTGAAGGTCTGCTCGAACGACGGCAGCGTCTTGCGCGCCTTGGTCAGCGGCGTCGTGCGCGCGAGCAGGTAGTTCTTCACGTAGGGATGGTTGATCCCGCGCTTCTTCACCTTCGCCACCACCGCCGCCAGCGTCTCGTCGGCCGCGCGCACGAGCGCCGCACGCTCCTCGCGCTCTTCGAGGCCTTTACGCAGCGACGTCTTGAGGAACTTGTCCACGCGTCGCAGGATCGGCGCGAAGGCGCCGCCCGCGAAGCGCTTGTTCTGCTCGTAGAGCAGGCCGAGTGTGATCAGGTGCGCGGACTCGAACTGGAAGGCCCAGTCCTCCTCGGTGGAGGTCGGCTGCTCGGCCTCGGCGCCGCGGTACATCCGGATGACCTCGAGCGACTTCTCCTTGAGGTTGTGCGCCTTCTCCGTGTTGAGCGCGAGCACCTGGAAGGCCACGCTGGGCTCGGCCACGAGGATGGCGGGAACGAACTCGGCCTTCAGCTTCTCGAGCACGACGCGGCGGTGGTTTCCGTTCGGCGTCCAGTACACGCCGGCGCGCGCCGAGACGACCACGATCGGGTCCACGAAGCGGTCGACGCGGCGCACCGCCTCCGTGAGTCGTTTCGCGTGCGTGGGCGAGACGTCGCGCTGGTAGGGGCTCGCCTCCACCTTCGCACGCGGCAGCAGGCAGAAGATCTGCCAGTGCTCGCCCACCGGTTCCTGGTAGACGGCCAGCACGCGGCCGCCGTCGCGCTCGACCTGCTCGGCCAGCCCCCGGGCGGCTTTGCTGGGCTCCTTCTCGGGATAGATCGTGAAGTCCGCCATGGCTCCGATCCTACGCCGTCACGGGCGCCGCCGGCTGCGACCGCGGCCGCCGCCGCAGGAGGTCGCGGACGCTGCCGTAGATGCCCGAGGGCAGGAAGATGATGAAGACGATCAGGAGCAGGCCGTAGATGGTCTCGGCCATGCCCACGTACGTGATGCCGAACACCACGCGCAGGACCTCGGCGAGCGCGATGGTCAGCGCGGTGCCGACGGTGGGGCCGAGCAGCGCGTACATCCCGCCCAGCACCACCGCGAACACGATGCGCAGCGAGACGCCGATGCCGGCCAAGGTGTCGGGGTTCACGTAGGCGATGTACTGCGCGTACGCGATGCCCCCCACGGCGGTGAGCACGGCCGAGAGCACGGTGATGGCGATCTTGAAGCGCGTGACGTGGATGCCGACCGAGGCGGCCGCGGTCTCGTCCTCGCCGATCGCCTCCATCGCCGAGCGCGCCATCGAGCGGTCCACGCGGTGCCACACCCAGAGCCCCAGCGCCCACAGCACGAGCGCAGCGTAGTAGAAGACGCGCTTGTCCGCGAACTGCACGGCCACCAGGCTGTCGGCGCCCGCCGGCCGCACGGTGAGGCCGAGCGAGCCGCCCGTCCAGTCGCGCTCCGCGATGATGAGCAGGCGCACGACCTCGCCGACGGCGAGGGTGACGAGCCCGAAGTAGTGGCCGATCACCTGAAAGCGCGAGCACGGGTAGGCGACGATCACGGCGAGGGCGGCCGTGAGCACGACGGCGACGAGGGCGCCGAGCCACGGCGTGAGGCCGAAGAAGTTCCAGAGCAGCGTCGTCGTGTAGGCGCCGAGCCCGAGGAAGGCGCCGTGCCCGAGCGAGACGAGGCCGAAGCGGCCCATGAGCGCCCACGCGCCGCCGATGAACGACCAGACGAAGATCTGGATCAGGACGTGGAAGATGTACTGGCGCATGCCGCCCATCGGGACGAACGGGGCGGCCACGAGCGCCGCGAGCAGGACGCCGACGCCGACGCGGCCGGCGCTCACGCCCGCCTCGCGAAGAGACCACCCGGCCGGACGAAGATCATGATGATGAAGATCACGAAGGCGATCACATAGCCCATCTCGGTGGACCACACCACGCCGCCGATCGAGATGATCTCGCTCATGATGAATGCCGCCACGAAGGCGCCGATCATGTTCCCGAGCCCGCCGAGGACGCAGATCATGAACGTCAGCGGCCCGAAGGCGGCGCCGAAGAACGGGTGCACGGAGTACTGGATGATCAGCAGCGCGGCCGCCACGCCCGCGAGGGCGCCGCCCACGGCCGAGGTGACGACGTACACCGTCCGTGGATTGGCGCCCATGAGCGCCATCGCCTCGCGGTCCTGCGAGACGGCGCGGATGGCGGTGCCGATGTACGTATGTCTCAAGAAGAGGAAGAGCCCGAGCATGACGAGCAGGGCCACCGCGAAGGCGACGAGGCGCGCGAACGACAGGAACATGCCGCCGTACTCGAGCGTCGGCAGCGTCAGCCGCACCGAGCGGTGGTCGGTCGTCCACAGGAACGTGGCGAACGACTGGAGGAAGAACAGCAGCCCGCCCGTCGCGAGCAGCTGGTTCACGGGGGCGCTGCCGAGGATCGGCGAGATGATCAGCACGTGCACCCCGATGCCGAGGAGCGCGCCGAGCCCGACGCTCACGAGGCCGCCGATCCAGATGGGCCAGCCATAGACCTGGACGAGGAAGTAGACCGCGTACATGCAGATCATCACGAGGTCCACGTACGCGATCCAGACGATGTCGATGACGCCGAAGATCAGGTTGAGGCCCAGCGCGAGCAGCGCCAGCACGCCGCCCAGGAGCAGGCCGTTCACCGCGGCCTCGGCCAGGAAGATGGGGTCGATCACAGACCCACGTACGCCTTCCGGACGAAGTCCTGCTCGGCCAGCGCCTCCGCGCGGCCCTCCATCTTGAGGTGGCCGGCCTCCAGCAGATACGCGCGGTCCACGAGCTTGAGCACCTGGCGCACGTTCTGCTCGACGATGAGGATCGTGTAACCCTCCTCGCGCACGCGGCGGATGAGGTCGAAGAGCCGCAGCACCATCACGGGCGCCAGCCCCATCGATGGCTCGTCGAGCAGCACCAGCCTGGGTCGCGACATGAGCGCGCGGCCGACGGCGAGCATCTGCTGCTCACCGCCCGACAGGCTGCCCGCGCGCTGCCGGCGCCGCTCGGAGAGCACGGGGAAGAGCGCGAACACGCGCTCGAGGCTCTCCGCGTACGCCCGCCGCGCCACCTTCAGATACGCGCCCATCTTGAGGTTGTCGGCCACGGTCAGCATCGGGAAAATGCGCCGGCCCTCGGGGACGTGGGCGATGCCATGGGCCACGACCTCGTACGCGGGGCGGCCGGTGAGCGAGGCGCCCTCGAACGTCAGCGCGCCGGCGCGCGGCGCGATCATGCCCGAGATCACGCGCAGGAGCGTCGTCTTGCCGGCCCCGTTGGGACCGACGACGGCGACGGCTTCGCCGGCGGCGACGTCGAGGCTGACGTCCCAGAGCGCGGTGAACGCGCCGTAGCCGGCCGTCACGTTGCGCAGCTCGAGCATCAGGCGAGCACGACCTTCTCGCCGAGGTATGCCTCGACGACCTTCGGGTCCTCGGCGACCTCGCGCGGCTTGCCCTCCGCGATCTTCTCGCCGTGGTCGAGCACGACCACGCGGTCCACCACGCGCATGAGCGTGGCCATGATGTGCTCGACCCACACGATCGTGATGTGGAGCTCGCCGCGGATGCGACGCAGCAGGTCGGCGGCGCCCGCCATCTCCGAGGAGTCGAGCCCGCCGAGGCTCTCGTCGGCGAGCAGGAGCCTGGGTCCCGTGGCCAGCGCGCGCGCCAGCTCGAGCTTCTTGAGGCCGCCCGCGCCGAGCAGCGTGGTCGGCGCATGGGGGGTCGTGGCCAGCCCGACCAGCCCCAGGATCTCGAGGGCGCGCCGGCGCGCCTCGGCCTCCGACGAACGCTGCGCCGCCCCGAAGTGCGCGGCCACCGCCACGTTCTCGAGGATGGTGAGCTTTCGGAACGGCCGCGGAATCTGGAACGTGCGCGCGATCCCGAGGTGGCAGATCCTGTCGGGCGTGAGGCCGGCGAGCTCCTGCGCGCCGAAGCGGATCGAGCCGGAGCTCGGCGTGAGCGCGCCCGACACGCAGTTGAAGAGGGTGGTCTTGCCCGAGCCGTTCGGGCCGATGAGGCCGAGGATCTCGCCCTCCTTCACTTCGAAGGAGACGGCGTTCAGCGCGGTGAAGCCGCCGAAGCGCTTCGTGAGGCCGGTGACGGTCAACATCTGGAAATGGGGGGCCCCGAGATGGCCCCCCATACCCCCCCACGCTCGGAGCGCCCCGGCGGAGCCGTGGCGCTCCTCGATGTCCGCGGCGCCGCGCTCAGCGCGCGAATAGCGGCGAGGACGCCGGCAGGAGGACGGGCGGCGCGCTCATGCTCGCGACGACCGGAGGGTACACGTGCTTGAAGTCGCCGTCGACGACCTGGAAGACGGCGGCGATGGCGCGCATGTTCTGGCCGGCCATGGCGTGCCCGAGGGGATGGAACTTCACGCCGTAGCCCTGCATCGTGCCGCCCTCGGGGATGTCCGTCTCCCGCGCGGCCTTGGCGAGCGCCTCGGCCGAGAAGCCGCCGTGCTTCTGGATCGCGCGCGGCAGCACGTCGTTGAGGAGGATCCACATGTTGTTGAAGCCCATCGAGACGTGGGGCGCCACCTGGCCGGCGGGGATGGACGGCTCGAAGGTCTTGTAGCGCTTCAGCATCTCCTGCGTGAGCTCCGCCACACCCGGCTTCAGCTTCTTCGGATCGATCAGCTGCGCGGCGGGCGGATCGACCGTGTGGAATCCCTCCACCTCGGTGCCAAAGGCTTCCTTCAGCTTCGGGAGCTGGCTGTGGCCGGCGCCGTGCCCGATGTAGATCTTCACGCGGAGGCCCTGCTCCTTGGCCTGGCGCAGGAACAGCGCGATGTCGGGCGCGTAGCCGGTGTGATAGAGGACGTCGGGACGCGCGGCGCGAAGCTTCGTCACGAGCGAGCTGAGATCGGGCGCCTGGATCGAGAAGCCCTCCTTCAGCACGACCTGCATGCCCTGCTTCTTCGCCTCCGCCTCGTTGGCGGCGGCCACGCCGGTTCCGTAGGGCCCGTCCTCGTAGATGATGGCGACGCGCACGTCCCGGGGCGCCTTCTTCAGCTTCTCCTGCGCGTAGTGCGCCACGTACTGGACGGAGTTTTCACCGAAGAGGCCGCCGTTGGGCTGGGGCCGGAACGTGTACTGGAGGTTGCGATCCTTGAGGACGGCGTCGGCGATGGCCGTGGTGATCCAGAGGAACTTCTTCTGCTTGTCCACCTTTTCCGCGAGCGGCACGGCGTGGGCGCTCGAGTACACGCCGGCGAGGATGTCCACCTTGTCGACGTTGAGCAGCCGCTCGGCCTCGTTGATCGCGACCTCGGCCTTCGACTGGCTGTCGCCGTCGACCTGGACGATCTTGTACTTGCCGAGCACGCCGCCCTTTTCGTTGACATAGTCGATGATCATCTTCGCGCCGCGCCAGCAGTTGAGCGAGCCGGCAGCGGAGAACGGACCGCTGTGGTCGTACAGGAGGCCGATCTTGATGGTCTGCGCCTGCGCGTCCGCGCGGGGACTCCACACGCCGAGCGCGCCGACCGCGAGCGCCAGCGCGACGGCCAGGATCATTCGTACTGACTTCATCGTCCCGCCTCCTCGAAAAAAGTGGGGTGCAGGGTATCACGCGCCGGTGCGACGCGCGAGGACCATCCACTCCCGGCTCTGCCGGCCGCGCGGCGAGCGCAGCGGCGGACCCGCGCGCTCGATCCAGAACGACGGCGCGAGCAGCCGGCGCACCTCGGCCGGTGACACCACGAAGGGCGGCCCCGGCGTCAGCGCGCGCAGCGGGAAGAAATTCGCGAGCAGCCAGCCGCCGAGCCGCAGCGTGCCGACCAGCGAGCGCACGTATTCCGCACGCCGCGCGGGGTCGATCGCGCAGAAGCACGTGTAATCCCACACGCCGTCGAACGCGGTGGGCAAGTCGCGACCCAGCGTGAACATGTCGCGCGACTCGAAGGCGACGTCCACGCCCTCACGCCGCGCGAGCCGACGCGCCGCGCTGAGCGCCGCCGGCGCCCAGTCGAAGCCGGTGACCGCGTAGCCGCGCGTCGCCAGGTAGCGCGCGTCGTGGCCGCGGCCGCAGCCCGGAACGGCGACGCGTCCGCGGGGCGGCGGCGTGGATTCCACGAACTCCACCAGCGACGGCGCCGGCGCGCCGAGCTCCCAGCCATCGCCACCGCGCGCGTACACGTCCTCCCAGAACTCCGGCGCGCTTGTCCTCACGAAGGTAGGGCTCACACGGGCCATCGCACCGTCTCGAAGTGCGGCACCGCGCGCTCGGCGCCCGCGCCCACCAGCTCGTCGGCGGTGTGCGCGGTCGTGACGCCGATGACGCGCATGCCGGCCGCGCGCGCGGCGTGAACGCCGACGACCGCGTCCTCGAAGACGAGACACGCGTGCGGCTCGACGCCGAGGCCCTCGGCCGCCTTCAGATAGACCTCGGGATGCGGCTTGCCCCGGCGCACGTCGTCGGCGGTGACGGCGACGTCGAAGTGACGGCGCAGGCCGAGCGCGTCCAGGATGCGCTCGAGGTCGCGGCGCGACGCGGAGGTGGCCACGGCTCGCGGCACGCCCTCGCGCGCCAGCGCCGCCACGAACGCGCCGGCGCCGGGCACGGCCATGGTGCCCCGGCGCGCGAGGCGCGTGTAGTGCTCGCGCTTGAGGTCGGCGAGCCGCCGCGCTTCGGCACGGTCGATGCCGTTCACGAGCAGCGCCACCGCCTCCTCGGCGGGGCGGCCGATGGTGAGGCGCCAGAACTCCGGCGGCGGGGTCAGGCCGCAGTCCCGGCACATGGCGACCCACGCCTCGCGATGGTGCGCGCCGGAGTCGACGAGCACGCCGTCCATGTCGAACACGACGGCCCGCGGTGCTCCGCCGCTCACCTCAAGCGGTAGAGGGGAGCGAGCGCGCGAAAGGTCTCGAGGGCGGCGTCCCGGTACTGCGCCTCCGTCCAGCGCGACGCCTGCTCGGCCGGCACCACGCGGCCGAGCACGAGCTGGCCGTCGCGGGTGCGTGTCAGCTCGTCGGCCAGCTCGGCGAGCTGCTCGGGGCTGAGGTCGGCGAGCGGCGAGGCGGCCTCCTCGTCGTGCTCGTTCTTGAACCAGGCCAGACCCTTCACGCGGCGAAGCACGGGACCGAGCCTCGGCGCGTTACGCTTCCAGGCGGCCGCCCACCGCTTCTTGTCGGCGTGCTCGGGACCGACCTCGAAGAGGAAGCGCACGGCGCGGCGCGAGACGGCGACCTTGAAATGGCAGTGCTTCTTGTAGCCGCGCGCGTCGGGGCCGAAGGCCACCCAGGTGTCGTCGGGCGGGTTGACGGTGCGGCGCGCGTGCTTGGCGACGTGCGCGAACGCGTCGCCGCCGGTGGCGCGGCGCACGGCCGGCGCCAGGCTGTGGCCCACCGCCTCGAGCTTGGGACGAATTCGCTCGCGGATGGCCCCCATGCGCGCACGGAAGCCGGGCTCGTCGAAGACCTTGAAGTCGGTGGCGTAGAAGGCCGGAGACGGCATGGCGGCTCTCCTCGAAATCGGCGACGGCCCGACGGAACAGCGGGGCATAGTGTAATGGGTCGCATCGCGCGAGGCAATGTGAATCGCGACCGAGGGAGAGGAGCGAAGAATGAGCGACGTTTCGTGCTTCCACAATCTGAAGACGGGCGGCATCGAGCGGCAGCTCGCGCCCGGCGTGAGCGCGCGCGTGTTCCCCGGCGTGCACGCGATGCTCTCCGTGGTCACGCTCGAGCCCGGCGCGGTGTCGCCGGTGCACGCGCACCCCAACGAGCAGTGGGGCGTCTGCCTCGAGGGCGAGTGGGTCCGCGTCCAGGACGGCGTCGAGCACCACGTCAAGGCCGGCGACTTCTGGCAGACGCCCCCGAACGTGCCGCACGGCGGGCGCGCGCTGGGCGCGCGCTGCGTCGTGCTCGACATCTTCGCGCCGCCGCGCGACGAATATCGCCGGGCGGGCGCGGGGCTGGGCGCGGCGACGCTCGCGCGCTGATGCGCGCCGTGTGCTCGGCGGGGGCTCGCGGCGCGCACGGCGGCGCATCGACGCGCGGGCCCGACACGTCCGGCCCGCGGTCGGCCCCGCGTGTCCCTTTCTTGGCGGGTGATACAATCCGCGCGTGACGGACGTCTACGTGGTGACCGGCGGCGCGGGCTTCATCGGCAGCCACGTCGCGGAGCGCCTGCTCGCCGACCATCCCGCCGCGCGCGTGCGCGTCCTCGACGATTTTTCCTCGGGCTCGATGGCCAACCTGCCGTTCGCGGCCGCCGCGGGTGAGCGGCTCGAGGTCGTGCGCGGTGACGTGCGCGACCTGGTCGCCGTGGAGCGGGTGGCGCGGGGCGCGTCGGTGATCTTCCACCAGGCCGCCATGCGCTCCGTGCCGCGCTCGGTCAACGACCCGCTCGGCGCCAACGACCACAACGTGAACGGGACGCTGCACGTGCTCGAGGCGGCCCGGCGCGCCGGCGTGAGGCGCGTGGTGTACGCCTCGTCGTCGTCGGTCTACGGCGACAACCCCGCGCTGCCCAAGCGCGAAGAGCAGACGCTGACGCCGATCTCCCCGTACGCGGTGTCGAAGGCGGCCAACGAGATGTACGCGACGGTGTGGACGCGGCTCTACGGCGTCGAGACGGTCGGGCTGCGCTACTTCAACGTGTTCGGGCCGCGGCAGGACCCGGCCTCCGAGTACGCGGCGGTGATCCCGCGCTTCATCCTCTGGGGCCTTCGCGGCGAGCCGCTGGAGGTGCACGGCGACGGACGGCAGTCGCGTGACTTCACCTACATCGACAACGTGGTGGCGGCCAACGTCCTCGCCGCGCGGGCGCCGGCGGCCTCGGGCGAGGCCTTCAACGTGGGCTGCGGCGAGCGGGTGAGCCTGCTCGAGATCATCGATCGGCTCGAGAAGCTGCTCGGCAAGCCGCTGACGCGCCGCCACACGCCCAGCCGCGCCGGCGACGTGCCGCACACGCTGGCCGACATCGGCAAGGCCCGCCGCCTCATGGACTACACGCCGCTCGTCGACTTCGACGAGGGGCTGCGCCGCACCGTCGACTTCTTCAAGCACTAGTCGGGAGGACCCGCCGCATGCGCCGACCCGCCCTGCTCGTCGTCCTCGCCGCGTGGCTCGCGTCGGCCGTGTCCGTGCAGGCGCAGGCGCCGCGCGCGCTCGTCGTGCAGGCCGCCACCGAGCCGCCGGGCCTCGACCTCACCGCGACCCCCGCCTCCGCGACGGCCGGCGTCGTCCTCTACAACGTCCAGGAGTGCCTGGTGAAGGTGGACGCGCACGGCAAGCTCGTGCCGTGGCTGGCGGAGCGCTGGCACACCGCCGATAACCGCCATTACACCTTCTTTCTGAAGAAGGGCGTGCGATTCCACAACGGCCGCGAGCTCCGAGCCGCCGACGTGAAGTTCGTGATCGAGCGCGCGATGAACCCGGAGACGAAGCACCCCTACCCGCAGTACTACGCGAACATCGGCGACATCATCGTCAAGGACGACTACACGATCACGTTCTCGCTCAAGGCGCCTGCCGCGAACTTCCTGCTGAACCTGGCGCGCCAGGGCTCGGTCATCTATCCACGCGAGGCGGTGGACACGCTCAAGTCGGCGCCGATCGGCACCGGGCCGTTCACGGTGGCCGACTGGGTGCGCGGCGACAAGATCGTGCTCAAGCGCAACCCCGAGTATCACGTGAAGGGCCTGCCGAAGCTGGACCAGGTGACGTTCCGTTTCATCCCCGATCCCAACGCTGCGCTGGCCGCGCTCAAGGCGGGCGACATCGACGTCTCGCTCTTCGGCCTCGGTCCCGAGCACGTGGCCGACCTCAAGAAGGACGGGCGCTACGAGGTCATCGTGGGCGAGACGACCAACGACGTCGTCATGTCCATGAACAACTCGCGCAAGCCGTTCTCCGATGTCCGCGTGCGCCGTGCCATCACCCACGCCATCAACAAGGCGGACGTCGTCAAGCTGGCGATGTTCGGGATGGGCCGCGTCATCGGCTCCAACGTGGATCCGCTCAACCCGTACTTCGTCGACCTCGCCAACGCGGTGCCGTACGACCCCGCCAGGGCGAAGAAGCTGCTGGCCGAGGCCGGCTACCCCGACGGCTTCAGCGCCGTGCTGAAGGTGGCGCCGCAGTACTACTACACGGTGCGCGCGGGCGAGGTGATCACCGACCAGCTGAAGAAGGTCGGCGTGAACGTGAAGATCGAGCAGATCGAGTGGGGCCAGTGGCTCGATCGTGTCTTCTGCCGTCCCGCCTCGGGCTGCAAGGAGCCCGACTACGACCTCACGATCATCGGTCACGCCGAGGCGTGGGACATCGGCAACTACGCCAACCCGAAATACTACTTCCGCTACGACAGCCCGAGGTTCCAGGAGATCTACGCGAGGTCGGAGACGACGATCGACGACAAGGCCCGCCGCGACCTCTACGTCCAGATGCAGAGGATGCTCGCGGACGACGCGCCCGTCGTCTTCCTCTTCATCCACCCGCGGCTGGTGGCGGCCAGGAAGGGCGTGACCGGCCTCTGGAAGGACCTGCCGATCCCGTCGGCCGATCTCTCGGAGGTGGGCTGGTCGCCCGCCCGGTGATCGCGCGGGCGTGAGGCGCTACGTCCTCAGGAGGGTCGCGGCCTTCGTCGCGACCCTCTTTTTTCTTTCCGCGCTCGTCTTCGTCGTCGTCCGCGTGCTTCCCGGCGATCCCGCCACGCTGATCCTCGGCGTCGAGTCGAACCCCGAGACGCTCGCGAGGCTGCGCCACGCGATGGGACTGGACCGGCCGCTCGCGCTCCAGTACATCGACTGGCTCGCGCGCGCGGCGCGCGGCGACCTCGGCACCTCGATCCAGTACGACCTGCCCGTCGGGCGCCTGATCCTCTCCCGGCTGCCGGTGACGCTGCCGCTGGCGCTGATGGCGGCGGCCCTGATGGTGATCATCGCGCTCCCGCTCGGCGTCTACGCGGCCACGCATCACCGGCGCGCGGGCGATTACCTCGCGATGCTCGTCTCGCAGCTCGGCATCGCGGTGCCCGCGTTCTGGTCGGGGCTGCTGCTGATTTTATTGTTCTCGGTCCGGCTCGGCTGGCTGCGCTCGGGCGGCTTCGACGGCTGGAGCGCGGGGCCGTGGACGGGCCTCAAGGCGCTGCTGTTGCCCGCGATCGCGCTCGGCGCCTTTCAGGCGGCCGTGCTCGTGCGCGCCACGCGGTCCGCCGTGCTGGAGATCTTGCGCGAGGACTACGTGCGCACCGCGCGGGCCAAGGGACTGGCGGAACTCCGCGTCATCCGCCGGCACGCGCTGCGCAACGCGATGATCCCCATCGTCACCGTCATGGGCATCCAGCTCGGTCAGCTCGTCGCGGGCGCGATCGTGCTGGAATCCGTCTTCGCGCTGCCCGGGCTCGGGCGGCTCGCGCTCGGCGCCATCAGCGCGCGCGACCTGCCCGTCGTGCAGGGCGTGACGCTCTTCGTGGCGGCGTCGATCGTCTTCATCAACTTCGCGGTCGACCTCGCCTATGCCGCGCTCGACCCGCGGATCCGGTATGAGTAGTCGCCGCCACCTGACCTTCGCGCTCGGCGTCGCCATCAGCCTCGCCCTGGCCGCGACCGCCGCCCTGAGCCTCGTCTACACGCCGCGCGATCCGCTGGCCATGGCGGGCGCCGCGCGGCTCGAGGGGCCGTCGCGCACGCACCCGTTCGGCACCGACCAGTACGGGCGCGACGTGCTGTCGCGCGTGATGGCGGGCGCGCCGACGTCCATCGCCGTCGGCGTCATCGCCGTCGGCATCGGCGCGCTGGCGGGGATCGTGCTCGGCCTCGCCAGCGGCTGGATCGGCGGCTGGCTCGACGAGAGCGCCATGCGGCTGGTCGACGCGGTGCAGGGCTTCCCGGCGATTCTTTCCGCGCTGCTCTTCTCCGCGGTGTTCGCGCCGGGCATCGGCATCAGCATGGTCGCCATCGGCATCGCCTTCGTGCCGGCCTTCGCGCGGCTCACGCGCGGCGCCGTGCTCGAGCTGCGCGACCGCGAGTTCGTCGTGGCCGCCCGCGCGCTGGGCGCGGGCGACCGGCGCCTCGTCCTGCGCCACATCCTGCCCAACACGATGGCGCCTCTGATCGTGCAGGCGACGACGAGCTTTCCCGTCGCGATCCTGGCCGAGGCCGCGCTGGCCTACCTGGGCCTCGGCACCCAGCCGCCGCATCCGTCGTGGGGCCTCATGCTCAAGGAGGCGCAGAACTTCCTCGGGATGAACCCATGGTTCGCGCTGTTTCCGGGGGGTGCCATCGCGGTGGCTGTCCTCGGTCTCAACTTGTTAGGCGACGGCCTCCGGGACCTCCTGGATCCAAAAGCGGCGTAGGTTGACATTCCCGTGACGGTACCCTTATCGTAGCGGGTGGTCTTGGCGCGGCCCCGCTAGCGCTTCCGCTAGCGAAAACAAGGTGATGCCCGGGGAGAGAGCGGATGAAGGTTTTCAACACCTCGTTCACGCTGAGCAGTGAGGAAGGGACCGAGGTCACGGACATCACCAAGCTCGTGAGGGAGGCCATCCAGCAGTTCCCCGTCTCGGCGGGGATCGCCCTGATCAACACGCTCCACACGACGTGCGCGCTCTTCATCAACGAGTTCCAGAGCGCCCTGATCGACGACCTCAAGGGCCTCATGGAAAGCCTGGTACCGGAGCGGGGGGGCTATCGCCACGACGACCCGCGCTTCTCGGACTGCGAGCGCGGCAACGCCCACTCGCACCTGCGCTCCGCGCTGCTCGGGCGCTCGATCGCCGTCGGCCTCAACAACGGCGAGCTGACGCTCGGACGGTTCCAGTCGATCATCTTCGCGGAGTTCGACGGGCCGCGGAAGCGCGAGATCACCGTCCAGGTCATCGGGGCATAGTCGGTTCCATCGGCGCCGCCCGCCGTCGCAGCATCCGATGAACAGATGAAGACCCTCGGCAACGCGTCGTGACCCGAATCGACAAGGACAGCGTCGCCGCGCTGCTGAAGGGACGCACCGTCCTCGTGACGGGCGGCGACGGCTTCGTGGGGTCGCACCTGGTCGAGACGCTGCTCGCCCACGACGCCAACGTCCACGTGCTCGTGCGCCCGACGTCGTCCGGCATGCTCCACAACACCGGTCACGTCCAGAAGAAGGCGACGATCCACCGCGCCGACCTCACGGACAAGCAGGCGATCCTCCAGACGCTCAAGATCCTCAAGTCCTTCGGCGACCAGGCGGTGATCTTCCACCTCGGCGCCCAGGCGCACGTCGGCGAGTGCTGGAACCGCCCGTACGAGACGCTCAGCGCGAACGTGCTGGGTGTGATGAACCTGCTGCAGTCCATCGTCGACCTCGACATGGACGTCTATAAGGTCGACACCGCGGGCTCCTCGGAGGAGTACGGCAACATCCGCGAGGAGGTGCGCGACCAGTACCGCTTCGACGACAACGGCGGGCTGATCCTCGACGAGCGGTCGCCGGTGAATCCCCAGAGCGTCTACGCCACCGCCAAGCTCGCCGCCGACTTCCTCACGCGCAACTACCAGGCGGCCTACGGCGTCCCCACCGTCGTGACGCGGATGTTCAACAACTACGGGCCGCGCCAGAGCCCGCGCTTCATCACGCCGACCATCATCACGCAGGCGCTGACGCGCGACGAGATCACGCTGGGCTACGTGCGGTCGAAGCGCGACTTCTGCTTCGTGAAGGACGGCGTGCGCGGCCACATCTACGCCGCCCTCTTCGGCACGCCCGGCGACGTCTACGTGTACGGCTACGGCACTACCATCTCGATCCTCGACTGGTACCAGCTCATCATCCGGACCGGCCAGGAGCTCGGCTACTGGGGCACGAAGGAGCTCCAGGCCGACACGGAAGGGCGGGCGCGCCTGGGCAAGAGCGAGGTCGAGGAGCTGCGCGTCGATTACAGCAAGTTCAACAAGCTCACCGGGTGGACGCCCGAATACTCGTGGGAGGAGGGCGTGCGCGAGAGCATCAAGTGGTACGCCGAGCATCGCGAGCGCTGGGCCACCCGGATCGACTGGTAGACCACCGCGCGTGACCGACTTCTTCGCGGGGAAGAAGATCCTGATCACGGGCGGGGCCGGCTTCATCGGCTCCTTCGTCGTCGAGCATCTCGTCACCGCCCGGGGCGTCGATCCCGCCGACATCGTGGTGCCGCGCAGCCGCGACTGCGATCTGCGCGAGTTCGAGCACGCCCGCCGCGCCGTGAAGGGCTGCCAGATCGTGTTCCACCTGGCGGCCCAGACGGGCGGCATCGCCTTCAGCCGCAGCCATCCCGCGAGCCAGTACTACAACTGCGCGCTGATGAATTTGATGACGCTGGAGGCCGCGCGTCAGGAGGGGGTCGAGCGGTTCGTCGGCGTCGCCAACCTGCTCGCCTATCCCGCGGCCGCGCCGTCGCCGCTGCGCGAGGAGCACGTGCACGACGGCGCCATCGCGCCGACGCACCTGGGCATCGGCCTCTCCAAGCGCGACCTCGTCGACATGGGCGAGATGTACCACCGCGAGTTCGGCATGAACGTGACGGTGATGCTGCCCGCCAACGCCTACGGCCCGCGCGACCGCTTCGATCCGGCGATCTCGCACGTCATCCCGGCCACCATCCGCAAGTGCTTCCACGAGCCCGAGCTCGTCGTCTGGGGCGACGGCTCGCCCACGCGCGACTTCCTCTACGTCGAGGACCTCGCGGCCGGCCTCGTGCTCGCCGCCGAGCGGCTCGAGGGCTCGCAGTGCGTGAACCTCGCCTCCGGCCAGGAGATCAGCATCCGCGACCTAGTGCACCTCATCGCCCGGCTCACCGGCTACACGGGCCGGGTCTCGTTCGACGCGAGCAAGAGCGGCGGGGACCCGCGGCGGGCGGCGAGCACCGAGCGCGCCGATCGCCTCGTCGGGCTGAAGCCGCGCTACACGCTGGAGGAAGGGCTGAGGCGGACGATCGACTGGTACCGGCAAGTGGGCGCGCCATGAGCGCGGCGGAGTACATCGCCCAGATGCAGCCGTGGATCGGCGAGGAGGAGAAGAAGGCCGTCGTCGACTATCTCGACTCCGGCGGCTGGCTCACGGAGTTCGCCCGCACACGCGAGCTCGAGCAGGCCATCGGCGCCTACGTCGGCGCGCGCCACGTGGCCATGGTCTCCAACGGCACCGTGAGCCTCTTCGCGGCGCTGGCCGCGCTCGGCGTCGGCGCCGGCCACGAGGTGCTCGTCCCCGACCTCACCATGATCGCCTCAGCCAACACGGTGCTCCTTGCCGGCGCCACGCCCGTGTTCGTGGACGTGGAGCCGTCCAGCCTCTGTCTCGACCTCGAGCAGGCCGAGCGCCACGTCACGGAGCGCACGAAGGCCATCATGCTCGTGAGCTTCAACGGGCGCGCGCCCGACATGGCGCGGGCGGTGGCGCTCGCGCGGCGGCACGGGCTGTTCCTCGTCGAGGACGCGGCGCAGGCGCTGGGCTCGCGCTGGCGCGGCCGGCACCTCGGCACCTTCGGCGACATCGGCAGCTTCTCGTTCAGCAGCCCCAAGGTGATCACCACCGGGCAGGGCGGCGCCCTCGTCACCGACGACGCGGACCTCATGGCGCGCGTGCTGAAGGTGAAGGACTTCGGCCGGGTGCAGGCCGGCGTCGACGAGCACGACGCCCTCGGCTACAACTTCAAGTTCACGGATCTGCAGGCGGTGATCGGGCTGGCCCAGATGACGAAGCTCGACTGGCGCGTGCAGCGCAAGAGGGACATGTTCGCGCTGTACCAGGCCGAGCTCGCCGACGTCCGCGGCGTGGCATTCGTCGAGACGGACCTCGAGGCGACCTCGCCGTGGTTCATCGACGTGCTGGTGCCGGATGCGCGCGCCCTCCGGCAGCATCTGCACGGGCGCGGGATCGGCTCGCGCCCGTTCTATCCGCCGGTCCACACCCAGGCCCCGTACCACCGGCCCGGCGACTTTCCCGAGACCGAACACGCGTCGCGGCACGGCCTGTGGTTGCCGTCGTCTTCGTTCCTCGAGGACGGCACCATCAAGCGGATCTGCGCCGAGATCCGCGCCTTCTATCGGACGCGCGCGTGAAGCTACACCTCGGCTGCGGCAAGCGGTACATCCCCGGCTTCGTCCACGTGGACGTCGCCGACCTGCCGCACATCGATCACCGCGGCGACGTCCGCAGCCTGCCCATGTTCAAGGACGAGAGCGCGGAGCTGGTGTACGCCTGCCACGTCCTCGAGTACTTCGACCGCGTGGAGGTGGTGGACGTCCTGCGCGAATGGCACCGCGTCCTCGCGCACGGCGGGGTCGTGCGGCTGGCCGTCCCGGACTTCGCCGCGCTGACTGAGGTCTACCGACGCTACGGTGAGCTCGGGCGCGTCGTGGGGCCGCTCTACGGCCGCATCGAAGTTCCTGCCGACGGCGGCGCGCGAGTGCTTTACCATCGCACTGTGTACGACTTCAACAGCCTGCGCGCCATCCTCGAATCCGCCGGCTTCCGGAACGTCCGCCGCTGGGACTGGCGCCGGACCGAGCACCGCGACTACGATGATTTTTCCCAGGCCTACGTCCCGCACATGGACAAGGAGCACGGATTGCTGATCAGCCTGAACGTCGAGGCCGACAAATGACGACCACGGTGTCGCTCATCATCCCGACCCTCAACGAGGCCGGCTCGATCGAGGCGGTGCTCAAGGAGATCCCGCGCGACGTGGTCGACGAGGTGCTCGTCGTCGACGGCGCCTCGACCGACGGCACCCCGGACATCGTCCGGCGAGTGGGCGACCGCGTCATCCAGCAGGAAGGGCGCGGCTACGGCGCCGCCATCGCCACCGGGTTCAAGCACGTGCGCGGCGAGATCATCGTGCTGGCCGACGCCGATGGCTCGTACAACCTCGACGACATCCGCCACCTCGTCCAGCGTGTGCAGGACGGCGCCGATCTCGCGTTGGGGTCGCGGTACCTGCCGGAATCTGGCAGCGAGGACGACACGCTCATCCGGTATGTCGGCAATAAGGTCTTCTCGTGGGCGCTCCGCACCATGTACGGCGTCGAGCTTAGCGACGCGTTGTTCTTCTACCTCGCAATCCGTCGCGACGTCGTTCGCTCGATCACGGCCACGTCGCTGGGCTTCGAATACATCGTCGAGTTCCTCATCAAGGCGCAGCGCGGCGGCTTCAAGTTCGTCGAGATCCCCTCGTTGGAAAAGGCGCGCACGGCCGGCAAGTCGAAGGTCAACGCGTTCAAGGACGGGCTGCGGATGCTGTGGATCATGACGCGCGCGCGCATGCTAGGTGGAAGCTTCTGAGGGCATGACTCGGGTTCCGTCGGTCGAGGAGCGTCAGGACCGGGAGATCGCGCATTACCGCAGAGTCGCCGCCCAGGACGTCGAGGCCATTCTCGGCTGGCAGTCACCGGCGGGACGCGCGCGCGCGGACCGGCGCGCGCGGCTGTTCGTGGAGCGCGGCGGTATCGCGCGCGGCGTGCGCGTGCTCGAGCTGGGCTGCGGCACGGGGGAGTTCACGCGCCGTGTGGCGCCCACGGGCGCTCATGTCGTGGCGCTGGAGCTGACGGGCGACCTGCTTGCCAAGGCTCGCGCCAAGCTCGACGGCGCCGCGCGGTTCGTGCGGGGGAACGCCCACGTCCTGCCCTTCGCCGACGCATCGTTCGACGTCGTCTACGGCTGCTCGATCCTGCATCACCTCGACGTCGCCATCGCGCTGCGCGAGGTGCGCCGCGTCCTGCGCACCGGGGGGCGGCTGGTATTCTCGGAGCCCAACCTCGTCAACCCGCAGGCGCTGCTGATGTTCAGCATCCCTGCGCTCAAGCTACATTTCGGCGGTTCGCCCGACGAGCGCGCCTTTACGCGCCTGGCGATCCGTCGCGTATTGGTCGACGTCGGCTTCCAGGGCGTCTCGGTCGAGTACTTCGACTTCCTGCACCCCGTCATTCCCGGGTCATGGCTCGGTCGGCTGACGCCGTTGCTGGAGGCGCTCGAACGCGTGCCACTCGTGCGCGTGTTCGGCGGCTCGATGCTCATCCAGGCGGAGCGCTAACGCATGGATTGGAGCGTCGCGCGATGACCGAGGCCACCATGCACGGGCCGCCCGGACCGGCCGACGCGTTCTATCCGCGTCCGATCGAGCTGCGTGGATTGCGGCGGGGGGCCGTCAACGTGCGCGATCTCGGCGACGGCGTCGAGGTCGTCGTCGTGCCGGAGGGCGACGGGCTGCGCGTGTTCCGCGAGATCTGCCCGCACATGGGCGGGCCGCTCAGCCAGGCGACCGTGTGCGAGGACGCCACCCTCGCGTGCCCGTGGCACGGCTATCGTTTCAGCCTCGAGAGCGGCCGACTCGTCGACAACCCTAACGAGCGCATCATGGCCGACCTGCGCCGCCGTGCCCCCGCCTGCTTCAGACCGGAGCATGCGCCCAAGTACGCGCTCACCTCTCTCGCGTACACGGTGGTCGGCGAGCGCGCCTACGTTCACCGCCGGCGGAGCGGCGCGTGAAGCATCGCTTCACCGTCGAGTACGAGATCGACTGCCCAGTGGCCATCGCCGTCGCCGTCTACCTCGACGCCGAGCACTATGTTTTCCTGCACAAGAAGTACTCGGATACGTACGAGGTGCTCTCCTACGACCCGGCGACCCGCAAGATCTTCATCCGGGAGTCGTGGCGGCTCTTCGGACTGCGGATCGGCCAGACGTGCATGACCGAGTACGTGCCGCCCGGCGAGTTCCTCAACTACGACATCGAGCCGTTTCCGCGGTGGCTGCCGAGTATTCATCACGTCATGAAGACGAGGACGCGGCTCGTCTACACGGAGATCCTCGAGCGCGACGCGACCTGGAGCATGCTGGAGATCGAGCTCGACCTGCCGTTCTGGCTGTGGCCGTTCCGCGCGTGGATCCAGAAGGCGATCGCGCGGCTCAAGATCGAGAAGGACGAGCAGGACATCGACATGATCCGCCGTCGCGCGGCGCTGTTCGGGCGCGAGAACAACTCGATCTACCTCGCCGACCATCAGTTCATCCTCCACAAGGACGAGTACCTCAAGCATTTCGGCCCCAACTCCAAACCGCTCACGCCGCTGGAGTGATCCCCGCCGCGCTCGTCGCCGGCGTCTTCGTCCTCTACGCCACCAGCTACCCTCCCACGCCCGCCGGCGACGGTTACTGGGTCATCGGCACCATCGAGAGCGTCAATCTCGAGATGATCTTCAATCCGCCGTCGCTGTTGACGCATGTCTTCTTTTTCTGGGTCAAACGCGCTGCAGACAGCCTCGGGTTTTCGATACCGACGCTCGTCGTGATCCAGACGGTGAACGGGCTCGCCGCGGGCCTGGGCGCGTGGTTCCTGTACGAGATCACCCGAACGCTTGGCGGGTCTCGCGCACTCGGCGTGCTGAGCGCTGGCCTCCTGGCCGTCTCCTTCGGCTACTGGCACTTCGCCAACGACGAGCTGCAGCTGATCTCCCTCGTCGTTCTCCTCCTGATCTTCTGGCTCATCGTGCGAGCACGGGTGCACGGCTCGTGGGGCTGGCCCTTCGTCGTCGGCGTCGGATTGCTCAACGCGCTCGCCGTGTTGCTCCGGCAGGAGAGCGTGCTCTTCGGCCCGGCCGCCGTCGCGCTGCTCTGTATCGGGCGCCCTGTGCGGCCGGCCGTAAGAGATGCCCTGATGTACGCCGTGGTGGGGTCGATCGGGACGTGGAGCGTTGCGATCATCTTCGGGCTTGCCTTCGTTCCGGGCGTTCGGACGCTCAGCGAGGCGGGCGTGTGGTATCTGTGGCTGACCGGGCACGTCCGGTCGACCCAGGACTTTCAGGCCTTCGAGTACGCGACGACGTTCGATGTGCCGCGCGTCGTGAAGGGCCAGCTCACGGCGCTCCTCGTCGGAACTCAGACCGTCTTCGACGCGCTACGGGATCGCGCGCTGCTCGGTCGCCCCAAGGTCATCGGCCTCATCGCCCTCACCATGGCTGCTTATGCAGCGATGGTGATCCTCATCGCCGGTCTCTTCCCCGTACGACGTCTGCGCGCGACGCGCCTCGTGGAGGTCGCCATCGCGTGCGCCGTCTGGATCCTGGCTTACAAGCTCGTGTTCCACGCCTGGCTCTGGCCGACGGTCACCAAGTATCAGGTCGTCACGGTTCCGCCGCTGATCCTGCTGCTCGTGCTCGGCGTGATCGCCGCCCAAAAATCCGGCGACCACCTGCAGGCCGTATGGCGCATCGGGCTGCTCGCCGCGCTGGTCGTGATCGTGTTCAGCGTCGACCTCTGGGGGGGCATCCTGCCGTGGCGCCGCTACGGCGACATGAAGGTCGCACTCGAGGCGCGCTGGGCATCGGACTTCCGTCCCGACGACCTGTTCGTGTCGTGCGAGTCCGGCATCGACACGATCTTCGCGCGCCTCTATCGACGCGGCGAGGCGCGCCACGTCAATGTCAAGAACGAATTCGTGAAGAGTCGCGCCTCCGAAGCCTACGGGACCATCCACGCGGCCATCGCGCGGCAGCTCGAGCACGGTGGCCGCGTCTTCGTCTACAACTTCGTACCCTCGGCGTACTCCTTGATCGCGATCAACCAGTCGCCGCAGCGCGCCGGCCAACCGCTGAGCACCAGCGACTTCGAGGCGTTCTTCGACGACCTGAGCCGGACGTACGCCGTCCGGCCGCTTTTCACCTACTGGGAGGAGAGCAAGGCGCCGCTCTACCTCTTCGGCGAGCGGCTGGAGCCGTTCTTCGAGCTGAGCAGGCGCTCGTGAGCCTCCGCGGGCGCGTCGTCGAGGGCCTGCACTCCGCCTACGGCCTCGCCAACCGGCTTGGCGTCTTCGACAACGCCGTGCTCGGCGACCTGTTCGTCCGCACGTACTTCGCCTACAAGCGGCTGGGCGACCCGTTCGCCGCGCTCACGCGCCGGCAGCCCGACCTCTTCCGCGGCGGCCACGTCCTGGACGTGGGCGCCAACATCGGCTACACGGCCAGCGTCTTCGCGCGCGCGCTCGCGCCCGGCTTCAAGGTCTTCGCCTTCGAGCCCGAGCGGCAGAACTTCGAGCGCCTCGTGCGCACCATGCGACGGCGCGGGCTCGCCGACCGCGTCGAGGCCGTCCACGCGGCGGTGGGCGCGTCCGAGGGCACGGTCGGCCTCTGGCGCGACGTTCGCCACCACGCGGGGCACCGGATCACCACCGACGCGTTCCGCGCCGGCCGGGGCGTGGCGCCGAGCGACACGGTGCCGCTGCTGAGCCTCGACGGGTTCGTGCGCCAGCGCGGGATCGCGAGCGCGGTGAGCTTCCTGAAGATCGACGTCGAGGGCTACGAGCCCCCGGTGTGCGAGGGCATGGCCGCCCTCGTGGCGGCCAGCTCGCGGCTGGCAGTCGCCGTCGAGTACTCCCCGTGGGCGATGGAGCAGATGGGCTTCAGGCCGGAGCCGGTCATCGAGTTCTTCCGCGTCCGGGGCTTCGTCATCCACGTGCTGCACGAGGACGGCGGCCTCGAAGCCTTCGACGCGCGCCGGCCGGAACGGCATCTCGCCGGCCGGCTCTACGTCGACCTGCTCTGCGCCCGGCAGCGCTCCGCCTCGTAACTCGGCGCCGCACGACGCGAAAAACATATTCTTGACTGCGGTTTAGAGCGCGCGGTATCGTTTCCCGAGCGCAACATGCCGTCCCCGAAGCGCGTCACCTTCATCTACCGCAACTACGAGGGCCTGGGAGTGGGTTACCTGGCCTCGTACGTTCGCTCGCTGGGCCACCAGGTCCAGCTCGTCCTCTATCCCGATCCGTGGTCGGACACCTACGTGAAGCAGAAGGACAAGGACAGCCCGATGACGGGTCGTCTGCAGTCCCGGGTCAACCGACAGCTCCTCCGGGAGATCGTCGACTTCCGACCCGACCTCCTGTGCTTCTCGACGGTGACCGACGACTATCGCTGGTGCTCCGAGACCGCGCTGACCCTGAAGGCGGCGACGGGCGCGGTGACGGTCTTCGGCGGCGTGCACGTGACCAGCGTTCCGGAGCGGGTCGCGCTCAATCCGGCAGTTGATCTGCTGGCGCTCGGCGAGGGCGAGCGCGCCCTCGCGCAGGTGCTGGAGCAGCTCGACGACTGGAAGGCGGGCGCCGACCTCAAGATCGCCGGCATCTGGTATCGCCGCGACGGCGAGATCCATCAGAACGGCAAGGGCGAGGCGATCCAGGACCTCGACAACCTCCCGTTCCCGGCGAAGGACCTCTTCTACCAGCGCCTGCCGGGGCTGGCGCGCACGTACACGGCCACGACGAGCCGCGGCTGCCCCTACCAGTGCACCTACTGCTACAACGCCGTCATGCTCCCGATCTACCGGTCGCAGGGCAAGTGGCTGCGGCAGCGCTCGGTCGACAACGTCATCGAGGAGCTAACGTGGGCGAAGAAGACCTACGGCCCGCGCCACTTCCTCTTCATGGACGACGTCTTCGCCAGCAGCAAGAAATGGGTCGAGGAGTTCGCCCAGCGCTACAAGCGGGAGGTCGACGTCCCCTTCGCGTTGATCACCGAGGCGGTCGTGCTCAACAAGGAAGAGACGGTCCGGTGCCTGAAGGAAGCAGGCCTGGTGAACGTCCAGGTCGGCGTCCAGACCGTCAACGAAGAGTCCAAGAAGAGCATCGATCGGCCGGAGTCGCGCCAGCAGCTCCACAACGCGTTCACCTTCATGAACAAGTACAAGGTCCACTACCAGGTGGATCACATGCTCGGCATCCCGGGTGAAACGGACGCCGACCAGCGGCTGGCGCTCGAGTTCTACAACGAGTACCGCCCGGACATCGTCTCGGTCTTCTGGCTGAAGTACTACCCGAAGCTGCCGATCATCGACCTCGCGATGGAGAAGGGAATTCTCAAAGCCGAGGACCTCGAGGACATCGAGGAGGGCCGCAACGAGGCCTCGTACCTCTTCGGCGGCAACGCGCCCGAGTTCAAGAAGTGGCTCGGGTACAACTTCCTCTTCGGCTGGCTGAACTTCCTGCCAAGGCGGTTCGTCGACGGCCTCGTGAAGAATCCCCCGCGGGTCGACTGGTTCGCGTGGGAGTCGTTCTTCTTCGCCGCCTCGCTGCCGAGGCTGCTGTCGACGATCTTCCGCCGTCCGGACTTCCGAGGCCGCGACCACATCCGCCGCATGGTCGGGCAGGTCTTCTACATCGCGCGGCTCGTGGCCAGGGACTGGCGTCGGGAGCGGACCAGCGTGCAGGCGCCCCAGGCGACGAACGGCTTCGCGCGGCCAGAGCCGCGCCCGTGGCCGGTGCCGGCTGCCGACGGCCCCGACACCGCTCACCCCGATCGCGTCGTCGTCGGCCGCCGCTCGGGCGGCAAGATCACCGCCTCCCGCTAGCCGGCCACCCGGCCCGGGCCCCGACGAACCCGATTTCGTGTCATGAACTATCGCTTGACGTTCGGCCGCCAGTTGTTCAATCATTGAACGCCATCCGATGAAGCCCAACCGCGCGAGAGATCTGGAGATTCTGACCGCCATCGGGGAGGGAGCGCCCCTGACGCAGCGAGCGCTGTCCAAGCGTCTCGGCGTCGCGCTGGGGCTGACCAACCTCTACCTCAAGCGGCTGGCGCACAAGGGCTACATCAAGATCGTCGAGTTCCCCAAGAAGCCCGCCGCGCGCAAGCGCCTGCGCTACCTGGTCACCCCGAAGGGCCTCGCCGAGAAAGGC
>Ga0209375_1000842_pt1 | contig 24776 bp, 19 predicted proteins | sample GraSoiAngelo_131_FD_185888 | JGI IMG/M metagenome (GOLD analysis project Ga0209375, IMG submission 185888) | Grasslands soil microbial communities from the Angelo Coastal Reserve, California, USA - 14_0929_02_30cm (SPAdes) (version 2) | ecosystem: Environmental > Terrestrial > Soil > Grasslands ... | reverse complement strand
GTCTCGGGCGGGACGCGATACCGGCGGAAGGCCTGCGCGTCGCCCGGGCCGCCCGGGGACAGCTCGCCCGTCTGGCCGACCTTCAGTCCGTTCACGAACGTCTCGTCGGCGTCCGCGATCTTGCCGAGCTCCAGGAACAGGTTTCGTCGTTCCGTCGCTCCGTCGCTCGGCTTGGGGAGCTGAAACCTGGTGCGGTACCAGGCGAACCCTGCGTAGTCGCGGTGGCCCGCCGCGTCCCAGCGCTGCGGCACGGGGATCGTCTCCCACGCCTCTTCGTCGAACCCACGCGTGCCGTAGCTGGGATCGTCGCCGGTGCGGAAGCGCCATGGCCCGCCGATCGGGTAGCGGTCGTCGCCGGCCACGACCGCCGGCGCGATGTCGCGCTCGGCGCCGCCCGTCTCGATTGCGCGGCCCGTCACGGCCGCGACCGGGAGCGTGCGCTGCAGCAGCGGGAGGCGATCGGGTGGGAGTTTCGGCAGGTTGTCGGCGAGGAGGGTGAGCCCCCCCGTGACCGCGACGACGGAGGCCCACACCTCGGCCGCGGCCCGCGAGAGTGGCGGGCGCACCACGAGGCAGTCGGGATCGTTCAGCCACGTCGAGCGGTGGTAGAAGCTCCGCAAGCCTGTGGCGCGCGCCGGGGGTTGGATGCCCGACCAGCTGGCGTCGACGTCCGGTCCGATCCGCATGCCGTTGACGAGTCCCGCGGCGTGCTGCAACGGCGCCCCGCTCGCGAGCAGGAAGGCTTCGGTGCCGATACCGTCGCGGATCGCGCCCAACCCGGCGCGGTACGCCTCCGCGTGGGTCAGCCCGCCGTAGTGCGCCGTACCGACCGTCGCCCAGCGCAACTGGTCGATGCGGAGGTAGTCGTATCCCCATTCCCGCACGGCGCGACGGGCCAGATCGAACAGCCACTGCTGTGCTTTGGGGTGCGCGCCGTCGAGCGCGTAGACCTTCCCGCCCCACGCCTCGCGCGTTTCACAGACCACGGGCCCGCTGGCGTCGCGCAGCAGCCAGTCGGTCTGCGTTGTGGGGACGCCGGAGGCCTCGGCCACGCCGAACGGCGCGACCCACAGCCCCGCCTTGAAGCCGCGCGCGTGGATCTGGTCGGTAAGCCAGGCGTGGCCGTGCGGGAACCGGTCGTTCGTATCCCACGCTCCGACGGCGCGCTGGTAGCCGTCATCGAGCTCGATGTGCCGGAAGAAGCGCCTGTCGAAGTTCGCGGCGCTGAAGTCCAGATTCGCGATCAGGTCCGGTTCGGCGACGGTGCCCGACCACTCTCCCCGTGTGCACCAGCCCGCGGGCGCGACGGCCTGTGCGAGGCGCTCCTGATCGACGGGCGAGGAGGGCACGAACAGCGCGCGCAGGGCCTCCAGGCCATTGCCCTCCGGATGGAAACACAGGCGCATGCGCGAGACGTCGCCTTCGGGCCTGAGCGGCCGGGCCGGGAGCCAATCGCTCACCGCCTCGAGTCCGTCCCGTGACAGTTGCACGCGGGCCTCCCCGGGCTCGCCCGCGTCGAACGCGATAGCGAGGCCGCGCGTCCCGCGGGTAAGCCCCGCTGCGGCATGGCTCGCGAGCCCGTCCGCCTCCGGCGTCCCCACCGTGACCACGCGGCTCGGGTCGGCCGAGTGCGCTCCGTTCACGAGCGCCACGAGCGGCCCGTCTCCTGCGAGCACCTCCTCGTGGGACAGCTGGAGGAAGCGCACGCCCCTCACCGTGGGCAGGAGGCGGTCGGGAAAGACGGTGACCGTCACGGACGCCTGGGGAGTGCTGGCGCCGCCCGCGGCCAGGAGCTCGGCTTCGACCCACACGCCGGCGGCCCGGCCGCGCACGACGACGGCGTCGCCGCCCGGCGGGCGGCGGTTTCCCACCGTGCTATCTTCCAGCTCCGCGAGGGTGAGCGGCCGGTCGCCCACCCAGGTCACGATCTCCGCGCCGCGGACGAGGGGAACGGGCGAGCCCTCGCCGTAGTACCACAGCGACCAGCGGTGATGATCGTCGAGCTCGAACCGGAGCCGCCCGACGGCCGGTCCGCCTGTCCGCCCGTCCGCCCCGGGCGGACCGAGGGACTGGCGCTCAGGCGGACGGATGAGGGCCGCCGAACTGGCCCCGGTCAGGAGAACAAACGTGCGTCGGTCCATGGTCACAATGTTGATATGCCTCGCGGGTTTGTCTACGCCACTCGCCGCGCAGGAGACGCGCGGCGGGATGGTGACGCTCGGTCTCGCCTATACGGTCGGCAGCGGGTGGCAAATCCAAGGCTTCGATGTCGGGTACGGGCGCGGGATGCGCTCGGGACCGATTGCGGCGTTGTCGCTGAGTGCGCGCCTGGGTGAATTCATCGACCAGCGGGCGATCGTCGGCGGCTCCCAGGGGTTTGTCTTCGGGGCCACCCTCGCTGCCCGAAGTCGCGCCCTGACCATCGCCGAGTTCGGTGCGGACACGGCACCGAGCCGGGTGGGACTCGACGTGACCGTTGAAACGACGGGTTACGCCGGCGCGCACTCGCCGCTCGGGATCGGGTCTCCGTGGGGCGCGGTCTCCGTCCTCCCGGGCCTGCGGGTCGGCCAGTTCGGGCTCGTGCTCGGCCCCACGGCATTCTTCGGCACCTCCACCATCGTCCGAGCGTTCTTGGGCTTGCGCTTCGACGTGCCGCTGGCGCGGCGGGAGCGCCATCCCTAGGTTTGCGGGCGATGGCGGTCCCCTCCCTCGATACCGAGCATCCCGGTATCCGGGTCATTGCCGAGGTGGCGTCGGTGCTGCAGGCGGGCCTCGCGTCCGGAGAGGCCCTGCACGGCGTGGTGAGCGCGCTGCGGCGCGGCCTCAACCTCCGCCGCTGCCGCCTCTGGCTCCGCGCACCGGACGGCACTCGCTTCACGCCGGTCACCACCCCCGGTGACGAAGCGGAGCAGCCGGGCTATGCCCCGCCGGTGGCCGAGTGGATGCGGCGCGGCCCGCAGCGCGAGGGGGTGCCCGGGGGCTCGATCGTGCGGCTGCCGCTGGTCCACGAGGACGAGCCGCTCGGCCTGCTCGAGGTCGTCATTCCCACGGGACGCTACGAAGGAATCGCCCATGACGTAGTCGTCGTCGTGGCCCGCATCCTCGCTCCCATCCTCGCCGCCACCGAGCTGTCGCAGGACCTCGCCTCCGAGGTCGCGCTGCGCACGCACGAGATGGAGGCGCAGCGGAGCTTCGCCGCCCAGATCGTCGACTCGCTTCCAGTCGGGCTGTACGTGATCGACCGTGGCTACCGCATCCGCGCGTGGAACCGCAAGCGCGAGACCGGGACCCAAGGCGTGGCGCGCGAGGACGCGGTGGGTCGCGAGATCTTCGATGTGCTCGACCGCCAGCCACGCGATCTCCTGAAGCGCGAGTTCGATCGCGTGTTCGACACCGGCGAGCTTCAGCAGGTCGAAATGGAGTCGCAGGCGACCGGCGAAGCGCGTTACTACCGCATCACCAAGATCCCGATGCGGCAGGACGGGCGCGACATTTCGCACGTCATCACCATCGGTGAAGACATCACCGAGTGGCGCCAGGCGCAGCAACGCCTCACGGAAACGGAGAAGCTCGCCGCCGTGGGGCAGCTCGCGGCGGGCGTCATGCACGAGATCAACAACCCGCTCGCGACGATTCTCGCGTGCTGCGAGGCGCTGGCGCTCCGGACGGAGGACCTGCCGCCCGGCGACCGCCACGGCTATGACGAGTACCTGAAGATCATCGACGCCGAGGTGCAGCGCTGCCGCCGAATCGTGGAGAGCCTGCTCGACTTTTCGCGGCCGAAGGGTGGGGACAAGAAGCCTACGGACGTCAACGGCGTGGTGGAGCAGACGCTGTTTCTCCTCAAGCACCACGCGCGGTTCAAACGGTTGACCGTCGTGCGTGAGCTGGCATCCGGTCTGCCGCCGGTGCTCGGCGACCATGAGCGGCTCATCCAGAGCTTCATGGCGCTGATGCTCAACGCGATGGACGCGATGGACTCGCGCGGCACCCTGACGGTGCGCAGCCGCATCAACCCCGATCGGGCGGATGAGATCCTGCTCGAGTTCATCGACACGGGCACCGGGATCAAGCGGGAAGATCTGCCCAAGATCTTCGAGCCGTTCTTCACGACGAAGCCCCTGGGGCGCGGCACCGGTCTTGGCCTGTCCATCTGTTACGGCATCATCGCCGAGCACCGGGGGCGGATCGACGTCGAGTCGCAAATCGGCGTGGGATCGAACTTCAGGGTGTACCTTCCCACGGGATGAAAATCCTCGTCGTCGAAGACGACAAGACCGTCGGACAGTACGTGAAGCGGGGGCTGACCGAGGCCGGCTTCCACGCGGATCTGGTCGGGGACGGCGCCGAAGGGCTGCGCCTCTCGACCGGCGGCCATTACGACATGCTCGTGCTCGACCTGCGCCTGCCCGCCTTGTCGGGCCTCGAGGTGCTGCGGACGCTGCGCGATCGCGGCGAGGGGATGCCGGTGCTGGTGCTGACCGCGCAGGATGCCGTCGATTTCAAGGTACAGGCGCTCAAGATGGGCGCCGATGACTACGTCACCAAGCCGTTCTCGCTGGAGGAGCTGCTCGCCCGGGTGGAGGCGCTGGGGCGGCGCCCCAAGGCGATCGCGCCGCCGGTGCTCAAGGTCGCGGACCTCACACTCGATACCGGGAGCCGCGAGGTGCGGCGTGGCGGGAAGGTCATCGAGCTCACCCCCAAGGAATACGCCGTGCTCGAGTACCTCATGCGGCACCACGGCCGCGTGATGTCGCGCACCCTGATCACGGAATACGCCTGGGACTACCACTTCGACCCCGGCACGAACATCGTGGACGTCGTGATCACGCGCTTGCGCAAGAAGATCGACCACGGCCGCGAACCCAAGCTGATCCACACGGTGCGCGGGGTCGGCTACGTCGTGAAAGCGTGACGTGCAGACCCTGCGCGGGCGGCTCACGGCGTGGTACTCGGGCGCGCTCGCCCTCACGCTCGCCGCGTTCGCCGGGGTGCTGTACCTGGACCGCCGCAGCGCCTCGTACCAGGATCTCGACCAGCGGATTCGGTCCGAGGCGTCGCTGACGGCGGGCATTCTCGCCGAGAGCTACCGCGCGCGGGGGACGCTGGTGCGGGCCGACACGGCGCAGCACCCCGTGCTCATCCCGGATCTGGCCGCGCTGCTCGAAGCGGTCCCCGGCTTCCTCGTCATCACCGCGCGCGACGGCAGCCTGCTGTTCGCCTCGTCCGACGCGCGGGCGCTGACGTTCCAGCAGGTGGAGCAGCTGCGAAGCCTGGCGAGCGCCTCGCTCTCCGGACGGTCCAGCGGCACGCTCCGACTCGAGCCGAACGGCCCGAAGATCCACTATGTGGTCGATGCAGTCACGGGCGCCGGACCGCAGTTCGGGGCGATTCTCGCCGGGGCGGATCTGCGCACCGCGGAGCTCGGGCCCGACGAGCTTCTCTCCACCTTCGCCCTCGTGCTGCCGCTCGGGCTCGCGCTCGCGCTGTTGATGGGGTCGTGGATTTCGCGGCGCGCGCTCGCCGCCGTGGATCAGATCATCACCGAGGTCCGCGAGATCACCGACGGACGAAGCCTGCACCGTCGCCTCGCCGAGCCCCTGGTCAAGGACGAGCTCGGCCGGCTGGCCGCGACGTTGAACCAGATGATGACCCGGCTGGAGCGCAGCTTCGCCGCCCTGCGGCGCTTCACCGCCGACGCGAGCCACGAGTTGAAGACCCCCCTCACCGTGCTGCGGGCCGGGGTGGAGCGCGCGATCACGACCCCCAACCTGCCCCAGGATACCCTCGCGACCCTGGAGGAGACGCTCCAGGAGATCAAGCGCATGACGGAGCTGGTGGACGCCCTGCTCACGCTGGCGCGCGCCGACGAAGGCATCGCCCCGTTGCACCGCGAGTCGGTGGACCTGCGGGGGATCGTCGAAGAGGTCCGCGAGACGGGCGAGCTGCTCGCCGAGGAGTCAGGGGTGCGGGTGGAGGTCGCGACGCCGCCCGAGCCGATGGTCGTCTCGGTCGACGCGACGCGCATCCGCCAGCTGATCCTGAACCTCCTCACCAACGCCGTGAAGTACACCCCCCCGGGCGGGACGGTGCGCATGCAGCTGGGCGCCGCCGACGGCCGGGTCACCCTCAGCGTGGCCGACACGGGCATCGGCATCGCCCCGGGGGACCTCCCCCACATCTTCGATCGCTTCTGGCGCGCCGACTCGGCGCGCACGCGCACCGGTGAGCGCTCCGGCGCCGGGTTGGGACTCGCCATCTGCAAATGGATCGCCGAGGCTCACGGTGGCCGCATCGATGTCGTCAGTCGCCCGGGGCGGGGAACCACGTTCACGGTCACGCTCCCGCGGGAGCCGCCCGCGACGAAGTCCTAACGCCGCCGTCATCGGTTCGTCACGCTCGAGCTATCCCGCCGCAAACGACGGACGCTATTCTGATGGAGACCGCTCTCTCCGGAGAGTCTCCATGTTCGACCGATTGATCGCATCGAGGAATCATTTCACGGTATCCGTGCTCATGCATGCGGGGGTATGCACCGCCGTGGTGCTGGCGACGCTGCGACCGCACCGCGTATCCGGGGTTGACGGCCCGCCGATCGTCATTTCGTGGCCGCATGAAACACCGGACGCGTCGCACGCGGACCCCTCCGGCCAGATACCCGGACCGCCGGCGCCGCCGGTGGATGTGCCGCAACCAGCGCCGATCGGTCTTCCCCCGATCGACGCCCGTGCGCCGTTCGATCCGCAGGTGCTGCTGCGCGCCATCCGCGACGCGCAAGGCGACGATGGTGTGGACAGGGCGCCGGATGGTCCGTGGAGCCCCACTGCGGTGGAGGAGCCGCCGGCGCTGCTCGCCGGTCCGCCGCTCGCATACCCGGAGGGGCTGCGGCGCGGCGGGATTACGGGAACTGTGGTGGTCCAGGTCGTGATCGACACGCTCGGCCGGGCCGAGCCTGGCTCGCTGGTGCTCGAGAGCTCGCACGCCGGCTTCGAGGCGGCCGCGCGGGCTTACGTGCTCGGCGCGCTGTTCCGGCCGGGGCGCACGCGCGGCCGGGCGGTACGCGTGTTGGTGTGCCTGCCGATTGCTTTCACCCTCGCGTCGGCTCGCTGAGGGAACGGGCCGGGTCCCGGGCCGCGCCGTGCGGGTCCTGATGCCGTGGCGCCTCACCCTGCGGAGGTGAAGGCGCCTCCTCACCCGGCTGTCATCGTTTTGTAATGGGGGCTCCACTAGCGGGCGGAGGCCTATCGGCGGTATTTCATAAGCAGTTACCTCAACGGGCACTGGAGGACGACAACCCGTGTTCGACAATCTCATCGAGTCCAAGCGCAGGAAGAGCAGCAGGCGAGTCTTCGGAGTGGGCGCGGTGTCGCTGGTGGTGCACACCGTCGTGATCGCGGGGGCCGTGTACGCGACGCTCAGCGCCGGTGAGGCCGACAACAGCGTCAAGGTGGACACCGCGATGGTGTTCGTCGACCAGCCGAAGCAGGAGAAGCCGCCGGAGCAGCAACCCGTGCAGCTGGATGTCCCGCTCAAGGGATTCCAGACGGTCGTCGCGCCGGATGTGATCCCGACGAATATCCCGCCGGTGAATCTCCAGGAGCATTTCGATCCGAAGGACTACTCGGGCACGGGCGTCGAGGGCGGCCTCGCAACCGGGATGGTGCCGACGGGCAACGAAGTGTTCATGGAGGCGATCGTCGAGGAGAAGCCGGCGGTGCTTTCCGGCCCCACGCTGCAGTTTCCGGAGCTGTTGCGGCAGGCGCAGATTCAGGGTCGCGTGCTGGTCCAGGCGATCATCGATACGCTGGGGCGGGCCGAACCGGCTTCCGTCAAGGTGCTCCAGAGTCCCAACCCGGGCTTCGATCAATCGGCCAAGAGCTACGTTCTCAAAGCGCTGTTCCGCCCCGCGCGGGTGCACGGCCGGGCGGTCCGCGTGCTGATTCAAATTCCGATCGACTTCCGGCTCAAACAGTAGGGACCCCAAAGGAGCCCCCGCGCCATGAGTCTCTCGCTCTACGATCTTTTCATCTCGATGGGCCTGTTCGCGAAGGCCATCGTCGTCATCCTGGCGGCGATGTCCATTTTCTCGTGGACGAGCGCCTTCCAGAAGTTGTACCAGATCCTGCGGTCGCAGGGGGAGACCCGGCGGTTCGCGCCCGAGTTCTCCCGCTTCTTGCAAGAAGAGCAGCTCGACGGCGCGATCAAGCTCGCCGAGAAGCAAAAGAAGAGCCACGTCGCGCGCGTGGTCGGTGAGGCGCTCTCCGAGGTCAAGCCGCTGCTGCGGGACCGCGCCACCATCACCGCGGCCGACATCAACTCGGTGGAGCGCGCGGTGGAGCGCGAGATCCTCATCGTGTCGGCCGAGCTGAAGCGCGGCCTCGGCATCCTGGCGACGACGGGCTCCACCGCGCCGTTCGTCGGCCTGCTGGGCACGGTGATGGGTATCGTCAACGCGTTTACGGGCATGGCGGCATCGGGGGGTGGCGGCTCGCTCGGGGCCGTGTCCGCCGGTATCGCGGAGGCGTTGATCACGACCGCGTTCGGTCTCATCGTCGCCATTCCGGCGGTCTGGCTCTACAACTACTTCACCACCAAGATCGACTTCCTCTCCGACGAGATGACCTACACCTCGAAGGAGCTGATCGACTACCTGATCAAGAGCGTCGGCTCGGAGTTCGGCCGCTCGATCTTCACCAAGGAATTCCAGACGCAGAAGGCGTCACAGACCAGTGGCCCTGTCAGCCACTAGCGCCCGGGCGGCCGTCAAGGCCGACATCAACGTCACGCCGCTGATTGACGTGATGCTCGTGCTGCTGATCATCTTCATGATCGTCACGCCCCTGATCGCCGCGGGCTTCCAGGCCACGATCCCGCGGTCGGCGAACCCCGAGAATCGCCCAGAAGGGGAGGGCGAGGTCAAGCTCGGAATCGACAAGGACGGCAAGTTCTGGCTCGACCTGGGGTCCGGGCCGAAGCAAATCCCCGACGACCAGTTGCCCGAGCGGCTGCAGACGGTCTACGAGACCCATACGCAGGACAAGATCCTGTTTCTCAAGGCCGACCAGAACATCGAGTTCGGTCGCGTGCAGCAGGCGATCGAGATCGCCCGCGGGGCGGGTGTGCGGGTCGTCGGGGCCATCACCGAGCAGAAGCAGACGCTCACGAAGAAGAAAGAAGGGGGCTGACCGATGGCGATGGGGTCCACCGGCGGCGGCGAGGGGCTCAGCTCCGAGATCAACGTCACGCCGCTGATCGACGTGCTGCTGGTGCTGCTGATCATCTTCATGATCACGCAGCCGATGTCCCGCAAGGCGTTCGACGTACAGGTGCCGCCGAAGCAACAGACCAAGAGCAAGACGCCGCAACAGGCCCAAATCGTGCTCGAGCTGCGACCCGACGGGTCGTACGCGATCAACGGGCAGCCGTACGCGGTCGCCCAGCTCGACCAGGCCTTTCACCAGATCTATGACCCGCGCCCGGCCAAGCTGCTGTTCATCAAGGCGGCGCCGAACCGCAAGTACCTCGACGTGATGCAGGCCATGGACATCGCGCACGGCGCGGGCGTCCAGGTCATTGGCTTCACGCCTCCGGAGCCGGCCAAGAAATAGCCGGGGGCGTCGCGGTCGCGCCGTGGTGTAGGGGCGCAACATGCTGCGCCCCTACACGCGTTGTCGGGGTATACCCCAGGCACCGTGAACGCACTCTCCCCAGACCGGCCGCCGCTCCCCGAGCTCCGCTTGCCGCTTGGCCGGCGTCGGCTGGGACCCGGGGCCGCAGTGGCGGTGCTCGCCCACGCGGTGGTCGTCGGCGGGCTCGTCGTCGGCGGGCGTGAGATCCTCGGGCCACCGCGAGGCGGGTGGCGAGCCTCTCGGGACGCGACGGTGAACTTCTTCGCCATCCCGGCGGGGGCGCCCGCCGCCGTCGACATGGCACTGCCGCCGCGCCTCACCCTCTCAGATCTGTCCGCGTTGCGGCGCATCCACGTCGAGCTGCCGCCACTCGAGCTCCCGGGGGAACACCGGTGGGGGCGGCGGCGGGCGGGGAGCGGGTCCAGGGGGGGCGGTCGGCGTCGGCGCAGGGTCTGGAACGGGCGACGAAGCGAGTTACATTTTCCCCGCCTCGCCGCGGACGGCGATTCTGCCGCCGCTGACCAGAGTGCCCGGCTCGGTGGCCGGCCGCACGTACCACGTGAAGTTCTGGGTCTCAATCGAGGGCCGCGTCACTCGGGTGGACGTGGACCCGCCGATCGCCGATGCGGCGTACGGCCGGGAGTTCCAGCAGCGCATGATGGCGTACCAGTTCTACCCAGCCCATACTCGGGCCGGGCGGAACGTGACCTGTGTCGTAACGGTCCCCCTGCGAATCGGTAACTAGCCCGCCTCGATGGCGGGCTCCAAGGAGCCACAACTCACTATGCTGATTGCTCTCGTCCTGGGGCTCTCCGTCCTTGCCCTGGCCGTCGCCTGGGGTCTGCGCGGCTTCGTGCTGCGGCAGGACAACGGCACCCCCGAAATGCGGAAGATCTCCGACGCGATCCAGGAAGGCGCCCAAGCGTTCCTGCGGCGCCAGTACCGCACCATCGGTCTCCTGAGCATCGCGCTCGGCGTGCTCATCTACCTGCTGTACGCGTTCTTCCGCAAGCCGCATCCCGGCGAGCCCGCGGCGGCCACGCTCGCGCTCACGACGACCCTCTCCTTCCTGTTCGGCGCGCTCTGCTCCGGCGTGGCCGGTCTCGTGGGGATGTACGTCGCCGTGCGCTCCAACATCCGGACCGCCAGCGCGGCGCGCTCCAGCCTCAACAAGGCGCTGCAGATCGCGCTGCGGGGCGGTGCGGTGAGCGGGCTGTTCGTGGTGGCGATGAGCCTGTTCGGCGTGGGCCTGCTCTACAGCGTGCTCGACGCCCTGCACTTCGAGCCGACCAAGATCCCCCTCATGATCGTGGGCTACGGCTTCGGGGCGTCGTTCGTGGCGCTGTTCGCGCAGCTGGGCGGCGGCATCTACACCAAGGCCGCCGACGTCGGCGCCGATCTCGTCGGGAAGGTGGAGGCGGGGATCCCCGAAGACGATCCGCGCAACCCGGCGGTCATCGCGGACCTGGTGGGCGACAACGTGGGCGACTGCGCGGGTCGCGGGGCCGACCTGTTCGAGTCCACCGCGGCCGAGAATATCGGCGCGATGATTCTCGGCTCGGGACTCGCGTTGGCGAACCCCGGCGTCTTCAGCCCGGCGCAGGTCGTTGGTCTCATGCTGTTTCCGCTGGTGGCGCGGGCGTTCGGGCTCGTCGCATCCATCATCGGCGTCCTTGTCGTGAAGGCCCGTGAAGACGAGGATCCGATGCACGCGCTCAATCGCGGCTACATGTGGACCGCCGTGCTCGCCGCCTTGGGGTTCGTGGGAGGGACGTACTGGCTGCTCAATCCCGCGGGACACCCGGTCGCGTGGTGGCACTTCGCGCTGTGCGGCGTGATCGGGATCGCGACTTCGATCGCGTTCGTCTATATCACGCAGTACTACACCGAGTACCGCTACCGCCCCGTCAAATCGATCGCCGCCGCCTCGGTCACGGGCCCGGCGACGAACATCATCGCGGGGTTCGCCGTGGCGCTCGAGTGCACCGCGCTGCCCACCTTCACGATCTCGGCCGCGATCATCGCCTCCTACCGGCTCGGTGCCTCGAGCGGGCTGGCGCATGCGGGGCTGTTCGGCACCGCTGTGGCGACGATGGGTATGCTCGGCACGGCCGCCTACATCCTCGCCATGGACACCTTCGGCCCCATCACCGACAACGCCGGCGGCATCATCGAGATGTCGCACCAGCCCGAGGCGATTCGCAAGCGCACCGATCGGCTCGACGCGGTCGGCAACACGACCAAGGCGCTCACCAAGGGCTATGCCATCGGCTCGGCGGCGCTGGCGGCGTTCCTGCTCTTCTCGGCGTACCTGGACGAGGTGGCCTTGCTCGGCTCCCCGCTCCAGGCCGTCGACATCTCGAAGCCCGAGGTGTTCGTGGGCGGCCTGCTGGGCGCGATGCTGGTGTTCTGGTTCTCGGCGCTCGCGATCGGCGCGGTGACGAAGGCGGCGGTGAGCGTCATCAAGGAGGTGCGGCGCCAGTTCCAGGCGGACCCCGGGATCCTCAAGGGCACGTCGCGTCCCGATTACGGCACCGCCGTGGACATCGTGACCATCGGTGCCCTCAAGGCGATGGTGGCGCCCGGCCTGCTCGCGGTGGCGATGCCGATCGCGGTCGGGCTGTTTTTCAAGCTGTTCCATCTCGGGGCCGAGACGGTGGCCGCGTTCCTCATGGTCGGGACGATCGGCGGCATCCTGATGGCGACGCTGCTCAACAACGGCGGCGGCGCGTGGGACAACGCCAAGAAGTACATCGAGACGGGTGAGTACGGCGGCAAGGGCAGCCCGGCGCACAAGGCCGGGGTCGTGGGGGACACCGTCGGCGATCCCTTCAAAGACACGGCGGGGCCGTCGTTGCACGTGCTGATCAAGCTCTTGAGCACGGTCACGCTGGTGCTGGCGCCGCTGTTTGTCTAGCTCGCGGCAGCTCTTCCGCCGCAAGCCGATTGCCGAGCTGCTCGTCGAGGGCGAGAGTCCGTACGCCCTCAAACGGGCCTTGGGCGCCGGCGATCTCATCATGCTCGGCATCGGCGCCGTGATCGGCGCCGGGATCTTCGGAGCCATCGGGACAGCGGCCGCAGGGCAGTACGACGCCGCCGGGCATCTCGTCCGTAGCGGCGCCGGGCCCGCGCTCGTCTTGTCGTTCCTGCTGCTCGGTGTATGCTGCGCGCTCGCCGGTCTGTGCTACGCCGAGCTGGCCGCCATGATCCCGCAGGCGGGGAGCGCCTACGCCTACTCGTATGCGACCCTGGGAGAGCTGGTCGCGTGGATCATCGGGTGGGACCTGATCCTCGAGTACGCCGTCGGCAACGTCGCCGTGGCGATCTCCTGGGCGGACTATTTCACGTCGCTGCTCCGGAGCTTCGACACTCAGCTTCCGGTATGGCTCACGACGGGATACCGAACGGCGCTCCTCTCCCCCGACCCCGCCGTGCATGGTCTGCTCCAAACCGCGCCCCACGTCGCCGGCATCCCGATCCTGATCAACGTGCCCGCCTTCCTGATCGTCGCGGCCATTACCTGGCTGCTGCTGCTCGGTGTGCGGGAGAGCGCCACGGTAAACAACGTCATGGTGACGATCAAGCTCCTGGTGCTCGGTCTGTTCATCATCGCCGGTATCAGCCACCTCAACCCGGCGCACTATCATCCGTTCGCTCCGAACGGCTTCCGCGGCATCCATCAGGGGGCGGCGATCGTCTTCTTCGCCTACATCGGATTCGACGCGATCTCGACCGCCGCAGAAGAGACGAAAAACCCGCAGCGCAGCTTGCCGATCGGGATTCTGGGCGGGCTCGCCATCTGCACGGTCATCTACATGATCGTGGGCGCCGTTCTCACGGGGATGGTGCCGTACACCGAGCTCGGCGTCGCGGACCCGCTCGCCAAGGCGCTCAACAGCGCGGGGTTCACGACGGTGGGGTGGATCGTCGCGTTGGGCGCGATCGTCTCCATGTCGGCGGTGCTGCTCGTGTTCCAGTATGGGCAGCCACGCATCTTCTTCGCGATGGGACGCGACGGCTTGCTGCCGCCGTGGGCGGCCAAGGTGCATGTCAGGACCCGCGTGCCCTACATCACGACGCTGATCACCGGCGTCTTTGTGGGACTGTGGTCGCTCATCGGAGACGCGGGTGAGACCTACAACCTCACCAACATCGGCACGCTGTTCGCGTTCGTGCTCGTGTGCGTGGGCGTGCTGGTGCTGCGCCACACCGACCGCGACCGCCCCCGGCCGTTCCGGGTGCCGTTCGTATGGCTCGTTTCGCTCACGGGCGCCGCGCTCTGCCTGTTCGTCATGGTCGGCCTGCCGCTCGAGACGTGGGTGCGTTTCGCGGGTTGGCTCTCCATTGGTCTGATCCTCTACCTGTTCTACGGCTACCGCCACAGCCGGCTGCACCGGGCGGGCCCTCAGGCGCAGTGAAGCTTCACACCAAGATCATCATCGGGCTGCTGTCCGGCGCCGGCGTTGGCATCGTCGCCAATGCGTTCGCGACCGGGGCGGCCTGGGTCGCGTGGATCGGCATCCCCGCCGACCGAGCCGCTGAGAAGGTGCAATGGGTGGGCAACAACGTCGCCGGTCCGGTGGGCCAGATCTTCCTGCGGATGCTCCTGATGACGATCGTGCCCCTCGTGTTCGCTTCGCTGACGCTCGGCGTCGCCGGCCTCGGCGACATCCGCAAGATCGGCCGTGTTGGTGGGCGGACGATCGCCTATTTCTTGGTATCGACTGCCATATCGGCGACGATCGGCCTCATCCTCGTCAACCTGGTCCGGCCTGGGGTCGGACTCGATCCCGCCCTCGTCAAGGAGCTGCTGGCGACGTACCGCGCCCAAGCCCAAGGGCTACAGGCGGGCGGGGGAGGCCAGTTCGGCGTCGACATGTTTGTGAACATCGTGCCCAGCAATCCGATCAAGGCTGCGGCGTCGCTGGACATGCTCGGCATCATTTTCTTTTCCCTCGTGTTCGGCGCCTCGCTCACGATGCTGCCCGAAGAGAAGACCAAGCCGATGGTGCGTGTGCTCGACGCCCTGGGCGAGGCGATCGTCAAGATCATCGACTTCGCTATGCGGCTCGCGCCGTACGGCGTGTTCGGGCTCATCTTCGTCGTCACGTCCCGCTTTGGCTTCGCGCTGCTGCAAAAACTGGGGTTGTACGTGGCCGTCGTCCTCGTGGGGCTCCTCCTGCATGGCGCCATCTCGATATCCGCGCTAGTCCGCGTATTTGGCGGTCTTTCGCCGCGCGTGTTCTACAAGCGGATCCGGGCCAGCATCGTCACGGCGTTCTCCACCAGCTCGAGCAACGCTACGCTGCCGACCAACATCGCCGTCGCGGAAGAGGAGCTGAAGATCCCGGCCAAGATCGCCGGCTTTGTGCTCCCTCTCGGGTCGACGATGTGCATGAACGGCACCGCGCTGTTCGAGGGCGTCACCGTGCTCTTCCTCGCGCAGGTCTTTGGCGTCCCCCTCACGTTATCCCAGCAGGTCGTCGTCATGTTCCTCAGCGTGATCACGGCCGTTGGCGCCGCCGGCGTCCCCGGTGGATCGCTGCCGTTGTTGATGGGGGTGCTGGCCGCTGTGAAGGTGGAGCCACTGACGATTGCGATGATCATCGGTGTGGACCGAATCCTGGACATGGCTCGGACCACGATCAACGTCGTGGGAGACATGAGCGCCGCGGTGTACGTGGCCCGAACGGAAAGCGAGTGGGACCCGCGCACCGTGAGCGCGGACCCTAAGCTAGCCGCCTAATTCCGCCGCGAGTCGCAGCGCCCCCAGCGCCGAATCGATCCGGTCGGGCACGAGCCGCGCCCGCTTGAGCGCGGTGCCGAGCCGCTCGCGGAACGCGGCCGTGAGCGGCGACTGCGGCAGCAGCAGGCCTCCCGCGAGGGCGACCGGCACCGGTTCGGTTCCCGGAAAGTGCCGCGCCAAGGCGGCGGCGAGGTCCACGAGCTCCCGCGCCGCGTCGTCCACTGCCTGACGCGCCACGCCTTCGCCTTCGCGCGCGGCATTGAGCACGTGCGGCGCGAGCGCCGCCATCTGCGTCGGCGTCGCGGTTGCGGTCCACCGCACCAGGTCATCGAAGTGCTGGAGGCCGAGCGCTCTCAGCAGCCGTGCCAGCAGGGTGGACCCCTCGCCGCGTCCGTCCTGCGCCCGGGCCGCGACGTCGAGCGCCCGGCGACCGAGCCAATAGCCGCCGCCTTCGTCGCCCAGCTGCCAACCGTACCCGCCGGCCCGGTGCACCGCGCCGGCCGGGTCGCGCGCGTAGGCGATCGAGCCGGTCCCGGCGTTGACGAGGATGCCGGGACCGGTGCCGAAGGCCGTGGCGAGGGCGACCTCGCCGTCCGCGAGCACGCGCACCTCCCGTGCCACACCGGCCTCGAGCAACGCCGCCTCGAGCTCCCGCTGCTCCTGGGCGCGCCCCGCGCCGGCGGCGCCCACCACCGCCCGCTCGACGGGCAGGTGCAGTCCGGCCGCCGCGGCGGCGCGCCGCGCGGTTTCGGCCAGGACGGCCGCGGATTTGGCCGCGCCGCTGGGGCGCATGGCGGCGCCGGGACCGTCCGCGCGGCCGAGCACGTCGCTCCGCGTGCCGACGACGACCGTCGAATGAGAGCCACCGGCGTCCGCTCCGAGAAAGACGGCGGTGGGGCGGTCGGGCGGACGGACCGGCGGTGCCGTCATGTTGCGAGCGCGTTCTGTTCGCCGGTCCGCCCGCCCGCCCGTCCGACCAGTGAGGACAGCATCCCCACCAGCACCGTCACCGCCGTCCCCAGCGGCACGTACCACGGCCAGGCGAGACCCGGCAGCAAGCGTCCCGGCACTCCCAGCACGATGGGCGTCATGGTGAGGACGCTCACGATGATCGCCACGATCACGTCGCGCTCGCGGGCGCGCGGCCACAGCCCGCCCAGCAGATACGTCCCCAGCAGGCCGCCGTACGTAATCGACGCGATGCTGAGTGCCAGCTGTACGACGGGTGTGTGTTGGTTTCGGAATGCCATCGCACCTGCCACCAGCACCGCCGTCCACGCCAGCGTGAGCCAGCGGCCCACCCACAAGAGGTGGGTCGGGTCGTGGCGCCCGGTGAGCGGCGCGTAGAAGTCCTGGGTTGAGGCGGAGGCGAGCGAATTGACGGCGGAGGCGTGACTGCTCATGGCGGCAGCGAGGATGCCGGCAATGACGAGCCCGGCGAGCCCGGCCGGGAGCCGGTTGATCGCGAACGTGGGATAGATCGCGTCACCCCGCATCGCGGGCCCCAGATCTGCGCCCGCGAGCCACAAGCTCGTCCCCACGAGCAGGAAGAGCGCGAACTGAACGATGATGAACACCCCGGAACCGATGAGGGCCCGCTGCGCGTCCCGCAGGCCCCGGGCGGCGAGGAGTCGCTGCACGATGATGTGATCGGTGCCGTGGGAGGCGCCGGCGAGCAGCGCGCCGCCCACGACCCCGCCCCAGAACGTGTAGAGAGCCTTGAACGATGGCGTGAAGTCGAGCGTGACGAGTTTCCCGGCGTCCCAGGCCCGCGCGAACGCACCCACGCCCCCCGCGAGATGCGTCGCGACGATGAGCGTCGCGACTCCACCCAGGAGATACACGCCGAGCTGGATCACGTCTACCCACACGACGGCGCGCAAGCCGCCGACCCAGGTGTAGATCACCGTGACGATCCGGACGCAGTCGGCGAGGGCGCGCGTCAGCAGAAATACGCCAGACGCGGTGCGCCGGGCGCCCCTCCCGAACCGCCGCTCCAGTCGCTGATACGCGGTGTCCTGGGTCCCCTCGAAATAGCCGGGGAGCAGGAACGCGGCGACGCCGATCCGCCCGATGAGGTACCCGAAGGCCAGCTGCAGGAAGGTGAGGTCGCCGCGGGTGGCGAGGCCGGGGACCGAGATGATCGTGAGCGCCGACGTTTCGGTCGCCACGATCGAAAGCATGATGGCCCACCAGGGGAGGCCGCGGTGGCCGAGGAAGTAGTCGCTCGCGTCGCGCTGGCGGCCCGACAGCACGAGGCCGAACACGATCACGGCGACGCAGTACGCCGCGATGACGGCGATGTCGAGGGATCTCACCAGGACCGGTCAACAAAAAGCCCGCGACGCGCGCGGGCTTGGAATGCCGACCAGAAGGGGGCCAACGGCCTCACACCGTGAACGATGATCCGCAGCCGCAACCGCCCGTGGCATTGGGGTTCTCGAAGGTGAACCCCGACTCCTGGAAGTTGCTCTTGTAGTTCAGGGTGACACCGTTCAAGTACTGGGCGCTGAAGGCGTCCACGAAGCACCGCACGCCGCCCGTCTCAATGACGAGATCGTCCTCGGCCGGTTTGTCTTCGATGTTCAAGCTGTACTTGAATCCCGAGCACCCACCCGGCAACACCGCGATGCGGAGCCCGGCGGTCTCGGGCGAGACCCGCTCTTCCGCCATGAACTTCCTCACCTCGACCGCCGCCTGCTCGGTCACCGTGAGGGTAATGGGACTCGTGTGTTGCGTCGTGGCCATTGCGATCCTCCAGTCACATGCGAACTTAGACAGTTCCTTTAGGCAAGTCAACTCTCTGCCGCGAGGCTGCCGCCACTATGCGACTCACGCTCGCCGACTGGTCGGTCGTCGCCCTGTACTTCCTGTTCAACATCGCGGTCGGCCTGTATTACAAGAGCCGCGCCAGCCGCGACACGGCGGAGTTCTTTCTCTCCGGGAGAAACGTGCCCTGGTGGCTGGCCGGCACGTCGATGGTGGCCACCACGTTCGCCGCGGACACGCCGCTCGTCGTCACCGGCCTGGTGGCCCGCAACGGCATCGCGGGGAACTGGCTGTGGTGGAACCTGCTCGTGAGCGGGATGCTGACCGTGTTCTTCTACGCCCGCCTGTGGCGGCGCGCCGGCGTGATGACCGACATCGAGTTCTCGGAGATTCGCTATGCCGGCGCGCCGGCCGCGTTCCTCCGGGGCTTCCGCGCGATCTACCTGGGCCTCCTCATCAACTGCATCATCCTCGGCTGGGTCAACCTTGCGATGGCGAAGATCCTCCAGCTGGTCTTCACCATCTCGAAGGGCGAGGCCCTGTGGATCGTGGTCGGGATGATCGTGCTGACGTCCGCGATCTCGACGCTCTCGGGCCTGTGGGGCGTGCTGGTGACCGATCTGTTTCAGTTCGTGATCAAGATGGGCATGGTGATCGTCCTGGCGGTGGTGGCGGTGGGCGCGGTGGGGGGGATCGACGCGATGAAAGCGAAGCTCGCCGTCATCGACCAGCTGCGCGGCACGAGCGGGGGTAGAGGGTCGGTCTTGAGCTTCGTGCCCGACATCGGCTCCGCGTGGATGCCGATGCTCACGTTCTTTGTCTACATCGCCGTGAATTGGTGGGCCACCTGGTATCCGGGGGCCGAGCCCGGCGGTGGTGGCTACGTGGCCCAACGGATGTTAAGCGCGAAGGATGAGAAGCACTCCCTGCTCGCGACGCTGTGGTTCAACATCGCGCATTATGCCGTCCGGCCCTGGCCGTGGATCCTGGTGGCGCTGGCGTCGCTCATCCTGTATCCCGGGTTGGCCGACCCGGAGACCGGCTACATACGGGTGATGATCGACTACCTCCCGTCATCGCTCCGAGGGCTCATGGTCGCCGCGTTCGCGGCGGCCTTCATGTCCACGATCGCCACCCAGCTCAACTGGGGCGCCAGCTATCTCGTGAACGACTTCTATCGCCGCTTTGTGCGCCGCGATGCGAGCGAGTCGCATTACGTCCTCGCGTCGCGCGTCGCCACGGCCCTGCTCACAGTGCTGTCCGCCGCCGTGGCCTTCCGCATCGAGTCGATCGGGGGTGCGTGGAAGCTGCTGATCATCACGGGCGCCGGGACCGGTGCCGTGCTGTTGTTGCGCTGGTACTGGTGGCGCATCAACGCCTGGAGCGAAGTCGCGGCGATGATCACCGCGTTCGTGGTGTCGGTCTGGCTGCAGACCGTGGGCGGGCTCGACAGCGACCTGCCACTCGACTTCGCCCGCATCGTGCTCGTCACGGTGGCCATCACGACCGTGGCGTGGCTCGCCGTGACGTTCCTGACGCGCCCCGAGCCGGAGTCGACGCTGGTCGCGTTCTACCGCCGCACGCGACCGTCACGGACCGGATGGGGGCCCATCGCCGCCCGCGTGCCGGAGGTCCAGCCGTCGAGGGACGGGCTCGCCAACTTGATCGACTGGGTGGCGGGCTGCGTGCTGGTGTACGGGGTGCTGTTCGGTGTGGGAAAGCTGCTGCTGCACGAGCCCGCCATCGGGGTGGGGCTCTTGGGTCTGGCCGCAATCGCCGGCTGGATCATCTATCGCGACCTGTCGCAGCGCGGGTGGCAGACGGTCGTGGAGTAGCGAGGCCGCTAGAGCTCCGGGTGGGTCAGGGCGTCGGCCACGAGGTCGGCGACGTGCGCCCGCACGCGCAGGATCGCCGTCTTGCCCCGCGTGGGGTGGACGTGGTTCGACAGGAGAATGATGAACAGATCGCGGTCGGGGTCCATCCACATCGATGTACCGGTGAACCCGGTATGGCCGAAGGAGCGCCGGGACAGCGTTGCGCCGGCGCTGGAGTAGCCCGAGTCCGACGGCGTATCCCAGCCGAGCGCCCGCGTCGAGCCCGGCGGGAGGTTCTGGCGCGTGGTGAACTCCGCGACTGTCTCCGCGCGAATCAACTGCAGCGTGTCCCACGCTCCGCCGTTCAAGAGCATCGCGGCGAAGCGGGAGAGGTCGAGCGCGTCGGAGAAGAGCCCGGCGTTCCCCGAAACGCCGCCCAGCCGTGCCGCGCTCTCGTCATGCACTTCTCCCCGCAGCCAGCGGTGCCGGAACACGGTATCGTGCTCGGTGGTCGCAGGCATGCCGAGCGGTCCGAACACGCGTCTCGAGAGAAAGCGGTCGAACGGCTCGCCGGTCACGCGCTCCACGGCCTGCATGAGCACGATGGCGCTCAGGTCGGAGTAGCGGTAGGTCGTTCCGGGCGGCGCGACCAGCGTCGTCGAGTCCACCGCCACGAGCGCCGCGGCGCGGGTTGCGGTGGAGTCGTACAGCGGGAGGTCCGCGAGCAGGCCGGCCGAGTGGGTCAGGAGGTGCCGAACCGTCACGCGATCCTTCATGGCCCCGCGGAACGCCGGCACATAGCGGTCGATCGGGGCATCGAGCTCGAGCTGGCCCGCGTCCACGAGGAGCATGCAGGCGGTGGTGAGGGCCACCACTTTCGTGAGGGAGGCGAGGTCGTACAGCGTGCCGGCCTCAACGGGCCGCGGGTCGTCCACGCCGAAGTGGCCGACGGCCGCGAGCAGCGCGAGCCGGCCGTGCCGCCCCACGGCCAGTACGGCGCCCGGGAACGCACCGCTGTCCGCTTCGGCCCGGAGATACCCGACCACGCCGGCGAGGCGCGTGCTGTCGAGACCCAGGGACGACGGCGCGGCCCGCGGAATGCCCGCGCTCGCCGGGACCGGCGTACCCTCCCTGGCCTCTGTCCTGCCGCACGCGGTCATGAGGACGACGAGCGTGAGCGTGACGCGGTGCGTCACGGCCGTGCCGTGGGGACGGTCACGCCCCAGCCGACCGGATAGTCCGGTGGGATGCGAGTCGGGAGGTGGCCGCCGATCGGCACGCGGCCGAGCAACGCGAGCGCCACGGCCCGTTCCGACGCGCGCACGCCGCTCCAGGCGATGAAGTAGGACCGCACCGTCGGCGTCTGGTTGAGGAGGTAGGGGCTGCCCAGCGACACCAGCACCGTGGGGCGGACGGCGTCCGTCACGGTGATGAGCTGGGCGAGCGAGTCCGGGAGGGCGATGTTCCCTTTCCACGAGATGGGCCGCACGTTGGCGACGAACACGGTGACCGGCGCGCGGGCGATCGTGGCGCGCGCGGAATCGTACGACAGGGTCCCCGACATCGGCCAGAGCCGGAAGTAGTCGACCGTGTCGCCGCCCTGCCGCAACAGATCGGTGAGCAATTGGCCGACGCTCGAGTTCGCCTCGTCCGCGTACGCGATCAGGGCCAGCCGACCGGGACGCGTCCGCAGGGCGTGGAGCCGTCCCCCCACGTCGCGCACCAGCGTGAGGGAGCGCACCGCGACGTCATTGGCGGCGTCCTGGAACCGCCTGGTGCCGACCACGTGCGGGATCGAGTCGAGCGGGACGGTGCGCCGCTCGAACAGGCCGAGCCGCCGCTTGATCTCGAGCATGCGGCGCACCGACTGGGTGAGTCGCTCCGGCGTGATCCGTCCCGCGGCGACCGCCGCGGTCATGGCGGCGAGGGCGGAGTCGGGGTCCGCCGGCATGAGCAGCAGATCCGAGCCCGCGAGGAAGGCCCGCACCGTCGCTTCGCCGGCGCCGTACTTCGCCACGATCGCGCCCATCGTCAGGGCGTCGGTCACGACCAGGCCCGGGAAGTGCAGGGAGTCGCGCAGCAGCCCCGTGAGCACCGCGGCCGACAACGTTCCCGGTTCGCTCGACCCCGTGAGCGCGGGGAACGCGATGTGCGCGCTCATGACGACGTCCGCCCCGGCGGCAATGCCGGCCCGGAACGGGACGAGCTCGAGCGAGTCGAGGCGGGCGTATCCGGCCATGATGACGGGAAGGCCGATGTGCGAATCGGTCTGCGTATCCCCATGGCCGGGGAAGTGCTTGAGCGTGGCGAGCATACCGTGCTCGTGCAGGCCCTGCACGTACTGCGCGACCAGGCGCGACACCGTGCGGGGGTCCTCGCCGAACGAGCGGATATTGATGATCGGGTTCGCCGGGTTGTTGTTGACGTCGGCATCGGGGGCGAAATTGACGTGGATGCCGACGGCGCGGCCCTCGACGCCGGCGGCCGCGCCGATCGTATAGGCATCGTGCGGGTCGCCGGTGGCGCCGACCGCCATGATCTGCGGAAAGGCGGTCGCCCCCACCACGCGCATACCGGCGCCCCACTCGAGGTCGGCCGACACGAGGAGCGGCAATCGGGATCGTTGCTGCAGCGCGTTGAGCTTCGTGGCGATGTCGAGCGGGGAGCCGACTGAGATGATCAGCCCGCCGACCTCGAGCGAGTCCACCCACCGGGCGGCTACCTGGAAGAGCGAATCGTCCAGGGCGGTGTAGCTTCCCGAGAGCCACGGAACGATGAGCTGCCCGACCTGTTGGCGGACCGTGAGGCCGGCGAGCAGCGACTCGACCGAAACCACCGGGACGGCGGACGAAGAACGGGGCACGAGTCTGGCTGTCCGTCCGACTGCTTGACCGCCGGCACACCCCAGCGCGGCGGCAACGACCAGGAGCTTATGCGCCCGCATTCTCTCTCGCTGTTGGTGGTGATCGCCTGCGCCGTCCCACCGCCGACTCCGGCGGCGGCGCAGGTCCGACCGGGGATCGAGGTGCTGTTGTCGGACTCGCTCGACGTCGTCGCCGGCAGACGCGTGGCGCTGCTCACGAACCAGACCGGTGTGGACCGGCTGGGGCGGCGCGACATCGACCTGCTGCGCGGCACGCCGGGCGTCCGCCTGATGGTGATCCTGAGTCCGGAGCACGGGCTCCGCGGCACCGAAGACCGCCCCGGGCTCCCCGATGCCGTCGACTCCGCGTCGGGTCTACCAATCTATAGCCTTTACGGTGGGACACCGCTGTCGGGGATCGCGGCGCTCGACACGGCGGACGTGGTGCTCATCGATTTGCAGGATGTGGGCGCGCGCTATTACAGCTACCCGCTGACCGCGGTCTTGCTGATGCAGGAGGCGGCGCGCCGCGGCAAGCCCGTGGTCGTGCTCGACCGGCCGAACCCGATCGGCGGGGTCGCGTCGCAAGGGAACGTGCCCCCCGCGCCCCGCCCCCTGGAGCGCGTCATCGACTTCCTCAGTGTGCCGATGCGCCACGGGATGACGATCGGCGAGCTGGTGCGGTTCGCCAACGACGTGAACGGGATCCACGCCCGTCTCACCGTGGTCCCGGCGCTCGGATGGCGCCGCGCGATGTTCTACGATGATACGGGCCTGCCCTGGGTTCGACCGTCGCCCAACCTGCCGGACCTGGAAAGCGTACTCCACTATCCGGGGACGTGCTTGTTCGAGGGCACGAATCTCTCGGTCGGGCGCGGCACCGCGTTCGCGTTTCAGGTGATCGGGGCGCCGTGGCTGGACACGGCCGCGGTGTTGTCGCGGTTGCGGGTGTGGGGGCCGTGGGCGCAAGGCGCGTTGACGGGCGTGGAGGTCTCAGGGGTGGTGTTCACCCCACGAGGTCCGACCGACGGCAAGTATGATGACGTCGAGGTGCGCGGCATCCGATTCCACGTGACGGATCGGCGGCGGTACGATCCGACGCGGGCCGCCATCCTGACGCTGGGGGCGATCCGAGCGGCGCAGCCGGATTCGCTGCGCTTCGATGATGCTCGCTTCGATCGGTTGGCGGCCGGCTCGGAGCTGCGTCGCGCGATTCTCGCCGGCCGGGTCGGCGAAGCGGTGTGGGGACCCTGGGAGGGGGGGCTCGCGCGGTTTCGGCGCCTGCGCGCCAAGTACTTGCTCTATTGAGAGTTTTGTCACGTCCCGCTACCTTCCCCCGGCCATGAACGTAATCCCCCAGAACGTGCGAGATGGCTTCGCGAAACTGATCGATCCGCTCGCCCTCGTCTTCATCCGGCTTCGCGTTCGCCCCAATCTCATCACCACCGTCGGTACGCTCGTGGTGATCGCATCGGCGACGGCGTTCGGTCTGGGGTGGGTCCGCTGGGGAGGGTTGCTCCTGCTCGTGTCCGGCCTATTCGACATGGTGGACGGTCGGGTAGCGCGCCGGGCGGACATGACCACGACCTTCGGGGCGTTCTACGATTCGACGCTCGACCGGGTGGGCGAATCGGCGCTGTTCAGTGGGATCGCGCTGTACTTTCTGCGGGGTGGGGTGCCGCCCGACCGGCTGACGCTGGCGGTGCTCGCGTGCCTCGTCGCCCTCGCGGCCTCGCTCATCGTGTCGTACACGCGGGCGCGGGCCGAAGGGCTGGGCCTCACGGCCAAGGTCGGGATTGCCCAGCGCGCCGAGCGCGTGCTGCTGCTGGGCGCGCCGACGCTGTTTCTCGGAGCCGGGAACCGCGGAGCGTTGCTGTTTTGGATCGTCGTGGTGCTGGCGTTCGCCACCTCGGTGACGGTGGTGCAGCGTGTGCTGTACGTGGCGCGCGTGGCGG